>Ga0209018_1000660_pt1 | contig 31075 bp, 26 predicted proteins | sample YNPBryBLVA2012_FD_185814 | JGI IMG/M metagenome (GOLD analysis project Ga0209018, IMG submission 185814) | Anoxygenic and chlorotrophic microbial mat microbial communities from Yellowstone National Park, USA - YNP Bryant BLVA 2012 (SPAdes)... ...
AGCCTTGGAGGATGCCATGTTGCACGTCGACCCCGACTTCGATTCCCCGGCCATGCGAGCCCTGATTGCACGAGGCGAAGCGCGAGGGGAGGCGCGAGGGGAGGCGATCGGGCGCGCTCGCGACGTGCTTGTCGTGCTCGAGGCACGGGGCATCGCCGTCTCCGACGAACTGCGACATCGCGTTCTGGCCTGTAGGGACATCGAGCAGCTCGGGCGCTGGGTCGCTCGTGCCGCGGTGGCGACAACGGCCGACGAGGTGTTTGGGGAGTAGGATACCCCCTCGCTCCCAAAATGGTGGAGACGCCTCGGGTCGAAGGAATTCAACGTAGGACCCGTGAAGAATCCGATGCTACGCATTGTGAATGCGGCAGACGAAGACGCCCCGGCGCAGGCTCGTCGCGACGCTGGGGACACTCCGAAGCCAGCGCGCGGGCGTGTTCTGACCTCATGGGCGGCCGGATGAGCGCGGCACGCCCGAAGCGCCGGCTCCCCCGATTCGCTCACGCGCCTGCCTGGCAGCCGCAGATGATCCCCATCCCGATCTCGAGCGCAGAAAGACCTGCCGGGACCGTTCAGGGAAAGCAACGCACTGCTCGTAGTACGCGCCCCGTTGCCTGACACCCGTTCGCCCGCGGCACACGGCCCCCCCCGATCCAAGCAGGGAACACGGGGCACGATGACACGGGGGGAACGACCGCTGCGCGCTGGGGGCTTGCCGCACCGGGAGAACCCCGGTTTGGGGCCTCCCTCAATCCCGAAGTCACAGGAGAAAGCATTCAAACGGCACAGCACTTCGCATTGTGTCCACACGTCAGCGCGGTCAGGCCCATCCGGTGCTTGCCCTTGGACATCCGGTTCGAGGATTGGGGCTGTCACTTTTTTCGCAACATTCCCCCTCTGTCGACCGACGAGGCCGGTGCAAGACAACCCAGGAGAAGGAACATGACCGAGCCGATCAGCAGACCCGTATCTCGAACCCGTGACTACCACCCCGAAGCCGACTCCGCCGAAGCATCGTCGCGAAGCAGCGCAGCCGCCGCGCGCGGTAGTGCGGAGAAAAAGAAGGCTGGTGCGGCGGAGCGCTCTTCGCGAAAAGCCTTCGAGCAGATGCCTCACGGGGAGGGCGTCAGTCCCGAGGCTCTGGCGGGCATGGTGCGCGCTCGTCGGTCCGCGTCGCCGCCGGCTCCAACCACGACCGCACCTGCGTCTGCTCCGGGCAAAGCAGCGCCTGCGTCCGCTGCCGAAGAAGCCGCCAAGCTGTACGAAGCTGCCCTGCGATCGGCCAACGCACAACGCCACGCGGTCCAGCAGCTCAACTATGCGGTGGCCCGCGCCTCGGACCAGGTTTGCAGTATCCACCCGTTCGCAGAACGAGCGCTTGGCGTTGCCCAGATGGCAACCGCGGGTCCTGTGCTGCTCGTTGGTCTGGTGAAGTCGGCCGTCAAAGCCGATTCGACGGACATCTCGCATGCCGCCGACGAGGCCGATCGTGCCGTCAGCTACGCCGCGGGAGAACTCGGGGACCGCATCGACGAGGCCAATGCCGCACATGCCGTGTACCTCAGGCAGTCGAAAGCGTACGACGATGCCTTCCAGCGATACACGACCGCGCTGCGCAATGGCGACCATGCAGCGGCTGCTGGAGCGAGAAAACAGATGGACGACCTGGTACCGCAGATGAAGGAGTCGGCTGGTCGCTTTGCCACGCTCGCAGCGTCGGTCGGCAACAAGTCGAAGAAGTTCGATGGAGACGTCGTCAGGACTGCAATTCACCTCCACGCATCTGCGCTGACGGTGGGGGGCTTCGCAGGAGCAGCAGGCGGCGCGGTGTCCCATGGCGCGGTGCACTTCGCCGAGGACGTGGCGAAACACATGGCGGTCGACGGACTGGTGGGCGAAGCGATGACGGATCCGCTTGGAGAGGAACACTGATTCTCACCTCGGACCGGCGAATCAACCGCCCCCATCCCGCGCGATTGACGCTTCCGGGCGGAGCGGCGTGTCACACTCATGGCCGCCCCCCGCTTTCGCTGCCCGCTCGGCCGAACGAAGCCGCTTCCCCGTCCTGACCGCCCCCCCACTCTTGAGAATCCGCGCCCCCCGTGCCAAGGTGCCCTGCGGTGGATCTATCGCATGATCAGCGTCGACTGCAGAAGCGTGGTCGCCTACCCCACGGGGCTGCGCGCATACCAGATGTCCCTGGCCAGACACCTACCCGACCTCGCGCATGGTTGGCACTTTCAGTTTCTCCGCCATCGGGCTGCCCCTGGACGCCTGACGTTCAGCCCCAACGCCCACGAGGTCTTTGTTCCGGGTGACCCCGAGAGCATCTTCGCACCGCTTCGCCTCGGCAAGCTGTTCGACACGCGTGGGTTGGTCCTGTTCCACGCCACCGGTGGGCTCTTCCCCTCAGGCGTCGATGCTCCCATCATCACGACCATCCACGATGTCCTGTGGATCACGGATCCCCAGATGCTCCGGCCTCCGGGGCTCCGTGGACGCGTCGCCACGCTGCTCTGCAGACGATATCTGCACGACGCCTTGCGCCGATCCGCCCGTCTCATCGTCCCGAGCGAAGCGACCCGCCGAGCCATCGACGATGTCGCACCGTTCGTATCCGACCGCGTCCGCCTCATCCACCACGGCATCGCCCCGGGATTCGTTCCCCTCGCCCGCAACGACGAGGACGCGGTGGCTCGTACACGCCAGATCGTCTCGCGCTTGCTGTCCGGCGCTCCGCGCTTCGTCATGGATGTCGGACGTTCCGCTCCCTATCGCAACCACCTCGGCCTCGTGCGGGCTTTCGCATCCGCATTCAAGTCCGATCCTTCAATCCACCTCGTCTTCGTCCAGGCCATGGGCGAGCAGACTCGCCTCATCATGAGGCTCGCGGCACGGCTCGGGATCGATGGCCGCGTTCACCTGCTCAGCGGCGTGTCGTCCCGCGACCTCGTTGCGCTCTACCAGACCGCCATCTGCGTCTGCCATCCTTCCCTGCATGAGGCCTATGGCACAGTCGTGGCCGAGGCCATGGCGTGCGGGTGCCCTGTCATCACCTCCGGTCGTGCTGCCGCCGGTGAAGTCGCTGAAGGTGTCGCGCAGTTCGTCAACCCCGAGCACGAAGACGAGATCGCTGCCGCGCTGAGGCGGGTCGCCTACGAGCCAGGCGTGGCCGACCGGCTGCGCGCTCGCGGTCTGCAGCGCGCCGAGACGCTCAGCTCGCGCCGCATGGCCCAGGAAACCTGGAAAGTTTATGAAGAAGTGCTGGACGAAACCGCCGCAGGGCGAAAGCTGCTGCCCGCCGCCTAGCCGGACAAGCCCGCCTTGATGCGCTCCGCCGCGTCGTCCGACCTCACGAACTCGTAGCCGCTGTCGCGAAACACCCGAACCACCCGCCTCAGCGTCTCGATCTTCTCCGACACACTGCGACGAACGTCGGGCTGATAGGGCACCAGCGCATCGAGACCGTCGTCCGCATCGAGCACATCGATTCCGTGCAGTTCGAGCACGACGACCGGCTCGCCCACCACAGATCTCGCGAGCAGACGCGCCAGCCTGGGTCCTGCCAGCGTGAGGCTCGTGCCGATGAACGGCAGCCGCAGCCAGCGTGTCACCTGAATCGGTAGCTCCACCAGCCCCGTGCCTCGCAAGTGGTATCGCCGCCCCATGCGGTAGGGCCGGATTGGCGCGGTCAGCACGCGTGGATGGTCGACGATCGACCTGCTCATCCTGCCCCGCGCCAGCATGACCGCCATGGTCGCCGCCTTGGCCGCATAGTAGGCCGGACAGGGAAAAACCGACGAATCGTACTGCACGCCGCTCGTACGCAACACCTCGGCAAGCGCGTCGGTCATGGTGTAGCCGGGCGCGCGAAAACCCTTGGGACGCACGCCGGTGGCCTCGGCGATCAGGTCCGACGCTTCCTGGACCTGGCGCGTCATTTCGGCGACCGACCGACGTGTTAGGTCATACAGATGGTCGAGGCTATGGTTGGCGATCTCGTGACCGAGGTCGGCGGCGGCCCGGAGCTTGGCAGCATTGCTCGCGTTGCGAAGGTCCGACGCCACGGCGAAGAACGTCAGCGGCAAGCCCTCGGACCGCGCGAAACGGGCCAGCCGGTCGACGGCGTGGTCGTACACAGCCGACGCGCCCGGCACGGCCGGCTCGGCCAGACCGTGGATGGCGTGGTAGTGCTGGATCTCGTCGAGATCTACGGAGATGGCGCAAAGGCGGAGATCATCGACCATGGCAGGATCACCACGGAGCCGTGGGCGGCGCCCCCGTGGTGGAATCGATCGTACGGCTCAGGCAGTGCCGGCCATGCGGCGGGCTTCAGCCGCGAAGTCGTCTTCTTTCTTCTGCAACCCCTCGCCGAGCGCAAACCGGACGAATCGGACCAGCTTGACGCTACCCCCGGCTTCCTTTGCTGCCGCCGCGCGCATCTCTTCGACCGACTTGTCACTGACGATGACGGACGGCTGATCGACCAGACAGACCTCAGTGTACCACTTGGCGACCTTGCCCTCGATGATCTTGGGCCAGGCAGCCTCAGGCTTGGGCTTCGGATCGCTCTTGATCTGCTCGACGAAGATCTCCCGCTGCTTGTCGAGGTCAGACGCAGCAACCTCGCTGCGGTCGAGGTACAGCGGGCTCATCGCAGCTATCTGCATCGCCGTGTCGTCGACGAACTTGGTGAACGCTGGGTGCGTCGCCACCATGTCGTTTTCGGCCTCAGTCACCAGCAGCACGCCGATCTTGCCGTTCATGTGCACATACGAGTGGACACGTCCCGCCGGTGCGGTGAGTTCCACGCGTGCAAACCTGCGGACATCGACCTTCTCGCCGATGGCACCGGTAAGCTCCTCCTGCGTCGCCTGGACGGTCTTGCCGGTGGCGAGTTTGGCCTGAAGCAGTTCGTCGAGCGAGTTGACCTTGGCGGCCAGCTTGTTCACCTCGTCGACGAATGCCTTGAACTTCTCGTTCTTGGCCGCAAAGTCGGTCTGGATGTTGACCTCCACCATCACGCCGGCGCGACCGTCGTCGAGGATTGCGGCCCGGATCTCACCTTCCGTGGCCACCGCGCTCGCGCGCTTCGCTGCCTTCGCAAGTCCCTTCTTGAGGATGATCTCCACAGCCTTGTCGACGTTTCCGTCGGCTTCGACCAGCGCGTTCTTGCAGTCCGTCATCCCTGCCTGCGTGCGATCACGAAGCTCCCGGATGAGCTGCGGGGTGACTGTTGCCATCTTCGACTACTCCTTTTCTTGCTCTGATGCGGGCTCGCCGCCTGCCACGTATGCCCTTGCACTCGACCTCGTCCCTGCATGCACTGCTGCGATCGAGACTCGGTCCGTTGTCTCCCATGCCGCCACATTTCGCGGCGCACCCGATCACGCCTGTCCGCGATGGCCGCTACCGCGCGCAGGACGCCCGCGATAGATGTTCGGCTCCGGCCCCCGCGGCGCACGCTGCGCCGCGTTCTGGTCGCCTTGCTGCGCGTCATCGCGCCCCGATGTCGCGTCGCGACGGCGCTGTGCGCCTTCGATGCACGCATCTGCAATGCGCGACGTGATGAGCTTGATCGAGCGAATGGCGTCGTCGTTGCCTGGGATGACGAAGTCGATGTTATCAGGGTCGCAGTTGGTGTCGGTGATCGCCACCACGGCAAGGCCGAGCTTGCGCGCCTCGTGCACCGCGATCTTCTCCTGCATCGGGTCGACCACGAACACCACGGCCGGCAGCCCGCCCATGTTCTTGAGCCCGCCCAGGTATTTCTCCAAACGCGCACGCTCCTTCTCGAGCTGGATCACTTCCTTCTTCGGAAGCTGCTCGTACGTGCCGTCTTCCTTCATCCGCTCGAGCGATCGAAGCCGGTCCAGCCCCTGCTTAATGGTCCGAAAGTTCGTCAATGTGCCGCCCAGCCAGCGGTTGTTGACGAAAAACATCCCCGCTCGAACGGCTTCCTCCTGCACGATGTCCTGCGCCTGGCGCTTCGTGCCAATGAACAGCACGTTTCCTCCCCGCCCCACGGCCTCCGTCACGAAGTTGTACGCTCGGTCGAACAAGCGGGCCGTCTGGTCCAGGTCGATGATGTGCGTCCCGTTGCGAGCACCGTAGATGTACGGACGCATCTTCGGGTTCCAACGCTTCGTCTGGTGCCCGAAGTGCACGCCTGCCTCGAGCAGCGAACGCACGGACAGCGCGAGCTGACCGGGCATCCGCGGCGCGAATTCGGCAGACGGCGGTGCAGGGGGGGTGGCGTTCTCGACAGGTGTGTTCTCGATATCCGACATGGCGCGCGCTCCTTTCGGTTCGGCTCCTCCGTCCCGCCCCGCGGCCAACCCCGAGATGGCTTCGGCCATCCCACGAGCACCGGACCGCGCGGTTGCGCTGGCAGGACGTGTGTATTCCCCTGCTCCCGGACGCGACATGCTCCCGGTTGCGAAGGGGTGCGTGAGATTAGACGCCTCGCGGGAGTTGTCAAGCGCCGCCAAGGACAAGCCCGCGCAAGTTGCCTGTCCCGTGTCCTGCCGCTGCCCACACCAAGGCTCGCCTCGCCTCTGCGCTCCCGAGAATAACGTCTGCGCTTGAATTCTTCAGTTTCTGCTGCCATATAGCCCTGCACACGGCAGGGGCGGCGCCCCTGCGACACGCGGAACTCCCGCCACGTCTTCAGAGAGAGGAGCACAGCATGATGCGACGTCTTACCATTCCCAGCCTCTTCATTCTCGCAGCTTCTTCGATCGCTTTCGCCGGATGCTCCGGCGCTGACGGCAAAGACGGCGCCACAGGCGCCGCCGGCCCCGCCGGCCCTGCCGGCCCTGCCGGCGACCCGGGGCCCACAGGTCCAGCCGGCGCCACCGGTCCCACCGGCCCCAACGGCGTCACCGACCCCAGCATCTCCGGTATCACCCCCGGCGCCGCGTTCCTCGACCGCACCGTCGACGTCACCATCAGCGGCTTCGGTACCAACTGGGACAGCACGACGACCGTCGACTTCGGCCCCAAGGTCACCGTCAATTCCGTCAATGTCGCCAGCCCCACCGCTTTGGTCGCCAACATCACGGTCGCGCCGGACGCAACGCTGGGCGGCCGCGACGTCACCGTCGGCGGCTTGACCTACGCCGGCGCATTCAAACTCCAAGCCCCCGTTGCCTACGACATCAAGGGCACCATGGCGCAGGGCTCCCTCGCCATCATCGACGCCAGGAACCTCGACTTCATGACGCCGTTCGACACGACCTTCACGGGTGACGGCTTCTTCACGCCCATCGAGTACACCAACATCAGCATCTCAGCGCTGCCCGGCCTCACTGCCATGGTCGATACGGTCGAGCCGTACAAGCTGAGCATGCTGATGTTCGTCGACGTCGACACCACGGCGGGCTCCAAGGACTTGGACATCCTCAGCGGCCCGGCCGGCAATCAGGTCCACTTCCCCTACCCGGGGGCGCTCAACGTCGCGGCCCGGACGCCTACGGAAATCACCTCGGGCACGGCTGCAGACGGCAACATCACCGAGGCGTTCGGATCTGAGCTCTACAAGTTCGTTCCCGCCGCCGGCGACAGCGTCGTCAACTTCGAGATCACCACCACGAGCGCCGACGCCGACCCCGGCATCATCCTGCTGCCAGCCAGTGGCAAGTTCGCCGACCTGATCACCTACGCGAACGCCGGGATGTTCGCAGCCGACTCGAGCGATCCGTTCTACATGGTGGTGTGGGACAACACCGGCATCCCGAACTACGACTTCTCGGTCTCCGTCACCCAGCTCGTCGTCAACGGATTCGAGGAGGCCGAGCCCAACAACGATGCCAGCCATGCGCAGCAAGCGCTCGCTCTCCCGGCTCTGTTCAAGAGCGCCAATCTGGCGACCGGCAGCGATGAAGACTGGATCAAGGTCACCGTCGACGCGGCAGACGTAGGCAAGAGCATCCACGTCAAGACCATGCCCGGCGACCCGCAAACCGACACGGTCGTCGAAGTGCTCGATACCGACGGCACCACGTCTCTGGGCGGCGAGAGCGACGATCTCGACTACCACGAAGACTGGAAGAGCGACCCGATTCCTGCGGCGGGCACGTATTACGTCCGCATCTTCGCGAGCTCCTACTACTCCAGCTCGAACAAGAACTACGTCGCCCTTATCCAGATCGATTAGGCCCCTGTCACTCGTGCGCACGGCGGGGTTTCGTCATGCCCCGCCCGCGTTTGCCCTTCCCTTTGGCTAGCTTTCCGCCAGCCGCCTGTTCAGATACATCGCACAGAACTTCGGCCCACACATCGAGCAGTACTCCGCGCTCAGCGCGCACTCGTCGCCTGCGGCTTCTGCATGCACCCGGCGCGCGTGCTCGGGGTCCAGCGCCAGCTCGAACTGCTTTTCCCAGTCGAAGGCAAACCTCGCCCGCGACATGGCATCGTCGCGATCACGCGCCCCCGGCCGCCTGCGCGCGATGTCCGCCGCGTGCGCCGCAATCTTGTGCGCGATGATCCCCTGCCGCACATCTTCCAGGTCCGGGAGCCCCAGATGCTCCTTCGGTGTCACGTAGCAGATCATCGCCGCTCCCGCGTACGCCGCCATCGTCGCCCCAATCGCGCTGGTGATGTGGTCGTAGCCCGGCGCAATGTCCGTCACCAGCGGCCCCAGCACGTAGAAAGGCGCGCCCCCGCATTCCTCGATCTGCCGCTTGACGTTCATCTCGATCTGGTCGAACGGCACGTGCCCAGGCCCCTCGATCATGATCTGAACGTCTCTCTCCCAGCAACGCCTCGCCAGCTTGCCCAGCACCTTCAGCTCCGCGAATTGTGCGTCGTCCGACGCGTCCGCCTGACACCCCGGCCGAAGCCCGTCACCCGCGGAGATCGTCACGTCGTACCGGCTGCAGATGTCCAGCACGTCGTCCCACCGCTCGTACAGCGGATTCTGCGCATCGTGCTCGATCATCCACTGCGCCATGATCGCTCCGCCGCGTGACACGATCCCGGTGACACGCCTTCTCACCAGCGGCAAGTGCTCACGCAGAAGCCCCGCGTGCAGCGTCATGTAGTCCACCCCCTGCTTCGCCTGGTGCTCGATCATCGCAAGTAGGTCGTCCGACGTCATCTTCGCCACCGACCCCGCATGCTCCAACGCCTGGTAGACCGGCACCGTGCCGATGGGCACGGTCGAGTGCCTGACGATGGCCTGCCGGATCCGGTCAATGTCCCCTCCGGTCGACAGATCCATCACCGTGTCCGCTCCGAACCTGATCGCGTGGCGAAGCTTCTCGATCTCCGTCTCGATCGTACCCGTCAACGCGCTGTTGCCAATGTTCGCGTTGACCTTGCACGACAGCGACATGCCGATGCCCACGGGGTCGAGATCGACATGGAGTATGTTGGCAGGGATCACCACCTGGCCCCGCGCAACCTGGTCCCGAAGCACATCCGGGTCGACCCGCTCGACCCGCGCAACGTGTGCGATCTCTTCGGTGATCTGGCCTTTGCGTGCAAAGTGGATCTGGGTCTGATTGCTGCTGCTCGCGCGTCGCGCGATGCCTTCCGCTCGGTTCATCGGACCTCGATAGGTTGATCGGGGGGGCAGACGCAAGAGGATCTACTCCCCAGCACCAAACTTCACGAGCGAGAAAACCGGCGCACCGCCGAGTTTGTCACGCCCCTGCAAAAAGGACAGCTCGATCACGAACAAGTACGAGTCGACCTCACCCCGCTGCCGTCGAACGAGCTGCGCCGCTGCAGCAGCCGTCCCTCCCGTCGCGAGCAGGTCATCCACGATCACCACGCGCGCCCCGGGAAAGAGCGAGTCCTTGTGCATCTCCAGCTCTGCGTTCCCGTACTCCAGGGAATACGCCACCCGGTCCACAGCCGCCGGCAGCTTGCCCGGCTTTCGCACTGGAACGAATGCCGCGTTCAACCTCGCCGCCAGCGCGGATCCAAAGATGAATCCCCGCGATTCGATCCCCACCACCGCATCGAGCCCCCTGGGCAGGCAGTACTCCACCAAGGCGTCGATCACCATGTGAAACGCCGTCGCATCACCAAGCAACGGCGTGATGTCCTTGAACAGAATCCCCGGTTTCGGAAAGTCCGGCACGTTCCGGATCATCCTCCGAATCCGCCGCTCTCTGGGCCCGTCCATCCACGACCCATCCATTTTCGTCTCGCTCATCCGATCCTCCTCGTGTCCTCCAATCGTTCCCATTGCCTGACGACAACCGATGCCGGGTCCTCCGGCTCGTGCTCGTGAGGGCGCAGCGGAAGACTACTCACGCCAACCTGCCCAGCCTCGAAAGCGGCCGTGTCAGTGCCCACCTCGCCCTCGTTCCGTACGCCCGGTCCGCCGATCCACAAGTACTCCCTGCCCCGAGGGTCGCGCCGAAACTCCACACCTTCGCCGTACACCCGACGCCCCAGGCGCGTGACGCAGACCTGCCACGACGATCCTGGCGGCACGTTCACGTTGAGCACCGGCGGGCTCGACCAGCGTGGAGCACACGCGATCGCCGCCCTGGCAATCGAGGCGCAAACCCTCGCAGCCGCGTCCAGGTCCGCGCACGGGTCAGCCGAAACCGCAAGCCCTGGTACACCCCGCATCGCCGCCTCCCTCGCCCCGGCCACCGTCCCCGAATAGTACACGTCGAGCCCCAGGTTCAGGCCCTCGTTCAACCCTGACACCACGAGGTCAGGCTTGCGCGGAAGCACCCGCTCACCTGCGAAAAGCCCCACGTACACGCAATCCGCAGGCGTGCCGTCAAGCCGGAACCACCCCTCGCGCACCTCGTGAAGCCGCAACGTGCTGTGCAACGTGAGCTTGTGGCTACACGCACTCTGCTCCATCGCCGGCGCTACGACCACCACACGCGCGAGATCAACCAACGCCGCAGCCATCGACACCAACCCACGCGCGTCGTAGCCGTCGTCGTTCGTCATCAGGATGAGCGGACGATCGTCCACCCGTCGTCCATCCGGCTCCGGCTCACCGTGGTTGCGGTGCATCCGCCCCTCCCCAATGTGTTTCCAGCATCCCCAGCTCGCTCATCACAAACCCGTACACGTCTGCATACTCCTCCACCTGCTTGCCGATTGGCTTGCCGGCCCCATGCCCCGCGCGCGTCTCCACACGTAGCAGCACCGGCGAGTCAGACGCCGTCGCGCATTGCAACGCAGCCGCGAGCTTGCGCGAGTGCATCGGATCCACCCGACTGTCGCTCTCTGCCGCAGTCAGCAACACAGCAGGGTAGCGCACCCCATGCTTCACGTTGTGATAGGGACTGTACGCGAGCAGCACCGGGAACATCTGCACGTCGGCAGATGATCCGTACTCCTCGATCCAGAGCTTCCCGAGCAGAAAGTCCTGATACCGTAGCATGTCCGTCAACGGCACCCGCGCCACGGCCACCCGGAACAGCGACGGCTGCTGCACGACCATGGCCGCTGCCAGCAGTCCGCCATTGGAAGCGCCCATGATGGCGAGACGCTGCGTCGAGGCAATCTTGCGGTCTACCACGTCATGCGCCACGGCCGCCATGTCGTCGAAAACGTTCTGCTTGCGTTCGAGCATTCCGGCCCTGTGCCACGCCTCCCCGAACTCCGAACCTCCGCGGAGGTTGGCCTGCACGTACACGCCCCCTCGCTCGATCAGAACCCCCGCTGCACTCACGAACCGCGGATTCATGGCGATGTTGAACCCGCCGTATCCTGTCAGCAGCGACGCCGCTGAGCCGTCAAACATCACTTCCCGGCGCCGAACCACGAAGTACGGCACATCGGTGCCGTCGCGCGATCGCGCCTTGAACTGGTCGACGACATACGCGCCAGGATCCAGCGGCGAGTCGACCTGTTGCCATGGCTCCGTCGCCAACGATCCACGGCCGTGAAGCGGCACGCGAAGCACCTGCGACGGCACCACGAACGAGCGAAACCGCACGAACGCCTCCGTCGCATCCTCCGCCGCGCGGACTTCTGCCGTCCCGATCGCCGGCAGCGATATGTCGCCCATGCGTCTGCCAGCCAAGTCGAAGGTCGACACCCTCGTGGCCGCATCATGCTGGTAGGTGACCACGATCCGCCCGCGTGCCACCACCATCGCTTCGATCGCGTCCGACGACTCGGCAATGATCTCTTTCCAGCCATCTCTCGCCGGAAAATTGGGATCGATCGACATCACACGTCCACGCGGAGCACGCTCGTTCGTCTGCACGATCATGCGGTCGTCAAGCACAACAGCGTCGTAGAGCGCCTCAACCCCGGTTGCGACAGGCAAGACCGTGCGGCTCCTGTCGTGCAGGTCGATCAGGTACAGCTCGTTCTTCGACCATCCCTGATAGACGTCAACCGCAAGCCAACGTCCGTTCGGCGACAGCTCCACCGTGGGCGAGTCCGTCATCTGCCGGCCCTCACCGAAGACCTTCACGTCTTGCCGCGGATCTTCCCCGATCCGATGCTCGAACACGCTGCGGTGGTATTGCTCTTCACCGTCCGGCACGTCGCCTTTCCGCGGCAAGCGCGTGTAGAAGAATCCCGTGCCGTCCGGCTTCCACGCCAGCGAGCAGTGCCGGGTCTCGTGGATCTCGTCCGGCAGATCTCGCGGTCTCGAGCCGCCGACATCACGCACCCGCAGCGTGGAGTTCTCATCGCCGTTCAGCGATGTACCGTACGCCACGTAGCGACCATCCCTGGACGGATAGAACCAGTCAAGCGCGACCACGCCTTGCGCGGAAAGCTCATTGACGTCGATCACGACCTTGTCCGCACCACCGAGACCGTCGCGCATCAACAGGACAGGCTGGTTCTGCAAGCCGGTTCGCTTCAGGTAGAAGTAGCGCCACCTGCCGCCTCGCGTGCGCCTGGCTTCCGGCGCCTCCACGTCGCCGACCGAGAGCAAACGCTCGATCTCTGCGCGGATCGAGAGTCGGTCTGGGGTCCGGTCGAGCAGGCGTCGCGATAGCGCATTCTGCTGTTCGGTCCAGAGACGGGTCCGCTCGCAAGTGCCGTCCTCAAGCCACCGGTACGGGTCCGGAACCCGCGTTCCGTGCAACACATCAACCCAATCCTCGCGTGGAGTATGCGCATCAGGTCGGCACCGGCTCGCCGGCCCGGTCGCCGAGGTCGACGACCGGTCGGCCGAAGCAGACGGATCGGTCGTGGTGGACAGGCGCATCGGCGAACCCACCGGCCGGTCGGGAGCCTTGCCACAGCTCACGGTCACCGCCGCGGTCAGGGCCGCACCCACGTGCGCTGCGCCGGCTCGCATGAATCGGGATCTCCTACTCCAACACGGCCGGAGCATCCTTCATCGCGTCACGCAGGAAATCGTCGCACCCGAATGCAAGCGGCCACGGAATGCTGTCCGCATCGAACAGACGCGCCTCCCTGATCTCCAGTGGATTCGACGGCTGAAGGCTCGTCGCGTCCACCTCGACCTCGACCACCACTGTCACTGCATGGAATCGCGGATCGCGATCAGGCCTCGAGTAGACCCCCACGACACGGCCGACACGCAGCAGGCGCGCCCCAGTCTCCTCGGCGAGTTCGCGCACCAGCGTGCTGGAGATCGTCTCGCCCCACTCGACCGTGCCTCCTGGTGGCGCCCATGTCCCGGTATCGGACCGGCGCACCAGAAGCCAACGACCATCACGGGTGCGAGCAGCGGCCAGCACGCCGACAACCGGATGGTGGAGCGTGTGCCTGGCCAGTTCGCGGAGAATCGACCAAGCTGAACGCGGCAAGCGAGCCAAGGGAGCGAAAGACACGTCCCTCTTCTAGCACGATGCCGCAGGCACCGTGCACCGGTCACGGCGACGGATCGCTCAGGCGGATCATCCGCCCGCCCACACGAAGCACGATCGCGCCGTCCTGCTCGTCAAGCACCGGCGCCAACGAGGTCTGCGCATGACGGCTAAAGCGCGCGTCAAACTGCCCCCCCTTCACGGTCACGTACAACGCCCCGTCGCTCGCAACCCGGAGCCCCTGGCCCGTCAGCCGCTCCACCGTGCCGTCCGACAAGGTCAGCAGCACACCCGTGTCGTCGATCGAAACCGAGCGGACGACATAGGGGACATCATCCACCTGGAAGTACGTCCAGTCGTAGCCGTTCGTCAGGATGTACCGGCCGTCGTCTGGATGTCTCGCGATCCAACGATGCAGGGCGCTGGCGAGGGCTTCGTTCTCCACAGGGGCGCCGTCGTGCCAGAAACGGCCGTCGCGGTCGAGGCGGATGGTGCTCTCGCGGCTCGCCCCGGGAGGTGGGGCAAATCGGAAGAAATCAGGATGATCGCCGGGCTTCAAGCTGTCCTCCTCGGATTGCGCACGACGAGTCGGCGGGCTGGTTGGATGAACCGCAGACCCGACGGGTTGTAGCACCAGCCCTGGCGGGCCGGAAAGGTGCTCCTAGGGCCGGTGTCGCGCTATACGGCAGCCATGATCGAACACCAGCCAGAACAAGAAATCCGATCGTACTACGACGACTTTGCCGCCCGGTACGAGGCGGAACGAAGGACCGCGCGCCCCGACGGCTACCACGCGCTCATCGACGATCTGGAGGTCGACTATGCGCTTCGATATGGGCGCGGCCAGGATGTGCTCGAGGTCGGATGCGGGACCGGGTTGATCTTGCAGCGGCTCGCAGGCGAATGCAGGACCGCACGAGGGGTCGACCTGTCTCCGGGGATGCTCGAGAAGGCCCGCGAGCGAGGGCTCGATGTGCAGGTCGGATCCGCGACGAAGCTGCCGTTCGAGGATGCAACGTTCGACATGGTGTGCTCGTTCAAGGTGCTCGCCCATGTGCCCGACATCGAAACCGCACTGGCGGAATTGGTGCGCGTCACCCGCCCCGGAGGGCACGTGCTCGCGGAGTTCTACAACCCCATGTCGATCCGCGCGATCGTCAAGCGATTCGGCCCGGCAGGCGCGATCAGCGACGCCAGGAAAGAAGACGCCGTATACACGCGCTTCGACGCCCCCTGGCAGGTGCGCCGGCTCCTGCCGCCCGGCACCGAGATCGTCGGCTCACGCGGCGTTCGGATCGTCACGCCCGCCGCCGTGTTGATGCGCTTGCCCGTCGCGCGAAGCGTACTCCGAAGCCTCGAATGGTCGTTGTGCGACAGCCCGCTTTCGCGCTTCGGCGGCTTCTGGATCGCGGCGATCCGAAAGCGCTGAGATCAACGGCTACTGCGAGAAGAATGCGAAGGGGATGTTCGCGCGCGACTCCCCGCTGGAAGGCGGAAATGTCCAGCCGGCGACCCGCTGTTGTACGCACGAGGCCAGTCCCGGGTAGCCGTCGCCGCCCGACGCGCTCGCCCCCCGTACACGACCGTCGGCGCCGATGGTCACCGAGACGTTGACCTTCGCGGACGGCGGCGCCTTCGGATCCCTTGCGGCCAGCGCCGGCTCCCAGCATCGACGCTTGACCGAGGACCGCTGGGCTGCGACCACCCGTTCGATGTCTGCCTGTTCGAGCTGGCCGACATTGCCACCAGCCGGGTTGGGCCCGCCGACCACCGGTCCGCCAACGTTCGGGCCGTCCCCGAGTCCGACACGCGCAGGCGTCGTGCCTCCGCCCTTGTTGGGATCGTTTGGGTCGACACGGCCCGCTGCTGCCTCACCAGCACCCGCGCCAGCCCCGGCCGCACGACCGCCGGCCACCGCCACCTCCGTGATGTCCCGCGCTCCCCCGCTGTTCGCAGGGTTCGCCTGGTTCGGCGAAAGCGGCGGCGGCGCCGTCACCGTCACCACCTGGATCGTCGGCGGCGGTGCCACAACCTTGTCTCCCGTGAACACGACGATCGCTCCCGTGATACCAAACCCGCCCGCCAGAGCGATCAGCACATAGGCCGCCGGATGCATCCGCACCTGCCGACGCACGCCGACCGCCAGGTCTTCGACGAGCGAACGACGAGGCATGGGCTCATCGGGTGCTGCCGAGGACCTGAACGGCACTTCGACACGGGCGGAGGGCGCAGGGAGCGACTCGGCGGGCATGCCCGCTGCCGGAAGCGGCGCCGCAAATGGGTCGGATGTCACATGTCCAACCGCGGACGCAGGTGCTTGCGCGATAACGGTGGCCGCCTCGTCCTCGTCACCCGGTGGCACAAACGGAACCGTCGGCGACATCTCGATGGGCGCCATCGCCCCAGGCGGAGATGCGGAGGTCGAGAACGTCGCCGGCTGCTGGTGCGACGGGGGAGGTTGGGACGCGGGCCGGCGTGCAACCGGCGGAGGCGCGGGAGAGAGGGACGGTCGTGGCCCCTGCTCGCGCGCTTCGTGCAGGAGCGCGAGCAGTTCGGGAAACGAGCGCAGCGGCATCCATTCCTCGAAGCCCTCCCGCCAGACGAGCGAGTCCTCGTTGATGACCCCCTGGGCGGCCTTCTGCCGGATGGCGGACAGTCGCACGGGTCCGAGCGGGACGCCGTTGATCCCCACGTACCACTCTTCGCCAGCTCCCGCCGACAACACCTCGATCGCCGCGGAAACATCCGATTCTTGTGGGGACTGCACGCTGCGATGAAAAGCGCCCGCGAGGCCGCCCGCAGCAGACGCGGGCTGGGCTTGTGTGGACCGATCGACGGCTGTCAGCGGCCGCGCTGCAGGTGCAGACGCAGGCGCGGCAGGTCGTGGAGGATGGGCGACTTCGGTCGGCTTCGCTGGCGCGGCTGCCGCTGCATTGGCCTTCGGTGCCGACGCGGCTGGAGCCACGGCCCCGGCTGCCCTCTTGGGCGCGGTTCCGAGCGCCGGCACGTCGATCATGTGACCGCACTTGCGGCACTTCATCCGCACCGCGCGCCCGGCGAGCTTCTCGTCCGCGATCTGGTACTTTGCCTTGCAGTTTTCGCAGAGGAATCTCATCGGTGTCTCAACGGAGCGACGCGCCTTGGTTCAACCTGGTCATGTCTTGCTTCGTCACCGTTCGTTAGAGCAGTCCTAGCAGCAGCTCTTTGATCGACTGCCTGGTCGCCTCGTCAGGCGCCACGCTAATCGCCCGCTCCCAGGTTTCGATCGCCTTGTTTCGAAACCCGGCCTTCTGATAGAGCACAGCGAGGTTCTTCATCGCCGGGAAGTGGCGGGGGTTGATGTCCAACGCCCGCTCGAGATGCTGGATCGCCTCGTATACTTGGCCTTTCTTGCCGCAAAGCAGCGCCAAGTGAAAGTGCATCCTGTACGCCAGCGGGTCGATCCTGATGCCGCGCTTCAGATGCGCGATCGCACCGTCAATGTCGCCGGCTTGATACGCCGCCACACCGGCAGCGAGAGCCTTCTCGGCTTCTATCGACGCGTTCGTACTCTCGGACTCGTCTGGAGCCTTGGCCTGCTTCGATGCGACATCGTCGATCGCCTTGAGGATATCTGCGATCCGGAAGGGCTTCTCGATGTAGGCGTTCACGCCGTAGCTCGACTTGACATCCTCCGCGTAGCGCCAGCCTCGATACACGGCGGAGATCATGATGATGGGGATGTGCCCATACTTCTGGCTCCCCCTGATGCGCCGCGCAATCTCGAAACCGTGAACTTCGGGCAGCATCGCATCGAGAATAATGATGTCCGGAACCTGCTCCTTGACAATGCGAAGCGCCTGGAGCCCGCGGTCCGCTTCCACCACATGATAGCCCTTGTCCTTCAAGAGCCTCGCCAGCATCTTGCGGATGTCCGGCTCGTCGTCCACCACCAAGATCGTTCTCGCCCCCGGTCGCGGTTGTGACTCCGACACCGGTGCCGCCCCTGCCGGAAGCGACCCCGGCAGGTCCGTCACCACCGAGACATCGCCGGTCATGTTGCCGAACTCGCCGTCGTTCAACTCCGCGGTCCGCGCCGCTCTGTCGGTCGCCTCGTCGACCACGACGTCGGGCGCGTCGTTGGTTTCGTTGACCGCCGGCGGCGCGGCTTCCTGCTCAGGCGGCATGGCGCCCATCCGACGCATCGTCTCTTCCGGACAGCGCGGCCCCACGTAGAACGCTTCGCCCCGGTTCTTCAGGTCGTAGGCCCGCGTCAGCGCGCGCTGCAACTCGTTCGGCAACGCCACGTACGGAAACACCTTCTTGCCGGTGACGAACTCGAGCTCGTCGATGATCCGCTTGTCGCCCGGAGAAACCATCGCCACGAAAACCCGGTCGTCCCGGACCAACACGGGGAGGATGGCGTGACGCTCCGCAATCTCGCGCGGCAGCAGCTCCAAGTCGGAAAGCCGGATGCACACCTGCGACAAGTCGATCCCCGGCACGCCGAATTGATCGGACAACGCCTTCAAGGCCTCCAGGTCGGGTGGCTCGTCCTCCTCGTCGTGACCTGGCGACCGCATGCCTCCCGTCGACCGCTGCTGCAGAGCGATTCGGCCAAGCGCCTTTTTCTGATCCGAACCCTGGTCCATCACACCACGCAAGCCTGTCCCGCACGAGAGACAACGGGACCGGAGACACGATATCGGACGGCCGAATCCTCGACAACAGGGGAATCAGCCCATCGTACCAACCGTATCGCGGTCGGCCCGGTGCATGCTGAGCCAATCGGAAGCGAACCGGGCATAGCGCCCCTGGAGGATCGCTTCGCGGGCCTGTCGCATGATCGTTCCATACAGGTGCAGATTATGAAGACTCAGGACCCGCAAGGCCAGGATCTCGCCGGCCAAGAACAGATGACGCAGATAGGCCCTGGAAAAACCGGCGCTGCAGCCAGCACATGTGCAGGATGGGTCCAGCGGACGGTCGTCGTCGCGGTACTTCGCGTTCTTGATCACGATGCGCCCGCCACGAACCAGCGCCTGTCCGTTCCTCGCGTTGCGGGTGGGCAGCACGCAGTCGAACATGTCCACCCCCGCCGCCACCCCATGCACGAGATCCACCGGCGTGCCCACGCCCATCAGGTACCGAGGGCGATCCGGGTCCAGGTCTCCCGCCACCTGGCCGAGCACGTCGTGCATCACGTCGATCGGCTCGCCCACCGAGAAGCCCCCGAGCGCCAGACCATCGAAGGCCAGGCTGCCCAGGGTTGCCGCATGCGCCCGCCGCAGCGCAACGTCGGTTCCCCCCTGCACGATGCCGAACACCGCCTGGTCGGCCCGGCGCGCCGCAAGGCAACGGACGGCCCAGCGAGTCGTACGCTCGACCGCCGCTTGCATCACGGACCGGTCCGATTGCCCCGGCGGACAGACGTCGAGTTGCATCGCGATGTCCGCACCGATCTGCCCTTGCACGGTCATCGCGACCTCGGGCGACAGCAACATCTTGCGGCCATCCAGATGGGATCGAAACGAGAAGCCGTCTTCGGTGAGACGAACGAGCCCGGACAGCGAGAACGCCTGGAATCCGCCCGAATCGGTGAGCATGGCGTGCGGCCAACGGGTGAACCGATGTAGCCCACCGAGGCTCGCGATCAGCTCTGCGCCTGGACGGACCCACAGGTGATACGTGTTGCCCAGCACCACGCGCGCGCCGGTCGCCGCCACCTCCTCGGGCGCCAGACTCTTGACCGCGCCCTGCGTTCCCACCGGCATGAACGTCGGCGTCGGCACGTCCCCATGCGGCGTGGTCAGCACACCCGCACGGGCCGCACCGTCTGTCGCGATCACACGAAAAGCGTAGCCTGGCGCAGCGGGCCCCGTCATCACGCTCCCCCTGCTCCCCGGCGTCGCAAGAGCATCGCATCGCCATACGAGAAGAACCGATACTGCTGCCGGATCGCATGGTCGTACGCCCGGCGAATGCATGGCAGCCCCCCAAATGCCGACACCAACGCCATCAGCGTCGACTTGGGCAGGTGGAAGTTCGTCAGCAAGGCATCTACAACCCGGAACTGATAGCCAGGCTGGATCAGCAGCCGCGTGACGCCACGGCCGGCAGCGACGCTTCCATCGAGCTGCGCCGACGCTTCGAGCGCGCGTACCGTCGTCGTGCCCACCGCAACAACGGGTCGTCGATGGGCTTTTGCTTCGCCGACCTGGCGGGCAGCGAACCTGGAGACCTCGTACCACTCCTCGTGCATCCGATGATCGTCCAGATCCTCGGACGTCACCGGCAGAAACGTCCCCAACCCAACGTGCAACGTGATCGTCGCGATCTGGATGTCGCGCAACGCGAGTGCACCGATCAGCCGATGGGTCAGGTGCAGCCCCGCCGTCGGTGCCGCCACCGCACCGTCGCTGCGCGCATACACCGTCTGGTAGCTTTCCTGGTCGGCGACGTCGTCTTCCCGGCGGATGTAGGGCGGAAGCGGCACGTGACCGACCCGCTTGATCTGGTCGAGCACCGTGCCAGCCGCGGGCTCCAGGACGACCTCGAGCAAACCGTCGTCGTCCGCCCTCCCGAGCAGCGTCGCGACCAGCGCAACCGGATCACCAATCAGCACGCGCGACGGGAACCGGAAGGCCTTCGACGCTTTCCCCATCGCCCGCCACAGCTCCGCACCTGGCGCGCCGGCAGGCTCGTCCTGGACCTTGCGAACCAGCAGCAGCTCCGTCTTTCCGCCCGTGTCTGCCTTGCGCCCGAGGAGCCTGGCCGGCAAGACCCGCGTGTCGTTCACGACCAAGAGTGAGCCTTCGGGCAACCAGGATGGCAACTCGCGGACCCAGCTATCGTGCAACGTGTCGTCGACGGGGTCGACCACCAGCATGCGGGATGCGTCACGCGGCTCGGCAGGACGTTGGGCGATGAGCTCTGGAGGGAGATTGAAGTCGAAGGCGTCGGTGCGCACGGCCGGGTTCGCGTAGCACAGGTTGGGCGGGTTGCACGAGTCTCCAGCCGGCTCAAAGGGCGGACTTGGACTGGAGGAAGGCGACGAGCTCGCGCAAGCGGAACGGCTTGGGGACGAAGCCGACGACTCCGCAGTCGGCGCGCCGAAGCTGGTTCTCAGATAGGTGGTAAGCGCTGGTGAGGACGACCTTCACCGATGGGAAGAGCCTCCGGACCTGCCTGGCGAGGTCCAGACCGTTGATCCCGGGCATCATCATGTCGACCAGCATGAGGTCAGTGCTGGTTTCGGCGAGGATGGAGAGCGCTTCGGCGGCCGAGCTTGCCGTGCAAACGTCGAAGCCATCCATGCGAAGCCCAATGGCGAGGGTGCGACGTTGATTCTCTTCGTCGTCGACAATGAGGACACGCGGACCGGGGGGCATGGGGCACCGGGGGTGGAAGCGGTCGGAATGGCTGCAATCTGCGCACCAATGGTCGTGGGTTTGCGAGGCAAGCGGAAACAGGCCCGAAGTGAGGAAGTTCACCGAGAGCGGCCGACAGGGCGGGTTGCAAGTACGAAGGGAAAGGGCGACACCGGATTGCACGAATGCAACGAGGAGTCAGCCGCGAGCTTCGAACGTGATGCCGAGGCGAGTCATCTTGCGCCAGAGCGTGGTCGGAGAGATGTCCAGCAGATCCGCGGCGCGCTCACGATTCCCGTCGCAGTCGCGCAATGCGGCCTCGATCGCTTCCTTCTCCGCGGCGTCCACGACCTCTGCGAGCGTGCGGCCCGTGCCGGACGTGGGGCGCTTGGGACGAAGCTGGACCTCGTCGAGACCGACGATGCCGCCACCCGACAACGCGACGCCCTGCTCGACAAGGTTTTCGAGTTCGCGAATGTTGCCCGGGAAGTCGTGCTGCAAGATGACCTCGATGACGCCTTCGCCGAGGCGCGCGCGGGTGCCATTTTTCTTGTTGTACTTGTCGAGGAAGAACTGGACGAGCAGCGGGATGTCTTCCTTGCGCTCGCGCAACGGAGGCAGCTCGAACCGTGCGACGTTCAGCCGGTAGTACAGGTCCTGGCGGAAACGTTTCTCGGCGATCGCCGCAAGCAGGTCCTGATTGGTGGCCGCGATGATGCGGACGTCGACCTTGATGGGCTTGTTCTCGCCTACTCTCCGGATCTCGTGCTCCTGGATGGCGCGAAGAAGCTTGGCCTGGAACGAGAGCGGAGTCTCGGCGATCTCGTCGAAGAAGAACGTGCCACCGTCGGCTTCTTCCATGAGCCCCTTACGCGCCGACACGGCCCCGGTAAACGAGCCTCTGGCGTGCCCGAAGAGCTCGCTCTCCAGAAGCGTCTCCGTGATCGCCGCGCAGTTGACCGGCACGAACGGCTTGTTGCTCCTGCGGCTGTTGGCGTGAATCGCCTTGGCCACGAGTTCCTTGCCTGTGCCGCTCTCACCGGTGATGAGCACGGTCGCATCGGACGGCGCAATCTTGACGATGCGAGCGAGGACGTCGCGCACGGCTTGGGAGCGTCCGACGATGTTCTGGAACTGAAAGCGCTCCCTGAACTCGTTGGCGAAGAGTTGGACCTGACCGTGGAGCTTGCGGTTGTCCACGGCGCGGGCGACCTTCATCAGCAGCTCTTGCTCGGTGAAAGGCTTCTGGATGTAGTCGAACGCACCGAGCCGCATCGCCTCGACAGCGCTCTCGATCGTGCCGTATGCGGTCATCACGACCACCTCGGTCAACGGCTGCTTCTGCTTGATGGTGCGCAGCACCTCGATGCCGTCGACGGACCCCATGCGCAGGTCGGTCAGCACGACGTCGTACGCTCCCACGGAGCCAAGCTGGGCCGCTTGGGCACCGTCCGCGGCCTCGTCCACCTCGTACTCCGCACCACGCAGCATCATCGCCAGCGTCGTGCGCATGTTCCTTTGGTCATCGACCACCAGGATCTTCGGCATGAGTCCCCACCGTCATAGGTTGTCCCATCGACCGGACAGCGGAATCATCGCGGCCAGCAGGTCCATCACAGCGACAGTCCTCCGTCCACGTCGATGCAGCGTCCGTTGAAGTAGTCGCACTCGATCACGAAGCGCACGGCCAGCCAGATGTCCTCCGGGACGCCGATGCGCCCGACGGGGATCGCGGCGACCAGCGCATCGTGCGCCTTCTGGTTCATGCCTGCTGTCATCGGCGTCTCGACCATGCCCGGTGCCACAGCGCCTACCCGGATGCCGAAGGCCGCGAACTCACGCGACCAAGTCACCGTGTTCTGGGCGAGCGCGGCCTTGGCCGCGACATAGTTCGACTGCCCGCGGTTGCCGTGACGCGCGATCGAGCTGATGTTGACGATGACGCCAGGACGTTGCTGCGTCGAAACCATCTTGGCGACCACCTCGCGGACCATCATGGTCGCACCGGTGAGGTTCACCGCGAGCACGGCATCCCACTGCGCACGCGAGAGCTTCTTGACTTCGCCGGTCTGCCTGTCGAGCTTCACGAGCAAGCCATCGCGCAGGATGCCGGCGTTGTTGACGAGCGCGTTCAGGCCTCCCATCTGCTCGAACGCCCAGGCTACCCCGTCCACACACTGCTGCTCGTCGGACACGTCGAGGCTGCGCACCAACAGCCGCCCGGGCAACCCGTCACACTCGTCTCCCAACGATGCCAACGCTCCGTCGTTCACATCGACCGCCACCACCGACGCCCCGCCTTCCACGAGCCGTCGCGCAAAGTGGCGTCCCATCCCCTGCGCACCGCCGGTGACCACAACCTTCAGTTCGTCGAGCCGCATCGCGTTCTCCTGACCGTCCGAGCCACCGCACATCAGCGTGGCAACGGGTGGCGTTCACCCCATCGAACCGAGGATTCGCATAGCATGCACCGCGCCCGCCGTCAGCGTGGCGTTCGACACCAGCCGATTCTACTGTTCCACGGCTAGCGGGTCCGCGTCACGACCGGGGTCGCATTCGTCGCCGGTCAGGGCGCCGGCGAGCCCGTGGCGGAATTCCTCCAGCAACGTACCCAACGACGCCCTCGTCTCGGGGCGAATTCGATCCACGACCATCGCGAGGTCCGCCGACAGGCGATCCCACGCTTGGTCGGCCACAGTCTCGCCCTCGGCGGTGATGACCACGAGCACAGCCCTACCATCCGCCGGGTCAGGGCGTTCTTCCACGAGTCTCCGAGCCTTGAGCCGCATCAGAAGCTTCGTGACGTTGGGACGGGACACCCCGAGGCAGTCGCCGATCATGCTGGGACGCACGCCCGATGCGCGATGTTTCTTGAGCAGCATCAAGGCGTTGAGTTGGGCGTGATGCAGTCCGAACGGCGCGAGGGACCGCGCGACGACACGGTCGAGCAGGGTCGCGCTGCGCAGGGCGCTCAACACGAGGCGGGACGCGGGGGTGACAGCGTCGGCAAACACCTCGAGGAGGCGGAACTTGTCACGATTGTCAGGGATGAGGGAGGGCGCTTCGGATGTTGTCACGAATTCAACCATAGCCGGTTGGCCTTCGGTTGTGCCACGAAAAGGCGACGGAAGCGCGCTGCCCAGCCGCCTTTGGGGCAAGACGGCAATCCCTTTGCCAGACCAATCGTTACCAGATCGGTCGCCGAAGGTGCCGGGGTTGTTTTTTTCTTGATTTCGACGCCTGATGCACTTTCGCGGTTTTGGGCAAGGAAGGTTCCCTGCCTGCCGGCGCCTGCAAGCTCGAGCGCGACGCACACTGTTCGCTCCCCTTCGCTCGCCAGTGCTATGAAGAGGTGCAGGGTCACTCTGCTCGAGGGCATTCGCACGATGTACCGCGCGAACGACGCACATTTGCCATCTCACCCAGTCCAGGGGATGCTGGATGCGCTGCCCGATGCAGCGGTTGCACTCGACGCCGGAACGCAGGCGATTCGCGGCGCGAACCAGCATGCGGTCGACCTGCTCTCGTCGGCCAGCGGACGAGCACACGGCGGGGCTATCCGCGATTGGTTCGCCCTGTCGTCGGTCGCTGGCCTGGTCGACGCCGTGAGTCGCGCACAAGCGGGTGGTGGGGGATGGGTCGAGGTGAAGATCGCTGGGCGCGTGTCGAGAGCCTACGTGTCGAGCATGGCGATCGGGGGCGACAAGCTGGTCCTGGTCGTCTTTCGTCCACCGCCGGTGTCGCGCGGCATCGCGTCTGTTGCGCTTGTGCGGGAGATTCTGGCGCAGTTGCCCATTGGTGTGCTGCTGGCGGAGCCTGGGGCCCCCGACGTTGTCTTGCTCAACGCCGCATGTGCCGAGATGTGCGGCATCGCGATCGCGGACAGACACCAGTTCATCACGGCGGACAGGACCTGGCAGGTGCGCGACTTGAACGGCGAAACGCTGACGCGCGATCAACTCCCCACGGTCCGCGCGCTCCTGCGTGCCGAGCGTTCGGGGCCTGAGGATCTGGTTCTGGTGCCGGCGGAGGGTGGATCGCAGCACACGGTGTCCACGATCTCGACGCCGGTGTTCGACGAACGCGGCGAGGTGATTGCGGCGGTGACCACGCTGGTGGATGTCACACAGCGTCGTGAAGCGGAGCACGCGCTGCAGGCAGCGCGGGAGCAAGCCGAAGTCGACGCACGTCGCAAGGGTGCTTTCTACGCTGCGCTGTCGAGGGAGATACGCGGGCCGCTGACTTCGATCCTGGGGTACGTAGAGCTGATCGGGGATCCGGACACGCCGGCTGCGGACCGTGCGAGCTGGTGCAACACGGTTCGGCGAAGCGGCGATGCTCTGATGGCGCTGATGCAGGACCTGGTCGACCTCGGCCAGATGGACGCGGGCTCGTTCCGGCTGTCACCGGGGGCGACGCAACTTTCGCTTGTGCTTGGGGAGGTGCAGTCGGTAGCACGGACGCGCGGCCAGCGTCGCGGGATTGATGTGGCGATGCGGTACACCACGCCAGTTCCGCGAGTCGTACAGTGGGATGCGGCTCGGCTTCGCCGGGCGCTGCTGACGATGATGACGTTCGCGATCGACCATGCGGATCATGGGGATGTCGCACTGCAGGTGGCAGTGATCGGCGCGGGTGCGAGTCGCAAGGTTGCCTTCGACGTTTCGGCGTGGTGCCGGACGGTGACGGCCGAAGACTCGATGGCGCTGCTCGACCCGTACACAGCGTCGAAGGGTGGTGCCAGAGCGTGGAGCCTGGCTATCCCTGTCGCATCAAGGCTCGCGGAGATGATGGGGGGCTCCTTCGAGTGCAAGGCCGACGGTCAGCGTCTGCGGATGCGCTTTACCGCGTCCGCCCCACCGGGAGCCTTCGAGGACACCGTCTCGATGCATCCGGCGTCGATCGACGCTCGGCCGGTGTCGAGCCGTCCGCCTCCACGTCTTCACGGACGGGTATTGCTGGTGGAAGACAGCGAAGACGACCGCATGCTCGTGACCCGCATGCTGGAGCGAAGCGGCTTGCGTGTGGATGCCGTAGCGACCGCGGCGGAGGCGTTGGAGGTGGCGATGGACCAGATCGACGCGGTGCTGATGGACGTCGAGCTTCCGGGGATGGACGGGTTGGAAGCGACGCGTCGGTTGCGCGAGAGGGGCGTGGCGGTTCCCGTGGTGGCGTTGACCGCGGCTGCGCTCGCCGGCGACAGGGAGCGATGTTTGGCTGCTGGATGCACGGCCTATGTGAGCAAGCCCATCGATCGACCGACGTTGCTGCGAACGCTCGACGATTTGGTCAGCACGACGGAGGATCGCCGCATCATGTCCGAGCTGCCGGAGGAGCTGAAGGCGTTGGAGCCGTTGCGGTCGACGAAGGAAGCAGACGCGTCGATGCGGGATGCGTTGGCGCAATTCGGGGAGCGGGCGGCCAGGTACGTGGATCACATAGCAAGGAACATCGAGGCAGGGGATCACGCCGGAGCGGAGCGTGCAGCGCGGTCGCTGGGTGGGACGGCGGGCAGCTACGGATTCGAGCCGCTGGGGCGCGCGGCGGACCAACTGGCGGATGCATGCAGAAGTGCGGAAGCCCGACCTGGCGAGGTGATGGCGTGTCTGCGGGCGGTGAGCGACCTGGCGCAGCGGGTTCGCGCGACGTATCCGGGCCGGACGACGACAGTTCCACCGACCTCTCGCTGAGGTTGCCGACGGCTGCCTCCGCTGCCATGGTCGCGGTGAGGTTCTGCGGTCGCCCCTGAATCAAGGCACGAAGTCCATGACATCCGCTCCCATTCCTGTCGTCCTTCACGCCCATTTCTACCAGCCGCCGCGCGAGAATCCGTGGACCGAGCGGGTGGAGCGAGAGCCGTCGGCCGCGCCGTTCCACGACTGGAACGAGCGTATCGCGTCGGAGTGCTACGCGGCCAACGCGCACGCGCGTGTCTTCGGCGCCAGCGGACGCATCGTCGACATCGTCAACAACTACGAATGGCTGAGCTTCAACATCGGACCGACGCTGTTCGCGTGGTTGGAGCGCCACGATCCGGAAACCTATCGTCGCATCATCGAAGCCGACATGCGCAGTGCGGCAGTGCATGCTGGGCACGGCAATGCGATCGCGCAAGCGTACAACCATGCCATCCTGCCGCTTTGCAACGAGCGCGACCGGCGCACCCAGATCCGGTGGGGAATAGCCGATTTCGTGCATCGATTCGGACGCCTCCCGGAGGCGATGTGGCTCCCCGAGACAGCGTGCAACGTGGCGACGGCGACGGCGTTGGCGGAGCATGGGATGCGCTATGTGGTCCTGGCGCCCCGGCAGGCGGCTCGTGTCAAGCTGCGGGGATCGTCGTGGCAAGACGTGGGCGACGGATCCATCGATCCGCGCAGGCCGTATCGACTGAGTCTGCCCGGCGGCCGGTCGATCGTGTGCTTTTTCTACGACGGGCCCACCGCGCACGCGCTCAGCTTCGAAGCTGCTCTGGACACGAGCCGGTCGCTCGCGGATCGGCTCGTCGCTGCAGCGTCGTCGTCGTTCGGCAAGGGGCAGCTTGTGAACGTCGCGACAGACGGCGAGACGTACGGGCATCACAAGCGTTTCGCGGACCGGGCACTGGCGTATTTCGTGGGGCACGAAGCGGTGGCGCGGGGCCTGGAGCTGACGAACTACGCGGCATTCCTGGACGGTGTCACGGTGGAAGACGAGGTGGAGCTGGCGGCAGGACCGGACGGAGAGGGTACGGCATGGAGCTGTGCGCACGGGCTGGGTCGATGGTCACGGGACTGTGGCTGCAACTCGGCGCACCAAGCGGGCTGGACGCAAGCCTGGCGCACCCCGTTGCGTGCAGCGTTCGACAGGGTTCGGGACCACGCGGCAAAGATCTTCGAGGAGGCGGTCGGCGACGTGCTTCGGGATCCGTGGGAGGCGCGTGATGCGTACATCCAGGTCGTGCTGGATCCGACGAGCAGGGCGAGGGAAGCTTTTCTGAAGCGTCATGCTTCGCGCGAGGTCAGCGGACCGGCGAGGACGCGCGTCTGGGAACTGCTGGAAGCGCAGCGAATGTTTCAGCTCATGTACACGAGCTGTGGATGGTTCTTCGACGATCTGGCCGGTCTCGAAACGGTTCAGGTGATGAAGTACGCGGTGATGGGTGCGCAGCTCGTGGAGCGCGCCACGGGGAGGTCGTCGTTGCCACTGCTCCTGGAGGGGCTGGCGCAAGCGCGAAGCAACGTGCCCGAGCAGGGCACCGGAGCGGACATCGTGCGGAACCATGTGCTGGCGCAGGAGGTCACGCCCGGTCTTCGCCTCGCACGGCGCGCCTCCCGCTTGCTGTTCGACGAACTCCCAAGTGTCGAGCACGACATGGCGTTTACGGTCCATGCGCTGGACACGCGCATCTTCGAGCGAGGGTCGCACCGGCTCGTGGTGGGGCGCGCACGAGTCGTTCGCACCAGGACGGAGGAGTCGGTCGAGATGACCTACGCGGCGACGGCCATCGCAGACCGCGAGATGCATTGCGGCGTGTCCGTGTCGGACGGCCGGGTCATGTACGACCGGCTGGTCGAGGAAGCCGCCGCGTGCTTCAAGCGCCCGTCGCTCATCGACCTGGTGCGCTTGCTCGACCGGACCTTCGGATCGTCGTGTTACACGCTTCGCGACCTGGCGGAATCGGAGCGCTCGGAGTTCATCGAGCACATGATCAACGGGCTGCTCGAGCGTCTCGGCGCCAGCTTCTCGTTTCTGTACGACGAGAACCGCAAGACGATGGAGGCCATCGAGGCGACGGGGGTGGAGGTACCGAGGGAGCTACGGCTCATCGCGGAGTACACGCTGGCGCGACGGTTCGATGCGGCGGTGCTGGAGGCGCTGGAGGGGGCGGACAACGGGTCGGTGCGGGCCGCGCTAGCCGTCGCGCGGGAGGCGCGTTCGCTCGGCATCGACCTGCGCGTACCCCGAAGCGAGCGCATGATCGCAAAGCTGCTGGCCGACGCCGCGCGATCGCTGTCAGCGCCGTCGGATGAGGCCGCCTCCAGAATGCTGGACCTGCTCGACCTCGCCTCGGCTCCGGGCCTCCACGTCGCGCTCGACCGCCCACAGGAAATCGTGTTCGTTCTGCTTCGTGAGGGGAAGCTGGACCAGCTCGACCTGGCGCTGCGAGAGCGCCTGGCCGAGCGACTGATGATCGAGCCCGCACCGTCGACGGAGCCATGACCGGGATCGTCGAGATCCCGCTGTGTGGGAAGGCGAGGTTCCCAGGCAAGGGCGGGCGGCTGTGCAGCCTGGCTGGACCGACCAAGAATCCCGCCGGAATCTCGCGCCCGGCACCCAGTATCCCACATTGGCACCAAGATTGCTCGGAGGGCGGCCGGCATCGCGATGCCGGAAGGCAGAGGGTGCCGACGCGATGCATGAAAGGGAGATTCCGATGGTATGGAGCACTTCAGTTCGCAGCTTGGTGATGCCACTGTCGATGGCCGTGGCGGTGGTGTTGTTCGGGTGTGGGGGCGCATCGGGCGATCCTGCGGACCAATCGGGTGACGAGGGCAGCGCGGGCGCCGCCGGCGGGAAGTCGGACGCGTGGGACAACGCGAATGCACCTGGCGTCTTCGGCGTATCGAGTCTGCGACTCGATCAACTTCAGAAGGACACGGCGCTGAAGGGATACTTGCCGGAGAAGCCCTGGTCGGACACGTACTGGCCGCTTGAGGAAAAGGGGCTATCCAACCGTTGGAACGGCGGTGGGAGCTTTGAGACGTTCGAGGCGCAGCGCGACGACGCCGTCAAGGCGCTAGCGGGCGATGGTTACGAATCGACCTGGAAGCTGTCTCCCGCGGAGAAGTACGACATCCTCGTGGGCGACGCGAGCTATGGTCTGACGAAAGAGGGGTGGGATGTCTTCGCGCAGTACAAGGACTACGAGTATGACTGGTCGTGGATGGGGCATTGCCACGGCTGGGCGCCGGCGGCGTACCTTGAGAAGGCGCCGAAGGCGGGCGTAATGGCGACGATAGCGGGCAAGCAGGTGTTGTTCACGGAGGGTGACATTCGTGGGCTCTTGACGAAGGTGCACGCGACCAACGGCACCGCGGGCGGCACACGATTCCTCGGCACCCGCTGCAATGCGCGAACGATTGTGCGCGACGACCTGGGCCGGATCGTGGACGGCACGGTCTACGCTGCCAAGGCGGATGCTCCCAAGCAGGCCGACACGTCCACCGCGACCACGATCTACATCGACAGGAACTTCTGGAATCAGTACCACATCATCACCTACCGGGAGTCCCTCGAATCGCAGCAGATCAAGGTTCTTCAAGCCACGGCGCAGGCAGAGAAGCCGTCGGACGCATTCGTGGTGGACATCTACGCGTCGGTCGAGGACTACTCGGCCGGGAAGCGAGAGAAGCAGGCAGTGTTCGTGTACAACAAGGCGTGTCGCGACACGAATGCCGGCTCGTTCCACCTGGTGCTCGTGCAGTACCTGTCCGACGAGAATGCGCCGGACAAGAAGCGCGGGTTCGTGATGGACGTGACGCGCGAAGACCAGGTTTGGAACCAGCCTGTCTACGGCTTCGAGAGCAAGATAACGTCGGTGGCGAACCTGGCGGACATCCAGGATCCGTTTGCGAAGTTCCGGGCTCCGGGCACGGTGACGATCGCGCAGGTCGAGTCGACGGTTTTCTACGGCGCCGAGGGCGGACCGTATGTCGACTACACCGAGGACAACAGCTCGCTCATCCACTCGAAGAGCTACCGCTACTCGCTGGAGATCGACGCGAACGGGTATGTGATCGGCGGGGAGTGGGACCGTGGTTCGAGCGCGCCGGACTTCCTGTGGGCGCCGCAGGGCACGGTGGTCGACTCGGCGCTCATGCGCTATGCGCCGGTCGCCAAGGTGCATGCGTGCTCGCTGCAAGCCGATCGTGCGCACAGCCTCACCCTTCCGAGCGGGCAAGCGATCGAAGTCGTGGATTGCGAGCTGTGACCTCGAAGGGATCATCCTGCCTTCGCGGG
>Ga0209018_1000661_pt1 | contig 31075 bp, 21 predicted proteins | sample YNPBryBLVA2012_FD_185814 | JGI IMG/M metagenome (GOLD analysis project Ga0209018, IMG submission 185814) | Anoxygenic and chlorotrophic microbial mat microbial communities from Yellowstone National Park, USA - YNP Bryant BLVA 2012 (SPAdes)... ...
GAAAGGTGAGCGGGGGGCGATAAAGAGATCACGAAAGGCGCGAAAGGGCGCGAAAGGGCGCGAAAGGGCGCGAAAGGGCGCGAAGGGCGCGAAAGGGCGCGAAAGGGCGCGAAGGGCGCGAAAGGCGCGAAAGGCACATGAGTCGCCCCTTTCCGTGGCTCATCACCGGTCAGGGTGGGACGACGCTCAAGCATGGGGGCGCTTCTTTGCCACGAATCTCACGAATTGAGCGAAAGATTCGTGCAATTCGTGGCCAGAGAAACTCCTCTCACAAACCGTTCAGGATCGAGTCGCTGCCCGCCCGCGTGAAGTAGGCCCGGTAGGCCGCGGTCTCCTCCAGCAACGCGACCAGCCGCGCGGTCAGCCTGGGCAGCCCTTCCCGTTCCTGCCCATCCCCCTGCGCCACCCACACCTCATCCTCCGTCGTCTCCAACAGCACCAGGTGGCCGCGCGCCACCAGCCAGTCCAGTCCGGCGCGGACGGTCTCCCGGCGATGCGCGGTCGCCGCGGCCAGCGCGGAGAGCCGCATCCGCCCGCCTGCGGTGCGCAGCCCATGGCGCACCAGGCCAGCGAGCCGGCGGAGAAACGGCTCCGGCGTGTCCAACCCTGGGTCGAGCGCGAAAAGATACACGCGTGCAGGGGCCACGCGCTCCAGCACTTCGCGCAGTTCGGCGGGACCCGGCGGCGCGGTCCAGATGGCGAGCGTGGGCGCCGGGTACAGGCCAAGCCGGTCACAACCGGCGACCTCCTCGCGCGCAGCAGCCTCCGCCCAGACCAGCACCTCTTCCTGCTCGCGCAGGCGCCCTAGGACCTGACGGGGGTGGGCCACGCCCCGCAGGTCCTCGACCGTGATGGGCGGGCGAGCCGGCAGTCGCACCGCTGGCTCCTCACAAGGGCGGGCGTCCACCCACTCCACCTGCACCTCTCGCTCGCCGCGGTAATCGCTGGCGCGCGCGGTGTAGGCCAGGTCGAAGCGCTCGGGCGGCAGGGGCTGGCCCGCGCCGTGCCACCAGATCACCCGCTGCGTGACGCCCTGCTCGTCCCGCACCAGGAGCCGACGGTGCTCCCCGTTGCGCCCAACCCCGCTGTCCCCTACAAGCGTCAGATTGCGCGTCGCCAGGGTCATCGGCGGGTTGCCGGGGCCAAAGGGGGCCAGTCGCTCCAGGCTCTCCACCAGGCCGAGGGTCAGGTCGCTCAGCGAGAGATAAGCATCCAGGCGCAGAGCGGAGCGAGCCCGTTCCTGCCCAGCCATCTCCTGGACAGTACGCGAGAGCGCGCGGCGCAGGTCGGGGATGCGTTCGGGGAGGATGGTGAAACCGGCGGCGAGGGTGTGACCACCGAAGCCCTCCAGCAACTCAGCGTGGGCGGCGAGAGCGGCAGTGATGTTGACCCCCTCGACCGAGCGCGCCGAACCGCGCCCCACCTTGCCGGGCGGGGCAGCGATGAGCACCGCCGGGCGTCCGTACTGCTCGGCCAGACGATGAGCGGCGATGCCGAGCACTTCAGCCGGCCAGGCGGGATGGCTGAGCAGCAGCACCGCCTGGTCCAGCAGCGCGGGGTCCCGTTCCACCTGAGACTGGGCAGCCTGAGCGACCTGCTCGGAGAGCAGCCGGCGCTGGACGTTGAGGCTTTCCATCTCTGCGGCCAGGATGCGGGCGCGGGTCGGGTCGTCAGTGAGGAGGAACTCCACGGCCTGGGCGGCATCGGCCAGACGGGCCAGCGCGTTGAGGCGCGGGGCCAGGACGTAGCCGATGTGCTCCTCGGTGAGGTAGTCAGCGCACAGGCCGGCAGTCTCGATCATCGCCTGGAGGCCCAGCCGCGGGGTGCGGCGGAGCACAGCCAGGCCCCGCTGCAGGAGGTAGCGATTGTCGCCGACGAGCAGGGCCACATCCCCCACCAGGCCCAGCGCCACCAGGTCGAGCAGCGCGACGGCCTCCTCGGCCCGTCCGGCCCGTGACAGGAGCGCCAGGGCCACCTGGTAGGCACAGCCGACCCCCGGGAGTTCGCGCAGCGGGTGGCCCTCGGGCAGCATGCGGGGATTGATGACGGCAGTGGCGGGAGGCAGCATTGGCGGCAGGTCGTGGTGGTCGGTGACCACGACGTCCATTCCCAGCGCCCGGGCCTGGCCGATGGCGGTATGCTCCCCCACGCCCGTGTCGCAGGTGAGCACCAGCGTCACGCCCTCAGCGGCCAGCCGCTCCAGCGTCGGCGGGTGGAGGCCGCGCGGTTCCCGTTGGCGGTGAGGGATGTGGTACTGCGCCCGCCCCCCCAGATCGCGCAGGACGGAGTAGAGCAGCGTTGTCGCCGTCTCGCCGTCCACATCATAGTCGCCCCAGACGCAGATTCGCTCCCCTCCCCGGATGGCCTGCTCCAGTCGTTCCACTGCCGATATCATCTGCGGCAGGTCGAACGGGGAGGCAGGGCGGTAGTGGTCGGGGTCGAGGAAAGCCCGCGCCGCTTCCACCGTTCGCAGGCCGCGGCGGACGAGCGTCTCGGCCACCAGCGGGTGACCGGCAAGCCGTTGCAGGTCGTCAGGGACGACAACAGGTTGAGGCTCTACCCACTCCCGAAGGGTCATTGCACCAGCAGCGACTCCATCATCCCGTCGAGCAGCGACAGGTCAGGTGTAAAGGTAGCGGCGGGGGCGGCGTCAAGTTGGGCGACGAGGGCAAGGATGTAGGAATCCCAGTTGTTGGCGAACGCCTCCCAGTCCCCACCGGGCGGATTGGAGCCATCGGCGGGCAGAGTGGGATGGGCAGTCGGCAGCACAGCGGCGACGTAGTAGGCGCCGTCGGTGGTCAATCCCTGGAAGGTGTAGAACATCTCATTGCTGTTGATGGGGATGGAGGCCTGGTCGTACTGGGTGAGGAAGCGCACGCCGCTGCCATTCTGGAAGTCGAGGTAGCCAGTCTGGGCGCGCATCAGCTGCGCCGCGTTGAAGATGGGCAGGAAGGGGATGGAACCTGATGGGATGGTCGGCCGTTGGGCCAATAGTTGCTGCAGTGCGGCGATGGTCTGGGTGACGCCAGGGTTGATCGCCTGAAAGTCGGCGATGGGGTAAATGTAGATGTGCGGTTCGTGGAAGGTGGCGGAGAGGGGGTAGCCGACGAAGGAGAAGCGGACGTGTTCCGGCGTCGCGCCCCAGGGGGCGTCGGCGATGTTCTCGGCGGGGACAGTCTCGCCGGTCACGGCGGAAGCCAGCGCCGGGTCGTAGCACAGCGTGACTCCCCCGTAGGAGACGGTGGCGCAGACCGGCGGCTGGGTGGGAGGGACAGTGGGTGGTGGTGGCGGCGGCTGGGTCGGAGGGATGGTGGCAGGGGGTGGTGACGGCGGAGGGACGAAGACGGTGGGGGTTGGCTGGACGGTCGGGGAGGCCGGTCCACAGGCCAGTCCGCCCAGCACAAGGATGAACAACGCCAGCAGCGGCACGGCGAGTTTGAGCCGATAGTCAGACATGTCACTCTCCTTTCGCAACGGTCTATTCTGCTGCAAGTCCTGGCACGATCTCCAGCATAGCCGCGGGCGGCCTTCGACTCCGCTCAGGCCGCCGGTCAGTACTCCACCTCCGTGACCTGCTCGAAGTCGAAGGGGAAATCGAGAGCGCCTTCCGGTCCCTCCTCTGCATCCTCGACAGGCGCAGCGCCCACACCGCGCTCGCACAGCGAGCGATAGACACAGGTCGCGCAACGGCGCTCGTCGGTGGTGAGGGGAAAATCTTCCTCATCCCGCGCCGCGATCTCAGCCACCAGTCCGGTCAGATAGGACTCATCGGCGGCGAACTGCTCGTCACCGTAGGACAGCCGCTCCGGCTGGGCCGGGAACTCGGCGAACCAGTAGACCATCTCCACCTGCGCCGGATCGAAGGCGCCGCCGTTGTTGAGGTATGCGCCGCTGCGGACCAGCAGGTAGGGGTAGGCACGGCTCTGCACCTGTGCCAGGAGCGCTTCGCGGCGGGGACGGCGGCGCGTGGTCTTCCAGTCCACGATCACCGCCCGTTCGCCGGGGGCCACGGCGACCAGGTCGCACTGGGCCAGCAGGCGGTAACCGCCCAGCGGGGTGGAGAAGGTCACCTCGCTGAAGCGGGTGGGGGGCAGGTCGGGCGGAGGCGTCGCCAGGAAGTTGTGCCACCAGCGGGCCAGTTCCGCGTCGCCGACGGTCGGCTCCAGAGAGGCGGGGGGAATACCCAGGAAGTGCTGGCGGACCAGGCGATGGAAGGCTGCGCCCAGCCGCATGCGGCGTTCGTTCTCCAGCGCCGGCTCCGCCACCAGGGCTGGCCAGGCCACCTGCTGCACGTGGCGCAGCAGGAAGCGGCGCGGGCAGTCCACGTAGTCCTGGAGACTGCTGGGGCTGAACCGAAAATCGGCAGGCAGCCTCATGTCTCTCCTCCCCAGAGCGTCTGCAGCGCGATGAACGGCGCTGCCGGCTGCTGGTCGCCATAGTGACCGGTGTTCCAGGTCATGATCAGTTCCTTCCTGGCCCGGGTGATGCCCACGTAGAGCAGGCGTAACCGCTCGGCGGCATAGTCGAGGCGGGCCTGCTCTGTGGCCCTCCCCTCGACATAGTCACTCTCCAGGCCGGCCAGGGCCCTGAGTTGGGCCACCGTCTCGGCCTCCAGGTTCAGCCCGTCGCGGGTGAACCACTTCTCGGCGATGAAGCGGTCGCCGGGGAGGGCAGAGGGGAAGTCGTAGTTGTTGAGCGAGACGAGATAGACGCGGTCCCACTCCAGCCCTTTGGCCTTGTGCATCGTGGCGACCACCACCTTGCCTTTGTGCTGATCGGGGTCAAAGCCGGTGTCATCCTCGCTCAGACCCAGGAAGGTGCGCTCGTTCTGGGCAATGAGGGTCAGTTCCTGGGCCAGGTCCGCCAGCGACCGGCCGGGGCGGCTCTCACTGATGCGGCGCAGCAGCAGCGCCAGTTTGTGGGCCACGGCCAGATCGGACGGCTCGCGGAAGAGGTCCTGGGCCACGGTCAGGAGCAACTGGTCAATCGGCAGCAGCACCGCCGCCTGCCACCGCTGGAGCAGGTCGCGGAAGGTGGCCAGCCGCAGAGCGACCATGGACAGGTCGGCAGGCACCGTGTCGAGCCAGTCCCGCCCGGCGCGGGGCCAGAGGAACTCTTCCACATGGTCACAGCCACGCAGCAGTCGCAGGGCCGGGTCGTCCGACACCTTCTCCTCTTCGGGCGCCGTGCGCTGTCGCCAGACACGGTAGGTCTCCGCCAGATGCTTCGGCGAGATCGGGTCGGCCAGGCCCTGGAGCACCGTCGCCAGCGCTGCGGCGGCCTCGCGGGTGGAGTGGGTGCTGCGCAGGATCTCGACGTAGGGGATGCCGCGCTGCTTCAGCGCCGCGACGAGTTCGAAACCGCGGTCGTTGCGCGGCACCAGCGCCGCCACGGTGGCCTCGGGGTGCTTCGGGAGCCAGCGGGCCAATGAGTCAACCACAGCCCGCAGTTCCTCCTCAGGGGTCAATCTTTGAGCGACAAACCGGATGCCCATAGGGTTGTCAGGCGGATTGGGTTGCGGGTCGTCGGGCGGGGCAGGTTCGATATGTGGGAGGGAGAGAGCCTGGCGCGCCTCCTGGCACGGGTGATCGGCGCGGGTCCAGTCCATCAGCAGGTTGGCCAGGTTGATGATGCTCCGGGTCGAGCGGCCGGAGTCGGGCAGTTCGCGGGGTTGCACCCCCTCTTCCTTCAGGAAGTCGCGCAGGAAGCGCGGGCTGGCGGTGGTGAAGGTCTCGTAGATGGCCTGGTTGGGGTCGCCGACGCGCACCCAATTGCCCTGCGGTCCCACCAGCAGGCGCAGGATCTCCTCCTGGAGGCGGCTGCTGTCCTGCGCTTCGTCCTCCAGGATGAAGGGCCAGCGGTGGCGCAGCCGTTCCAGGTAGTCGGGGGCCGATTCCAGCGCCAGCAGCGCCAGCCGCACCAGGTCGTCGAAGTCCACTGCGCCACGGTAGGCCAGGGCGCGCTGGTAGTCGGCGTAGATGGCGGCGCCCATCTCCACCAACGGCCAGGATTGCGGGCTGGCCTCCAGCCGCGCCTGCAGGTCGGCGGGGGTCAGCCGCAGGTCTTTGGCCTGGCGGATGAAGGCCAGGGCGATGTCGCTGATCAGGCGCGGCCAGCCCTTCCGGCGGGCATCCTCCCGCTGACGCTCCTCCAGGTCGGCTCGCTCCAGGCTCTCCAGCAGCGGCGCGGCGTCGGGATGGGCGCGCAGCCAGGCTTCGGCGGCGTCCTCGCGCAGCCGCTCCGCGGCTGGCTCATCCAGAATCTGGAAGTCCTCGCTCAAGCCCACCAGGGCGGGCCGCTCGCGGACGATGTCGTGGGCCAGGCCGTGGAGGGTGCGCACGCGATAGCCCACGTTGGGCAGCAGGCCCCGCTGGCGGACGAACTCGTTCACGCGGCGCTTGAAATTGTCCACCGCGGAGTTGACCAGGGTGACGATCAGCACCTCCTGGTCCTCCGCCAGCGCGCCGCTGGCGACCAGTTGCGCCGCCAGGCAGGAGAGCGTGTGGGTCTTGCCGCTGCCGGGCACGGCGGAGACACCCATCTTCCCGCCCGTGTAGGCCAGGACCTCGCGCTGCCGGGGGCGGGGTTGGAACGTGACCTTACCCACTCCCGCCCTCCTCACGAAGCATGCGTTGAAACGCCTGCAGCAGGGGGCCGCGTTGCTCGTACCCCTCCTCGCCGAGTTCGCTGATCCCCAGGTAGACGCGGCGGCGGCAGCGGCGGACGAGGCCCAGGACGAGACGGGCCAGGGTCTCCTGACGGGCGTTGAACTCGTCAGCATCGCTCCATACCCTGCCGCGTGGCCAATGGCGGCTGAGCACGTAGGGATGGGTGAGCGGCTGGTTGAGCCGTTCCCACCACCCGCCGCTGCCCACCTCGAGCCAGAATTGCACCTCCACCGCCCGGTTGCTCATCAGGAAGGTGGTGGCCGGCGCCAGCAGGACGGCCTCGTCCGGCTGGAGTTGCCAGGCCGGGAGGTACTGCGCGGCGATGATGCCATCCCGAACGGATTGCACGTACTCCCGACCCAGCAGGCTGGGGTCTACGTCCGCCCCTTCCATCACCTGGCGGAACTTGCGCACCGATTCGATCAGCGTGGCCGCGACGCGGGCGGCGTCGTAATGGCGATGGAAGCCGTATCCCGGTTGGGAGAGGAGTTCGCCGAACAGCCGGCTCAGGAAGTGGTCGAGCGGCTCGTCAGGTGGGTGGTCCTCCTGGGCAGCCATCAGCCACCCCCGCAGACGGTCATACCGTTCGCCCAACACGAAGGTGAGTCGTTCCTGCGTCTCCGGCCGGATCTGTTCGAAGGTGGTCAGCGTCCCGTCCCGCCCCTGATAGACGATCCTGGTCAGCAGATACGCCCGCACCAGGTCCAGCCCGTCTATGGCCTGCATCAGCGCAGTGACGACCTCCGGCATGGGAGGGTGGAAGCCCCACTGGGGGTGGGCCAGCGTCGCCAGGGTGAGCAGGCAGCGGGCGGCGGGTTCGTCGCGCAGCGCCCGCGAGGGGCGATGGCTGCGCGCCGGGATGTCCCACTGAGCCAGACGATGGGTCAGGGCGAAGCGCAGCGCGTCGCTCAGGAAAGGAGCCAGCACAGCGATCTGGCCCGGTGGGACACCCTCATCCCGCACGAGACGGGCGATCTCCGCCGCGACGCCGTCGAGCATCTGGGGGTGGTAGCGGTGGGCGATGTAGGCCAGCGCGGCGCGCGCGTTCCCCGTCTCCACCCCCGTCGGGCGGTTCAGGCTGCGCACCAGCCGGGCACCCAACACCCGCAGATCGGGCGAGGCGACAAAAGGAAGGTTGGTAGTGATCCAACCATCACACACCGCTCGCAGCCCCTCGGCGCCCTCCGGGTCAGCCCCCAGGAAGCGGCGGTAACCCCCGTCGTGGTCACAGACCAGCAGCGCCGACTGGCACTCCGACAGCCAGTCCCGCAACAAGTCATGGGCGACCGGTGTGTCCTCCTCGATGTTGTCGGCGATGAGGTGCAGGTAACTCGTCGTCAGATAGGCGCGGCAGAGCGGATGGGGCCACAGGTGACGGGTGAAGAGTTCGATCTGCAGCGAGAAATCGAGCAGGTTGTGCGCCAGACAGTACGCGCGGAAGCGGTTGGCGCACTCCTGCGCCTCGTCGTAGATGCGCAACTGGCTCTGCTGACCGCCCCAGGCCGACTTCAGCCGCTCGCCGATCTCGGTATGGGGAAAACCGACCACCGCCGCCTTGTTGAGGTTGTCCAGGATCTGGCTGTAGAGCCGATTGCGGTCAATGGTCACGCTCTCGAAGTACCCCTGGTCAAGCAGCGGACGCACCAGGCGGGCCATATGGACCTGGGCGGTCTCCAGGGTGAGGAAGACCGGCGGCTGGTCGGGGTGAGCGAAGCCAGCCGGCCCCGCCACCAGCGGCCAGAAGAGGTCGGCCATGCGCTGGGCCAGCCCGCCGACAGTGGCGACGGTCACCTGGCCGCCGGGGGGCACATCAGGGGAGCGCAGGGCCCGGTAGTAGGGAGCGGCCAGGGTGCGCTGGGGGACCAGGACGAGGATGGAGGAGGCGGGGAGGCCACGGTCGAGCAGGTACAGCATGCGAGCAACGGCGGCGGTGGTCTTGCCACTGCCTGCCGGTCCCTCCAGGAAGAGCGTCCCGCGCGTGGGGCTTTTGATGACCGCCTTCTGGACCTCAGTGTAGGACATGCTCATCTTTCACCCGAACCGCGCTCCGTCGCGAAGAAGCGGCGCACGTCGGCGATGCGTTTGGTGCGGCGGGCCGGCGGCAGGCTGGCGATGACCTGCTGGCCGTACCGTCGCGTGTTGACCCGCGAGTCCAGAATCGCCATCACCCCACGGTCGGTCTCCGTGCGAATCAGGCGGCCCAACCCCTGCCTGAGGAGCAGGATCGCCTCCGGCAGCGACATTTCATTGAACGGATCGCCACCGCTCTCGCGGATGCGCTGCTGACGTCCCTCCACCACCGGGTCGCGGTAGGGCGCGAAGGGGAGTTTGTCCACGATCACCAGCGACAGCGCTTCGCCAGGGATGTCCACACCCTCCCAGAAACTGCGCGTGGCGAAGAGCACCGCACCACGGGCGTCGTTCTGGAAGCGGTCGAGCAGTTCGGCGCGGGGGAGGCCGTCCCCCTGACAGTAGCAGGTGTACTCCAGGTGAGGCTGGAGCAGGTCGTACAACTGGCGCATGCGTCGGGCGCTGGTGCAGAGGACGAAGGCCCGTCCCCGGCTGGCCTGCACCAGTCGCCAGACCTCTCGGCCCAGTTTGCGCACGTACTCCTCCTCCCCGGGGCCGTAGACAGGCTCCAGGCCATCGGGGGTGTAGAGCAGTGCCTGATGGGCGTAGTCGAATGGGCTCTCGATCTGCCGTTCGATGGCCCGGCGGTGCGGCGCACCGGTCTCCCGGCGGAAATAGTCGAACTGGCCGGCGACGGTCAACGTCGCGCCGGTGCAGATGACGCGTGGCGTGGGCTCGAACAGCGTGCGGGAGAGGAACTCAGCCACATCGAGCGGTTCGCGGCACAGGAGGATGCGCTCCAGTTCGGAGCGGCCCGGCTGTTCCTCACAATAGCGCACCTGGTCGTCGGGCGGCTCCTCGCTCAGCGCGCGCACCTGCTCGCTCAGCCGCCTGGCCCACTCGAGCGTCGCCTGATGGCGGGCGGCCTCGACGTCCCCGTCGCCGCCAACCGACCCTGGCGAGGAGCGCAGCAGTCGGCGGACGATGCCGTCCATCTGGCCGGTCAGCCGTACCCCCTCTTCCAGGGCTCCTTGCACCGCCCAGCGATGCTCGCCGCCGCGCATGGAGCGGGCCAGGCTCTCAAAGAGGAGGTGGTTGATCTGTACCGTCTCCTGGCGCAGCCGGTCAGGGACATTGCGTTGCACCACCGCGTCGTTGACCAACCGCACCACCGTGGTGTACTCCAGGGCGATGCGCAGCGCGCCGATGACATAGCGCGGGAGTTCGTGCGCTTCGTCCACCACGATCACCGGCCGGGGAGAGAGAATGGAGCGGGTCATGCTCATCGCCAGCAGCGCGTGGTTGACGACGACCAGGTCCGCCTGTTCCGCCCGCAGCCGGGCGCGCTCACAGGCACACTCAGCCAGGAGCGGGCACTCCCGACCCAGGCAGTCGTCCTGCCCGGCGGTCAGCGCGTCCCGCGCCTCGCCGAACAGGCCCAGTTCCTCCACATCCCCCGAAGGGACCGCCCTCAGCCGGGCCAGCAGTTCCGCCGGCCCGTCCGGCTGACCGAAGAGGGACATCTGGGGAGGCAGTTCCCTCAGTTTGAGCGCGCAGACGTAGTTGGCGCGGCCCTTGAGCAGCGCAGCGGTGAAGGGGCGGGACAGCACCTGCTGCAAAGCGGGGATGTCCTTCTCCCACAGTTGGGTCTGCAGGGTCTTGTTGGCGGTGCTGACCACAGCACGAACGCCCCCCGCGATGAGCGGCACCAGGTAGGCGAAGGACTTGCCGCTGCCGGTGCCGGCCTCGACCAGCGCCGGGCGGCCCTCGTTCAGCGCCCGACGCACCGCCTGGGCCATCTCCACCTGGCCGGGGCGATAACGGTAGCGCTCCCCCAGCGCGCGGGCGATGGGGCCGTCGGGCGCGAAGGCTGGCAGGACATCCGGCACCTCGATCCGCTCCTCCTCGAGGGGGATTTCCGCCGGTTGCGCTGCAGGGTCTCGCAGGACGACAGTGGACATGCCATGAAGTATAACACAAGCCCCCGCCTTGCACAAAAGCAGGCGGATGACGACAGACCACGGACCATAGACCACGGACCATAGACCACAGACCACTCGTCGTCCGTGGTCCGTCGTCCGTCGTCCATCGTCCGTCGTCTGTCGTCCGTGGTCTCCTGTGGTATAATCCACGCACTATCCTTCACTATCACACCAGGAGGCGAAGAGTGAAACGTTTCTTCTTGCTGGCATTGCTGTTGACGCTGCTGCTGGCCGGCTGCGCCCCGCGTCCTGGCGGGCGCATCGTCTACGGGCTGACCCTTTCCCCGTCGGGTATTGACCCCCACGTCAATGCCTCGTCGGAACTGGGCATCCCGCTGACATCGGTCTACGACACCCTGGTCTATCAGGACCCAGCCACCGGGGAGTTCGTCCCCGGACTGGCCGAGCGCTGGGAGGTCTCGGACGACGGGCGGGTGTACACCTTTCACCTGCGCCGTGGGGTCACTTTTCACGACGGCACCCCCTTCAATGCCGAGGCGGTGCGTTTCAACCTGGAACGCATCACCAGCGACGAACTGGCCTCACAGAAGGCCCGCTTCATGCTCGGCCCCTACGAGGGGGTGGAGGTGGTGGACGAAACCACCGTGCGCATCCTCCTGAGCGAGCCGTTCGCGCCGCTGCTGGATTCGCTGAGCCAGGTCTACCTGGGGATGGCCTCCCCTGCGGCGGTGGAGCAGTGGGGGACGGAGTACCAGCTCCACCAGGTGGGCACCGGGCCGTACATGTTCGTCGAGTACGTGCCGGGGGATCACCTGCTGCTGCGGCGCAACCCCGACTACGCATGGGGTCCTCCCATCTACGAGCACAACACCGCAACGGTGGAGGAGATCGAGTTCCGCTTCTTCACCGACCCGGCCACCCGCTCCCCGGCGCTGGAGACGGGCGAGGCGGACGTGATGGGGGAAATCCCGCCACAGGATGCGGCCCGGCTGAGCCAGAGCGAAGACTTCCGCATCGAAGCGGTACCGATCCCTGGCGTCTCGCTGATGTTCTTCATGAACACCACCCGTCCGCCGCTGGACGACCTGCGCGTGCGCCAGGCGTTGCTCTACGGGACCGACCGGCCGGCCATCGTCTCCACGGTCTTCCGCGACACCAGTCCCGTGGCCTACGGCCCGCTGTCGGCGGTGACGTTCGGCTATGACCCGGCAGTGCGCACCGAGTACCCCTACAGTTACGACCCGGCGCGCGCGGCGGCGCTGCTGGCCGAAGCCGGCTGGGCCGACTCGGATGGGGACGGCCTGCTCGACCGCGACGGTCAACCCTTGACCCTGGATATGGTGCTGATGGGCTGGGGCTTCATGCCCGAAGTGGGCCAGTTATTGGCCGCGCAGTGGGCAGAACTGGGGATCGGCGTGAACAGCCGGGTGGTCAGTTACCCGGAGGCGCTCCAGGCCGCCAGCGAAGGGCAGCATCACCTCATCCCCTTCACCCTCTCCGGCAGCGACCCCGACATCCTGCGCAAGTTCTTCCACTCCCAGGCAGGTTTCAACTGGTCGCTGGTGAACGACCCGGAGATGGATGGCTGGCTGGAGGAGGGGGCGCGGGTGAGCGATCCGGCGCAGCGGGCGACCCTCTACAGCCAGGTGCAGCGACGGGTGATGGAGCAGGCGCTGGTCATCCCCATCCGCGACTACGTCAACCCGAACGGGGTGAGCAACCGCGTGCAGAACCTGCGCTTCGACGCTCGAGGCTGGTTCCCCTGGCTGATTGACGTCACGCTGGCGCGGTGATGGTCAGGAACGCGGCCCGCCGGCTGCTGGAAGCGGCGTTCGTGCTCTGGCTGGCGGCGACGCTGGCGTTCCTGGCCCTGCAACTGACCCCCGGCGACCCGGCACAGGCGCTGCTGGCGGCCTCTGGCGCGACGCCGGAACAGGTGGCGGCACGGCGGGCGCAGTTAGGGCTAGACGACCCCCTGCCCCTCCAGTACCTGCGCTACCTGATGGAACTGCTCCGCGGCGACCTGGGGCAGTCCTGGCTGCACGGCCGCTCCGTGGGGCGGATGATCGCCGAGCAACTCCCGCCGACGGTGGAACTGGCCCTGGCGGCGACGGCGGTGGGGGTGACGCTGGGCGTGGCGTTGGGGACGCTGGCGGCAGCCCGCCGGGACACCTGGCTCGACGCGGCGGCAACGGCGCTGGCAGTGGTGGGACTTTCCACCCCCGTCTACGGCTCGGGCCTGTTGGCGATCCTGCTCTTCTCTCTCCACCTGCGCTGGCTGCCGGCCAGCGGGACGGGAGGCCTCGCTCATCTGCTGCTCCCCGCGCTGGTGCTGGGCTTTGCCCTCGCCGGCTCCATCGCCCGCGTGGTCCGTTCACGGGTGGTGGAGGTGCTGGGTGCGCCGTTCGTGCTGGCGGCGCGGGCGCGGGGGGTGTCGGGGCGACGGTTGCTCCTGGGACATGTCCTGCGCGCCGCTCTGGGTCCCGCCCTGATGGTGACCGCGCTGCAGTTTGGCTTCCTGCTGGGCGGGGCGGTGGTGACCGAGTCGGTCTTCGCCCGGCAGGGGCTGGGCCGGCTGGCCCTGCAGGCGATCCTCTGGCGCGACCTGCCGGTGGTGCGCGGCGTGGTGCTGGTGGGCGCGCTGGCCTACGTGCTGAGCAACCTGCTGGCCGATCTGGCGCAGACGGCGCTCGACCCACGACTGCGCGAGGAGGCGACGTGAGCAACGGGTCGCCTCCGATTCGTCGTCCGCTGTGGCGGCAGCCGCTGCTGCTGGCGCCACTGGCCTGGCTGGTGTTGGCGGCGCTGGCCGCGCTGCTGGCGCCATGGCTGGCTCCTGCCGGCCCGCTGGCCGCCGACCCCGCCCGCCTGCTTCTTCCACCGGGACCGGGGGGCTTGCTTGGCAGCGACGCGTTGGGACGCGACATGCTGGCGCGGCTGGTGTGGGGCGGACGGTGGACGCTGGGGTTGGGCCTCCTGGCACTGGCGGTAGCGGTGGGCCTGGGGCTGCCGCCAGGCCTGGCGGCGGGCAGCCTGGGCGGCCGCACCGACGACGTGCTGATGCGCCTGGTGGACGCGCTGCTGGCCTTCCCCGGCCTGCTCCTGGCCATGGTCGTCGTGGCTGTACTGGGAACCGGGCTGGTGCCGGTCTCGCTGGCCGTGGGGTTGGCCGCGGCTCCCCCCTACGCGCGCGTCGCGCGGGGTGTGGCCCGCGAGGTGCGCGCCCAGCCGTACATCGAGGCGGCCCGCGCCTTGGGGGCCAGTCCCTGGCACATCGCCCTGCGCCACATCCTGCCCAACGCCGCTCCGCCGCTGATCGCCTTCGCCGTCACGCAACTGGGTTGGGTGCTGCTCAACGGCGCTGCGCTCAGTTTCCTGGGGCTGGGCGCGCCGCCGGGCACGCCGGAGTGGGGAGGGATGCTGGCCGATGGACGCGGCTATCTGCGTGACGCGCCATGGGTCAGCGGCTTTCCCGGTCTGGCACTGACCCTCACCGTGCTGGCAGCCAACCTGCTGGGTGACCGGCTGCAAGGCTCATAGAGAGTGGGGTCCAGTAACGGCCTGGCCTTCCGTTGCCTGGCGACTGAAGCCTGTGCTGAGCCGTGCTCTGAACGAAGATGAAGGGATAACCAGCAACCGCTCAGCCATCCGGCGCCTGGGGACTGAAACTGGCGGGACGGCATAGGGATGCCGTCCTACGGGCGTTGGGAATATGGACATCGTGCAAGAGGGACAACGGCTGGGTTTCGACCTGATCGGCGTGGGCCCGGCGCGCCCACCCGAGACAGACCTGGACGCCTACCGCGCCTGGCTGGACCGCGGCGAACACGGGGAGATGGCCTACATGGCCCGTCCCGACCGTGTGGCGCGGCGGGCGGACCCCACCCTCATCCTGCCGGGGGCGCGGTCGGTGGTCTGCGTGGCGGTCAACTACAACCCCGGCCCGCCGCCGCCCGCCCGTCCCCTGCACGGCCGCGTCTCCCGTTACGCCTGGGGACAGGATTACCACGGCTGGATGGCGGAGCGGCTGGAGGCGCTGGCTGCCCTTATCCGCGCCGAAGTCGGTGGAGATGTGCGCACCCGCGCCTATGTGGATAGCGGTCCGCTTCTGGAGCGGGCACTGGCCGTCCAGGCCGGCCTGGGCTTCATCGGCAAGAACACCTGCCTGGTCCATCCCCGCCTGGGCTCCTGGCTGTTCCTGGGAGAGATCCTGCTGGAGGCCGAACTGCCGCCCACCGGGCCGGCGATGCCGCCGCGCTGCGGCACCTGCACCCGCTGTCTGGACGCCTGCCCCACCGGTGCGCTGGTCGCCCCTTACCGACTGGACGCCCGCCGCTGCCTCTCTTACCTGACCATAGAGTTGAAGGGGAGCATCCCGCCGTCCCTGCGTCCCCTGCTGGGCGACCGCATCTTCGGGTGCGACACCTGTCAGGAGGTCTGCCCGTGGCAGCGCTTTGCCCGCCCGACGGGCGTGGCAGCCTTCGGGGTCTCCGTGCCGGAGCGGGCCGCGCCATTGCTGACCGAACTGCTGTCGTTGGACGAGGCGGGCTTCAGGGAACGCTTCGTGGGCACTGCGATCCTGCGTCTGGGGCGGGGGCGGCTGCTGCGCAACGTCGCCGTGGCTCTGGGCAACGCTGGAGACCCCGGCGCGGTGCCGGCGCTGCGGGCGGCGCTGAGCGACCCCGACCCGCTGGTGCGCGAGCACGCTGCCTGGGCGCTCAGGCGCCTATCCGAATGACCGCAAGGTGGTCTCAGCACCGGGCGCGGTCTCCTGACCGCGCCCGGCACATCTGAGGCTGACTGGCGGAGAGGGTGGGATTTGAACCCACGGAGCCTTGCGGCTCACGCGCTCTCCAGGCGCGCGCGTTAGGCCAGACTACGCTACCTCTCCGGACTGCCGCAGCGGATTATACCATCCGCGCGTCGCTTTGGCAAGGCTTCGACAGCAGTTGGCGCCCGCGACGGCACAGGGGAACCTTTTGCCCCCGCCGCGCATCTTACAGGTGAAGGACAACATCCTCGAGGCAGACGTGGCAGGCAGGATGGCATCCTGATACCGCTCGCCGACGCATAGGGATGCGTCGGCTACGGGGTTATTTCGGATAGGCTCCAAAGGATGGTGTGCTATGACGGGCTTATCTCGGTGCGGAGGGACGAGGTGGTGGGCTTGCCTGGCCCTGCTGACCGTGGGGCTACTGGTCGCCTGTGCGCCGTCGGGCCTTCCTGAAGCGACTGACACGACGGTGCCGTCGCAGTTGACGACGGCACCACCATCCCCTATGGAGACCTCACAGGCTGGCGCCGAGTCCCTCTTTCCACCGGCGACGCTGGTCGGACAGCCGCCCTACCCTGAGCCGCCCGGCCAGCCCGGGGGGCGTGTGGCCGATTTCCCCAACCCGATCCTGGTCTACCGCCACGAAGGGCGCAGCCCGCAGCAGTGGACGATCTACCCGACCGGGCTGATCGTCGCCGATGACGGCAGCCAGCGACAGGTGCCGCCTGAGGAGGTTGCGCCGCTGTTCGACTACTTCACGTCAGCGGCCTTCTGGGAACTGGACACCCTCTACGTTCCCACCCCCGAGCGCCCCGGCGAGTCGCTACGGCGTGTGATCGTCTACTACCAGGGCGGGATCCGCGAAGTCGCCCTCCCCGAAGAGAGCGGCGCTGCGGAGAAGCCATTGCAGCCGTTGCTGGAGCGGTTGGAGCAACTGACCGCCCTCTTCGCCGACCCCGGCCGGGTTGAACAGTGAGCACCTCGGCTGAGCGGCGGCGGGGTCCAGGATGACTGGGATGCCCTCCCGCGCTGTCGCGCTTTTCTGAAAAGCCACATCGTCAACGAACAGGTTGCTGTTCAGCGAACCGTCCGTCTCGGCGCGGATCTGCAGCGACACCGTCTGCCCGGCATAGGCGCTCAGGTTGACCACGTGCTTCACCCAGCCTCCGGTGTTGGTGCTCGTGCACAGTGTGTAGACATCCACGACCGTGGTGCCGTTGATGATCACTCCGCCAAAGTCATAGCCGCAAACATCCTGCGAAGCGATCCAGTGGTAGTAGGACAGGTAGGGGGCGCAGGCGGGAATGGCGAGGCTCTGCTGGATGTAGGAGATGTCGTTGTAGTCGCCGCCCAACCAGACGGCCCAACTGCCGCTGTGTGGTCTGACGCTGCCGGGGAAGCCTGATTTGATGATCAGCGGCCAGCCGTGGGTGGAGTACTGGCTCCAGGCCGTCGCGCCGCTCTCGAAGTTGCCGTTGGGGATAGAGGGCACCACGCAAGGCCTTGCAACCAGTGGCAGGTAGACCCAGTGATTGGCGCCGCCAGAGGATGGCAGAACGCGCAGGGTATAACTGCGGGCGGTGCAGGAGGAGGGGTTGGCGGAAGTCTGGGCCTGGTTGGTGATCACCGCTACCACGCTGGAGCAGCCGCTGGGGTTGTAGTTGGCCACCGCGCTGAACCCACCCGCGCCCACCGTGGATGGGAAGGGGGTGACCTGCAGCGCCGCGCTGGTGTCGCAGACGATGCTGCCGCGCAGCGTGCCCCCGCCCGAGGTGTTGGTCAACACCACGCTGTAGGTGACGGAACCGGTGGGCAGGGCGATCCAGTTGAGGGCGTAGTTGTCGGCCACGCTGCCGCTGTAGGAGCCGCCAATGCTGCCAATCGTGCCGTGGACGGCGGGGATGCCCGCTGCCGCCGTATAGCCGCTGGCCTCCTCGAAGCAGTAGGGGTAGACATACCCCCCGCCGCAGGTTTTGAGGAACTTGACGGCAATGGCGTAGGCGTGGTAGGCGTCGGCCAGAGTGGTGCCCTTGTTGACCAGCGCCTGGTTGATGGCGGTGAACATGTTGCTGCTGCCACTCTGGCTTGTCAGTTCCCAGAAGTCCTGCATCACCTGCTCGCCAGCCCCGGCCGAGCCTGTGCCATATTGCTCGGTCAGGCCGCGGAGGGTGATCCAGTAGGGATAGGGGGAATCAGTGTACTCGCCCATGCACATGGTGAAGTTCGGCCAGAGGTAGTTGTAGTTGTCGTTGGCCGAGTCATAGACCTCATCCTCCATCCAGGTCGCTCCACCCTCGATGAAGACAACGTCGGGGGCGTTGCTCCCGGTCAGTGCGCCATAGCCGAACTGGATCGAGTGGTTGAACTCATGGGCGGTGGTGGCGTCGAGCGCCTGCTGTGGGGAACCGGGGAAGCCGGTGTAGTCGCGATTCAGCACCATGCAGGTGGCGTAAGCGTCACCGTCGTCCCAGGCGGTGTTGGGATTGTTGCCCACAAAGCCCGCGTGCGTGCCGCTGCTGGAGACGTAACCGTACAACCCACTGCCCAGGTTGTCAATACGGACGTGATAGCGATTTCCCGGCGGTGGATTGCTGGTCAGCACCGGCGGGGCGGCCCAGCCAAAGGTGGTAACCTCCTGGGTCCAGGCAGTTTCCAGCGAATTGGCGTAACTGTTGATGGTCAGCCCACCGCCGATAGTGTCATACTCGATGTGGAAATGGGTGCTGTTGTGGACGTTGGGGAGTGAGCCGGTGGAGGTGCTGCAAATGCCGGTCAACAGCGCTTCGATGCGCGCGCGGGTAGCGCTGGCTTGCATCGCTGCCGTGTGCTCGCGCAACTCCAGCAGCGGGATCGTGCCATCCCAGGGGGCATCGCTACGGTACTGCTCCGGCAGCGAGTCGTAGTCGAGGAGGGCATAGGCCAGGTAGAGGTCGGCGGTCTCCTGATCAATCTCGCCGCGGGCCACGGCAGCGGCGAGCAGTTGTGGGGTGGTCAGATCGCCAGGGGGAACGCCCGGGGAGAGTCGGGCCTGCACTGCACTGCCAGTAGCGCCGGAAAGCAGCACACAGGCGATCAGGACACCCATCATCCCACGAATACGACCGCTCATGTTGCTCCTTTCGGCACGGCCAGGATCCGTGCCAGGTTGGGAAAACGTCACCCAGCAGCAAGACAATCCGTTCTACCCCCTTGCCACCTCCTGCCTCTCTGCATCTCCGCGCCCCGGTGCTCTCTACACCGTCACGCCATACAGGATGCGCCGCAAGGTGCCCTCACTGGCCTCTGAGGTCACCGCAATCACCTGATCTCCGGGCTGGAGCACCGTATCGCCGTAGGGGACCAACGCCTGGTCGTCACGGATCACCAGGGCCAGGATGGAGTCATCGGGGATGCCCAGGGCCTTGAGGGGGCGGCCGAGCGCGGGCGAGTCCGACGGAATCTCCACCTCGACGAAACTGACACCGACGCTGCGCAGCGTCAGCAGGTGGACCAGGGAGCGGGCTGGCAGGCCACGCTCGATCTGCGAGAGGATCAGTTCCGTGCTGGAGACCGTGACGTCCACCCCCAACTTGCGGAAGATGCGCTCGTTGCGCGGGTTGTTCAGCCGCGCCGTCGTCCGCGGGACGTGGAACTTGTGCTTGGCGATCTGGCAGACGGCCAGGTTGTCCTCGTCATCGCCGGTGACGGCGATGACCATCTGGGCGCGGTTCATCCCCGCCTCCATCATCAACGCCGTCTCGCAGCCATCCCCTTCCAACACGTTGGCCCCCAGTTCCTCGGAGAGACGGGCACACTTGCGTGCCTCCTTCTCGATCACCAGGACTTCGTGCCCTTCCTCCAACAGCGATTTGGTCAGGTAGTAGCCGACCTTTCCACCGCCAACCACGATGATGTACATACCCATTCCTCCGCCGGCTCAACCCGCCAGGCTTTCCATGATCTGCTGCGCGCTCCAGATCGTCGGGCAGATCGTCTCCAGTCCCAGTTCGCGGTAAATCTCCTCGCGCAGCGGGTCGTAGATGCGACACACGACACGGGGCACCCCGAAGATCTCCCTGGCCACCTGCGCCGCCATCGCGTTGGTGTTGTCCCAGTTGGTCACAGCGATAAACGCATCCGCCTGCTCGATGCCTGCCCGGCGCAGGACATCCTCATCAATCCCGGTACCCACCACCAGATCGCCGGGGAAGTTGGCCCCCAGACGGGCGAAAGAGCCGCTGTCCTTGTCCACCACCGTCACCTGGTGCCCTTCTGCCACCAACCGCTGTGCCAGATAGGCGCCGGTGCGGCCGCAACCCATGATCACGACGCGCATTCCCCTTCCTCCACCTTCGACAGGACCTCTACCTTGACTCCCTGTTCTGCGATCCACGCCATCCCTTGCTCCACCTGCGCGCACGGACCGCGGACGGTCAGTACCAGCCAGCCCTCCTCAGCGGTGACCCGCGCCTCGAGGATGTTGGTGAGCAGGTCGAACTGGCGGATCAACCTGTAGATCAGCGGCTGGTCGAGCAGATGGCGAGGATACGTCAACCGTACTTGCCACTTGACCATCATGTGCCCTCCTTTGCCGGCGTCTGGCCCTTGTGCCATGCCGGCGCCGCCCAGACCGGCGCCTTGTCCAGCACCACCTCACACTCCGCCCGCCGGATCACCTGCTGGGCGTTGCGGCCCAGTCCTCCCTCTTGCCCTGGTCGTCCGGCGCCCACGCTCATCACGATCGCGTCCACCATCTCATCACGGGCCAGGTGCAGGATGCCGCTCCAGACGTACCGATCGGGGAAGATGCGCGTCTTGACCGGCAGGCCGTGCTGTTCGACGATGAACTGCGCCGTGCGCAGCGCCTCCTGTCCACGTGCCTCCTCGGCGGGCATCGGCGTGTTGAGCGAGAGGGTGAAGGGAACCTCGACCACGTAGGCCAGCACGATCTCCGCCTTCTGCGTGGACCCCAGGCGACAGGCCAGTTCCACCGCCCGCTCGGAGGCGACGTTGGCCGTCGTCGGCACCAGGATGCGGTGCAGCGCCGAGACGGACTGCCGGGCCTTGACCACCGCGTAGGGTAGCGGCGGCGGGACCCTGAACATCCAGCGGAAGAGGCTGACCATCAGCACCAAGAACAGCACCGCGAGCACGATGCCGATGGGATGCAGCACCGCCTGTCCCTGCCGCTCGTTCACCGGCGGCGGAGGCGTGGTCTGCGGCTCTGGTGTGACCGTCGCCTGCGCGCTTCCCCCTGCGAACCCGCCATCCCCTGGCCCGGCATGGGCGGGGAGGGCGGTCGCCATCAGCACCGTCAGCGCGACGACCAGCAGCGAGCAACCAGCAACGAGCAACCAGCAACGAGCAAGCAGCAACCTCTTCACTTTCGCCTCATCTCACGGTACATCCGATACCGGACGAAGCCCACATACAGCCGGTAGACCCCGAAGCCGATGAAGGCCAGGCCCATCAGGATCGAGGCTGGGGTGACGATGTGGGCCGACAGGGTGCGCACCAGGATGGTGGCTCCCAACGGGATCATCAGCACCCCCAGGCCAATGCGGTACAGGTCGGCCCAGGTGGCCCGCTGCGGCGGGGGAACCGGCTGTCGCGGACGGAACACCTCACTCCTCCAGCCAGCGCGACCGGACGCCGCGCCCCTTGTCACGCTGGATCAGCGCCTGCTTGTACTGCTCCACCAGTTCGTACTCCTCGGCGCTGGTCAGTACCTCCACCTGCTCCTTCTCCCAGTCGCGGGGGACGCTGCTCCACACCGGCAGGCGGTTGCGTCGGCGGTAGACGACGTAGTAGACCACACAGACCAGGACCCACAGCGGCCCAAAGATGCGGCCGATGTCGTGGGTGACCACAACCGTCAGCCAGGTTGCAAACACACCGGCAAAGCCGATGAAGCCGATCACCGGCACCTCGATCACGCTGCCGTCCTTGCGGCGCCAGCGGATGTTGCCCGGCACCTTGTACGGACGCGGGCTGTACGGGTCGGTGAAGCGCAAACGGATCAGCGAAAGGAAGACCAGCGTATAGCCCAGCGTCGCGCCAAAGGCGTAGAGGTTCGCCAGCGTGTCCAACACGCGCGGCGTGATGAAAGACAGCAGCGTCAACACCACGCTCGCGCCGCTGAAGGCAAGGATGGAGTTGATCGGCGTCCGGTACCTGGGCTGGACCCTGTTGAACCACTCGCTGGCCAGACGGAAGTGGCTCATCGAGAAGACCAAACGTGAGGCGCCCATGATGCCGGTGTTGGACGAGGTGAGCAGGATCGTCGCGCCGAGAAGGGCGGTCAGCCGCCCGGCAACGACGCCGATGTAGGGGATGTTGCTGGCCAGCAGGGCGATCGGATCCCCTTCGCGCACGGCGATCTCACGCCAGGGCAGCACCCCCAGGCTCAGGGTGGAGAAAGACATGGCGTAGATGAGCACGGTGAAGATCAGCGTCAGCGAGGTGCGCGGGATGATCGTCGCCGGTCGGCGGGTCTCCTGCGCCGCCTGGCTGATGGACTCCAGCCCGACGAAGGAGATGATCGCCAGCGACGCGCCGTAGAGCAGTTGCGTCACCGTCGGCGCTTCGAAGGTCCACTGATAGGCCAGCAGTTCAGGCCGCCAGGCGAACAGGAAGCCGGTGACGATGATGGAGGACTCGATCACCAGGTCGAACGCGCCGAGGACCTCGTTGAAACGGGAGGACTCCCTGACCCCCCGGATGTTGAGCAGGCTCAGCGCGACGATGACCACGATGGCCTCCAAACACCACAGGGGGTTGACATTGACCAATGGACCCAACGTCACGCTGAACTCGCGCACCATCGGGAGGAAGAAGTTGACATAGCCGGTTGCCGCCACGGCGAACAGGGCGATGTCAATCGTGTAACTAAACAACAGGGCGATGCCGGCGATGAAGCCCCAGAAATCCCCCAGGCCGCGCAGCGAGTAGTACTGTCCACCACCGGCAACGGGGTAGGATGAGGAGAGTTCGGTGAAGGCCAGGCCGACCATCACGTAGACCAGGCCGGCGATGGCGAAGGCCAGCGGGGCCATGCCCTGCGCGGCGGCAATGACGATGCCCAGCGCGGCGTAGATGTCGGCCCCCACGTCGGCGTAGCCCCACATGTAGGAGCCCCAGACCGTCACATCACGCCGCAACTCGATCCGCTGTTCGCCGACCTCGGGCGCGCTCTGCCCCTCTGCCATCGAAGCCTCCACCTCTCTCTGCATAATAACCCGAAAAGAGTGGCCCCACAAGACCACTCCAGGAAAATTCTACCACGGCCCGCGTAGAAGTCAACAGGCTTGCGGAGAATGACCAATGGTCAATGACCAATGACCAATGGTCAATGACCAATGCCAATGACCAATGCCAATGACCAAGAACCATCAACTGCCGACGGCCCCCCTTTGTTCATTGGTCATTGTTCATTGGTCATTGTTCATTGGTCATTGGGGTCATTGGTCATTGGGGTCATTGGTCCATTGACCATCGCCTCACCATCCCCGTCGCCGCAGTGGCCAAGCCCACCATCAGCCAGAACAGCGTCGCGGAGTGCGGAAAGTCCAGGTTGAAGAAGTAGTGGTCGAACATGCCGCCCATCAGCGCGCCGATGACCGCCGCGTGCGACCCCCACCACAGCGGTTCCAGCCGCTCGTCGGCAGCCACGGCGCGACGGGCGCGCCAGAAGTGGGCGAAGAAGACGGCGATCACGGACAGGAAAGCGGCCAGCCCCACCAACCCCATCTCTTCGGCGATGAGCAGGTAGACGTTGGCGACGGTGACGTAGGTGTCCACGTCCGGCGAGCCAGCGAAGCCTACGCCGATGATCGGGTCGCGGCTGATCAGGATGAACGCATCCTTGTACTCCCCGAAGCGCATCTGCGTCGCCAGGTCCTCGCCGCGCAGGCCGGCGATGAAGTGAGACACCAACCCCTGCGTCTGCGGCAAGAGCAGCAGGAGCACCATCGCTGCCGCCAGTAGCCACCACAGCCGGCGGTAGCGCAGCGTGGCGACGACCACCAACGCCACACCCACCCCCACCAGCGAGCCGCGCGACATCGTCAACCCCAGGCATAACACCATCACCCCCACCATCGGCACCAGGTAACGGCGGCGGATGACCGGCCAGCGGGCGAAGAGCTGCGGCACCGCCAGACCGATGGTCAGGTTGAGCAGGCTGCCCAACACGTTGGGGTCCACCGAAGTAGCCGTGGTCCGTTGCGCCAGGGAGGGGTCGTCGTTGATGTAACGCAGCACCCCGGCCCCGGTTGGGTAGCCCACCCGCCCCAACGCGGAGAGCGTGCGCATGGCCCACTCGTCGGGGATGATGTAGAGGACCACTCCTATCAGCGCCTCGATGAAGACGCAGATGAGCAGCACGCGCACCAGCCGCTCGAGCCGCTCCGACGTCTGTACCGTGTTGACCACCAGGAAGAAGAGCGAGATGCTGAGCAGAATCTCGGCGAAGTGGCGCACCACGTAGGCCGTGAGTGGAGCGTGGCCGAGCCCCAGGATGAAGGCGAACACGGCCAGCAGGAGGAAGATAACCACCGGCAGCCCCAACGGGGTGGCGACGAAGTGAGTCTGCTGACCGGTCATCACCTGCAACAGCCAGGCGACGAACAGCATCCCCAGGGCGGCGTCCAGGAAGGTGGGTGTGAAGCCGATCTCGAAGGGGAAGGAGGCGAAGGGCAGCAGGGAGACCACCGCGATCACCGCCCAGTAGGCCACCTCGATGTCCCGCAGCATCCACAACGCCGCCGCCAGGGCGACCAGCACCAGCGCGGCGATGAGCGGCCCCACCTCCGCCAGCAGGTAGCCCGCCGCCACCGCCGCGCCCACCGTCGCCAGCAGCGCCATCGGCACGGAGAACCAGCGGCGGGCAAAAAGGCGTAATAGCATGGAAGAGAAACGCCGTTCCTCTCCGTCGTTACCGGTCATCCCTACCATCCGCTCACCTCCCGGCTGAGCACCAGCAGCGTCAGCAGCGCCGTCCGACCCGCCTGTCCCAACCGATCGGGGTCAATATGGGCCAGGTCATCCTGCGGGGTGTGCGCCAGCCGGTCGGAGCCGTCCCAACTCACGTAGGCCGTCAGCGCGGAGCGGTCCCCCAACCCGGGCCGGGTGACCAGGCCATAGTGCGGGCCGCGGCCGCGCGTGGTTGCGGACACCCCCAGGCGGCTGGCGGCGCGCTGGAAGAGTTGCACCAGCCGGTAACTGCTCCCCTCGCCCAGGGCGATGCCCTCCCCGTCTCCGCCGCCGACCCCGCTCAGTTCGATCACTGCATCCACGGCCAGGCTGCTGAACCCCACCTTGGCGCTCATGACATTGACGATGCTCAGCCCCTCGCCGCGCTCTCCGCCGGCCCAGGCGACGAAGACCACCGTGCGCTTGGGCTGGTAGGGGCTTTGCCGCAGCACGCGGGCCATCTCCAGCATCGCCGCCACGCCGCTGGCGTTGTCATTGGCGCCGGGGTAGAGAATCCCGTCAGGACTCACCCCCAGGCCGTCGTAGTAGGCGCTGACCATGATCACGTAGTGGTCGAGGTTGACGCCACCGGGTGCCTCCACCTCCGCGCCGGTGCCGGGGATGTAGCCGATGACGTTGTAGTAGTTCTCCTCCGCATCTGGCTGCATAGTCGCTATGTCCATCATGCGCACCACTGCGCCCGGCTCCGTCAGCGCTACCTCGCCCACTCCCAGGCCCGCAGCCATCTCCTCCAATTCCGCCAGGCTGCTGCCCGCAGTGGCCAGCAACTGTTCTGCCACCTGCCGACTGACCCGCATGACCGGCGATGTGGGAGCAGGCCAGTTCAACTGGGGGTAAAGGTACCGGCGTTGCAAGGCCTGCGGCTCCTCGCTGACCACCAAAACCCCCGCAGCGGAGCCGAGGCCGATCCGCGAGAAGTCCTCCTCGCGCACGAGGATCACCTTGTCATATAGAACGTGCCTGCCCAACCCGTAGGGGTCCCCTTCAGTGGCTCCTGGCTCGGGGCCAGTCACCAACCCGACAACCCTGCCCTCCGCAATGCCGAACGAGGCATATGGTTCAATCACCTCGACGAAATCCTGGTGATAGACAAACGACTGGGTTAGGTTTCCCTGCGCATCGAGTAGTTCCAGCCGCGGGACGACGTTCAGATGAAGGCGCGGACTGGGACGGGTCTGGATATAGGTCCCGTTTTCACCCCCAGGGAGCAGGCCGATCTCCTCCATCTGCGCCGCGATGTAGCGGGCCGCTGCCTCCGCGCCCGGAGTGCCGGTCTCCCGCCCCGCCATCTCCGGCGCGCTCAGCGCGGCGATGTGCGCCATCGCTCGCTGCGGGTCGAACTGTAACGCCGTCTCCCGGTAGAGCCCCAGCGGCGAGCCGCTACGGAGCACCCAGGTCATGATGAGCATCACCGCCAGCGCTGCCAACAGGAAGTAGCGATTGAACAGCCGCGTCACCTTGACCCGGCTCTCCTCCAGGAAGCGGCGTAACCCTTCCCCCCACAGGTTGAAAGCGACGATGGACAGGAAGAAGGCGATGCCGGGATACCAGGCCATCCAGGGATAACTGCGCCACCAGTCGCGGATGTTGGAGAGCAGTGCCCCCCACTCCGGCACGTCCGAGAAATAGGCAATGACCGGCACCATGCGTCCCGCTTCGCCGATCTGGACACGGAACCCACCGCCGATGAAGATGCTGAGGAAGCCCAGTTCTGCCAGGAGCATCAAGACGCCACCCATCTCGAGCACCGAGACGACCAGCAGGGTGGGCAGCAGTTGCGGGAGCACGTGGCGGACGAGGAGCCGTCCGCTGCTGGCGCCCATTGAACGGGCGGCTTCGATGAACAGTTGCGGGCGGACGCTGAGCACCTGCCCGCGCACGACCTGCGCCACCTCCCCCCAGCCCACCACGCAGATCGCCACCACGAACACCCACGTCCCCTGCTGGATGCCCAACGCCTGGATGAGCAGCATGGCGAAGAGGGTCAGCGGGAACGCCGCCCACACCCCAACCGCCCCTGTCACCAGCCGGTCGAACCAGCCGCCGCGCCACCATCCGGCCAGCAGGCCAAGCAGCGTGCCGAGGAAGACGCGCGCCAGCATGCCGAAGAAGGCGAGGGAGAGGGTGTTCTTCGCCCCAGCCAGCACCAAAGCCTGGACATCCCGCCCGATGTGATCGGTGCCCCACGGGAAGACCGAGGATGGCGGGTAGGGGGGCGCGCCGATCTCCCCCTCGATCATCATCACGCCGTGGATCTGATAAGGGCTGGCGGAGGTCATGCGGGCGCCGAACAGCACCAGCACCAACAGACCCACCACCAACAGCGTTCCGACCAACAGCGCCGGGTTGTTCAGCAGGCTGCGTGCCAGCCACCGTCGTCCGGCCCGTTTTGCCTCCGCTGGCTCCTCCGCCTGCGTGCTGTTCCATTCCGCGCGTGGGGGGAGAGGAGGCAGGCCTTGCCGTCGCCTCCCGACCAGGCGGAGGCGAAGGCCCCGCGCCACGTCAAGGACGGCGGCGACCACAGCCCGCCAGCCCTGCCGCTCCTCCCGCTCCTCGCGCGCCCCGTCCTCACGCAGGCGCGGGTCGAGCAGCGGGTAGAAGAACTCTACCGCCAGGTTCACCACCAGGAAGAGCAACCCCAGGGAAAGGATGAGATCGGCGACGAGGGGGGTCAGCCCCATCTGGATGGCCTCGATCAGCGTCAGGCCAACGCCAGGCCAGAGGAAGAAGTACTCGACGACGGGCAGCGTGGCGAGCGAGAAACGGAGCGACGCGCCTACGGTGGTGAAGATTGGCACCAACACGCTGCGCAGCGCGTGACGGTCGCGCACCAGCCGCCACGGCAGCCCCTTCGCTCGCGCCACGCGGATGTAGTCCTGACCCAGCGCCTCGGCCAGCGAGACATACGTGACCTGGGCGATCTGCGCCAGCGGGCGGGCTGCCAGCACCAGCGCGGGCATGACCAGGTGGCCGTCCCAGCCGAAGCCGGTGGGGGGCAGGGGGTGGATGTCGAAGCGACGGTACAGGGCGATGTTGAGCACCCACAGGAGCATGGCCAGGAAGAAACTGGGGGTGGACACGCCCAGGATGGAGAGGACAACCATCAGCGAGCGGCCCAGCCCGCGTCGGCTGAGGGCCATAGCGATGCCCAGCGGCACGCCCAGGGCGGTGGCGATCCCCAGGGAGACCAGCAACAGCCCGGCGCTGCGGCCGAAGATGACCCCCACCAGGCGCAGCGCCGCCACCGACTCGTGCTCCCACAAGTAGACGGTCGGGTGGTGGACGATGTAGTTCAGCGTCCCCACCAGCGCCTCGCCGGCCGCATTGAGCGGCTGCGCCGGCAGGCCGGCCCGCCCCCGCGCGGCCATCATCAGGCCGAAGAGGGTCAGGTAAGCGATGATCAACAGCGTCAACCCCATCCCGCCAAGACGGCGCAGGAGGACGCGGCCGAGGAAATGGACGCCAGGTTTATGGTTCACGGCTCTCTCCTTCTGTGCTTCCGGGCAGCAACCAGGCACCTAGCGGCACACTCTCGAAGCGCCCGTCCAGCGACAACAGCGGCGTCAGGCGGAAGCGCTCGTAGGCCACCAGCGCCGCCCGCACATCGCCGCCCGCGAAGCCAGCGGGGAGGTCCAGCAGGTGGCGATCCACCACCCGGCTGCCGGCGATCCACTTCAGCGTGGGCACGGCCCCCAGGCCCGGCTGACCGTCATGGACACTCAGCCAGCGGCCGTCCGCGTCGGTCAGCCGCACGCTGACGGCATCATCGCTGACGAGCGGCTGCAGCGCCACCAGCGCCACATCCACCGCCAGTTGCCCCTCCCCCACGCGGTGTGTCCGCGCCCCGATGACCGCCATCTCGTCCCCCAGCGGCACAAACCGCGCGTCGGCCGATGGCGCGGGCAGGCGCACCTCCCACAGCGGCCAGCCCCACGGGCCGGCAGCAGGCCGCGCCCTGTCCTGCGCGTCCGTCAGCGCCAGCCTCAGCGCTCCACCCGAGCCTCCTGGGAGGTCCACCGTCACCGCCTGCACGGTGCCCGCTGGCAGCGCAGGCAGCGGCGCGCTCGCCTGGGCGCCGTTGGCGACATACACGTGCACCACCAGCCCCTCCTCCGCCGGCCCTCGCCACTGCAGGATGACCCGCAGGCTCTCCGCCTGGCTGCGGTCATAGTCCACCCCGCGCAGCGCCGGCCCGCCGGAGAAGGGCACGGAGAGAGGGTGGAGGGTGACCGGGGCACGGGCAGCAGGGCGGGCCGTCAGTTCGACCGGGGCTATGAAGAGCATCTCCTCGCCGCCGTCGGGCAGAAGCGGCTCGAAGCCGGCGTCGCTGGCCACGTAGGCTCCCAGCCTCAGCCGGTACCGCCCAGGCAACAGGTCGAAACGGAGCGGCAGGAACAGCCGTTCGAAGCGCACCTCGCCGGGGAGCGCGTCGCTGCTCAGCGTCCGGTCGGACTGGGCAACCAGGTTTCCCGCCGCGTCCATCAGGCGCAGAGTGAATGACGGCGCGCGCTCCAGCCGCTCGGCGGGCTGCCAGGCCAGCACGACCTCGGCCACCTGGCCCGGGTAGAGTGTGCCCTCCGGCAACCGGTAGCCCAGCAGCCGGATCTGGCGGCCGAAGGGCACGCTGAGGCCGTTGAGGGGGGCCAGCGCGCCGGTCACCGGCCGCTGGCGGACGCGGAAACCGGCGCCCCACGGCTCGGTGGTGAAGCCGTCGAACTCATAGAAATGGGTCAGCAATACTGGCCGCTCCGTCACTGCCTTCTCGGCCCACTGCCGCCAGACCTCACGGTACTCCACGTCAGGCAGAGGATAGACGTAGCGCACCTCCACGTCGGGTCGCAGCCCTTCCACCTGCTGCAGGTACCACAGCGGCGTGGCCCAGTGCCAGTCGGCCAGGATCAGCGCGCCGGACGGCGCGCTCTCCAGCAGCGGCTCCATCGCCTGCCGGGTGGACTGATCCCCGGCAAGGGCGGCGAAACTGGGGGCGTGGCTCCAGCCGTTCAGCAGCGCCGCCCAGAGCGCCAGCCCACAGAGGGCGGGAGGGATGAGAGGACGGAGAGCGAACGCTGGGAACCGAAGGGCATAGGACGCACGGCGAGAGACGGCCGCGGGCAGGAGCCCGAAAGCGATGGCGATGGGCAGATAGGCGGGCATCAGGTACTCGACGGTCTGCGGCGCGCGGTAAGTGATAGCGACGAAGGTGTGCAGCAGGAGGCTTCCGGTCAGAAGGACGAACAGCCGCCAGTCCCGCCGCAACAGCCCCAGCAGTCCCCCCGCCGCCCCGATGAGGATGAGGTCGTTGAACTGGAAGGGGAACAACGTCGGCAGGAGCGCCAGGCGGTGTGGCAAATCGGTCGCGTTGGCGAAGGCGAACATATCTCCGGCGAAGCCGCTCGCCCGGACGTGTTCGAAGAAACCCGCCAGTGTCGTCAGCCCTTCGGGGGCCAGCGGCGCGCCCATTGCCGCGCGGATGGGCAGATAGGCCAGTGGGAGGAGGCCGACCAGCGCCGCCAGTGCCGGCTTCCACCAGCGGCGCGGCTGGAGCGCCAGACGCGGGTCGCAGAGCAGCACGTAAGCGACGAAGAACAGGGCTACGAAGGCCAACGAGGCGTGATGGGTCAGCCCCAGTCCCAGGGCCAGAGAGAAGAGAAGCAGCGCACGGTCGGCCTGACGCGGCGAGGCGGCTGTGGCGAAGCGGGATAGAGCCCAGAGCGCCAGGGTGGCGAAGAAGAGGGTCGGCGTGCGGATGTTGGCAATCGTCGCCTGCGCCCAGAAGGTGGTGGATGTGCCCAGCGCCAGCGCTGCCGCCAGTCCGCCAGCCAACGCCACTGGGGGAGACGCCCCTAGCCGCCCGGCCCAGCGGCGGGTGGCCTGGGCCAGCAAGAGCAACGTCGCCGCGGCCAGCAGCGCGCTGAGCAGGTTCAACCGCCCGGCTGGCGTCCCCCACGGGAGCAAACGAATGACTAGGTGGCCCAGCATGGTGTAGAGCGGATAGCCGGGCGGGTGGGCCACGCCCAACCGTGCTGCCACTAACTGGAACTCGCCGGCATCGGCGGGGAGGATGTCGGGATTGGCGGTGAGGGCGTAGGCAAGCAGCGCGGCGAGAAAGAGCGCGCCATCCAGCAGGAGGGGAAGGTTCCGGCGCGCGCGGGCCGGGCCGGTCATCAGGTGGAGAAGCACTGCCAACAGCGCCACAGCGACAGCCACGGTGGGGTCGCGCCGGGGCCAGAGGACGTAAGCCAACAGCAGGAGCAACGGCCAGGAGAGAAGGCCGCGCGCTGCCCGCCAGCGGCTCAGCCCGAACCCGCCCAGTGCCGCCAGCAGGCCCACAGCGATGACCGTGGCCGCCGGCCAGGGGCGCGCTGTGGCCTCGAGAGCGACGCGGGCCAGAAACAGTCCGGCGATGGCCCCGGCCGCACCGGATGGCCGGGCCGGTGCACGCCAGGCGAGGCGAAGGATACCGTTCATACGACCTGGCATTATACCACAGAACAAGAGACCTCCGAGGGGCGCAGCAGCGCTGCGCTCCTACATGACCCGCCCCTGCGGCGTCGGCGCATCCCGACACGTCGGCGGGCGGGGCATCGGGATGCCGCCCAATGGTGTGCCCCCGTAGCCGACGCATCCCTATGCGTCGGCGGGCGGGG
>Ga0209018_1000662_pt1 | contig 31033 bp, 28 predicted proteins | sample YNPBryBLVA2012_FD_185814 | JGI IMG/M metagenome (GOLD analysis project Ga0209018, IMG submission 185814) | Anoxygenic and chlorotrophic microbial mat microbial communities from Yellowstone National Park, USA - YNP Bryant BLVA 2012 (SPAdes)... ...
GATGTCCTTCAGTTAGGTCCTACATACCGACGTCGTGTTGGCAAGAAAACGCCCGAGAAATCCTCGATCGCTTGACGGAGCCAGGAGACTACCGCTAGCGTTCGTCAGGTTCCGGCGCAGCCTGTGGGGGCGCGCAACCGCCTGCCAGCCTCGAACGAGGCGCGAAGGCGAGCGCACGCCCCCGCCGGATCGTCGGCATACATCACCGCGGACACCACCGCGATCCCAGCCGCGCCCGCCTGCGCAACCGAGGCGGCATTGGCCTCGTTGATCCCTCCAATGGCGACCAGGGGAAGGTCTGTGGCGTCTGCCAGAGCGCGCAGCCCGTCGAGTCCGAGCGGAACCCCGAAGTCGGTCTTCGTTGGTGTGGCCCATACCCCGTTGGCCGCCACGTAGCTGGCTCCGTCGCGCTCTGCTTCGCGCAGCTCCTCGATCGTGCGAACCGAAACCCCCACGATCGCTTCGGGTCCGAGCAGCCGGCGTGCAACGGATGCAGGCATGTCGCGCTGGCCCACGTGTACCCCCTGCGCACCGGACGCCAGGGCGATGTCCACGCGGTCGTTGATGATCAGGGGCACTCCGGCTGCGCTGCATATTGCAAGCAGTGCACGGGCCTGCGCGAGCATGGTGCGCGTGTCGGCGTGCTTGTCCCGGAATTGGACCATCGTGGCGCCGCCGGCCACCGCAGCCCGGATGGTTTCGACGACATCGCGTGACCCGGGCGGCGGAGGGTCCGTGACCACGTACAGGGTCGTATCCATGCCTCAGCTCTTGCGGTCGATGCGAAGGCTCGACGCATCCACGGCGCGGGGCACGTGGTACAGGGCGTCGATGAGCGCCGGCACGAACGTGCCGGGGCCGGAGGACTTGTCTGCGGCCAGCTCGCCAGCACGACCGTAGACAGCCAGTGCGCTCGCCACGGCCAGCCCTCGCTCCTCGCGCGGCGCCACACCGACGAAGCAGCCGACCGCGGTCGTGGCGGCGCAGCCGGTGCCCGTGACGCGGCCGAACATCGGGTGACCGTTGGCGACCTCGTAGGTGACCGTGCCGTCGGTGATCACGTCGACTGGTCCTGTGACCGCAACAATCATCTTGCGGTCGGCAGCCAGCATACGCGCCGCCTGGATGGCGTCGGTGGTTCTGGCGAGTGAATCCACGCCGCGTGTCTTGCCCGCATCGCCTGCGACGGCGAGCACTTCGCCCGCATTGCCACGCAGCACGGTGACGTCAAGTTCGTCCAAGAGGCGCCTGGCTGTCTCGGTGCGCAGCCGGGTGGCGCCTGCGCCGACCGGGTCCAGCACGATGGGCGTTGCGCGGCGGCTCGCGGCCTTGCCGGCGATGAGCATCGCGTCAATCCAGGCGCTTTCGAGGGTGCCGATGTTGAGCACGAGCGCGGACGCGAACCCCGTCATCTCCTCGAGTTCCTGGTGGGCGTGGGCCATGACCGGTTGAGCGCCGAGCGCGAGTGTTACGTTGGCCGTGAAGTTCATCACGACATGATTGGTGATGTGATGGATGAGCGGTGCACGCTCGCGTACCAGGGCGTCGAGCTGCAGTGCGCGTTGTGCGAGAGAAGCACGGGTCGATGACATCGTCGTGTCTCCAGGATGTCGGTGGCGCCGGCAGGCGGACCGGCCGGGGCGGCGGGATGCTAGCGCCTGGGCAACGGATCGGCCAGGGGGAGGCATGCAAAACGGTGAGCCGTCAAGGGCGGGTGGCCGTTGCGCGGTGCGCGTCTGAGCGTAGGCGAAGCGAGCCTTGGGCCGCGCAATGGAGAACCCCGACGCGCCTGCGCGAACGCCAGCGCGCGGAGCTGCTCGATGACGCGAAGTCTGACAGCGTGGACCGCCGCAGGGTCGGTATCACCGGGAAGCCGCGCGCCCGGTGCGGTGCTGACTTCGCTGAGAACCCAAGCCAGCGTGGCGGGCTCCACGCTCGCGTCCTTTCGTTGCGCATCAGTCAGGGGCTGACCGAGGTCGATACCGAAGACTGCGAGCGCTTCGATGTCCACCAGGTCCTTGATCTCGGCACGGCTGAGGAGGGCGCAGATTTTGTTGGCGGCAATCTCCCGCGACGTGTCGACCTGCACGTTGCCGAAGTTTGTCTTGACCGCATCGATCATGGGGGCGCGGTCGATGACGAGGTCGACGATGCACGTCGCGTCGGCTCTCCGCGCCTCGGCCGTCGGAAGTCCGCGCACGTCTGTCGCGTCTCGATATGGGAACCGACTTCGCGGGCAGCTTCCCGGAGGGCACGCGAAGCCTCGTCGATGTCGGCACCTGGTGGAGAGAAAAAGTCGAGGGCTTCGGTCGAGCGATGGCCGTGATAGAAGCCGGCCAGCGCGCCGCCGCCGGTCAGCAAGAAGCGCGTTGACCACCCATGCCCACGAACCAGGGAGCGCTGAGGGACTCGCTGTGAACCCGCCCTGGGCGTGCGCGTGCGGGTGAGGGATATGGGGCGTGGCACGTGGTGTGGGCGAAGCGAACCCCAGGTGCACCGAACGCACCGGTGCGGGTCGTCCAGGACCGCCTCGCCCTTGCGGCGCCAGGATCTCCGGTGGCAGACCGGGTGACGATCCGGTGCATTCCGATGCCGCGCTTGCTGCACCGCAAGCGCGTGGTTCGTGCCATCGCAACCCATGATGGGCGTGGCGTCCAGGGGAGCATCGGAAAGGTTCGCAAGGTCGCCTGGGCGCGGGCGGCATCGTTGCGTCGCCGTGCACATCATGCGACAAGACGGGCCCGATGAACGCGGCACCGACGAGACGAAAAGGCTCTGAAGCGGGCCGGGCCTGGAGCGACACAGCCTGGCTGGTTGCGGGCTCCGTGGCGTTTGTCGCGTTGTTCAGCTACGCAAGCCTGTGGACGTCCAAGGGGCCGGCGGTCGCGGCGACCGTCGCGCTCGCGGCGCTGGCGCTCGGAGGTGGGCTGTGGCGAGCGCGAACGACGCCCGGCAGCATCGCTGTGGTCCTGGCCGGATTCGGTCTGTATGCGGTGTATGCGGACTACACGCGGCCAGGCGAACGCAACACCGATCCCAGCGCGCACGTGGCCTACGTCACGTGGCTGCTCGAGCACCATTCGCTTCCGCCTGCCGACCACTGCGTCGCATGCCACCATCCTCCGGTGTACTACGTCGTTGCGGCGGCCGTGCATCGGCTTGCCGATTGGACACACCTGGCCGAACCCACACTTGCGCTGCAGGGGCTCGCCGTCGTGCTGTTCGCCGTGTTTCTCTTCTTCTCCGTTCGGAGCGTGGACCTGCTTCTGCCCACGCCTTCCTTGCGCATGCTTGCCACCTCGTTGGTCGTGTTCTGGCCCTCGAGCGTGATCAACTCCATCCGGATCAGCAATGACTTGATGCTCTATGCGTTCGTGGCTGCCGTTTTTCATGCCGTGGTGCTTTGGAGCATGCGTGGCGGTCGCCGCTTTCTCATGGCTGCGTGCATCGCCACCGGAGCGGCCATCCTGGTGAAGTCCAACGCGCTGGTACTGGTCGTAGTGCTGTGTGCGATCGTCGCACGACGCCTGTGGCGCGCGTCGGATCGCAAGGCTGTGTTACGCGACGCAGGGCTTCCGGCAGCCGTCCTGGTGGTGTTCTCCCTTGGCGCGGAGTTGGTGCGCGGCAAGCGTGGCGACGCGCTGCCTGCCAAGGTCCTGGGTACTGCTTATGAACCCATCCCATCGCAGACCACACAGCGCACGATTGCGTACTACCTCACGTTCGATCCGGTCGCCGTCGTCAAGAAACCGTACGTGGAGATGCGCCAGTTTCGAAGCCAGGAGCCGACCTTCTGGAATCATCTGATCAAGTCGAGCCTGTTCGGGACACGCAATCCAGCGCTCATGCAGCGGGTGGGGTACAAGGAGCCGAGCGCGGAGCTGGCGACGGCCGCGAACCATGCCTTGCTTGGCCTGATGGCGGTTATGCTGGTGGGCGCTGTGGTGACGCGGCGCGATCGAAGCGAGCAGCGCGCTCTGTGCCTGGTTCACGTCGGCGCATTCACCGCCAGCTCCATGGCGTTGCACCTGGTCGCTCCGCTCGGGTACCACGCCGACTTCCGACTCATCTTTCCCGTGGTCGTGCCGATGAGCGTGCTGTTCGCGCTCGCGGTGCATGGCATGCGTCGACGCGGTCTTGCGATCTGGCACACAGGCTACATCGTCGCGAATGTGTTCGTGGTGTTATCCATCGCCTACTTCATGCCGTTCACGTTCCCGGCAAAGCCGGCCGCCGGGATGCATGGATTGCGCCCGCGACCGGTGATGCCGTTTCGACCGCAACGGGGATTGCCGCCGGCCGGGTCGGCACAGCCCTAGGTGCCGTCCAGGCGCAGCGTTGGAGGAAGCCTTGCGTGGGACCCGGCTCGGGGCCGTGCTGTCGGGCCGGCTTGTCGCCAGCGGAGAGGCACGCAGGTCCGCAGCCGCGAAGCCGAGCTGGACACGGTGCAAACGGTGGTGTCCGCTGCGTGTGGACTACCATGCAACATGCGCGGTATTGGACGCCCGCGGCGTGTACCGCTAGGATGGTCTTCATGCGCCCGAGAGCACCATCCTCCTGTCCACCGTGGGCCGTCGGCTCCGGCCTGGGTTGGCTGGCGGTCGCGGTTCTGCTTCTGGGATGGGCTGGCTGCCGGGGAGACGGTGCCCGCCAGGCACCAGCTTCGACAGGGCAGGCTGTTCCGGCCGGCATGGGGCCAACGAGGGAACACCGCGCGCCGGCCTCTGGCGTGCCGGCGAGGGCCGAGCCAACGGTCGAGACGGTCGAGGTACCCGGGGATCTGGCCACGTTCTTGGTGCGTCGGGAAGGCGGGCCGGCCAAGGTGGTATTCCTGCATGGCTATTGCTCGCAGGGGTTGCCCTATGCCGAGGCTATCAAGCATGCGGCCTACGACCAAGGCGGGATGCTGGCCATCCAGGCGGACAAGGTTTGCGACGACGGCAGCACGAGGCGATGGACGAACACGCGCGAGCAACTCGACGCGAGGATCGTGGCAGCGTACCGGGCGGTGGGGTATTCGTCGCCGCCGAGCGACCTGATCGTCATCGGGTATTCGGAGGGCGCCGTGCTTGCCGAGATGTTGGCGCACCTGAACCCGCGGCGATACTCGAGGGCGATCCTGATCGGCGCGCCGCGAAAGCCACAGGAGTTTCGGTTCCGGCACGCGCGCGCCACGGTGATGATGGCGGGCGAAGTCGACCGGCAAGACCATCTGAGGGCAGGCGCACGAGAGCTGTCCGCTTCAGGAATCCCCTCCACCTTCCTCGAGCTTCCGGGGGCGAAGCACGGGCAGATGGGCACCGATGCCGAGCGTGTGATGGCGGAGGCGTTCTCGTTCCTGGTGACGCACAGCAGGACACTGTGATGCGAGGGAGTTGCGTGGTGGGCTGCCAGTGTTTCTCCACGAGCTGCCAAGTGAGCCGAGCACTCGCCGCCGCTCCCGGATGATTGACAGCGTCGGGCACGGCATCCGAGCGACTCAACATCGGAAACGGCTACCTTGGCGGGGTGTGCGAAGCGCTCACGCTGCGTGTTCGCATTCGCATGGCCAGTCGTGTGTTGCTCGTCGCGGGATGGCCTGGCGGGTCATGGTTTCTTCTTGGCGACGCCTGGCAGCGACAGCCCCCGGTAGTCCAGCAGCGGTTGGATTTCGGGGTCCTTGCCGTAGAACGTGCGGAACAGGACGCTGGGCTCCTGGGTGCGTCCGCGGGAAAGGATGCCGGCGCGGAATGCATCGCCGTTGGCGCGGGTCAAGCCGCCCCGCTGGTTGAACCACGCCCCTGCGTCCCGTGCGAGGACCTCGGCCCAGATATAGGCGTAGTACGCTGATTCGTACCCACCGGCGAACACATGAGAGAAATAGGTGGAGTGGTAGCGCGGGGGCACCGGCGGGTACTGCACACGAGCCGCTGCCAGCGCCTGGTCGTCGAACGACACGACTTTGTCCGCGGCAGGAGTCTTCCCTGGTTCGAGCTGGTGCCATGACTGGTCCAGCATGGCGGCTTGCACGTACTCCAGCGTGGCGTAGCCTTGGCCGAAGCCCTGGGAAGCGATCACCTTGTCGAGGAGCGCCTTGGGGATGGGCTCGCCGGTGACGTAGTGCTTGGCGAAGTGGGCAATCACCTTGGGATCGCGCGTCCACATTTCGTTGAACTGTGATGGAAACTCCACGAAGTCCCGCGGCACATTCGTGCCCGACAGCAGGGGATACTTCGATGCGGAGAGCAGGCCGTGCAGCGCGTGCCCGAACTCGTGGAACATGGTCGTCACTTCGTCGAACGTCAGCAGGGCGGGCTGGCCGGCTGCCGGTTTCGGCACATTGAGGTTGTTGGTCACCACGGGCTTCTGGTCGAGCAAGGTGCACTGGTCCACGAAGTTGTCCATCCATGCTCCGCCCTGCTTGTTGTCGCGCTTGAAGAAGTCCAGGAGCAGCAGGCCGATCACGGTGCCGTTGCCTTCGCGCACCTCGAACACCCGCACGTCAGGATGATAGACCGGCAGATCCTTTCGCTCGTGGAAGGTGATGCCGTACAGTTCGTGCGCGGCATAGAACACGCCGTCTTGCATCACACGGTTCATCTCGAAGTACGGCTTGACCTGCGCGTCGTCGAAGTCGAAGCGCGCCTTGCGGGCTTTCGCCTCGTAGTAGGCCCAGTCCCACGGCTGGAGCTTGAACGGTTTGGCTTTCTTGGCTTTCGCCTCGGCGTCGATGATCTTCTGGAGCTCAGCGGCTTCCTGTTTGGCCTTCGCCAGGGCAGCGGGCGCCAACTCCCCCAGCATCTTGTTGACCGCAGCGGTCGTGCCGGCCGTCTCCTCGGCCAGCGACCACGACGCATAGTTCGGGTAGCCGAGCAGCGCGGCCTTCTTCGCGCGGAGCTCCACGATCCTGGCGATGAGCGACGTGGTGTCCTCCGGCCCGCCCACGCCGCGTGCCATCGATGCCTTGAACACGCGCTCGCGCAACGCGCGGTTGTTCATCTGCTCCAGGGGCGGCTGAATGGTGGTGTTCTGCAGCGTGATGAGCCACTTGCCTTCGAGGCCCCGCGCCTTGGCGGCCTCGGCGGCAGCACCGATCTGCTCCTGCGACAGGCCATCGAGTTCCTTGACGTCATCCACGACCACGGCGCCGTTCTTCGTGGCCTTGAGCACGTTCTGGCGGAACTGGGTCGTGAGCGACGACAGTTCCTCGTTGATCTTCTTGAGGGTGGCCTTGTCCTGCTCGGCCAGCTTGGCGCCGGCACGAAGGAACATTCGCTCGTAGCGCTCGAGGAGCTGTGCGGACTCGGGGTCCAGCCCCAGTTTGTCGCGTTGCTGGTAGAGCGCATCGACACGGGCGAAGAGCGCCGGATCGAGCAAGATGGCGTCCTGGTGCGCCGCGAGCTTGGGCGCCATGTCCGCCTCGACCTTTTCCATCGTGTCGTTCGTGTTCGACGCGTTCAGGTTGTTGAAGATCCTCGAGGTTCGCGTGAGGAGTTGCCCGCTGCGTTCCATCGCCACGATCGTGTTGTCGAACGTAGGCGCTTCCGACTGGTGTGCGATCGCCTCGATCTCCTTGCGCTGGGCGGCCATGCCTTCTTCGAAAGCGGCGCGGAAGTCCGTGTCCTGGATCTTGTCGAACGGAGGGTACTGGTAGGGAAGCTTGCTCGCCTGAAGCAGGGGATTGACGCGCGCCTGCGTCGGCATGGTGGCAGACGACGAGGCTGGAGCGGCAGCTGGCGCCGTGGGGGCCGGTGGCGTCACGGTGGCGGATGGACCAGGCGTGCATGCAGCTAGCAACAGCAGCGCTGCGGCGAGGATCGATCGCGTAGTCTTCACGTTCAGCTCCTTTTTGGAAGGAAAGCGGCGGCATTGGACGCCATCCGGGCGTCCGGCTCAAGAGGTATGATGACGGCAAGCTGTCCGGGGGCGAGTCACGTTCTACCAGGTGCGGAGCTGCCGTGCGGAGGGAGCGGCGGCCTCGTGCGCGTCGCAGGAACGATAGGTGTACCCCGCCTGCCCCCGCTGGTTGTGTCGCTGGATCAAGTGCCCGTGCGTCCAGAATGGGTAGAAGTGATATCGCGAGGCCGTCGCGCTCGCGGTCGTCAAGAGCGCGAGTCCGGAGCGATTCAGTACGTCGCGCACGCGCACCTTACCCAGCGACACCCCGCTGTCGTCGACCACGTCCACCGTGTCTTCGGACAGCACGCTGAACTCCCCTCTGCTGTCGACGTTGGCGTACTTGACGGCGATGTCCTCGAGCACGCGCAGGTACTCACTGCCGAAGGGGCCGCCGGGCAAAGGGCGGCCATGCGTATCGGACGCACGCACCATCAGGTCGTCGAACAGGCCGGCTTTCAAGGTTGGTTCGGAATGGTCGAGCCCGGGGGCCGTGCGCTGGACCACGAAGTTGCCGAGCGCCAGGTTGCTCAGGGAATAGGTCAGAAAGCCGTAGGTGGTCACCGCCGACGTGGTGCTTGCGATGTAGTGGTCGAGCTGCCCAGCGGCCTGCACGGCGTCGAGCTGCCCGCTGAAGTCCAGGTAGCCCGTGACACGGAACGCCAGGTCCCCCGCCGTGTCGTAGCGAGGTGCCTGGAGGACGAACTTGCTCACGATCTGGTTGCTTTGCTCGGTACGTGCAGGGGCTGCCAGCCACGTATAGAATCCCTCCGGGCGTCCGAACACGATCACGTGCACGAACGGCCCGGCTCCTTGCGCACCGCCGAGAATAAAGTCGTCTAGATCTTCCAGAATGGCTTGACAAACCATGTCGTGCGCTTCGTCCAGGTCGTCGATCACGATCACCGGCAGAATCTGCCCACCGACCTCGCATCCCGCCGCTCGCAACAGTCCCACGAAGTCGAAGTCGGCCGCGTCGGCGAACGCCGGCAACGTGTTGAACACGACCTGGCCGTCGGTCGTCGCCAGGTCGGGGGCGTTCTGCAACGGGAAACTGAGCAGATCCTTGTCTTCGTGGAACAGATCGGAGACCTTCACCGTGCACTTCTCGGTGTCCGAAAAACCCTTGATGATGTTGCGTGCAGCGAAGGACTTGCCCACGCCGGCCGCACCCAGCACGTAGGTAATGCCAGCCCCCGATTCTCCGTTTCGGAACGACGCCGCCACCGCAGCCAGATGGCTGACGAGTTCGGGGTTCGCTTCGTCGTAGTACGCGGTCGTGTCGGCCAGCGCGTCGTCTGAACCGAGGTCGATCGGGTAGGTGAACATCGTGTGCTCGATGGTGCACAGGCTCGTTGCATCGACAATGCGGTCTTCGACGAGGTCGGCGGTGTAGTCGCCCACGAACGCGTTGCACCCGGAAAGGAGAAGCCCGATCGTGGCAGCGTGTCGGAGTCTTCTCATTCAGAACCTCTGCCGGACCGTGGCGGCGAAAGCGCCTGGCCCCAGCGACAGGGACAGCGGCGCATGCGCGGGCCTCTCCTGCGCGCGACCCCGGTCCACCAGGACCATCGTCACGCCCGCGGCCGTGAGCGCCACGCCCACGCCCGTCAACACGTTCGTGGTGGTCGTCAGCGTATCGAGCCGGTCCACGTCGCGGCTCCTTGCTACCGGGCAGTGGCCGCCTTCGCATGCGTCGTTGAGGTCGGCGTCGAGACGCAGCGCCCAGATGCCAGTCACCGTTGCGCCTGCAAGACATGCCGCGCCGGTCGCCGCCGTGATCCAACCCGTGGTCGTATGCATGCTCGATGGCGCCGACAGCGTGGGGGCTGGCGGCTGAGGCGGGGATGGTGCGGTCGCGGACACCGGGGCGGGTGGTGCAGGAGGGGGCGACGTCTTCGACCTTTCGAGGTGTATCTGCCGGCTCACCTGCGCGCGCGATTGCACCTCGACCCGCACGCTCGCCGGCTCGTAGCCCTCGCGTCGCAGTTGCAGATCGTGCTCACCAGGGCTCACGAAGACAGGGCGCGGGAGCGGTGCACGTCCGAGTTGTCTGCCGTCGAGCCAGATCTCGGCATCCGGAGGGTCGACCTGGACGTCGAGGGAGCCTGCCAGGTTGTGCAGCTCTTGGAGCTGGGTCTGCGCCGCGGACCGCATCGGCTCGTCGAGTTCCGATCCGTAATCTCGCAAGAGCTTCTCGTGCGCCTCGATCGCTTCGTCGTAACGATGCACGGCGCGCAGGCAGTTGGCGAGGTTGAAGAGCGCCGCCCTGGAGGGGTACAGGCGGAGTGACACCTGGAACGCCGCGATTGCGCCGTTGAAGTCTTCGCCCTTTTGCAGCGCGACGCCGGCGCGGAAGTGCTTTGCGGCCTCGTCCTTGTCATCTGCCCGGGCGAACGATGTCAACGCCAGCAAGCTGAACGAGAGCGCGACGATGCGTGACAGCCGCGCGAGTCGGGGGCGGGCCGGTCCACACTGGGGTTGGTCGATGGGGTGCGCCACGGAATCCCTCTTTCGCGTTGTATAGGGCGCGGTACGCAGGGGGGAAGCGGGGTGTTCGAACATTCGCACCGAACGAGGAAGCGCGCGCCGTCGTGCTACTCGAACGTTTCGGTGTAGTACGTGCCCCGTGCCCCCTTGCTGATCGAGGGGGGCCGTTTGCGCGGCGGCGATGAGGAACCGCTGTTGGCCGCGGTGCTGGCCGAGGGCACCGGGGCGTCCGCGGTCGTGGGCCGCAGCGCGACGGTCAGCGTCACGTCCTGGCTGGGCACCACCGTTGCCGCGAACTCATCGAACCCCGGCGCTTCCACCCGTACCACCGATGCGTTTTCGCTTGCCTCGACCCGGAACGGGTTGCTCTGCATCACCTGGCCTTGGAACCGAATGGTGGCGTCAGGAGGGATCCTCTGCAGCGTGATGAGGACCGAACGTGCTGGTGCAACGGAAGCCGATGGCGCAGCGGCGTGGGCGCCGGGCTCCGCGGTGCTCCGATGCCACCAGGCCGTTGCCGCACCGAACATTGCGAGGAGCACGACTCCCGCGGCGACGAAAGCGATGCTGGTGGGGGGCTTTGGACGTGAGGAAAGGGGCTGGTCTTGCGGCTGGCCCGGGCCGGGGTCGGATGCCGATGCACTTGTCGCGATGCGTGCTGTCTTGACCGAAACCGGGCTGACCGTTGGGAGCCCTGCGCTTGGGCCGGACGCGAGCGTCGGCGGAGCGTCGCCGCCGGAGGAGGCCGGCTTCTGCGCTGCGGCCATGGGAGTGCCGGAACCATCTGCCAGGGTGGACGCATCCTGGGACGCCGCGGCGTCGCGACGGAGCAGCTCGTAGACGTCGAACGTGGAGCCTTCGGCGCGGTGTGGGAGGCCGCCCAGGTCACCGCCTCCGAAGGCGCGTACGCGGACCTTTGCGGCGAGCCTCGTCAACGCGTCGGTGCGTTCCTTCCACGCCTCGAGCGTTGCAAGCGCTTCGAGCATCTCCCCAGCAGACTGGAAGCGGTCCACGGGCGACTTCTGCATCGCCCGGAACACGATGGCGCGAACATCGGGCTCGAGCTTCTCCAGGACCGACCGGCTGAGCACCGGCTCGTCATGCACAATCTTGAACATCAGCTCGTTGTAGCTCGTCCCCTCGAACGGCAAACGGTTCGTCAATATCTGATACAGCACGACACCGACCGCATAGATGTCGGTCCGCGCATCGACTTCGCGCACGCCTCGCGCTTGCTCCGGCGCCATGTAGGCCGGCGTCCCCATCACCGTTCCAGGCAGTGTGAGCTTCGCGAGGTCCGTTGGTCCGGCGTACTTGGCAATGCCGAAGTCGATCAGCTTGACCGCTGGGGCCGCGCTCTTGCGCTGGACGAGGTAGATGTTCGCCGGCTTGAGATCCCGGTGGACGATGCCCTTGTCGTGCGCAGCCCCGAGTGCCGACAAGATGGGCTCGATGACCCCGAAGGCCGCCGCGGGCGAGAGCGGCGCATGACGCTCCATCAAGCTGGCCAGATCCTCGCCCTCCAGGTACTCCATCACCAGGTACGGGTCGCCGTGCGCTGTGACCCCCATGTCGTGCACGTCGATGATCGCAGGGTGTCCGATCGCCGCCGCGGCTTGCGCTTCCCGGAACAGACGCTGATACGCATGGCCCTCTGCCACGCGCGACGAGTCGAGGATCTTCACCGCGACGGGCTTGCCGACCAGCACGTGTCTGGCAAGGTACACGGAACCCATGCCGCCTTTGCCGAGCAACTGGACCAGCCGGTAGCGGTCGCCCAGCGTCAGCCCCGCCAGCGGTGCCGGTATGCCGGCGTCGTCGCTGCCGAGCGCACCGGCACGAGGCGCGGGGAGTCTGGTCTGATTGCTGGCTGATGACATCGCGGTGCCTGACCCTGAAGACGATCGGACATGGTTCCTGCCCACCGGTCCTGTCAATGACGCTGCAAGTCCGCGCGTGCAAGCCGTCCGCGCGCACAGTCGTGGGGCGCCATCCCACCTTGCCATCTGTCAGCCATCGGGCACGCGGGGCGATACCGACTGCTGTGCTGCTCGCGCCCGCAGGCGTCCGGGCAAGGCTGCAAAGAATTCGATCAGGGCTTGACGTCCTGCCCGGATGCCCAAGACATCAAGGAGGATTCACGATCAGGTCTGGCTCTGTCGTCGTTGTCGATACGGGGGAGCGATCTAGCCCGACCCGGCCGTCCGATCGATGCCCCCGCTGGGATTCCCACGGGGGATTGTTCGTTTTGTCTCACAGGAAGGAGCACCCATGGATCGTCCCGCGTACATCAACGAGTCCGAAGCACGAGCCGTCGCCGCGCAGGTCGCGTTGCTCGCCTTGGTCACGGTGGTCTTTCGCCAACCGATCGTGCTTGCAATCCTTGCGGGCGACTTCGCCTTGCGCCTGGTCGCGGGGCCTGCGGTCAGCCCGCTCGCCCGCGTGGCGCGGCACGCGATCGTTCCAGCTTTCGCGTTGCCGCCGCGACCCGTGCCGATTGCACCGAAGCGCTTTGCCCAGTGTCTCGGGTTGACGCTGACCGCTGGCGCGACGGTGGGCTGGTTGGCATCGGGTCATGCCCTGGTAGCGCCGATCGCCGCGGGTGTGCTCGCTGCGCTTGCGTCCTTGGAGGCTGCGTTCGGCGTCTGCGCGGGCTGCGCTCTGTACAACGGCGCCGTGCGAGTGGGGATCATTCGAGCCCCGACTTGCGAGGCGTGCGACCGGGCGTCGGCACCACCCTGCGCCCCGTTCCATGCGTCAGAAGTTCAACCCGCAGCCGAAGACCGACCCGACGCTTCCACGTGTTTGCCGCGCACGTCAGACGCTGCTCAACTGGAAACGCGATGAGGGTACACGCCCGTCCGTCGGCGGGGGGCGCCATCCGCGGGATGGCATGCAGGTATCTTCATTATCTCCACGTCGCCGGGGCATTGCCTTCGTTGCAACGGCGGGAAGCCGGCGGATGTGGGACGCCCGCATCCAGCACTCGGCACGAACTCGATGCTGCCGTGTCACGAAGACTGAACTATATAACATCAGTGGAACACTGGCTGTGGAGATGGAGGCGCCCATGAGATTGGTGGCATTGGGTCTATGTGCGATCCTGTCCGTATACGGATTGGCATGCGGTTCAAGCGAGGATCCTTCTTCGTCTGGCGGATCGTCGGCCTCTGGTGGCTCCGGCGGGGTAGGCGCCACCGGCGGCGCAGGAGGGACCGCAGGTTCGAGCGGATCGGCAGGTACGGGTGGGGATGGAGGAGCCACGGGCACGGGAGGCAGCGCAGGCATCGGCGGCAGTGCAGGCACTGGCGGCAGTGCAGGCAGTGGCGGCAGTGCAGGCAGTGGCGGCAGTGCAGGCGCTGGCGGAACGGCTGGCAACGGTGGGACAGGGGGTGGCGTCGCGACCGATGCGGCTGACATCGCAATCAAGCTCGGACGCTCCCCGAACTTCCTCATCGGTATGGGCAACGACCTGGCCGGCTCCGAGCACAACTGGGACCACGACTACGACGGGATCTACACGCTGCCCGTCACGCTCGACCTGCACTACGCATACCTCGTCGGTCTCCCGGGGCAAGGCGGCTGGCCTGACTGGAACGCTGACGGCTCCTTCGTGAACATCATGACCGACTCGGCGGACAAGCACGGTGTCGTGCCCATGTTCACGCTCTATGGCATGGCTGCGTGGGGCGAGGCCAACGCGAGCGTGCTGACCAACGACGGATACATGCAACCATACTGGGAGGCGGCTCAACTCCTCTTCGAACGTCTTGCGATTTTCGGCAAACCCGCTGTGGTCCACTTCGAGCCCGACTGGTGGGGCTTCGCACAGCAGGCGTCCAACGGTGATCCGACGCAGTTGAGCGCGCATGTGGGGTCTGTGTTGCCGGCTTGCAGTGGCATGCCGGAGAACCTCGTCGGGATGGGGCAGTGCCTGGTGCATCTCGCGCGGTCGATTGCCCCCAAGGTCGTTATCGGCTTCCACGCATCGCGCTGGGCGAACCCCGATGCGGCCAAGGTGGCTGGGTTCTTGGTGCAGATTGGCGCGGCCAACGCTGACATTGTGGTCATTGAGACGCTGGACCGGGATGCGGGATGCTTCGAGGAACACGTGGATCCGAACTGTCAGCGCAATGACGGCCCATGGTACTGGGACGAGACCAACACGACGAGCCCGAACTTTGCCGAGCACCTCGCATGGGCAAGCGCGATCTCGGTCGGCGTGGGCAAACCCTTGCTGTGGTGGCAGATGCCATTCGGGGTGCCGAGCGATACGCCTGGCGGTACGCCCGGGCACTACCGCGACAACAGGGTGAAGTATCTCTTCGAGCACACCCAGGAGTTCGTCAACGCCGGCGGGCTCGGTGCGGTCTTCGGCGTTGGGGCCGCGAACCAGACGTACATCACGACCGATGGCAACCAGTTCTCCAACGCGGTGACGGCGTACTACGGAACCCCAACGCCGCTGTAGCCCTTCCAATACGACGACCGGCGCGTCGACACGATGAAGCCGACCTTGCAACAGGAACTCCGCGTGGTTGACGTCTTCATGCTTGTGTGGCCTTCCGTTTCGCGTTCAGGGGACACCCTCGGACCTCGCCTGGTTTCCGCCGGTGCCCGGATGTGCGTCGTCTCCGGTTCGCAGGCATCCAGACAGCCGCCAGCAGAACATCGGGTTCGAACGACGCCCGTGCCGCCGATGCCGAGCAACGCTCAGGCATGGATGATTCGCGTGCTTGGCGTCGGACGCGCCGGAATTCATCCTGTCATGGTTTGCGCATCGACACCGTGCCGGCGGCGTGCGTACCGAGCGACGACCGACCGCTGGATCGTGTCGCAGGGGCGTCGTGCCAGATGCGAACGGGACCGTGGCCGCGTTGCGGGTTTCGCAACGTGTCGGTCAGCGCAACACATTCGGCCTTTCACCACGTCGTTCGTACTGCGCTTCGGGGGAATCCGGGCCGCATGATTGCGCCGGGTCGGCGTTGGTGGACCGAAGGGCGTACGGCCCCGATACGGGGGCTTGGTTGTGGACGCTCGGATCGCAGCGTCCGCAAGACAAGCGCGCCACCCATTCACTCCGGCCCATCGGGGAGGTAGTCTTCGGGGCGCTTACGCAGTCCGGAGGCAACCGATGGGATGGCTCGATCGGTTCATCGCAGACGTCGTTGGCTTCGAGGGGCGGGAAGTTGTCGACCGGCGGTGGGCTAGTCCCAACGGCGTTCGAGACAAGCCGACCTGCAGGTTTCCGGAGCCTTCGGGATGGACGCCCGCGTTCGTAGTCTGCCCGTGACTCTGGACACTGCGTCCGATGCACATGGCAGAAGGCAGACTTGGAGTCACGCGCACCGTGTCCGGGCGGGCAGGCTCTGGAAAGCCGTTTCGCCGGTGTGGACACGCACGACGGGGCGCTGGCTGCATCCGGTTGTTGGTCATCAGAATCCACGACGTTGGTCCGACCATCGCTACCTCGGGAACAGTGCAAGCGAGTAGGCCGAGGTCATGTAGGGCGTGGAGTCGGGATCGAAGGCGAGGTCAGAGAGGTTCGAGCCGACGTTGCATGCCACGATGAGCAGGCCGGTGGCGTTGCCGACGTTTTCGATGGTCACCTGGGTTTCGTTGTCGCGCTGAAGCGGAGGTGTGTCGATCCGCGTGAGGGGCGAGCCGTCTGCGTCCATGCGCAAGAACGAGAACCTGAACTGAGCGGGGAACTCCCAGCGTGCCTGCACGACCAACGTGGCATCGGGCGGAACGGAGGACAGGTCGAGCCACACGTACGACGAGCCGGTAGGCTCGAGGGGAGCGGACGAATCCACTCGTCGCGGCAGGGCGGACCAGGGCACAACCGCATCGAAGCGCACGGCGCCCGCCGCGCCGAGATACCGCGTCTCGGGCAGGTGCAAGCCGTCGTCGCGATCGCCCACGAAGGCGCGTGCGATGGCGTATTCGAGGAGCAGCGCTTCGAGCGTCGCGGTGCGATCGTCTTGCAGGCGCGCGAGCACATCGAGAAGGTCAGGCTCGTTGACGTACTGGGTGGTTGCGAGGTTCGACTTTTGCGCGGAGAGCGCCCAGACTGCGTGCAACAGGTCGACCGAGCCGGGGAAGCCGCGCGTGTCCTGGAGGAACCAGGGGAACAGTAAGGCGCCGCGTCCGCCGCCGAGCGTGGTGTTCGAGACCGCGAGATGCGGCGCAGCCTGCGCGTCGTCCAGGTCGGCGAGCCACGACACGGGGCAGTGCACCGCACGGGAGGCGACGAACGCGGCCGTCGCGTTTGCAGAGCCTTCCTGCGCACCCGCGTCGAGGCCGAACAGGCCTGCGCGGGCATAGGCTTCGGCGAGGACCGCGGATCGGAAGCAACCATCCGGCAGGCCGGGCGCTACGATCGCAAAAGCGCTCGTGCGATCCAGACCCTCCCAGACGTCAGGATCGTCGGGTGCCACGTCGTAGAATGGCGGCGGCATGGTGGCCAGATACACGTCGAAGGCGTCGGTGCCGCCGCGCAGGGCGTCGCGTCGGGGTTGGGGCCAGCGGTAGACGTGATGCAGGCGCCAGGCGACGTGTTCGAGGTCGCGGAGGGTGGGCATGACATGCGATGCGAGCGTGGGCGCCGTCGCGTGTACGCAAACGGGTTCGCGCTCCGAGCAAGCCCATGGGTGGCTTGCCGCAGGGAGGGGACGTTGGACGGCGGCGATGACGTCGGGGCCGGTGCGTGGGGGCGGGCCGGCTGCGCGAGCATGGCTGCTGGAGGCGACGGCGAGGAAAAGCGCAAGGGAGGCGGCCGAGTGCTTCCGCATTTGACAGGCTTGCCTTGGGGGTCTTACAACCCTGATCATCGGATGCGCGGTGGGAAGGACCATGACTGACGCCCCGTATGACTTGACCGGAGCCGTTACGTTTGACCTTGCGGCGGGACGCGTGAGCGTGAAGGGCTCACAAGCCCGTGTGCTCGTTCCTGTCGAGCAACTCGGCGCATTGTGCGATGCTGCGGGCGAGGACGCCACCCGGAGCTTTGGTCTTGCAATCGGCGAGTCGATGGGCCGACGCGCGATCGATGCGCTGGGAGGCTCGACCGAATCCGTATCCGTCGAGGCGTTCGTGGAGCGCCTTGCGGCTGAACTCGCGCTCGTCGGTCTCGGCGCATTGGGCATGGAGCGGTGGGGCCGGGCCATGCTGCTGAGCGTGACGTCGAGTGCGGCGCACGATGGCATGTTGCGAGCGGCGCTGGAGGGAGCGATCGCGACCGCGACGGGACGAACCGTCCGGTGCGTGCGGCTGATGGAGGCCGACAGCACGCGCCGGTATCTGGTGGCGAATCCAACCACCGCGGCGCGGGTCGACCAGGAGCTTGCGGCGGGGAAGGGGTGGGGAGAGGTTCTCGTCGCGTTGCACGGGGCGAGCCTTGCCGGGTCGAGAGGTGAAGCGTGAACAAGCAGATCAAGATCGCCCGGTTGAAGAGCCTCCTGGACCGCGTGCAAGCGCGGGCCAAGCAGCCGCGCACGGCTACGCGTCGCGGGACCGCAGCAGATATCGCCGAAGCAGCCAACGCCATTCGAGGCACCACGCTTGACCGGCAGCCCGTCGTGGTTCCACCCGTGATGATGGCGCCGACGCCCGACTCGTCGGAAATCGACGAGACGCGTCCGTTTGCGAAGCTCCCCCCGGAAGTGCTCGCACCGCCGGTGGACAGGCGGCTCACGCCACTGCCGCCGACGGTAGTCGAGGTGCCAACCCGACACGCGACAAATCGCCCGCCGCCGCCGGCGTCCAGCGAGCAGGTCGAGGAGATCCAGCCAGAACCCGAGGAGCCCGCATCCTCGCGCCGTCCGGCGCAGCCCCGCGAAGAAGATGCCGCGGAGCTTGTCCTCGGGCCGGAAGTCGCCGAGGACAAGCACGACACCGAGCCGCCGTCGTCCGGTCCGCATCTGCTCGACAAGCCGCTCGTGTCGATTGCGGCGTCGTCCGAATTCGAGGTTGATTTCGGCGCAAGCCCGATCGAGCCGCCGTCGTTGCAAGCGTCCGCGCAACCGTCGGTGGGGCAACTCGGCCAGATGGTGGACCTCGAAGAGCTGCCCGAGAGCGCGCAGGGGGGCATCGAGCTGATGCCTCCGCCAGCGTTCGAGCCCGCGGCGCCAAAGCCTCCCAGCGAGATGGAAGCGTCGTTGCCCGGCGCGCAGAGTCCGGGAGCGTATACTGCCGAGCTGGCTTCCACGGTGCGAGCATCGGATGCCGCGGGGGCGAGCCCCTTCGGACCTGAAGCGCGCACAAGTGACTGGGAGTTCCCTGCGGAGTCGTCGGGGGTGGTGGAGTCTGCGGCGTCCCCTGCGCCTGCCGTGGAAGTCCGTGCTCCGGAAACCACTGCGCAGGAGGTCCCCGCTGGAGCCGAACCGGCGCCCAAGCCGACGGAGCAGGCGGAGCCGGGGCCTGTTGTGTTGGGCGAGGTTCCTGGCGCAGCGCCTGCGGCCGAAGCCCTGCCTGCTCAGCCCGACGCCAAGCCCGAAGTACCCCCCCAGGTTGCGCAGGCCGAGCCGACGCTCGAGACGCCGCGCCTCGAGTCGACGATGCGCCCTGCGGAGCAAGTGCCGAGCGGTACCCTGAAACTCATCGCGCCGCAGCCCATCGACCTCGAGGTGGTCCCGGTGGTGGTTGCGCCGCGCCAGGTTGCATCGGCCGACGTTGCCGTGTTCGTGGGCGCCGTGAGGGACTTCAAGCCGTCTACGTTCGTGGAGTGGTTGGACGCCACGCTGGCGCTCGGCAGCAAGGAGTAGGGGTAGCGCGGTTCGCCACGTGGAGTGTGTCCACGCGTTTCGTTCTTGAAGGCGCTCCGGGGTGCGAGGCGAGGGCCGTTCGCCCTGGGGCAACGAGCAGCGCGCGCCCGTGGTCGGTGTGATAGGCTGCGTCGTCTCGTCAGGATCGTTCCGCGATGGAAGCCACAGTCACTCGTCCCTTGCAGCTCTTCGTGCGCGGTGGGTCGCTTCATCTGAGCGACGGACGCATGGTTGAGGTCGGCCCAGACCCGGTGATCGTCGGGAGGGACGCTGCCTGCCAGGTCGTGATCGACGACCGAGAGGTGTCGGCGATGCACGCCGAGCTGTGCGCGACGCCGCAGGGGGTGAGGATACGGGACCTGGAAAGCACGAATGGCACGTTCGTGGGGCCTGCGCGGATCCAGGAGGCCTGGCTGGTGGGCGCAGCGACAGTCACGGTGGGGTCCACGAAGATGGAGTTTCGTCCGACCCCGAAGACCCGGGTGGAGGTCGGCTACACGTCTGCGTTCGGCGCGCTGGTGGGCGGGTCGCCGAGGATGCGACGAATCTTTCAAGTGCTCGAGCGCGTGGCGTCTACCGACCTGTCGGTGCTGGTCACGGGCGAGACCGGGACCGGCAAGGAGCTGGTCGCCAGGGCGATTCACGACGCGAGCCCGAGGCGCAACAAGCCCTTCGTCGTCGTGGACTGCGGCTCGATCCCGGCGTCACTGGCCGAGGGGATTCTGTTTGGGCACGAGAAGGGGGCGTTCACGGGGGCGATCGGTCGGCGAGACGGCTCGCTGATCGAGGCCCACGGCGGGACGTTGTTCCTCGACGAGTTGGGGGAGCTGCCGGTGGATCTGCAACCGAAGCTGCTGCGTGCGCTTTCGGAGCGCCAGGTGCAGCGTGTCGGGTCGACAGTGGTGCAGCCGCTGGACGTGCGTGTGGTGGCGGCGACGCGCCGGGACCTGGGCCGGGAGATGAACCGCGGCAACTTCCGGAGCGACCTGTTCTTCCGGATCGCGCAGGTCCGCGTGGAGCTTCCCCCGTTACGAGAGCGGTTGGCCGACATACCGATGCTGGTCGAGGCGATGTGCAAGCGTCTGGGCAAGGAGGACGCCACCGGGCGTGTGCAAACGTGGATTGGCGAGCACCGTGCAAGATACGACTGGCCCGGCAACGTGAGAGAGTTGATGAACGTGGTGTCGGTGGCCGCTGCGCTGGCCGACGACACCGACGCCATCGACGACGTGCTATCGGTGGAAAGGGCCTCGTTGACGGAGATGCCTGCACAGGCGTCGACGTCGACGACCTCGTATGGGCAGGCGCGGCAGGCGGCGTTGCGCGCGTTCGAGCACGCGTACTTTGCCGAGCTGTCGGATGCGTGTGGCGGCAACATCAGCGAGATGGCGCGACGTGCCGGGATGGAACGGCACCACGTGCGGGCGTTCCTGAAGAAGCTGGGGCTGCGCGGGTAGCGTGCCGGTTGGCGGGAGGCGTCCGCACCGCGACCTCGACGCCCTCGCGACCAGCGACCATGCCGCCGCGTGCTCGATGACTTCCTCCAGGAGTGTGTATCGTGCACGGCGTGCGCAGCCGGTTTTTGCTATCAACGGGCCGCCCGTTTGCCCGACAACGAGCAACACACGACGAGCAATGCGAATATGAAACACCAATCCGTCGCGTGTGCTGCCAAGGCAGGCAGTGGCGGTTCTCCGTTGCCGCGTGCCTCTGTTGCGTATTGCCTGGTCGACGCTGTGTGCTCCGGTGACCTGGCGGCTCGTTGCTCGCTATGGCCTCAACGCCATGCCGGAGGCCGACTTGATTCGCTTGCGAGCCGTCACGAACAGCTCCTTCATCCCGCTTGCGTACGACCGTGAATCGCTCGTGTAGTAGCCAAGCTCGCTCAGCAGCAGGCCGGCCTTCTCGGCGTCCCCCGCGTCACATGCGTCGAGCGCGGTGCGATATTGCGAGCCCATGAGTTTCCAGTAGTCCAGCGCGCCGTCCTCGATTGTGTCATGTACCCGGAACTGAAGGCGCACCACGTTCCAGTGTGCTGGGTCGGCTTCGGCTCGCTCGGTCCAGGAGAAGGAGCAGGTCCGCCCAGCCCAGTTCCCCGACGTGGTCACATGGCCCAAGTTGTTGCCGAAGATGCGTTTGCCACGCCCATGCTCGATGGCGGTATGTGCAAACGCGCAGGCGAGGCGCTGTGGCGGTGGGGGCTTGCCCGACCAGGCCACATGGCTGTCCCAGAGGACTTGCAGGAGCTGGTCTTCGGACAGGGGCGCCTGCAGCACGCAGGCCGCGGGATTCTGCGCGCTTGGCGACGGTGCCTGATGCACCGTGGGCGTTCGGAGGCTCTTGGTCTTGGGTACCGCGACTGCTGGCATGGGGGCTGGCACCAGGGGGTGGAACTCGGGAACGGCGGTCACGTCCGTACCGTGCGACACGGACATGGCTTGCCAGCTCAAGTACGCGAGGGCGCCGACCGCGACGGTGCATGCGGTCCAGAGCAAGAGCAGTCGAAGCATGGGCGTGCGCGGTCGTTGCACGCTGGGCGTTGGAGGTGGCGCAAAACGGGGAGAGCGGTCGGTGGGTCGCATGCGCGGGACCGGGAATTGGGGACAGAGAGCCAGGTCATTGCGATCGTAGCCAGGGCCTGTAAGCGCGGCCAAGATCGCATCTGCGGACGTCAGAACGTGCCGTGCAAGCCGAGCCAGGCGCCTTGGGGGGAGGGGCCGGCCTCGGCCGACACCTGCTTGCCGCCCTCCAGGTACCAGATGGTGAGCGCACCGGTGGTGGCCGCCAACACGGCGGGAACGCCCCAACTCCAGGCATAGGTGGTCTTTGCCCGGTCGTAGTCGTCGTAGATCTCGCGGCGATCCTGGGGGCTGGTCGAGGGGTCATCGTATCGGTCGGACAGGCGCTTTGCCTTGCGCCATACCAGCCACGGAAGGGCCAGTGACACGACCGTGGCGCCCGACGCAGCCACGATGAGATAGGGCGAGAATGGTTGCTCCGTGTGCGTCGTAGGTGTGGCTGGCGGGGCAGAGGGCGTAGCCGGAGCGGGCGGAGCGGACGCAGCCGAGGAGGCGGACGGGGCAGGTGGGGGCGGCCTGGTGGGGTCCACCACGACTTCCTCCCCGGCTGCCAGGGTGACCTCAAGGATCCGTTGCGACGTCGTGCCACGGTCGATGGTGACGGTATGCTGTCCGGGCGCCACGAACGCCTCGAACGGGCCGAGGCGGGGCTCGTCGAGGTCGACCTGGACGAGGCCGGGACGATCGGACGGCAGCACGCGGATTCGTCCGCGTGTGCGCATCAGCTCTTGCATGCGTGCGCGCGCTTCGTTCACGTTTTCCTGCACTTGGGGATCGAGCGTGGTTTCCGACGCCACCTTGTCCGCGAACGTGAGGAATGCCTCGTAGCGTTCGGCAGCGCGTGTGGTGTCGCCCAGCGTCTCGTAGGCTTTCCCAAGGTTGTACAGGAGCCGGTATCCGCGCTGGTCGCCGAGTTCTCTGCGAATGGGCTCCCAGTATTGAATGGCGGCTTGCACGTCGCCGGCGCGATAGCGGTCGAGCCCTTGTTGGAAGCGTTCGCGATAGGGGGCGAGGGGGTCATCGGCGCGAGCAGGCAACGATGTGGACCATGCGACGGCGATGGCCGCGCAGCCCAGCAGGGCGGGCAGCAGGAGCGGAACACGGGCGCCGCGAGGCCGCCGGTCAGAACGGGTGCTCGTCGAGTCCATCGTGGGTCGGGGGCGGTGAGGGTGCAGGTGCAGGGCGGCGTTCCTTCGGCCTGGGGGCCGCCGGTCGGGCAGCCGCGGACGGGGATGGGTCTGCGGAGGCCTCCGTCGGCGTCTCGGACTCGGCCGCGGGGGGGAGGGACGCGGCAGATGGTGAGGATGTCTGCTCGCGGACGGTGATGACCCGGGGCGGCGCGAGGGTGCGATTCATGCGTACGACCGCCACGGTGAGGACCACGGCAGCGGCCAGGAAGGCGAGGCCCAGCGCGAGCATCGCGCGTGCGCGTCGGCGCTCGCGGAACAGCACGGACGGCCTGTCCGCGAAGGTTTCCATGTCGCGCAGATAGGGCTGCTGGCGCTCGGCCTCGCGTTCGGCCTCCGAAAGGCGCCCCAGGGCTGTCTCGCGACCCTGCGGGAAAAGCCAGCTCATGCGCTGCGCCACAGCCTTTCTCGTGGCGTCCGGACCCTGTGCCGACCCAAGGATGTGCCGAATCTCCGCCGCGACCTCGGCCGCGGTCGATGGCCTGTCCGCGGGATCCCTCGCCACCATGCGTGCGAACAGGGTCACCGCGCCACGGGGGGCGGCAGGCCACACCTCCGAGAGAGACGGCATCGGCTCGGTGGCGAGCTTGCGTAGCATGTCGATCTCATGACCGTCGCCGAGCATGCGGCGGCCACTGATGCATTCGTACAGGAGGGAGCCGAGCGCGAAGATGTCGCTGCGACGGTCGATGGTATCGCCCAGGGCTTGCTCCGGCGACATGTACGGGACCTTGCCTTTCACGTCTCCCGTGCGCGTGCGCGCGCCATATCCGAGCGCCTTGGCGATGCCGAAGTCCGAGAGCTTGACGGTGCCGTCGAATCCTACGAGCACGTTCTGAGGGGACACGTCGCGGTGCACGAGCTGGATCGGGGCACCCGATTCAGGATCCACGACCTCGTGCGCAGCGTGCAACGCGTCGGACAGCATGGCGCCAATCGACAGAGCGAGCATCGGGTCCAGCGGCGCCTCACCGCGCTCGCGTGCGCGGGCAATGATGCTCGCCAGGTTCTCGCCCAGCACCAGCTCCATTGCGATGAAGGGCTCATGCTGCTCCCCCGCGGCCAGAATCCTGACCACGTTCGGGTGGTCGATGAGCGCCGCCAGCCGCGCCTCGGCCAGGAACATCGCTCGCGTCTCGCTGCTCTCGGCGACCAACGGTAGCAGCCGCTTGACCGCGACAATCGACGTGCGGCCGTTCTCATCGATGACCCGTTCGGCGCGTACGACCGCCACACCGCCCCGCCCCAGCTCGAAAAGCGGCTGGAACTTCCACTCGTGCGTAGGGCTTGCGGTCATGGGATTCGGTAGTCTACACGATCGATCGCAGATGGTGCCACGGCATGCTCTCCGTCCATTCCACGTGGCGAGCGAGGCTCGCGCCGTCCTGATCGTGTTCGCATGCACGCCTGCCACCGCCTGCCTCCCGGACCTCGACCCGTCGTTGCTCGACGTGGATGCCGCGCCTGCGAGCGCTTGCTCGGGCGGCGTGCCGGACGGCATCGTGCAGCAAGGTGAGGAGTGCGACGACGGCAATATGGTGGATGGCGACGGCTGCACAATGGATTGCACGCTGGCCTGCGAGGGGACGCTCGACCCGGTGACCGGGGCTTGCTACTTTGCGGTGGGGCCTGACGTGCTGCTCACGGAAGCCACGGACCGATGCCGCGATCATGGCGCCACGGCCAATGTGGCCTCGATGCACTCGCACCGCGAGCGCGAGGTGGTGCAGCGGGAGATCGAGGCAGCGGGCTACAGCACGGCGATGGCCGGATTGTTCGCGATCAACGCTGCGGACCTGAAGCAGTGGTGGTCGTCGGGGCCGAAGGAGCCTGGATGGAGCGCCGATTGCCCCGGCTGCTACGCGTATTGGGATCCCTCTGAGCCGCTGCCCACGCAACTTCGCCGCGTCGCCGTCACGAGGCCCGCTCGCCAATGGCGATGGGCTGCCGAAAGTGCCGAGAGTCGCTATGGCCTCGTCTGCGAGCGTCCTCGTCCCGGCCTCCCCGCCAACGCCTGCGTTCCCCCGGCCTGTGACCCCGCAGGGACCACCGAGTTCTACGCATTCGGACATCACTATCGCGTAAGAGACGTCGCCGTCGGTGTCATCGCTGCGTCCAAGGATTGTGAGGCATGGGGCGGTACCCTGTGGGTCTGGGATTCCGTCGAAGAGCGTGAGGCGATTGTACGCTTCGGTCCGTCTACGCGCTTTTGGGTCGGCCTGGTGCGCAAGCCTGGGGGCGATTGGTACTGGGCCGATGGCAAGACGGCTGCGGAGCGCCCTATCCCCTGGTCGAGTGCCGAAATCCCGGCGAATGCCACGGTGGCCGTCCTGGGCGTCAGCGCCGCGTTCGACACCTCTCTCGTCCAGGCAGTCCTCGGCGGACTCGACCTTCCGTACGTGTGCAGGAAGTAGCCGCGACTCGTCGCCCCCTGAGGAATCTCTTCGTCTCGAATCCAAAGCGTTTTCGTGTTCGTTGCCGTGCGCGGCGAGACGACGCGCAGCAGGTCGTACCCCAGAGACGCACTCCCATTGCCTGCCATACCTGTCGAGTCCGGAGTCTTCGTGCACGCGCACGCGCGCGCCGAACGCGCACGCTCACGAAGGAGGGGATTTCTCAGGTCGCCCCTTGCAGCGTCTCGGTCGGTCCTCCCGCCTACTGTCCGCAAAGCAGCGGCACGCGTCCCTGCTGCCCCTGCGCTCCGGTGAACGTCGCCTCCGCGGACCCGTCGTACGAGATCGAAACCGACTCCCCTGTAGCCTGATCCGTGATCGTCAGCAGCCCTCCCGCTTCGGGACAGCTCCCCTTGCAACGCGAGAATCCTGTTATCGTGGTCTGCAACTCCCTTCCGGCGATGTTGCCCGTAGCGCTTCCTTCGATACCCACACACTCGCTGCCCGCCGTCCACTGCACGGTCCAACTCCCGTCGCGCTGCACCGGCCTGCCGCGCCCCGTCGTGCCGGTCAGGTGTCCGTTCCACACCATCTCGCGCTGCAGCCCGTCGATCGTGACCACGGCATCAGCCTCGTAGTCGGCGGTCGTCCTGTTGATCGTCAGCCCCTCGCTCACCACCGCCAGGTGCCACTGCGTCGCGCTCGTGGACGTGATGGTGACGGTCACCTTGCCGCTGATGGCCGCCAGGCCGAAGGGGCCGGAACAGTGACTCAGCAAGAACTCGTGTACGTTGCCGTTCGTGGCCTCGGTCACGCAATCGCCGGGGACCAGCAGCGTACCGTTGCTGCTCGACGGATAGTCCATCGTTTGCAGGTCGTCGCCCAGCAGCGCGCGTGTGAGGGATTGTGCCTCGCTCGTGGCCTCATTGCCGTCGATGCCGTTCTCGACCAACTCCACGTTGGTCGACCGCGTGGTCTCGTCGTCTGCTGCGCCGCATGCGACGAGGGAAAACGAGGCGATGGCGGGGGCGATGAATCGGTACGTGCTTCGGCTCATGGCTGGCTCCGTGGTTGATGTCCTGTCCTCGGCACAGCAACCTTCGCGCCAACGGGTCATCGTCAGAACCCCTGGCGAATTTCGAATCGGCAGCCGACACGGGAGAACCTCGGCACGTCCACCTGGACGTCGAGGCGGCCTGCCGGGTACCCTGGGCGGGCAGGAACGGGTGCTGTCGGGCCGCGGATAGCGCTTTCCACGCACCTACGCGCCGTCGATCGGTGCGGTGGCCGCTGCTTGCTGTGGTCGACAGCACGAGTTCGCCGGACGCTTTGCGTCAGGGGTGCATCAGTCCCCGAACAGCGAGAGCTGGCCCCGAATCTCGAGTCTTGCTCCGTGCTCGACGCGCGACTCCTGCTGGATACGGTCCGATTCCTCACGCGTCAGCCCCGCGATGGTCGCCACCAGCGTGGCGCCGTCTTGCGATACCTCGAGGGACATGAGCTTGCAACTCTCCGGCAGCATGGACTTCAAGAGCGCCCTTGGATTCTTCGGGGTCGACGTGTTCTTCGGGATGGTGAACGCAACACGCCGCGCGGTGACCCGCGCGAGGTGCCATTGGAGATAGGCGAATCGCTCGTTGTCGACGGCAGGTGTCCGAAACTCGATCTGCACCGCGTCGTCGGTCACAGTGAGCCGCCGGACCGGGGCTTGCGCCTGCTTGAGGAGCCTTCTTGCGTTTCGCTCCGCCTGGTCAGCGGAACAACCTTGCTCGCAAGGTTCGTAGTGCAGTACGGGCTTGTCATCCAATCCAGCTACGACGACCTCGGGGGGCAGGCTCATTAGGATCGACTGGACCTCCTCGAGTGATTCGGCCCTTCGAATCGCGAGGAAAGCCTCGGGGCTCGTGACCTTGATGCCAGCCAGCGCCCGGGCCTGACGGAACGGATCCCCGCCTCGGCACCTCCACCGCGGCGGCAATCCGGCCATCTCGGCCGCGCTGTATTGAAGCTGGTGAGTGTTCCTGTCTACGATGTCGATGACCGTGCAGTCCGTCTTGCCCGGCGCCGTCCGCAGACCCCTTCCCACGCATTGGGCATAGACCAGCGGCGAGGTGGTGGGACGCGCCATCAACACGCACTGCACCGTCGGATCGTCGAAGCCTTCGGTAAGCACACCGTAGTTGGTCAGCACCTGGATTTCGCCCCGACGAAACGCATCGATGACCTGCCCTCGATCCTTGGTCTTGCCGTCGATCTGGCGGGCTGGCACGCCAATAGCGTTGAAGTCCGACGCCAGGTGGCGCGCGTGGTCGACGCCCGCGCAGAACGCTATGGTCTTTTTGTCTTTTGCCTTTTCCATCCATGCTGCCAAGGTCAGCGAGCGAACTTCAGGCAGATCCATCACCGCGGACAGCGCGCCAATCTGGAAGTCTCCGTGGGTCAGCTTGATGCGATCGAGGCTGAGTTCGGTCCGCACAGCGTAGTACGCCATGGGCACGAGGTAGCCCAGGTCCTCCAGCTCGGTGCGGGTGATCTCGAACGCGACTACCTCGAATACGGAGGATACCGATCGGCCATCCGTCCGGCGGGGCGTGGCGGTCATGCCGAGCAAGAGCGACGCGCCGGCCTTGTTCGCGTGAAAGTACTGGATGACCTCTTCCCAGGTCGGAGCGAGCGCGCGGTGGCATTCGTCGGCGATGATGAGCGAATACGCCTTGGGATCATACCGGTCGCGCCGCCGCACCAGAGACTGCACCGAAGCAATCGTCACCGTGGCGTCCTGGCATGCCGTCCGGCTTCCCTGCTCGATGTCGACGCGGACAGAGGGCATGTGGCGTCGTATCGTGGCGGCGGTCTGGTCGAGGATCTCGGAGCGGTGTGCGATGAACAGGACCTTGCCGAAGTCGGCCGTCTTGCTCAACACGCGAATGACCTCGGCGGCGATGACCGTCTTGCCAGCGCCCGTCGGCAGATGCAGGAGCATGCTGCGAACGTGTCGTGTCTGATACCGCGACACGACAGCCTGGACCGCTGCCTTCTGGTAGGGGCGAAGATGGATTGGGCCGGTCATGAGCAAGGCAATCCTGGGGCTCTCTGGAGCGGATGGTCGTGCACTGCGAGACGTCGTTCGGCAAGAGGCATCGGGAGCGCATGCCGTTGCCGGCCTCGGGCGTCAAGGTGGCGCACAAGACAGCGCGGAGCGCCGGCGGCTGGGTTCATGTGCCCGAGCAGCGAGGCCCGAGTCGAAGCAAGCACAATCGCGACCGTAGCTGCTCGCGAAACCTCTTCTACGTGGGGCAGGGCTCCACCGGAGCCCAACGGGTTGCAGGGGTCCGGTCGGAGCATCGTGCTCGCAGGCCAGCGCAGCCCCGAGCCGACACACAACCGGTCGCAGACCACAGTCAACAGACCTCGCTGACGATCTTGGTCCGCAGCATGTCGAGCATCCTGGCGACATCATCGGCCTTGGCGAGCGGCGGTTTCACCACGCCGTCGGCGATGGAGCCCGGGTCGCCGGAGCGTTGAACGAGGTACTCGGTCTCGGCAAGGGCTCGGTCGGCGACGTTCAGGATGGGGGCGAAGTCCGCCGTGGTCCGGCGCTTCGAGTCCTCGGCGACATTGGTGGATACAGACACCGCGGCGCGTCGCATCTGCGACACGACCCCGTGTTGCTCCAGAGCAAGCTCTTGAGGCAGGTCCTGGCGATGGTGACGCATCCCCGCACGGGCCTGTCTCCGACTCCTGTGGAGATCCACCTTCCATGTTCGTGTCCGGACCGGGACTCGAAGGGCAAGCACGTTGCGGCGTCGTTGGATAACGTAGGAACCAGGGTGGGTGACCGCCCCGATGTGCTTTCCTGATTTGAGATCTGGAGGCAGCGGAGTATGTGGGCGACGCGGGTGCAGCGCAAGCGACCGAGAGCCAGGCGAAGGACAAGGCCCTGGAGGCAAACGCCTCGGACCTGGTGGACCTGTTCGGCATGTGGGCTTCACGACAACCGTGTCTGGCGAAGTCAAGGTGAGAACGGGTCTGCATCACGAAGATGCACCGTTCGTATTCGACGATGGATCCGCACGCGGGGAGGTGACGGAAGAGGCGGTGGAGAAGCGGACTGCGCTGGACGCGGCAGCAAGCGTTGCCGGGCCCGAGTTCGGTGTGAGGCGTCGCATGGCGCCGTCGGCCTCGCATGCGACGCGGGCCGCGACCGTTGCAGGGACCGCGAAGTGGCAGAAAACGCCGACGGCGGCCAGGGTGAACTCCCTGCGCCCTGCGGCGCCGCCGGCATCGGAACTCCCAATCGGACGGGAAAGAGGGCTGGGGAATCGCGTCGTTTCGAATCCACTGCGTTTTCGTGTTCGTTGCTGTGCGCGTGCGCGGCGAGACGACGCGCAGCAGGCCGTAACCCAGCGACGCACTCCAATTGCCTACCATACCTGTCCAGCCCCGGGTCTTCGTGCACGCGCACGCGCATGCCGAATGCTCGCGAAGGAGGGGATTTCTCAGAGCCGTCCCGCCTTCTTCTCGACTGCCTGGTGAGTACGACGAGGTCAGAAGACGGAGGGGGGCTTGGAGAAGCCCTGGACGACATAGACGCGGTCAGCGGTGCCGGAGCCCCAGGTGAGGAACAGGAAGTCGCCGGTGACGGGCTCGAAATAGGCTCCCCACGGACGGGGGAAGGCGGAGAAGAACGGGCGCCGCGTCGTCTCGACCGGGTCGCCCTGCGGATCGGAGTCGTAGACCGCGACGCTGTTTTGGCTCCATTCCGCCACAATGATGCTCTGGGCAGCAAAGCCTGGGGAGCCGGTAGGTACGTAGGCGAAGCCGCCTGGACCGTTGGGCAACGTGGCCGTCTGCACGGGATTCGAAATGGCGAAGGTGGGCCCGTCGGCGACATAGTCCAGGTGATACCAATAGCCTGCCGACCAGGTGATGATTCGCAGGCCGCCCGCCGCGGGCAGCCCTGGAGGTACGAACCCCAGTCCGCCGGGCCCTCCGCCTCCAACACCCAGTGCAGCGAGATCGGTCGTGAGCGCCGGGGAACTGGCGCCCGGCAGGAGCTGGTCGAGCTTGTTTTGCGGCCACTCCGAATAGAACAGCACATGATTCGGACCGTAGACGAGGTTCGCGTCTACATAGGGGGTGGCGGCGAAGGGGGTTCCGATCCCGTTGAAGCCAACGATATGCCCGCAGGCGTCGCGCTGAACGCCAATCGCGTAGATGGCGCCAGAGGCACGCTCGGACTCGACCGCGATCAGGAGCGTGTTCGTGTCGTCGTACTTGATGACGCACCCGCCGAGCAGGGTGCCGGCAGGTGCTCCGGGCACGGGCCCGAGATCGTATGCCCGATACAGCCCTGCGAACGGTGGAGCCAGCACGACGTCCGGGCCAGCCGGGTTGGGAGGAGGTTCGCACGGAGACAGCCCATCGCCCGTCGCGCCATCGGACGGTGGTGTGACCAGAACGTCGACCGTGTTCGCGTCGGTCCCACTGTCCAGTGGTCCCGGGCTTGTCTCTGCGCCGCTGTCCTCTTGTTGAGTCGAGGCCGGACCGGCGGAGGCACTACCTTCGTCACCTTCCGAGCAGCCGGAGACAGCAAGCAGCAACAGACCTGTCAGGAAACGTATCGGGCTACGCATGCCGTCATCCTAGGCCAAAGGCAGGCGCCAAGAAAGCAGAGCTGGAGTCTAGCTTTGCGTGCGCGACCCGTCGGCCCGCGGCCAGGTGGCGGTCGCCACTTTCGCCTG
>Ga0209018_1000664_pt1 | contig 30900 bp, 27 predicted proteins | sample YNPBryBLVA2012_FD_185814 | JGI IMG/M metagenome (GOLD analysis project Ga0209018, IMG submission 185814) | Anoxygenic and chlorotrophic microbial mat microbial communities from Yellowstone National Park, USA - YNP Bryant BLVA 2012 (SPAdes)... ...
ATTTTGGAGCAAAATTATAGGTTCAATAAATTTAGTTTCCTGTTTGTAGTCCAATTTTTCGTTGTAAACAAAATTATTGAGTATTTCTATTGGAAAATTTAAGGACAAAGTATTGGATTGATTTTCGTCTAACTGAATTTTAATTTCTTCATTAAGAATTATTATATCCCTTGAATTCGCAAATTCTTGGATATTGTCTTTATAAATATTATTTAATTCATCAGAAAAATTGGATTGGAAATGGATTTTGCCACTTTTAGGGTCGTGATCATAAAACAATGGAAAGTAATATTTTCCAAAACCTTGCTTCATCGATTTGGAATAATCATGCTTTTTATCGGGTTCCAAAGTGCTCGAAATAATTAATAAATCTTTTGCTCTGGTTGCAGCAACATAAAAAAGTCGTTTTTCTTCCTCTTCGTTGATCATTTGTTGTTGGCTGTTAATGAATGCGAAGAGAGGTGTTTCTACTTCGAATCGATCATTGTTGGTAAGTAGATTAAATCTAAAATTTGGAAATTTATTTTTATAAAAAGTTTTATCTTTGCGGTTATTTTGCCTAAAATTAGCGTGGTAAATTATAACAACAGGAAACTCCAATCCTTTTGCTTTGTGCATCGTAAGTATATTGACTGCGTTTTCGGTCGACATTTCCAATTCGGAATTTATATCGTCTGATTGCTTGACCAATTCTAATTCTATTAATAATTCGCCAATCGAATTTGTTCCCGTTGAAGTGATCTGATGCACAATGTTTTTGAATTTATCGATATTTTTGTAGATCAAATTCCTCGACGAAAAACCAACAAATATTTCCTCGTAGTTAGTGATTCGAAATATATAATTAACCAAATCGCCAACTGTATAGAATTCTTTTTTGGTCAATATATCATTAATTATCGAAATTGCTCTTTGAATTTTTGGATCAACACTATCGTTTTTTGTGTGATAATTGTTTATAATTTCCCAGTATGAATTTCCTTCCGCATCACTTGAGTACATTATATCGTATAAAGTTTGATCGTCTATATTGAAAAAGTAAGACTTAAAAGTGGCAAGAAAGTAATAATTATCATTAGGATTGTTGATAAAATGTAAAAACGAGATTATATCAATTATTTCTTGCGTCTCGAAAAAGTCTTCGGCACCGGTCAAAGCAAATGGGATGGAGTTTCGATCCAGTGCTTTTGTTAAATTATTAATCAAGCTATTTTTTCGGACCAAAATGGCAATGTCCGAAGATTCTAATGCACGCTCTTTGCCTAATTTTACATCAAAAATTCGGGTTTTATTGTTTATTATATATTTGATGTAATCACTAACTGCTTTTGCTTCTTCAAGATTATCCATTTCTTTGTCGAATTGATTTGTTTCTTGGTCTATAATTTCGTTTTGGTCATCCAAATTTTCTTGATTATCATTGTTTTGTTCCTTTGGTTTAATAATTGTGTTCAATAATTTCACGGAACCGAATTTATGTAATTCATTAAGATTTGGAGATATGTCAATATTCTTGTCAGGTAGGTAAGGATTGAATCTCGAATAAATTAATGGGTTGTAGGCAACTTCGTAACCCGTTTGTTGTGGTTGGTTCATTATTTTGCTAAACTGGTGATTAACAAATGCAGTATTTACCAAGTTTAATCGATAACTTATTGATAATTCTAATTTGCCATAATTTTGGTTCTCGATTTTTGATTTAATCAAATTTTTGTTTAAATCATTTGCTAGTTCGATTAATTCTTTGTTTTTGGTTTCAACCAAATTTTTTGCTGAATTCACAACGCGAACGTCTGCATTACGAAAGCCATAAATGCTTTGTTTTGGGTCGCCAACCAAGAATAGAAATTTGTGTTGATTTTCGGATGCAAAGGCAAGTTGACGGAAAATCATAAATTGATGTTCATCTGTATCCTGGAATTCATCAATAAGAAAATAATCGTATTTTTCACTTACTTTTTTGACTACATTGGGATCTTTGAATAAATCGAGCACTTTATAAATCATATCATTATAAGTAATCAGCGAATTACGTTTTTTATATTTTTCGATTTTTTGGTGTAATTCATATGCAAATCTAATCAGTTTTTTCATTAAATCAATGAAAAAAGAGTAATAATTTAATTGACTATATTCTTGAATTTTCTCAACTTCTTTTAATAAATTCGTGATAAGAGTGTAATCTTTGGGTGGTAAAATTGATTTTAAATATCTTGAGTTTCCTTTATAAGTCAATTCAATTACTTTTTTTAATAAATTACTTATATTCAGCAAATTATCATATGAACAAGATGTGATTTGATTCAAAGTTTCATATAATTCGTTTATTTTGTGTTGATTTTTTTCGTTGAATAAATTGATGTTGCTTAGTAATTTTGGCTCGTTTGTTTCAAAAAAATTACTGATGATTTCAAAATAATTTTTTTCGATGTCTTTTATAATTAATTCCTTATCTTTGTTATAATATTCATCAAGATCATTTAGCCAAGTGTTGTTATCGATTAATAATTTAATTATTTTGTTGAATTGATTCTCGCTAATAGTATCGAAGACAAATTTAAAATCATCATCATTTTCCATAAAATCTTCTAAAGTGTCGTCAAAAAAATCTTTGTAAATTTTTTGGAAATGATAATCTTCGAAGACGGAAAAATTTGGATTAAAACCAATATTCACTGCATATTCCGATAGAATTTCCTGACAAAAACTATGAATTGTTTGAATTTTAGCCGATGATATCCTTTCCCTTAAAAGTACTAATTTTAAATAATCCGAATTTTTTTCTATTTTGGCTTGCTTTTCTAATTGTTCGTTGATGGTTCGAACGATTCGCTCTTGCATCTCCGAAGCTGCTTTACGAGTAAAGGTGATAGCAACCACTCTTTGGATATCGTCCAATGGTAGTTGAGTTATTAAGCGATAGAATTTTTCGACAAGAACAGCAGTTTTGCCCGAACCTGCATTTGCAATTAATAACTGATGGAGGTTGTTTTCCAAGGCCAAAATTTGTTGGGAATTATATTCCATAATTTTCAAAAATCAACAATGCAATTTAAGAAATAATTAAAATTTAAACAATGAATTGGCTTTTTAGGGTATGCAGGAAGATAGTTTTAATTAAAAAAATCGGATGACATCCAGCCATCCGATTTTGGGTAAATCCGTAGTTGTTGATTATTTTAATATGAATTAATAAGCATCAATAATTAGGTAGCAAAAACCGACGTATTTTTTACCTTTTGAAGCTTTTCCAGTAGGAATAGGGTTGTTTGGGTCGATTATTGTGGAATTTTGGGCAATTAATCTATCCTGTTCGATGCCTTTCTCGATTAAAAATTTACGGATGTTATCACTGCGTTCTTGAGTTAGTTGCCCATTTTTGGCAGCATCAGCAGGCGAATCGGGATAGCAAACTATTCTCACTTTAACAGTAGGATTGAGTTTTAGCAAAGAGACATAATCGTTCAGAAATACCTCGGCACCGTTTTTAAGATTTGGCTTGTTGAATTCGAACAATTTAATTTTAATTGGTATTTCTGTACCAATTTTCTTTGGTATGAGCAACATATCCTTGGATACCTCAAGATATTTGTCGGTGTTTGGAACAACTACTGGGAAAGCCTGCTTCATATAATCGAATTCCGAAACCCTTAATTCATAGGTGTTCCCGGGTTTTAAACTTGTAATAAAATAATATCCATCTTTTGAATTACTCTTTACTTTTTGTATTCTTGTGTTGTTAGCATCAAATAGCTCGATATTAACTGAAATAGGAGCCTTGGTAATAGCATTATAGATATTACCTGTTACTGAAACAACTGTATTAAAGAATTGAGAATATGATTTGGGACTTATTGTAAAAATAAGTGCAAAAATTAGTATTGACATTTTTTTCATTTTTTCCTCCTACTTTTTTTTGCCTTTTTGTGATGCGATAGATTTTTTGAGCAACTTAACGGTTCCATCCTCGCAACCTGCAACTAAAATGCTTGCATCCGATACAAGGTCGACACTCCAAACGCCAACTCCTAAGTCAGCTTCGAACAACAAAAAAGGACCCTCTGTGTCCCACAAACGAATTTTTTTGTCTAAACTTCCAGTCACAAGAGTTTTATTGTCCTCAGCAAATGAAACATCCTGAACTAAATCGTTGTGTGCTTTAAATTTGCGTATTATTTGACCTGTTTTAGCATCCCAAATTATCACTTCGCCATTGGCATCGGAGGAAGCTATTTTTTTGCTATCAAAACTGTATAAAACTGTTAAAACTGGTGCATTGTGACCACGAAGAACCATAATTGGTTCGGTTGCCTTTAATTCAGTTGACCAAACTCGAATTGTTGAGTCATCACTGCAAGAGGCAATTGTTTTACCATCATAACTATAAGCAACATTGTTTGTTGCTTCTGTGTGTCCACGTAACGTTTTGATTTCCGATCCACTGGCGACATCCCATAATTTTACGGTTTTGTCGAAACTTGTGGACGCAATCATCGAATTTTCGTCGTCTTGACTAAAATAAACTCCAATAACGGGACCAGTGTGACCTCGCAATACTTTGAGTTCTTTTCCTGTTTGAACATCCCAAATACGAACGGTTTCGTCTTCGGAACCGCTCACAAGCAATTGGTCACTTCCCGAGAAAGAAATATTATAAACTGCACCCAAATGACCTTTTAGTGTCATCAATTCTTTTCCTTCGGGTAAACTCCAAATTTTAATTGTTTCGTCGAGCGAACAACTTGCAAACTTTGTATTTGCTTCGTTGACGAACACTCCTAATACTTCGTCGGTATGTTTACCGATTGTTGTTACTGTATAATTTAATTGCTGGGATACTGCATTCATCCAACAAAACATAAAAAGTAATGAGAAAAGTAAAAGTTGTTTTGTTTTGGACATACTCCACCTTTAATTACAAATTGAAAAATTTAAATTACAAATTTTTTTTGAATTATTAATTTTTTTTTGAAACATTTTCGAGATTACTATCGTATTAATATAAAACATAATTCATTTAATTTTAGGAGATAAAATGAAAAAGCATATTTTTAGTACAATTGGTGCAATATTTACATTAGTTTTGGTGCTTGTTGTTGCAACAAGCAATACCCAAGCAGCCGATAAAAATACAAAAACAGTAGAATGTAAAATTTCAGTTGATGTTCAATCCTTCTATGACAAAGATATGATTGAAACTCAGTTGAAAAAACACGATGGAGTGACCGATGCATATGTGGAACTCGAGGAAAAAATTGCCTATGTAACCTACGATAAAACAAAAACAAATTCCGAAAACATTTGCAAAGTTATCAAGGGAATGGGTTTCGAAGCAAAATTAATTGAAGAAAAAGACAAAAACTTTGGACTTAATTGAGTTTAGACAAAGCCTTTGAGCAAAAATGGGGTCGCTTTTGATTGCGACCCCATTTTTTTTAAGTTCAGCAATATTTACTTGACAATTTTGAAATTAGAATAGAATACATCAGAGCCGTTGTAAATTCGGATAATATATGAACCAGACGCAAATTGATCTAATTTGATTGAATAAAAATCGTTATTGGCTTGGCTGTTTACCTCCAACACTTTATTTCCAAAAATGTCCAAAACATCTAATTTCTCTGGATGCATTTGTTGATTTTGTATTTTAATATGCAGTATTTCGCTAACTGGATTTGGATAGATAACTATTTGGGTATTTGAAGTTATTTCCTTGACAGATACTGGCTTCATCGTAAATGTCCAAACTGGTGACCAATCGGACTCGTAATTATTAATTTTAACTTTTACCCGCCAAAAGTAGGTTTCGTTATATTCTCCGGTGAATTCATACAAGTTGGTTAAGTATTTATCTTGGCTAATTACCAAGTTATTAAAGTTTTCGTCCTTCGATATTTGCAAGAAATAATTGGTTGCACCTTGGATTGCTCTCCATTCAAGAATAACTGGATTATCCAAACCAGTCGCATTGTTTGCTGGTCGCAACAGAACGGGACGGACAGCGCTGGTGCGGAAGTCCCAAACCTCGCTCCAATCCGAGAATCCAATGTCGTTGCTTGCTCTCACCCTCCAAAAATATTCTCTATCGAATTCTAAACCTTCAGCTTTGAATAATGTGTTTTGAATTGAATCCTTGCTTATGATTAGGTCGTTGAAATTTTTGTCTCGTGCAATTTGTAAGAAATAGTATTTTGCGCCTTGTTGTGGGAACCACAAGAATTCTAAAGTTGTGGGATGATTTGTAGAATGATTTTCGGGAAATCTCAAGCCAGGTTTGTTTATAACAGTTCGAAAACTAAAGATCTCCGACCAGTAGCCTAATTTTGGATTTTGGTTTACCCTTACTCTCCAAAAATATTCTGTAAACCCATCAAGTTCATTTAAATCTATCGAAGAGAGATTGGTGAGCAGTGTATCCAAAATAATTTTCGAAAAATCTTCTGTTGTGGATAATTGTAATTGATATTTGTCGTATGCAGTTAGCTTTTCCCAAGTTAATTTTGGTTTAATTGAAACGTTGTTTGTTTTGTTAACGGGGCTTGTTAATACCACGGGTTGGATTAATGTTGTAAAATTCCAAATGTTTGAATAATCGCTTTCGCCTTGGGCATTGCCAGTTTTAACTTGCCAATAATATTTTGTGTCGTAATCTAATTTATTTACTTTTGTTCTGTTTGTATCTACTTGGACTTCTATAGAGTCTTGCATATTGGCATTTTTTGAGTATTTTAATTTGTAATACTTGGAGTTTTCGACTTTACCCCAAACGAATTCCAAATCGATGGGAATGTTGATTGTGTCTTTTGGTGGATAAATTAATTCTGGAGCCCCGAATGTAGTTTTAAAAGACCAAATTTCGGACCAATCACTTATGCTATAATCGCTTTTGGCTCTCACTTTCCAATAAAATGTTTGATCCGCTTGCAATGTTGGCGAAATTAAGGTTGTATCTTTCAAAGAATCAGCAGTAAAAACTGTGGAGGAAAAATCTTGCTTGCCCGAAACGATCAATTCATAAACTTTGGCATTAGGCACTAAGTTCCATTCAAATTTTGGAGTTAAGCTTATACCGGAGGAATTATTATTTGGGTAAATAAGTTTTGGAGCATTAAGTTTGGTAGAGAACGAAAATACATTCGACCAGTTACTATATGAACCATCAGTTTTGGAACGCACACGCCAGTAGTAAACTTTATTGTAGTCTAATGGCTTTTCGATTTCGTAAGATGTATCGGCTTGAACAACGAATTCGTGGTAATAGCCAAAGTTGACATCCTCGGATATTTGCATTTCGTATAACTCTGCTTTTGGAGCTGGCTGCCAAATCAATGTTGGATTAAGTGGACTACCTTTTAGATTATTTTCGGGACTTAGTAAAATTGGTGCAGTCATATTGTTTGGATAATAGCTGCGATACAAAGCGTTCGAAGCCATATAAATGTTGTTGTCACCATCAATTGAAAATTGAATATTTGGATTAGAAGTTACATTGGTTAAAATAGAATCCCATTTAAAGCCGCTATTAGTGGTTCGCCAAACTCCATTTGCTGGGAATATGCTCCTCGAAAAAACTGCAACAGCATATATATGTCCATTAGGCGAAGCGGTTATACTTGTTGTGTTCAACGAATCTTGTGATTTGAATTTTATATTGTTGTGTGTCCAAGTTTGTCCGTTATCTTGGGATTTTAGAACTCCACGATTTGTTGCAACATAAATAAAATTGGAATTATCCACATCAAAATCTTGCAGAGTCAACCAAGAAAAACCATTCAAAGTTATTTGTGTCCAATTAGCATCCGCCAATGTTTTGCGATATAAATTATTTCCTAATTGAGCATAAATATAGCCATTGTAACCTATTTTTAGTTTGGTGCAATGTGCTTGGTTTGGTGGATAGTTTACTTGATTAAATGTATTGCCACCATCAGTAGATGCAAACATTTTAACGATAGGTGGGTCGGGTTGTCCAGGTGGCTCGGGTGGTGGTGGTTGGAATAAAGTGGAAAATACCATCACGCCATTCAAAAACGAAATAGAAGTGATCAAAGTGTCACCAAAGCGATTTACTTTAGTCCAATTAGTTCCATCGTCGGAGTAATATAATCCATTTGTGGCTGCAAAATATCTTTCAATGTTTGTTTTTATTACTCCGTTTAATGGTTGTTGTGGTAAATTTGTTAAATTCCAGGTATTTCCATAATCATTGGAGACATAAACTGATTTGTTGTTAAATTGAGACAAAACAACAGATGGCTTGGGTGAATAAGCTACAAAAGGATACCCATCCTTAATTTTCCCCAATTCGGTCCAGTTGCGTCCATTATTGCTCGATACAAACATACTTTCGAATGTCCCAACAGCATAAATTCTATTGTTACTAGAACGGGCAAATGATGTAACACCCATCATCGGTTGGAATGGCGTTCTCCACATAAAATATAAATCTTTATCGTAATATTGAATTCCACCATTTCGAGTTCCGATAATTTCTTCGTTACTTTCACTAATAATTATGCAGATAACATTCAAATCTTCCATTCCAGTTGTATCCAAAGTTCCCCACGAAAGCCCATCATTAGGCGACACATATACTCCTTTTTCATTTGTAGCAGCAAAAATGTCGCCAACAGAGTTTTTAGCAAATTTATGAATGAATTGAGTTGGAATTCCCGAATTGCTTTTCTTCCAGGTCTTTAATGTGTCTCGGGATTGGTATATGCCACCACCATAGGTTGCTGCCAAAATGTAACCATTTTTGGTTGTTTCCAAAGCTGTTATGGCTCGATAAGCTAATCCTGTTTTTGACTGTTTCCAATTTGCACCGTTATCGGTTGAATAGAAAACACCATAGCCATAGCTGCCAGCCATTATAATGCCGGTTGGATATTGCTTTAATGCAGTTATATGCAATGTTTTTAGACCATTATTTACGGATGTCCAAGTGTTTGCACCATCGTTGGAGCGAAATATACCTCCACCCATTGTTGCAACAAAAATACTGCCGTTTTGGGTTACATATATATCTTTGATCAAAAAGTTTGTTAATCCATTGTTTTTTAACACAAATGTGTTGCCTTGGTCAGTAGATTTTAGAATACCCTTGCCCCAAACTCCAACGTAAACGTTGTTGTTCAAATCTACTGCTATTACTTGTCCGTTTTGTCCGTCGGGGAATGCAACTTGTCCAAAGAAGTCTTGCGATATAGAATTGACCGAATTCAATAATATGAATAATAAGATGGTCGTGATAATTTTGTAATAAACATTCATTTTATATCCTTTTTTGTTGTTTTCCAGTATTAAATTAATTTGCTTAAAACAAAACTTAACGATATATGTTACAGATTATTTCGTTAAGCCGTAAACTTTAGTAACAATTTTCGAGACTACAATATCGCCAGTTACATTTACTATTGTCCTACTCATATCTAAGATTCTATCAACACCCAAAATTAATCCCACACCTTCGGTAGGAATACCGACACTTGTTAATATGCCAATCAACATAATTAATCCAACTCCAGGAACAGGAGCGGTCCCTATCGATGCCATTACTGCCATAAAAATTATTGTTAATTGCTGCGTAAGTGATAAATCTAATCCATAAAATTGAGCTATAAATACAGATGCAACACCTTGATATAAACCTGTGCCATCCATATTGATAGTTGCACCCAAAGGCAGTACAAACGAAGTAATTTGTCGTGGTATATTCAGTTTTTTCTCTGAAACTTCCATTGTTATTGGTAAAGTTGCTGCACTCGAACTTGTTGTGAATGCAATTGCATAAACATCTCGAAGTTTTAACAAAAATTTGCCAAATGGTTCCCTAACGAATAATTTAAAAAGTGCTCCATAAGTTAGAAATGTATGTAACAACAAACCAAGTAAAACAGTTATAATGTACCAAAGCAATGTGTGGAGTATATCTATTCCAAAGTCTGCTATTGTGTAGGAAATTAAAGCAAATACACCAATGGGTGCAAATTTCATTACTATTTCGACCATTTTAATTAGTGCATCCGAAATTGCATTCAATAATTTTGAAATTATTTGTGCTTCTTCTTGTGGAATCATCAACAAAGTTAAACCAAAAAAAATTGAAAAAAACACAATTTGTAACATACTTCCAGACGCAATTGCTTCGAATACATTCTTAGGAACAAAACTTACAATGAAATCAACAATATTGATGCCTGTTTTTTCGGGTACTTGAACAACCATATCAGACGACATTGCCGAAAGGAATTCTTTCATCTCCGGTGAAATCATTTTTCCAGGTTGGATGATATCGGCTAATAACACACCAATTGTAAGAGCAATAAAGGTAGTCGAAATATACAAAACAAGGGTAGTGAGACCCAATTTCCCAAATGCTTTTGTGTCGCCCAAACTGCTTGCACCAACAATCAAAGTTGTTAAAACAAGCGGAATAGCAAGCATCGAAAGTAAATTGATGAATATTGTTCCCAAGGGTTTAAGTGATGTTGCAATTGTGGTTTGAGTTTCTATTTTTTGGATAGAATGAAAAAAAAGTTGTTTACCAGAGATTTGAATAATTTTAAAATTAATATTTTTTATGTCGGGGATGTTGGATATTTTGTTGTAGAATTGAATAATTAACTTTTGAGAATTTTTCCCAAACTCTTTGGAAATGGTATCGTTAGTTAATTCGTTATAATAAGTGATTTGGATGTTTTGAATATCAGAAATTGAAGATTTAACTTTTTTGTTGTTTTCGATGTGAGTAAATACAATTTTGTTTTGATTAATGGGAAAAACAAGTCCAAATATTGCACCTAACAGCAAACCTAATAAAATTTGATAGTGTATTTCAATTTTTGGAAATTTCATTTTTCTTTCAAAATAAAATCATAAATTATAAATTTTTCTATTATTTTGGGTTCTATCCAATGAATTTTTAGATTTTTTCGGAACCAAGTTAATTGCCGTTTTGCATATCGACGGGTATTTTTTTTGATTTCGTCCAATGCTTTTTGTTCGTCATATTGGTTGTTTAAAAACTTTATTGCTTCTTTATAACCAACTGTATTCAAAGCATTCAAATTAGGAGAGAAGCCCATTTGGAGTAGTCTTTTGGTTTCGTCCACCAATCCGTTTTGCCACATCCAATCTGTTCTTTCGTTTATACGATTATACAAAACATTTCTATCATAGTTTATTCCAAAGTAGAAAACCGTATAGTCTGATGTTCTTGTCAATGTTTTGTGTGCATCCGAAAATTTAATACCTGTCTGATAATAAAATTCCAAGGCACGGATTAATCTTCGGGGGTTCATATCCGAATATTTCGCTGCAGAAATTGGATCGATTTCTTTGAGTTTTTTGTATAAATATTCTTTTCCGTAGATTTCAAATTCATTTGTTAATTGTGTTCTTATGTTTGTATCTCGATCTGTTGTTGATAATTCAATAAATCCATTGCAAAGGGCATCGATGTATAAACCCGTTCCACCAACAATTAATGGAATTTTATTTTTATGATACAAATTTTGTATGATTTCTTTAGATAATTTTATGAATTCTCCAACCGAAAATTCTTCGTTTGGTTCCAAAAAATCAATTAAATGGTGTTTATATGCATTCAATATTGCCCTAGTTGGTTTGGCAGTTCCAACATCAAGATATTTATAAATTTGTCGGGAATCGGCCGAGATAATTTCGCAATCAATTTGGTCGTAAACACTTAGTGAAAATTCAGTTTTTCCCGAGGCTGTTGGTCCCAAAATCACAACCAATGGATTGTTAAATGGAATGTCGTTTAATTTTAGTTTTCCCAACCTTGTTCTCCTATCAAAGGAACAAATCGGAAATAAGAGAATTCTTCGGTTTCGAAATTGATTTCGCTTGTTCGCGTGATTCGCTTCATCATTTGAGAGGATTTATCCCCAATGGGTATCACCATAAATCCGCCAACTTTTAATTGCGAAAGCAACGATAAAGGTGCCTGGGGTGCCGCTGCTGTTACAATAATTCTGTCGAATGGTGCAAATTCTTTCCAACCATTAGTGCCATCACCTAATTTTTGGGTAATGCGATATCCCAACTCGTCGAATCTTTTTTTTGCATATTCATATAATTCGGGTATTCTTTCGATTGTATAAGTTCTACAACCCATTTCGGCAATGATGCAACTTTGATAGCCACTTCCAGTGCCAATTTCCAATACTTTTAAGTTCGGTTCTAATTTTAATAGTTTCGTCATAAATGCCACTGTGTAGGGTTGCGAAATTGATTGACCACAAATTAAAGGCAAAGCATTATCTTCGTATGCACGGTCTAAATATTCGGGTAATACAAATTTTTCGCGGGGAATTTTGAGCATTGCTTGTAAAACTCTTTGGTCGCCAATACCTTTTCTTCGCAAACTATCGATCAAGGCTTTCTTTTCTTTGAACAATTTGTTAATTTCCATATTTTTCTTTTGTCAAAAATTCCCAAACGCCATCGAGAACATAGTAGCGAATTGATTTTCCTTCTTGCATTCTTTTGCGAATATCAGTCGAAGATATCGAGATCAAAGGATTTTCTAGCATTTTGAATTCTTCGGGCAAATGTACCACAAAATCGTGAATATTCAAATCTCGACGAGCAACTACGATGTTTGCCAGGTTCTTAATTAATTCACTATTTTTCCATTTATCGAAATTAATTGCTTGATCGTATCCAATCAAAAGAAATAATTCAGATAGTGGATATTTGCTCCGAAAGTATCTAATAGTGTTAATTGTATACGAAATGTCGGTATTTTCGATTTCGTAGGTATCTATTGCAAAATTTGGATTTTCCTTAATACTCAATTCAATCATTTTTATTCTTTCTGCATCCGAAAAGGTTAAATTTTGTTCGATTTTGAATGGTGAAATTTTAGCTGGTACAAAATAGCATTTATCTAAAGAAAATTGCTCAACAAAACATTGAGCAATAATTAAATGTCCCAGATGTATTGGGTCGAAGGTGCCACCGTATATTCCAATTTTTTCCAAGTTGTAACTAGCTATAAAAGAAATTAAATTGAATGTAAAATGTGCTTGACAACACCTAAAATTTTGAATTCATCGTTGCTTTTGATTTTATAGGGTCTAATGGTATTGTTTTCGGAGTGTAAAAAAGTTCCTTTGGAATTGATAATCAATCGTTTGACCAAAGTTTGGTCGTTCAAATTAGCAACAATAATGTCTTCGTTTTTGGGTTCACTTGCAGTATCCACAATCAAAGTATCACCCGAAAAGATATTTGCTCCCACCATCGAATCGCCCAAAACTTTGCATATCAATATGTTTTCACCTTTTATGCCAAAAATATCAGAAATTGTGATTTTTTCGTTATCAACATTGAAATTTGGATGATTGTTGGCAGCACCAATAGATAGAATAAGCATATTCAATTCCTCGGTGTCCAAAAAATCAATTCTGCGAATGTTTATTACTTTTGCCTGTTCCATATTTATAACCAAATTAGATAAGATTGAATTTGCATCTTTTTGAGCAAATTCAAAAATTCTTTTATCTTTTGCATTTGCAATTTTTATTAAACTATCAAATTTTGATTGATTGACAAAATATCCAAGACTTTGTCGCAAAATGTATTTTAGACAATATCTGTAAAGTTCATTGTGTGATAAATCAACAAAAAAATGTGAATATTCGTCCATTATTTGGACCATATCAGTTTTTTTGTTTCAGAATTTCCGTTATCCATCAATAATTTGGCTATATAAACACCTTCGGGAATTTGTTGCAAATTAATTTTTCCGACAAACACACCATCATCTAAATTCTTAAATTCTTTTGAATAAATTTCTTTTCCAATCAAATTATAAATTACAAAACGAGCCGATGATGACGAATTAGAATTGAATCGAATGGAAATTTCATCTTTGCCTGGATTTGGAAATATTTCCAAGCCGATTGATTTGGATGTGGGCGAGAAATTCAACTTTGTTGTTGCTTTGCAAGGTGTTTGACGGAAATCGAGCGTTAGTCCGCTTTTTTGTCCTAAATTTGGTATATCAAAGTCTATTGTTCCAATCAAATACCTTTTGTCTTCGGGATAGACGTATTGTTTAAATTCTTCTCGGAAGATTTCGATTTTATATTTTCCTGGAAGCAAATTTCCAATTGTATGAATTAAGTCGAAGTTGCATTCGCAGCGTTGTTTGAAAGTGGAAGTATCGATTTGGGTTATTACGATTTTCTTTGTAATAATTTCAATTTTATCGTCAAATTTGGAGCCACAGTTGGCTAAAACATCTTTTACTCTAACTACCAATGAACGCCCATCCATCACAGCTTCGATTTTGTCTGCTTTTACTGTGATAGTAATAATTAAGAACAATAAAACAATATGTAGAATTTGCTTCATACAACTCCAATTAATATTTTTGACGAAGCAAATGGAAAAAAGTTACATTAATTTTTCTTTAAAGTAATTGAAATTAGGAATACTATTGATTGGAAAATAATAATCACAGCACTTGTTGGTAAATCCAATATTACTGACAAAATGATGCTAATTAAACCAGTTGAAATACCCACAATTATGGATATGATGGTCATTTGAAAAAATGTTCTTGAGTATAAACGTGCAATTGCTGCTGGTAGCACCAAATAGGACGAAATTAAAACAACACCAATTATTTTGACCGAAAGAACGATAATCAAAGAAATTAATATTGACAGAATATAATTGTCACGACGCACCGGCAATCTGTCGGCAATTGCCAATTCGTTGTCGAATGTGGAGTATGCCCATCTTGCCCAATATTTGAAAAAGGTGAGAAAAGTAACTATTGCCATTAATCCCAATATAGTTATATCTTCGGTATTAATCGAAAGTATAGACCCAAATAAATAGGCAAAAGCATCAGTTGTGTAATTTTCTTTTAATGACAAAAACACAATACCCAAAGCAAATGCAAGCGAAAAGAAAACACCAATCAAAGTGTCACTACTTAGGGTGCTTTTTTCTTTAAAATATGTTATAATCATTGAAATTAGTATAGTGAAAGGTATGGCTATATATATTGGTTGAGTATCCAAAAGTATTCCCAAAGCAACCCCGCCAAATGCTGCGTGGGCTAATCCATTTCCCAAGAAACTTAATCTTCGTTGGACAACAAAAACTCCAAAATAACTTGCCGAAAAACCAACTAAAATAATGGCAATGTATGCTAAAATTATAAACTTATGAGTAAGCAACTCTATCATTAATCTTGTTCCTTCAAAGTAAAAGTAACTTTGTGTTTGTGGGCTAAATGTGAGAATGTATTTTTTATATTTTCATCCGTAAAAGCATTGTCTTTTGGCCCAAAATAAACTAAATGATTGTTCATTAGTAGAATATGGGTTGAGTGATGATAAGCTGAAGTCCAATCGTGGGTTACCATAAGTATGGAAATTTTGTTTTGTTCAGCATATTCGTTAAGGATAGCATTAAAATTAGTTTCGCAAACAAAATCAACACCAGTGGCTGGTTCGTCCAATAATAAGATTTTGGGATTGCGGACTAAACTACGTGCTAAGTATATTTTTTGTAGTTGTCCTCCAGAAAGTTCAGATAGATGGCGATATGCAATATCGATGGAATTTAATTGCTCCAATATTTTTAATGCTTGAATTTTGTCCTTTTTGGAAGTGCGAAAAACCCAATTTTTGGAAAGCCCACTTAGAACAAGTTCTATAGCTAATGCAGGGAATGACTTATCCAAGGTTTTTATTTGGGGGACATAACCAATAAGTTTTGGATCAATTTCTTTAATTGATTTGCCAAAAATTTTGATTTCACCATTTGTTGGCTGGATTAATCCTAAAATTGCTTTTAGTAAAGTGGATTTACCACTTCCGTTAGGTCCCAAGATAGCAACATATATTCCTTCTTGGATGATTAACGATAAATCCCAAATTGCGGTATTGTTGCCATATTTTACCGTTAAATGATTTATTTCAAGTAAGTTTTTCATTATGCAACTCCAAGAGTGGCGCAATCCACTTGTTTTGCTCCGTGATTTAATAATACATTTCCCAAATGATTGATGGTTGAACCAGTTGTGAAGACGTCATCAACAATTAATATCCTTTTGTTTTCAAAAATATAAGACGCTTTTTTGTCGATTTTATATGCACCTTCTATGTTTCTTTTTCGTTCTTGAGAGTTCAAAAGTGTTTGCGATGTTGTATACCTTTGCCTTACGACAAATTTCGAGAAATTAGCAACATTCAATATTTCACAAACACCTTTGGCAATATAGTCAGACTGATTATAACCTCGTTCTCTTATTTTTGCGATGTGAATTGGCACTGCTACTACTGCATCATACTGAACATCCGAGTTTTTGACAATTTTTTCACCCAAAAGCAAACCAAACTCGTAGCCGATTTTCCATAATTTATAATATTTTAGGTTATGAATAATTTCAATAAAGTTTTTTTCGTGTATTTTATAAAGAGCATATGCATTAGTAATTGAAATGTCGTCTGGATGGAAATGTTCGAACATTCTATTTAAAATTTCATCAGATTGTGGTGCTGCATCAAGCAAGTAGAAGCAACTTTTACAAATAAAAGTTAGTTTTTCGATTTGGTTTTCGGTGTTCAAAAGGTCCTCACAAACCAAACAATACTTTGGGGCTAAAAAATCTATGAAATAATTGAATGGAGCAAGAATAGCCCGACCAAAGGATTTCATTTACTCAATATTTTGAATTTGTTCTCTAATTCTTTCGATTTCTTCTTTGACCAAAACAACCATTTGCGAAAGTTCGGCGTCATTGACTTTGGAGCCAATGGTGTTGATTTCGCGGTTCATTTCTTGCAGTAGGAAATTAATTTTTCGGCCAGCTGATTCGTTTTCTTTTAGTGTTTTGTAAAAGTATTTTATATGGGAGTCCAATCGAACACATTCTTCGGATATATCCAACTTGTCGGCTAAAATCACCATTTCCAGGTATATTCGCTGCTCATCAATTTCGTCACCTTCGAACATTTGAGCAATTTTTTGTCGGTATTTTTCACGTTCTATTGGGATTCTTTCTAAACCTTTTGCACGAATTTTATCTATGATTTGTTGAATTTTCTTAATTCTATTTGTTATATCTTTTTCTATATTTTTCCCTTCGTTAATCCTCATCTGATCGATTGTTTGCAATGCTTTGCTTATCGCTTGTCTTAAAATATTGGAGTAAAACTTTTCATCTATTTCTTCCTCTTGATTTGTGATCAAATCTTGGTAATGAAGCACTTGCTCCAACTTCACTGGTTCCTTTATTTTTAGTTCAGAGCGGAGTTTATTCAAACTATCGTAAACTGCTTTAACTTTTTCTAAATTGAAAGAGAGCAATTTATCGATTTGTTGATTTTCTACGTTGATATTGATACTAAAAGTTCCTCTTGAAAATTTGGTTTTGATCATATCACGCACCAAAAGATCAAAATTTTGCATATTTCGGGGCAACCTTGTGTTGATGTCTAATTGTTTGCCGTTTAGGCATTTAGCTTCGATTGTTACTTTAACACCATCTTTTTGATAATCTACACGGGCAAACCCAGTCATACTTTTCAACATAACTTTTCCTTTGTTATTTATTAATTATTTGTTTTCGATAAATTTGCACATAATTAACATAATTTTGTGCATTTTGAACAATACGCTCAATTTCGTCGGGTCGAAGGTCCCTTATTATTTTACCGGGAACGCCAGCAAAAAGAACACCTGGTGGTATTTCAGTTCCCTCGCGAACCAAAGTGCCAGCGGCAATCAAGCAATTATCGTTTATTGTAGCTCCATCCAATACTATTGCACCAATGCCAATTAATATATTGTTCTTAATTGTAGCTCCGTGAAGCGCAACACTATGTCCTACTGTAACATTGTCTCCAATTGTCAATGGAAAATAATCGTGGGTGACGTGCAGCATACTTAAATCTTGAATATTTGTTCGTTTTCCGATTCTAACATAGTGAACGTCGCCACGAATAACTACATTATACCAAACAGAGCAATCTTCGCCAATCTCAACATCCCCTATGATTTTTGCACCTTCGGTGATAAATACCGATGGATGGATTTTGGGAGTTATTCCGTTGTAGGTGATTATAGAACCATTATTTCCAGTTTCTAATTTCATTTTCGAATCATTGTTTGTTTCGGACAATTCTAAATCCTGTTTGTTTTAAAAACTCGGGCAAATAAAATCTATTTGAACTGCGGGCAAAAGAATTTCCATCAAAATAAGAACCACCACGGGCAACTCTTCTTGAGCCTTCGATTGGTCCTTTAGGGTTTATTTTGGGTGAATTTTTGTAATAATTGCTTGCATACCAGTCCCAACACCATTCCCAAACGTTTCCGTGAAGGTCGTATAGACCAAATGCATTTGGTTGCTTTGTCCCAACGGGGTGGGGCATCAATCCAGAGTTTTGGTTGTACCAACCTAAATGATCGACAACATTAGAACCCGAATAATCAGAATTGCTGCCAGCTCTGCATAGATATTCCCATTCTGCTTCGGTAGGTAATCGCCAACCATTTGCGGTAGTGTCCCAAGTTGCGTTGTTGCCAGTAAATGTATACACTGGCTTTAATCCATATATTTCGGACAATTTATTGCAAAAATCTAAGGCAACACTCCATTCAATACTATCAACAGGTAAACGGTAATCTTTAAATAAACTTGGATTGTAGCCCATCACTTGATAAAAGAGGCGTTGATTGACCTCATATTTAGATACAATCAAATTACTTGTTATAACAACTTCGTGTTCGGGTTGTTCATCAGGCAATCCATCTCGTGAGCCCATAATAAAGGTGCCACTGGGAACTTCGACTGTATCAATCTTGGGAACAATATTTATCTTTATCTTTACTACATTTGATGTATCTTTATCAACAATTATGTATAATTTGTTGGTAGATATTTTGGGAACAATTACACGAATTTTCGAAATTGTCCACCAAAGGCATTTGCTTGCTGGAATTTTTAGAGTGTCGCCAAAAACAAGAAATGAATATTGTGAAGGGTCGCCAAAATTTGTTCCATAAATTTCGATGGTGTCTCCAATTGCAAATTCCGATGGTAATACGAAATCAATTTGTGGTTTCCCACTTTCTTTTATTAAAGTGTTCTCGCCACAAGATATAATTAAAATTAAAAGAGTATTTATTATAAATAATTTTTTCAATATTTTGTAAATTTGTTTGAATAAGAAATACAAAGTTAATTAATTTTTTAGAATTGAATTATCGAATAGTAATCTAAAATTTTGATATACTTATGAATACATTTATTTTGTTATTGTTCGGAATTGTTTGGTTTATTTTTGCATATTTCTGGTATGGAAATGTTATCAAAAACAAAGTCTTAAAATCAAACAACGATATTCCAACTCCTTCACATACAAAACAAGATGGTGTTGATTATGTACCTACTAAACCACAAATTCTCTTTGGACATCATTTTTCTTCGATTGCTGGCGCAGGTCCAATTGTTGGTCCGATTATAGCTTATTCATTTTTTGGTTGGGTACCAGCATTAATTTGGGTTTTGTTGGGAAGTGTGTTTTTGGGTGCAGTTCACGACTATACAGCTTTGGTAGTGTCTGCCCGCAATGGAGGAATTTCTATAGTCGAAATCGCAGAAAACACTGTATCAAAAAATGCACGAACAATATTTGGCATTTTCGTTTGGCTAACTCTCACTTTGGTTCAAGCAGTATTTGCCGATTTAACTGCAAAAACTCTGGTAGAACAACCCGAAATTGCTTTGCCAACAATTGGTTTGATATTTTTGGCTTCCATATTTGGCACTTTAGTTTACAAAAAAAATTTTAATATTGTAACACCTACAATTTTAAGTTTAATCGTTGTTGCATTTCTTATATACTTTGGTGAAAACTATCCAATAGTATTACCATATGATACTTGGTTAATCATAATAATTTTGTATTCGTTTTTTGCAGCTATTCTTCCAGTATGGATATTATTGCAACCAAGGGATTACCTTTCTATGTATGTTTTAATCATTGGATTATTAGTTGCTTTGGTAGGTATAATTGTTTCCCATCCTAATATTAATGGACCTGCCTTTATAAGTTTTGATAGTAAAATTGGTCCTTTGTTTCCTATGTTGTTTATCACCATTGCCTGTGGTGCAATTTCTGGATTTCACTCCTTGGTTTCGAGTGGGACATCTGCCAAACAAATCAATAAAGAAAGTGATGCAAAGCCAGTTGCATTTGGTGGTATGTTAACCGAGGGTTTGCTTGCTCTTATAGTTATTTTGATTATTTCGAGTGTTTTGATTTGGGACCCAAACCTAAATTCGGGTAACCAATTTTCATTTCAGGCATTGCTTAAATCGAGTGCTAATCTGACATTTGGCAATGCATTAGGACGAATTATCGAACCATTAGGGATTCCTTTGTTTCTTGGAACTCAATTCGGTATTTTGATGCTGAATGCCTTTATTCTAACAACTTTGGATACTAGCGCTCGGCTCAATCGCTATATTGTGCAAGAAACATTGGGAACTCGTTTGGGTGGTGTTTTCATAAATAAGTATTTTGCAACTGCGGTATCTCTTGTTTTTGCATATATTCTATGCATCGGAAATGGTTATAAAGCGCTATGGCCAATCTTTGGAACTTCTAATCAATTGATTGGGACATTGGCTTTGTTTGTAATATCTGCTTACCTGTTTGGTGTTAAAGCCAAAACACTATACACTCTCATCCCAGGCTATATTATGTTGGCTGTAACTATTACGGCTTTGATTTATCAGATCTTTTGGTCGTATTTGCCTAGTTCGAATTGGACTTTATTTGTAATTTCAATTCTTTTACTTGTAATGGCAATTTTTGTAGCTTACGAAGCGTCTGTAAAGATATTCAAAAAACAATAATATGAAAAAACTAACCCTTTTTGCTTTTTTTCAACTGCTTGCAATTAATTTTGTTTTTGCCAAAATATTGATGAATCCTTATCTTCAGGCAATGGATTCGCGTGATTACTCAATAGCAGTTCTAACCGAAACTGATTCGCCCCAAAGCATAATTATCGGATATTCTTACGGCAATAAAGTCCAGTTTGATACTTCGAATTATTATAAATTAACGTCCGAAAAAACCTTTGTTCATCGCAACTTTCTACGAAATTTAACTCCATCGGTCGAATATAAATATTGGATTGATGATAAAGGAACAAAACTATATGAATCCAGTTTTATTTCACCAGTCGAACCCAATAAATCATTTAAGTTTGGAATTTTTGGGGATATGCGTTCGGGAGTAAGAAAGCACGCCCAGATTGTTTCTTTATTATCTGCTCATAATCCCCATTTTTCGGTGTATTTAGGAGATTTATGCTATCGAAGTGATTACTCATATTGGAAAGACGAATTTTTTATCGAAAACGAGTTAAAATTCATCTCGAAGGTTCCCTTTAGTAATGCTGTTGGGAACCACGAAGGTTGGAAGCAAAATACTGAAGCATTTCTCGAAGGTGTTCCAAAAGTATCCAATCATCAAGCATTTTACGATTATTATTATGGTGATATCCATTTTATTGTTTTAAGTACCGAGCATAGATTCGGAAAGGGAAGCGAACAATACGAATTTTTAAAAAACACATTGGAAAATTCAAAAGGGAAGTTCAAGATTATCTCGATGCATATACCGGCTTACGGAGGTGGTGGCCACGGCGAAAACAAAAAGTTAATTGAACTGACAAAAGATTTGTTTGTACCCAACAAGGTTGATTTGGTTTTAACTGGACATATACATAACTATCAGCGGAGCCTCGTAGATGGAATATACCATTTAATCGTTGCCGGCGGTGGTGCTCCATTATACACGCCAGAAGGAAAAGATTATTCTATTGTCCAATATAAAAAGTACAATTATGGGATAGGGGAGTATTCATCTGGAAAGTTAACAATAACAATTTATGATGATACAAATAATATCTTAGATAAATTTGAAATTATCAAAGAATAAGCATTTATTTAAAATTGTCTTGAAGGTCGATTTTGCGGATTAATTCAAGATAAATTTACCCGTTGATATCGTTTTGCCATTTGCATTGAGTTTTACAAAATAGGTGCCATAAGATAAAAATTCAAGATTGTTATAATAATAACCAGAAAATGTTTTCGAAGTTACCAAATTTCCATTAATATCAAATATTTCCAAGTTCATTTGGTCGAACTTTTGGGAAGAGATTTGGAGTTGCTTGTTTTCAATCGAAATATTAACATCAGGATTGTTGAATAGTTCCAAAACTTTTTGTCCTTTGACGAATTTATATTTTGCATCAATTTCGACTTTGTCGTTGGGATTCATTTCGTTAAAGAAGGTATATATAATATTTCCTTCACCTTCGACTGGGTCGGTGAATTTGTAGAAAGAATAATAGTGGGCATAGAAAATTTCAACCGGGGTAGTTTGATTTGGATTTAATTTATAAGAATCGTTCGAAACCCAATCTTCAGTTGTTGGAGGTGAACATAAACCATTCCAACAAATATCATACGAATGGCCATTAGTAACTTTCTTTACTTGTGTTTTTACTTTAATACCAACAGGACCAGGCCCGATATTTTTTATTGTGGCGGTGAAATATATATCTGTGTGTTCATTTAAATCGGCTGTAATGTCGATGCTTTTTTCGCCAACAATTTCGAGTGATTGAGAAAATAAATTGTATGGTAAGCACAATACTATTGCAATCAAAATTCTATAAAAATGTTTCATATAAACTCCAAATTAATTAATTTGCAAAATAAAAGAAAACAAAAATATGAAAAATACAATAATTTTAACATTTGGGTTGCTTTTTATTTTAACGCTCAATTTACAAAGTCAAAACACTAAAACTTTACCAAAAGTTAATGTAAAGGATTTAAAAGGCAATACTATCGATTTTTCAACAATACGAAATGGTGATAAGCTTATGATAGTGAATTTTTGGGCAACTTGGTGTGTGCCTTGTATTCGTGAATTGAACAATATTCACAAAGTATATGAGCAATGGCAAACTGAAACAGGAGTTAAGTTTATTGCAGTATCAATCGATGATGCACGAAGTTCAAAAAAAGTTGCTCCATTTGTTGCTGGACGTGGTTGGAAATTCGATTTCTATTTGGACGAAAATAGTGATCTGAAAAGGGCAATGGGAGTTACTAATCCACCGCATACTTTCATTGTTAATTCACGAGGGGAAATTGTTTGGGAACACGCTGGTTATGCAGAAGGTGGCGAAGAGGAAATTATCAAAAAAGTTCGAGAGTTGTTGGAAGCCGAGAAGAAATAAATTATTTTAAGTGTTTTTTGGGATATTCATAAAATTTGATTTTACCCATAAGATGCGAAAAATCAGCCCATTTTTCGATATCAAATTCAATTCCAATTATACCACAAGTTGGAATATTATCAAAATAAGAGCCCGAAAAAGCATTACTAAAGGCAGTTATATCGGGATTATGTCCAAGTATTAGAACATTTTGAGCTGTTTCTGGCAAATTTTGAATCAATTTGATTATATACCTAATCCCATTTTCGTATAGGCCATAATCGAAATTAACTTTGTCTTTTGGGAAATTGTAGCTTTCGAGAAAATATTGAAGCGTTTCGACTGCTCGTTGTGCTTTGGAACAATAGATAATATCGGGATTTGGTAGTTGTTTGGGTAGTAATTTGCTCATAAATTCTGCATCGCGTCGTCCGCGTGCATTCAATGGACGTTCAAAGTCGGATAAATTGGCATTATCCCAACTCGATTTAGCGTGCCTAACTAATGTTACCAGTTTCATTTTGCTCTTGTTTTTGATTTATTAAACAACTCTTGTTCAGCCATAAATGCGTTGTGAACCTTGATTGCATTTGTCGTGTCTTTTATTTTCAAATAGGATTTGGCAATGATTTCGGAAATCTTTTTGCTATAATCCAAACTTGTTTTGTCATCATTAATTTGCAGCCATATTTTTTGTTCATAATAGGGTTTTAATTTGTTGATAGCAAGTTTGGGATTTTTAAGGGTATCTTTTGCAGAATCGAATATAATTTTGTCCAACTTTTTTTGTAAATATGCTTGAAAATCTTTTGGTCTAAATGCAGTAGTGTCTTGCTTTGCAATATATTCCAAGTTTAATTGTTGCTTTAAATTGGCAATTACTTCGGGATTAGAAAAATCAAAAACTTTGTAGTTAGTTTGGAGGCCAGGTTTGATTTTTATCGTAATATTATCGGGATTTTTGTAAATTTCTTTTTCTGCGATTATATTAAACAAATTCGAAATCATATCATAATTCAAGTTTGTTCGAACTAATGCTAAAATTCCGTTAATGAAAATTGGTTTAAGAGATCCATTAATTAATTCAAAATGTTTTAGAATTAATTGACGAACAAATTGTGCTTGATTATAAATCCTTTGATAATCGCCAATAGCAAAGCTTTTGCGGCTTCGGAGAACTTGGAGTGTTTCGGTGGAATTATATCCAAAAAGCCTTAGAATACCCATTGCTTGAGAAAATCCGAATTCAACATAGTAATTGATTGAACCTAATCCAGTTATTTCTGCTACCTTATTTAAGTAAGCTTTGCGACCAGCTGCCATATAATAAACAGTCAGTTTGTTCAAGTGAGTAGAATCTTCATAGCCACAATCCACATATGTATCACGGGGAATTGAAATAATTTGGATTTTTCCAGCATCGGGAATTATTGAAATGACGTGATTTGCATCGGCGTGACCTCCTGACGATCCCATTCGACCATCTAAACCAATGAGAGCTATATTTATTCTCTTAAATCCCGTGAGTTCATCACGGGATATTCCAGCGTGATCGTCTTCTCCGTAAATCAATAAACTGTCATATTGGGATATATTGTTGTTGGATCGCAATTCAAAGACTGATTTTAAAAAGGACGTATCAATTTCTTCGGTTTGTGTTATAGTATCTTCAAATTTTTTTTCAGTTGATAATTTTGCTGTTGTTTTTGGTGTTTGTAGTAAAAAATACGGTAGGGATATTAATCCTAATATACTAGCAGAAATATATGCAAATGTAGTTTTTTTCACTTTGAATATTTTTAGAATAAAAAAACAAAATTAAACAAAATATTAACACAAAATTAATATTTTTGAACAAAATACATCTTAACAATGGAATATATTAGATCACAAAAAGTTGGAAATACATCGGAAATCTGCTTTTTTAACGATAAAGCAAATTCTTTTACATCCAATATGCTGAAAGAATTACATTTTGAATTAGAACAAGCAAAATCTCAACCCGAAATAAAATCAATTCTATTGCGAAGTGATAATCCCAAAATATTTTCGGCTGGTGCTTCGTTCGACGAAATGTTGGCAATTGATAATATAGATGATGCTATCCAATTTTTTTCTGGTTTTGCTCGAGTTATAAAATCAATGATAAACAATACAAAATTCATTATAACAGTTGTCGAAGGCAAAGCCATTGGTGGATCAGTTGGATTGGTTGCTGCATCGGACTATGTTGTTGCTTCGCCCAAAGCGGAGTTCCGTTTGAGTGAATATGCAGTTGGAATTGGTCCGTTTGTTATTGCACCTGTTATCGAAAAGAAAACAGGGAAGTCACCATTAATGGAAATGACTATCGACACAAATTATAAATCTGCTGAATGGGCTCTTAACCACAATTTAATTAACTTTTTAACCCAAAATCCTTCACCAATGGAATATGCCAAAGATTTATGCAATCAAATCAATCAAAGAAGTTCACGAGCGATGACAGAACTGAAATCTATGTTTTGGGAATGGAACTATTGGAATACTGAGATATTGAACGAGAGAGCACAAATTAGTGCAAAACTATTACTCACCGACGAAACCAAAGAGTTCCTAAAAACATTTAAAAACAAATAAAGAAAATTAAAGTTGCTCCAAATCAATCTAAAGAATGCGAATAAAAATTTGCTATTCTAAATCTGAAATTTTGAATTTACAACACAATGTTAGGTTTTAAAAATCATTTGTTCACGTATTGTTCAAAATAATTTGTTTTTCTCATTTTTTATTTATTAATCTTTTGTTGATAAATTCAGTTAATTGATTCTAAATTTTATCGGAAGGTTTTTTCCTTTTCAAAAATAAATCATACAGTAGTCCTTGTTTTTCATCTAATTCAATATGCCAATTGAAATGTATGAAAATAAAAGATAAGGTTAATGCAACTGACAACCCCAAAATGCTTGCAAATAAAACATCTTGGGTGAAATGTTGAAATAGGTATATTCGTGAAAATCCAACAAGAGCAGACAAAATCAATATTGCTAAGCGATGAAATGTATTCTTTGATAAAAATAAAAAGAAAAACAGCATTGCAAAAGCAGCTGCGGTATGACCCGATGGAAAACTCATAAATCTATGAACTTCGACACCTGGCACAAGATTGATGGTAAAGTTATCGATATGTTCATAAATATGTAGAGGTCGGGGTAAATTTGTTATAGTTTTTATGATATTTGCCAATAGAGTTGATAGGCTGACGCTCAATATTGTAATCACAAATAATGAATAACGGAAAAGTAAAAAGAAAACAAATACGAATAATATTCCTTCTTCTTCTGCAATTTTCGAAGCATAGATAAAAAAGTAGTTCAAAATTGTGGTTCGGTGAGAGTTAAACCATTCAAGTAGAAAATCTCGATGGGATGGAATATGCAAAGAAAATAAAATAAGAAGAAATAAAAGATATCCCCAAAAATATACTTTGTTTGGTCGGATTGAATTTATATAAAAATACAAACACTTATTTTTCATTTTTTGTTTTTCTTTTTTCTCATTCGATAAATTCTTCGAGCTTCTTCCTTGATCATATCTTGCTCGAAAAGAATTAAACTATAGTCCAAGCGATTTTCCAAATCACCCAAGACACGAAAAGCTTCGGTTATTTGCAAGAACCTTTCTAATGCTTGTGGATTTTTGTTCAAATCCGGATGATAAATTTTTACTAAATCTTTGTATCTTTTGTGAATTTCGGCAGTTGATGCTGTGCGTTCCAATCCAAGTATTTTATAGTAATCTTTTATCATCCTTTAGAATTTATTTATATTTGATTTTGAGGATTAAAATTGTACCTGATAAGCAAAACGACACTGCATTGGCTAATATTATTGGCATCGAGTTCAACAGCACTCCATATGCGAACCAAAAGGAAATACCACTAACAAAGATAATATACATTAAAAGTGATATATCTTTTGTGTGCTTATATCTAATAGTTTTAATTGCTTGTGGCACAAATGCCAAAGTTGTTAATATTGCTCCTATGTATCCAATTATTTCGGTCATATCAAATTATTTTATAAATTTTAAGAAAATAGATTATATCGTTATATACAAGAAAACCTATGGCAATAGAAATCAAAACTAAAACTGGTATAATAAAATAATTCCACTTGCTTTGGATTGAAAAATGCAAAATAACAAATACCAAAAGTAATAAAAAAGTAAGGTTATACGAAAAACTTAACCAATCTTCCAAATAATTTTTCCGTATTATTTTGCTTTTTGAGTTTTTGACGAATTCGGATGTAAAAAGTATATATTTAAGGTCTGGCACTTGGATAAATATGCTATGATGTGGAAAATCAATTGATTTTGTGATTTTACAAATTGCAATTCTGTTAAATTCGTTTGTGTCGACTTCGAAAAGTAAATGCATAGTTTGCTTTGGGTTGATGTTGATTATTTTGGTATAATTTATATGAGTATTCAGATTATTACACAATTTCCATTCACTTTTTAAATAAGGTTTTTTTAAGACAAGAAAGGAATGTTCTAATTTGGTATCATTTACGATATTAATGTGTTGGTATTTGCTTGGTTTTGCAACAATTTTTTTTAAATCTGGAAAAATATCTAAAATATTGGAAGATACGTAAAAGAATAAAAACGGTGCAACAAAAGCAACTTTCAAAAAAACAATGATTTTGCTTTGAGTGATTAATTTTTTCTTAAATAGTTTTAGAATAATCGAACCTAAAAGGAAAATTATTAGCAGGAATATATAAAAGAAAAGCCAAGCCAAAACTAAAATCCCCCTTTGTGTCTTACAAAATTACTAAAAAGATTGAAGTAATATACAATTTTCTATACACATAGTCTACAGAATTTATTAATTTACATTCATTAACTTCAGACAAAAATGAAAAAGAAAAGTTTAATATGGGTATTAGTAATTGTTTTAATTCTTTTGCAAGCAATTATATTGGCAATTGTAGCATTTAGGAATTTGCCAAACTACGACCCAAACAATCCAAAAAAACTATTTGGTCAAAAGATTGATAGGCTAATGCGTTTAGGATTTTTTAATGAATATAACTTCGAAAGACTAAAAAATCCCATCACGGGCGAAATCCCCATTGGAATTAATCAAAAAGTATTAGAATTTGTTTCGAAAATTCCTTCAAGTGAAGACTACTACAAAATCAGCATTAATCAAATGAATAAAATGGATTTTGCTTCGGGGATATTCAACTGGAAAAATATAGGTCCCCAAAATGTTGGCGGGAGAATGAATTGTGTTGCCTATGATATTACAAATCCAAAAAACATAATTGCTGGCGCAGCTTCGGGTGGAATTTGGAAATCATCCGATAATGGAGCAAGTTGGTCCAAAAAGTTTCCCCTAAACGACAACCACACTATCTATTGTCTTGCACAAGATAGCCGTTCTGGTAAAACAAGCATATGGTATGCTGGTTCGGGTGAATTGCTATCGACCATTGACCGAAAAGTAAGCACAATGGCTCGAATGTCCTATCTTGGTAATGGGATTTATAAATCAACCGATAATGGAGAGTCTTGGTTTTTGTTGCAATCAACCCAAAGCAAAGTAGTCGGAACATTTTTATCCCCATTCCAAGGAATTTGGAATATTGTTGTTGAACCTTCTATAACTGATCAAGACATAATTTATGTTGCTTGCATTGGTGCAATAATGAGATCCACTGATGGAGGTAAATCGTGGAAGCAAGTATTAGGCGACAAAAAAAACATTTCGTTTTCTACCGATATAGTTCGTTCGACCGATGGCAAGTTGTTTGCAGCATTTTCGAGAATATCGCTCGATGGTGCTAAACCTTCCACTACCGGAATTTTTATGTCTACCGATAAAGGAATCAATTGGCAAAACATAACACCCAAAGGTTTTACAGATTCTTCAAAAGTGATTAAACTTGCAGTTGCACCATCGAATCCAAATATTCTTTATGTTTTTGCCGATGCCCCAATTAACAATTTGGATCCACATTCTTTTCCCGATTCAAAGCAATATTTGTGGAAATGTACTTTCCAAAATTCAGAACCAACCTGGGTTGATTTATCTCAGAGTTTATTTCCAAAAAACCAAGAGATAATGAAGCCGGCAACATTGGGAGGTTATGCAATGTGCATTAGTGTTAAACCCGACAATCCCGATTTTGTCTTGTTGGGCGGAACATCGCTTTATCGCTCAACCAATGGTTTTGCTAACAATCAAAATGTTTCGATGATTGGCGGTTATTATTGGGATCCTAACATTCAATCATTCAATTATGAACTTTCGTCTGAATATTTGCATCCAGACGTACACGGATTTGCATTCAATCCAACAAATCCCAAGGCGATTTGTGTAGCAAGTGATGGTGGGATTCATTATTGTCAAGATATTGAATTCATCGAACCTACTTGGAAATCGCTAAATATTGGGCTTACAACAAGTCAATTTTATTCAATTGCAATAGGAAAAAATCAAGATTATCAAAATTATGTTGTTGGAGGACTACAAGACAACGGTTCATTTTTTACGCCCAAACAAGGAGAAATTCAAAATTGGAAAGAACTAACCGGTGCCGATGGTATGCATACTTACGTTAATGGCAACTACAATTTTGCACTAACGTCTTGGTATAATGGGGCAACGGTTTACATTAAATTGGATCCTATAACCAAAGAGCCAATAAATTATTGGTTTATTCGACCAAACAAAGCTCCAAGTTCGAAATTTGCTTTCTACAATAGATTTATTGTCGATCCTAACAATCCCAACACGATTTATTTGCCTGCCTTGAACTCTCTTTACTACAATCACCAGCTTATGCTTTGCGAAACCGACCAAAAAAGTTTTCAAGCAAAATGGAATATCAATCCGCCAACACCATTTGTTTTTGCCCAAAACGAGGTAATCACAGCACTCGAAATGCCCAAAAGCATCGAAAACACTCTTTATGTGGGCACTCGATTTGGCAAAGTTTATAGAATTACGAATGCCAATAAAGAGGCGAATGCAATAAGAGAAGAAATCACATCCAATTTATTTCCCAAAAATGGTTGGATCTCGTGTATCGAATACGATGATGAAAACGGTATCTTGCTTGTATCCTTTTCCAATTACGAGGTGGTTAGCATCTTTGCTTCCTTTGATGATGGTCTAACTTGGCAGGCTGTTGCAGGGAATTTAGAGGAAAATCCTGATGGAAGTGGTTCTGGTCCATCCGTAAGGTGGATTGAATCTGTATTGATCGACGACAAAGTCTATTACTTTGCAGCAACCGATGCTGGATTATTTTCGACAGATAAATTAAATGGAGAAAAAACAATATGGCTCCAAGAAGGCAAAAATACAATTGGAAATGTTATATGCGAAATGATTGATGCCTATGATAATAACAAAATTGTTGTTGCTACCCAAGGAAATGGGGTTTGGGTTTCGGATTTAAGCAAAGTATCTGTATCGAATATCGATGATACAGACATACAAATATATCCAAATCCAACAAACAATTATGTAAATTTAACTCTATCACAATTAACAAATACTAACTATATTGTTTCTATATATACTTATTCAGGGGA
>Ga0209018_1000665_pt1 | contig 30892 bp, 22 predicted proteins | sample YNPBryBLVA2012_FD_185814 | JGI IMG/M metagenome (GOLD analysis project Ga0209018, IMG submission 185814) | Anoxygenic and chlorotrophic microbial mat microbial communities from Yellowstone National Park, USA - YNP Bryant BLVA 2012 (SPAdes)... ...
TAACCCCCCAAATGGACAATCCCGATTTACAGAACCTGCCCTACTGCCAGGTTGGTTTCCAACGCTGGGAAGACGAACTCTCACAAGGACGCTTCATCGCCGGGCTGGTAAAAGACTTTCCCCCTGCGGAACGAGATTTCTTGCGTCTCCAGGATATTCTCTCGATTGCGGTTGTCCCCATCTTCAAGGACAAAACGGTTTGGGGCTTCGTGGGCTTCGACGAGTGCCGTCAAGAACGGCAATGGTCAGCGGCAGAACTGGAGGCCTTGAAGATCGCCGCCGACCTGATCGGCAGCGCCCTGGAATGGCACGAAGCCGAACAGCACTTGCGCGAGCATCACCGCGCTCTCGAACTGACCCGTGACATTCTCCACCTTGCCCTGCAGGCCGGCGACCTGGTCGAAATGGGGCAACTCCTGGTAGACCGCTTGGGAAGCCTCATCGGCGCCGACGGCTGCTTCATCACTCTGTGGGACGAAAGTCGGCGGCTCACCATTCCCCTGGCCGCTTATGGCCCCTTCCGAGACACGTATCGTTCCACGGAGACGCTGCCCGGCGAAAAGACCTTTACCGCCTCGGTCTTGGAGGCCGGTCATCCGCTCGTCATCGAAGACACGCACCACTCGCCTTACGTCAGCGAACGCATTCCCAAAATGTTCCCCTCGCGCTCGATGCTGGCCCTGCCGCTCCTTGCGGGCGGCAAGAAACTGGGTGACCTTTTACTCAGTTTCGACGACCGACATTCTTTTTCCCAGGAGGAAATCGCCATCGCCGAACAGGCGGCCAACCTGGTGGCTCTGGCCGTGGCCAAACTCCAGGCGATCGAAGATGCCCGCCACCGCGCCGAGGATGCCGAAACGCTGCGCCGCGCCAGCGCGGCCGTAGCCGCTACCCTCAACACCGAAAAAGCAGTGGATTTGATTCTGGAGGAACTCGCCCACGTCGTCCCTTACGACAGCGCTTCGGTGCAATTGCTCCGCCCCGGATACCTCGAAATCGTCGGCGGGCGAGGATGGAAGAATCCGAAGAAAGTGCTTGGCTTGCGTTTTCCCGTCCCCGGCGATAATCCCAACACGATTGTCGTTGAAAAGCGCCAGCCGCTCATTCTCTCCACTCCAGATCAATATCCCGAATTCCACAAGCCGTCCCATCAACACATCCGCAGTTGGCTGGGCGTTCCCTTGATGGTGCGCGACAAAGTCATCGGCATTCTGGCGATAGACAGCGTCCATCCCAATCACTTCAGCGAGGCGCACGTGAAACTGGCAACCGCCTTTGCCGATCACGTGGCAATTGCCCTCGAAAACGCCCGTCTCTTTGCCGAGACGCAAGAACTGGCGCTCACCGACCCGTTGACCGGTCTCTACAACCGGCGCGGCTTCTCGGAAATCGGCCAGATCGAGTTTGGGCGCGTCCGCCGTTTGCAACACCCTTGCTCGCTGTTGATGATTGACATTGACTACTTCAAGCGCATCAACGACCGCTACGGTCATGCCGAAGGCGGCGACCCGGTGCTGCAAGCCCTGGGGAAATATCTCAAAGGGAACACCCGCGAAATTGACCTGGCCTGCCGGTACGGCGGCGAGGAATTCGTCGTCCTCTTGCCCGAAGTGGATACCCCTGTGGCGCTGGAGATTGCCGAGCGGCTGCGGCGTGGGATTGCCAATCTGAAGGTGCAAATCAACAGCCACGAGATTACCTTTACCGTGAGCATTGGGGTAGCCACATGCAATCAGGACATCTCTTCTCTCGAGCTTTTGGTTGCCCGCGCCGACCAGGCGATGTACGTCGCCAAGCATCGCGGCCGCAACCGCGTGGCAGAAATCGAATAGGCCTTACCCGATGAAAACCGAAAAAATCGAAATTCTCTCTGTTGCGCTGCTCGATGAACAGCGCTCTTTGGTGGAAGAACTCAAACGCTTGGCTGCGGCACTGGGCATTGGCCTGGGCTGGCATTACCTGCTCGACCTGTCGTGGATCATCACCCAGTTGGGTGAGGTGAGCGGCAAGCGCATCATGGATGCCGGCGCCGGCACCGGCCTGATGCAATGGTATCTTGCTGAACGCGGCGCCCATGTCATTTCAGTTGATCGTGGCAGTCGCGCCGACCTCTCGCTGCGCTATCGCGCCCGTTACCGCGTGGATGGCCTGCGCGAGGAGGATTTGTGGCCGGGGCGGGCGGTATGGGCAAAGAATGTGCGCCGGGCAAACGGCGCGGGCAAACTCCTCGCTGGGCTGCGCGGCGCTCTCGGCCTGGCCAGACTCATGCTGCCAGCCTCAGCCCCTGGGCGGGTGACCCTCTACAACCAGGATTTGTGCCATCTTCCGCTGATTGCCGATGCTTCGCTCGACGCGGTCGTGGCCGTCTCGGCGCTCGAGCATAATCCCCCCGAAGAGTTGGCGCAAGTGGTGACCGAGCTGATGCGCACGCTGAAGCCGGGCGGGATGTTGTTGGCCACCCTCGGCGCCGGGCGCGACGCCGATTGGTTCCACGCCCCCTCGCAAGGCTGGAATTACACTGATACCACCCTGCGCCGCCTGTTCGACCTGCCGCCCGACACGCCATCGAACTATCACTTGCACGATGCCTTGCTGAGCAAGCTGAAAGATTGCGCCGAACTGCGGGATAACCTGGCCGCCTTTTATTTCCAATCGGGCGACAACGGTATGCCCTGGGGGCGATGGGACCCGCAATATCAGCCGGTGGGCGTGTGTAAAATCAAATCCTGAGGAGTTACCCATGTATCAAATCTTAGAAGCCTCTCTGGCCGATCTGTCCCGCCTGTACCAATTCATGTTGGCCGACTTGTTCAAAGCCAACTTCAGCCTGAAGGGGTTCGATTACCCCTGGCTGCTGACCATCCGTCGGTGGCAGGCTGGCGAAAAAGTCTTGGATGTGGGCGCCGCTTACTCTCCCCTGCCCATCCACATTCAACGAACGTATGGCTGCGAGGTATGGGTGGCCGATGATTTTGGCCTGGAAAGCGGCGAGGCTTTTTGGACGCGCAGCCATTCGCCTCACGAGCATATTGCCCAACATCCCGAAGTCAAATACGTCTTGGAGAGGCTGGGCAACCCGCAGAAATCGAGCTTGCCCAGCGGTTATTTCGACGTGATTTACAGCCTTTCGGCGCTCGAACATGTGCCCACTGAGCTGGCCCCGGCCGTTTGGCGGCACATGGACAGCCTGCTCAAGCCGGGCGGAGAGATGCTACATGCCATTGATTTGAGCTTCCCTTCCAACGGCGGGGTGAAGAAACTGCTCCTGGCGGCGCTCTTCGACGCCCTCTATCCCCTGGCACCGCAAGGGATACGCCAAAAGCGGAGAATGTCCACCCCGCGAGCGTATGTGCGCATGGCCTGCCAAGCCTTGGGCATCCCCTCCCCTTCTGGCAAAGACCTCTCGGTCTGGCGTATGTGCCTCGACCCCGACATCCTGTCCGAGAATCCTGATTTTGGCCTGCACCGCATCCGTAAGGACAAGATGACCGATTATCGCTATCAACGAGCGGCTTCGCTGTTGCTGCGCTTGAAGAAGGTGGTATGAACCCGTTTTGCTCGGTGGTGATTCGCGCCTATAACGAAGAAAGACATATCGGCCGCTTGTTGGAAGGGCTGATGCGGCAGACTCGTCAGGATGTGGAAATCATTCTGGTCGATTCTGGCTCGACCGATGATACCGTGGCGATTGCCGCCCGTTATCCGGTCACGGTCATTCACATCCAGCCGGAGGAGTTCACTTTCGGGCGTTCGCTCAACCGCGGCATTGCCGCTGCACGAGCGGAGTTCATCGTCATCGCCAGCGCTCACGTTTACCCGGTGTACCCCGATTGGCTGGAACGCCTGCTGGCGCCCTTTGCCGACCCGCAGGTGGGGCTGGTGTACGGCAAGCAGCGCGGCAACGAGCACAGTAAATTTTCCGAGCAGCAGATTTTTGCCCGCTGGTTCCCCGACCAATCTCAGCCGCGCCAATCTTATCCGTTCTGCAACAACGCCAATGCTGCCATTCGGCGTGTGTTGTGGGAACGCCATCCCTACGACGAAACCCTACCGGCGCTGGAAGACCTGGCTTGGGCGCAGTGGGCGCTAGGCAAAGGTTATGCCATCAGCTATGTCGCCGAAGCTGAGATCATCCATGTTCACGACGAAACGCCGCGCGCTGTTTATAATCGTTACCGCCGCGAAGCCATGGCCTTCAAGCGCATTTTCCCCAACGAACGCTTCTTGTTGTGGGATTTCTTCCGCCTGGCAACCAGCAATATCGCCAGCGATCTATGGCACGCCGCCCGGCAAGGGGCGTTGCGAGCCAATCTGGCCAGTATTTTCTGGTTTCGCTTGATGCAGTTCTGGGGCACCTACCAGGGCTACCGCCAGTCGGGGCCGCTGACCTGGCAACTTCGCCAGACTTTTTATTACCCGCATCGTATCGGCTTTGCCAGGCCGGTATTGTCCCGCAATATCGAACCGATTCGATATGAGACTCATCCTCACCAAGACTCACACGCTTAGGGCCGCCTTATGTGGGGTTTACCCCAATAATTCGGTAACTTTCTCTCCGGCTCCGGCGGGGGGAGCAATCTCCCGCCTCAGCGCATGAAAATCGGCTGCAACACTCCCTGGCAGGCGGGGCCTGCCTTCCAAACTATATGAACTGGGCGAGCCAGTTCTTAGCAAGCCGACTCCGGGCGCCAGCAGGGCAGGCGCAAACAGCGTATCGCCCGGCTCTGCCTGGTCAAGCCGACCAAAGGTCGGTGGTACGACGGCTGATAGTCGCATCTTGACAGATTACGGCAGTAATTTGTTGACCTCCATAAACGGGGCGTGCCCTATCAGCGGATAAGCAATCGCAGGTTAAGGGCAGCCATCGTTCTGTCCGCTCGACCTCTCTCCGTTCCCATCAGCTGCTAATCGCCTCGACATTGCCGTGTGGCAGAGGCAAGCTTATCTGACTCCTATGGTGAAATTCCCATGACAAAAATCGTTGCTCTTGTGCCCATGCGTCATCATTCCCAGCGCGTCGCCGGGAAGAACTACCGCCTGCTGGCGGGAAAACCCCTGTTCCACTACATCATCGAGACTCTCTTGCAATGCCCCGAAATTGACGAGGTCGTTGTGGATACCGATAGCCCGCCGGTGATAGATGGTCTGCGCCAGCATTTCGCCGCGGTGCGGGTCTTGCCGCGGCCTGAGCATTTGCGCGCTGATACCGTCCCTATGAATGAAATCCTGGCCTATGATACTTCGCAAGTAGAGGCTGATTTCTACCTGCAAACCCACAGCACCAACCCGCTGCTGCGCCCACAGACTATCTCGACAGCTATCAATAAATTCCTGGCCGTGTATCCAGCCTATGATTCGCTCTTCTCTGTCACCCGTTTGCAAACCCGCCTGTGGGACCAGTTGGGGCGAGCTATCAACCACAACCCGGCCATCCTGCTGCAAACGCAGGACTTGCCGCCCGTGTACGAGGAAAATTCGTGCCTGTACCTGTTCAGCCGCCAGACGCTGCTGATGCGCCGCAACCGCCTGGGTGAGCGACCGCTGATGTTCGAAATTCCGCCAGACGAGGCCTGGGATATTGACGAAGAGCTGGACTTCGCTGTGTGCGCTTTCTTGCTTGGGCAGGGGGTAGGTGGGCGGGTAAACAGGCAGGCAGGTAAACAGTAGACAGGTAAACAGGTAAAGGAAATGTTCACGATACTCTTCTCTGCTCCTTACATGATCCCCGTTCTCCCGCGCTTTCGGCCCGTTTTGGAGGGCTACGGACTGCAATTGATTGTGCCGCAGGTGCATGAACGCCTCGAAGAAGCTGACTTGCTGAAATACGCTGGCCAGTTCGATGGCGCCATCTGCGGCGACGATCGCTACACGGCACGCGTGCTCGAAGCGTGCGCCCCCCGTCTGAAAGTCATCTCCAAGTGGGGCACCGGCATCGACTCGATTGATCGCCAGGCGGCTGCCCGTTTGGGTATCGCTGTCCGTAACACACCCAACGCCTTCACTTTGCCCGTGGCCGATACGGTGATGGGCTATATTCTCGCCTTCGCCCGCCGTCAACCGTGGATGGACCGTGCCATGAAGGCCGGACAATGGGAGAAAATCCCCGGCCGTTCGCTTAGCGAATGCACGCTGGGCGTGGTAGGCGTCGGTAATATCGGTAAGGCCGTCATCCGTCGCGCACGCGCTTTTGGTATGCAGCTTCTCGGTAACGACATCGTCGAGATTGATCACGTTTTCCTTGCCGAGACAGGCCTGCAAATGACCTCGCTCGATGCTCTGCTCGCTAAGTCCGATTTTGTCAGCCTGAACTGCGATCTCAATCCCACCAGTTTCCATCTGATGAATGCTCGCACTTTGGGGATGATGAAAGCGGGAGCGGTGCTGATCAACACGGCGCGCGGCCCCATCGTGGATGAAGCGGCGCTGGTGGAGGCTCTACAAAGCGGCCAATTGGGCGGCGCGGCGCTGGATGTGTACGAGGTCGAGCCGCTGCCGCATGACAGCCCGTTGATGAACATGGAGCAGGTGTTGTTGGCTCCCCATAACGCCAATTCGTCCCCGGCGGCATGGGAACGGGTGCACGCCAACACGATTCGTAATTTGCTGGAGGGCTTGGGAATTCCATACCCCCTGGACAATGACCGATAACTTCTTATAAAGGGTTTCAACCTATGACGTCACTACCTCAATCTCTCTCACGCGCCTCTTTGCCCAAGACGGTGCTCATTACCGGCGCGGCAGGCGGCATTGGCCGCGCCACGGTCAGGTTGTTCGCCGAGCGCGGTTGGCACGTGATCGGCGTAGATCGCGGCGATTACGGCGATGAGCCGTTCCCGCCCGACGGCCTGTACATCCGCGCCGACATTTCCATCGCCGAGAATCTCGAAACCATCTTCGCTCAGGCGCAAGCCTTCACCGGCGCACTGCACGCTTTGGTCAACAACGCCGCCGTGCAGGTGGCTAAACCGCTGCTGCACACCAGCGTGGAAGAATGGGACGCGGTGATGGCTTCCAATCTGCGTTCGGTGTTCCTCTCGGTGAAACTGGCGCACCCCTTGTTCAAGGCAGCCGGTGGGGGAGCGATCGTCAATGTCTCGTCGGTGCATGCCGTGGCGACCTCCGCCAACATTGCTGCTTATGCGGCCAGCAAGGGCGGCCTGTTGGCGCTGACGCGGGCAATGGCTATCGAGTTTGCCCCCGACAACATCCGCGTCAATGCGATTTTGCCGGGGGCGGTGGATACCCCCATGCTGCGCGCCGGCTTGGGACGCGGCCATGTGACCGGCGGCGACATCCAAACTCGCCTGGATAACCTGGCCCGCAAGACAGTCAACGGGCGCATCGGCCGTCCCGAAGAAATCGCCCACGCCATTTATTTTCTCGCCGACGAGACGCAATCGTCGTTCACGACCGGCCAGGCGTTGATCGTGGACGGTGGCGCAACGGCGCGCTTGAGCACGGAGTGAGGGAGGCAGGTAAACAGGTAGGCAGGTAAACAGGTACACAGGTAGGCAGGTAAACAGGTACACAGGTAGGCAGGTACACAGGTAGGGAGATGAAGGACACGCTGAAGAAAGTCACCCCCTCTCCTTTGTGGAGTTTTGCTTCTGGCACTTACTGGTGGTGGCGTAACCGCGGGCGGCATGTGACTGCTCAGCTTTTCGATCGCCGCTGGGCCGAAAGCCGCCGCCGCTTAGAAGCCTACCGCGACTCGCGGCGCGGCCAGCGCTGTTTCATCATCGGCAATGGGCCATCCCTGCGCCAAACCGATCTCTCCCGGCTGAAGGATGAGTTCACTTTTGGAATGAACCGCATTTACCTGGCGTTTCCCGAGCTGGGCTTTACCACTTCTTGCCTGGTATCGGTCAACGAGCTGGTGCTGGAGCAGTGCGCTGCCGAGATGCGGGCGCTGTCTATCCCTAAGTTCCTCACCTGGCGGGCGCGGCGCTGGTTCCGCCATGACCCGCAGGTGATCTACCTGGATAGTGATTTCACCGGGCCAGAGAATTTTTCGGGGAATGCCACCCACCGTCTCTTCGAGGGGTTCACTGTCACCTTTGTCGCTCTGCAATTGGCTTTCTTCATGGGCTTCGACGAGGCCATCCTCATCGGCGTAGACCATAATTTTGTCACACAAGGGCGGCCTAATCAGGCTGTCATTTCGCAGGGCGACGATCCCAATCACTTTGCTCCCAATTACTTCGGCAAGGGCTTCAAGTGGCAATTGCCCGACCTGGAAGGCTCCGAGCGAGCTTATCGCCTGGCCAAAGCAGCCTACGAGGCCGCTGGACGCCGCGTGCTCGATGCTACCGTGGGCGGCAAGCTGACCATTTTCCCTAAGGTGGACTATCTCTCGCTATTTCGAAATGACTAACGCTCCTTCGTTACCTCAATTACCCGATTATCCCACCGTCTCCATCATCACCCCATCCTACAATCAAGGGGCGTATCTCGAGCAGACGATCCAATCGGTGCTGGCGCAGGATTACCCGCACATCGAGTACCTGGTCGTGGACGGCGGCTCGACCGATGGCAGCGTGGACATCATCCGGCGCTACGCATCCCGTCTGGCGTGGTGGGTCTCGGAGAAAGATCACGGTCAGGCGGAGGCCATCAATAAGGGGTTCCGCCGTGCCAGGGGGGAAATTGTCGGCTGGTTGAACTCTGATGACGTGTATTATGGCCGCCAGGTGGTCAGCCAGGCCGTGCAGGCCTTCAAGGCGCACCCTCAGGCGGGGATGGTGTATGCCAACGGGTTGAAAATTGACGCCGATGGTTGGTTGTTGGATTGGTTTCGCTACCGGCAATACACGCTCAAGGATTTGCTGGCCTTCCAGGTGCTGTTGCAGCCAGCCTCTTTTGCCCGCCGCGAGGCGCTGGCCGCCGCCGGTTATTTGCCGCCTGCTTCGAAGCTCCTGCTCGATCATGAGTTGTGGCTTCAGATTGCGGCACGCTATCCGCTGGTTCATGTGGACGGTTTTTGGGCGGTCGAACGCTCACACGAGACGGCCAAGACTATCTCGCTGGCTGCTCAATATGGCCCAGATGCCTTTGCGCTGATGGAAAACCTGCAAAACGACCCGCTGTTTGCGCCCACCATCGGCCAATATCGCCGTGAAATCTATGCCGGTCTGCATGTTTTTCATGGCCGACGGCTGATTGACGCCGGCCAACCGCGCCAGGCGTTGGGGCAGTTCTGGCAAGCTTGGCGCTTGCATCCTGCCACGGCGCAGCGCGTCTGGTTCAAGGCGGTGCAGGCATTGGGCGGCGCGCTGGGGCTGGGCGGCCTGTTCCTGGCTTATCGCCGCTTGAGCCGCCGCATGCGCAACCGCCCGCGGCGGTTGGTGGTGGATGAAAACGGCGCGCACTGGCAAGACGAAGGGTACAGGACTGAGCCGCGATGACTTTGCCGCTTGTCTCGATTGTGACCCCTTCCTATAACCAGGCGGCGTATCTTGAACAGACCATCCAATCGGTGCTCTGGCAAGATTATGCCAACATCGAGTACCTGGTGGCCGATGGCGGTTCGACTGATGGGAGTGTGGAGGTCATCCGCAAATACGCCAACCGTCTGGCCTGGTGGGTCTCCGAGCGCGATGAAGGCCAGGCAGATGCCATCAACAAGGGCTTTGCCCGCGCTGGCGGTGAGATTGTCGCCTGGCTCAATTCCGATGACTTGTATTACCGCGCGGATGTGGTCAGCCGCGCCGTGCAGGCCTTGCAGGAACATCCCCAGGCCGGCATGGTATACGGCGACGGCGTGATGGTGGATGGTGAATTGCGCTTGCTGGATTGGCACACCTACCGGCAATATAGCTTGCTCGATTTGCTGGCTTACGAGGTGCTGTTGCAGCCGGCAGTGTTCATGCGGCGCGAAGCACTGGCGCAGGCTGGTTTTTTGCAGGCCGATTTTCACATGGTGTTGGATCATGCGCTGTGGATTCGCATTGCCCGTCGCTACCCGCTGTTGCACGTGGGCGAATATTGGGCGGTGGAACGCGTCCACGAAAATGCCAAGACAACCGCTCAGGCGGGTGTCTTTGTGGATGAGGCCTTTCGGCTCATCCCCACGCTGGAGAAGAACCCTGATTACGAGGATGTGTTTGCGCAACACCGGCAGACGATCTACGCTGGCCTGCATACCTTTGCCGTCAAGCGTTACGTGGATGCGGGGGAATATCGCCGCGCCTGGCGACACTACCGCAAAGCGCTCTCGCTTTCGGCCAAGATACCTCTGCGGGCATGGCGCAAGGGGGTGCAAGCGCTGGCCGGCTCGATAGGCCTGATGAATGTCTTTCTGGCTTATCGCCGCCACCGCCGCCGCTTGCAATTTGGCAGGAAGCAATTGGTCGTGGATGATGCAGGAGTGCGCTGGCGTGAGTGAGACGCTAAGCCGTCCAACCGTCTTTGGGCGCTCGCCAGCTCTGAGAGCGGCGGCGCTGACCTTTCTGTTTGCCCTTGGCTTGGGGGTGCGGCTGATTGAGTTGACCAATCCTCCCCTCGACGAGGGTTACCGTTACCTCAATTCGGCGCTCATCGCCCGCGGCATGTATTACCAGATGCAGCCAGGCGCCGATGCTTGGCTGCGCCAGCAGGCGATTGCCATGTGGCGCGCCGCCGAGGCTTTCGAGCCGCCGATCTTCGAGCGGATTGTGGCGCTCACCTACCTTTTCACCGGCGGCGAGCGGCTGTGGCTGCCGCGCCTGTATGGGATCATGTTCTGGCTGATAGGCGGGGCGGTGCTGTATCGGCTGGCGCAGCGCCTGGCAGGTGCGGATGGCGCGCTGGGTGCACTGGCGTTTTACTTGCTGGTGCCGTTGGGCGTTTTCGTCAGCCGGCGCTTTCAGCCCGACGCCTTCATGGTGATGTGGATGCTCTTGGCCGCACTGGCGCTCGATGACTGGCGCGAACGCCAGGATTGGAAGCGGGCGTCGTTGGCGGGGGTGGCGTGCGGGATGGCCGTGCTGGTCAAAATTTTCGCCGTGTTTGCAGTGGCAGGGATGGCGGTGGCCGTTGTGCTGGCTTCGGCACGAGGGCGAGTGTGGCTGCGCAACCGTCAGGTGTGGGCTATGGCCGCGGTGATGACGGCCATACCGGCGGCCTACTACTTGCTTGATAGCGGCGCCCGTTCCGCTGATTATTTTCTCTTCTGGAATGTCTCTTTTGCTCATTTGTTGGCGAAGCCGTGGTTCTATGTGCGCTGGTTGGACCTTGTCGAGAACGTGGTAGGGGTGATGGTGGTCTGCGCCAGCCTGGCGGGGATGACGATAGCCCCTGCCTCCCGCCGCCCTGTGCTGATGGGCTGGTGGGTGGGTTATTTCTTGTTCGGCCTGGCCTTCCCTTGGCAGATTCACACCCACGATTATTACAGCCTGATGCTCATTCCCATCGTTGGGCTGTCGCTGGCCCCGCTAGGGGCTTTGTTTTTCGAGCGACTGGCAGGACAGTCGAAATTCTGGCAGGCGGTGTTCTTGGCTGCGGCGCTGCTGGCCTTGGCCTATCCGGCTTGGTCGGTGCGGCTGCACCTGGTGAGCGGTGACCAGCGGGTGAACTGGCGCGCTTGGGAGAAGATCGGCGCGGCGATCCCCAAAGACGGCGAGATGATTGCACTCACCCAGGATTACGGCGTTCGGGTGAAATACTTTGCTGGGCGTGAGGTCTTCACCTGGCCTTACCGTTTCGATTACGACCTGGCGGCGACTCGCGCCGGCGGCCAAAACGTGGACTTCGAGGCGGATTTTGCCCGCCGCACGGCAGGGATGACCTATTTCCTGGTCACCGACCGCACCGAGCTGGAGGCTCAACCCCTGTTGAAAGACAAGCTCTACGCCGGTTACCGTCTCGTGGCCGAGGGGGATGGCTATATGCTCTTCGACTTACGTGAACCGAAGGGGCCATGACAAGGATCAAGTTGCTTGCAAAAGGTTGTTCGTCCTTCGTCACGAGGAGCGGCTGCGCCGCCTGGGTGCTGTTTGTGGCGCTGATGGTCTTGGGCGGGGGGCTGCGCTTGCTGGATTTGACCGACCCGCCGTTAGATTTTCATCCCACGCGGCAACTGCGCGCCGCGATGATTGCCCGCGGCATGTATTACCAAATGTCGCCCTCTGCCGATGCTGGCGTCCGGCAAAAGGCAATTGCGCTGTGGAAATTCCAAGAACTCTACGAGCCGCAGATTTTCGAGCGAGTGGTGGCGCTCACTTATTTGGCCCTGGGCGGTGAGCGCTTGTGGGTGGCGCGCTTGTATGCTGTGCTCTTCTGGCTTGGGGGCGGGGCAGCGTTGTATGCCCTGGCGCGGCGCATCAGCGACCCTTGGGGCGCGCTGGCAGCGCTGGCGTATTACTTGTTTGTGCCTTATGGCGTTTCAGCCAGCCGTTCGTTCCAGCCTGATCCATTCATGGTGATGTGGCTGATGCTGGCGGCTTACGCCCTGTACCGATGGGGGGAAACGTTGAGCTGGAAATGGGGTCTGCTGGCGGGTGTCTTCGGCGGGCTGGCGATCCTCGTCAAGGTGGTGGCGGCCTTTCCGCTGGCGGGCGCGCTGCTGGCGGTGAGATCGAATGCCGCCGGGCTGCGCAAGCTCTGGCGGGATGGCCAATTCTGGGCGATAACAGCCAGTTGGTTCATCATTCCGGCTGTTTACTACCTTGGCCTCAGCGGCGAACGCTCAGAAGGGCTGGCCTCTGGCACACTGGCGCTCAGTTTGCAATTACTGCGCAACCCCAAGTTTTACACCGCCTGGCTCAAATTGCTCGATGTCAACTTCAGCCTGCCGCTGATAAGCTTGGGGTTGATGGCGACTTTGCTTTTGCCGGCCAAAGGCCGGGCGCTGCTGTCCGGTTTGTGGGCGGGTTTTGGGGTGTATGGGTTGGTTTTTGCCTACCGTGTTTCGACGCACGATTACTACAACCTGGCAATCATCCCTATCACCGCGCTGTCGCTGGCAGTGATTGGCGCCTGGTTGGTGGAAAGGATGGCCGTTCAACCGCTGTTCTGGCGCTTGAGCTTTGCTGGTCTGACGCTCTTTGCCATGGCATATCCCGCCTGGCTGGCGCGTTCGGCGTTGTTGGGCGTTGATTATCGCGGCGAGCCGGCAGGTTGGCGCAAACTGGGCGAATCGCTGCCGACCGATGGGGACATCATTGCCCTCACGCACGATTACGGCGCCCGCTTGCAATACTATGGCTGGACGCTGGCTGCCTATTGGCCCACCCAAGCTGACTTGAACCTGCAATCCTTGCAGGGCAGCGCCCCCTCGCAGGATTTCGAGCGCCATTTCGAGCAAATGACTGCCGGAAAGAGATATTTCCTGGTCACTCTGCTGGGCGAGCTAGAGGCTCAGCCGCAGTTGAAAAGCTTGCTCTACGACCATTACCCCCTTGTGCTGGACAAAGGCAGTTACGTGCTTTTCGATCTCAGCCGTCCTCTTGTTCCTGAGCCATGAATCCCCTCGCTGAGCGTCCCCTCGTCTCGATAGTCACCCCCTCCTTCAATCAGGCGCGCTTTCTGGAGGAAACCATCCGCTCGGTGTTGGAGCAAGATTATGCGCCCCTCGAGTACCTCATCGTGGACGGCGGTTCGACTGATGGCAGTGTGGACATCGTCCGTCGCTATGCAGACCGCCTGGCGTGGTGGGTGTCGGAAAAGGACGAGGGGCAAACGGATGCCATCAACAAGGGTTTTGCTCATGCCAGAGGTGAGATTTTGGCCTGGTTGAACTCGGACGACACTTACCTGCCTGGGGCGGTTGCGCAGGCCGTGGCTTTCTTGCAAGCGCACCCAGATGTGGGGATGGTGTATGGCGACGCCAATTTGGTTGACGAGACTGGGCGTGTCATTGGCAAATTTCCGGCGCGGCAAACGGATTACCGCCGCTTGCGGCGCGGCTATGTCCACATCCCACAACAGGCCAGTTTCTGGCGGGCCAGCCTGTGGCGGCAAGTTGGGCCGCTCGATCCCACTTTTTATTTTGCCATGGATTACGATTTGTGGGTGCGGTTGGCGCGCCTTAGCCGCTTGCAATACCACCCTCGTCTGTGGGCCAACTTCCGCCTGCATGGGGAGGGAAAAACCAGCCTGTCTGACGACCGCTGTTGGCCTGAGATGTTGCGCGTTCACTATCGAGAGGGGGGAAGCTGGCTGTCGTGGCTGGTTTTCAAGGCACGGATCCGCCCGCTGGTGTATGGCTGGCTACCCTTGCGGGTCAGATTATGGCTGCGTCGCCTGTTCTGAGCATCGTGGGGGGCGTTGACAGTTGCGGTCTAATATGAGAGAATGCCGCACAGGTTACAATTGTCTGCCAGAGCGACACAACAATTTTTGTGCAAGGAGGCCTTGGATGCTCTCCCTCGTGCCGTTTGTGCTCTCTTTACAGACAGGTAATCCCAGGCGAATGGAGAAGCAATGACATCATCCCATCCCTTTGACGACGAAATTGACTTGCGTGAAATTGTCGTGGCTCTGTTGCCCTATAAATGGGTCATCCTCAGCGTTACGTTGGCGTTGGCTCTTGGCGGTTATCTCTTCACCAAGCTGGTGTTGCCTAAGCAATATGAGTCTACCGCCGTGGTGATTATCACCAAACCGCTCTTCACGGCCAATTTTGATAACCGCATTCAAATGGTCTACCAACAGCCCGATTTCAAGTCGCTGACAGCTCTGGTGCTGACCGACGACATCGTCCGCTCCATCTATGAAACGCCAGAGGTGGGGGCATCCTTCGCTGAGCCGCTCGAGTTCAGCGATTTCAAAGGCCTTTTGCAGGCCAGCCTGGTTGGTATAGCCCAACTCAATCTAAAAGTGACAGACACCGAGCCGCAGCGCGCCGCCAGGATTGCCAATGCCTGGGCCGAGATCGTGGTGGCGCGGTTGAACGCTCTCTACGATGTCAACCAGGGTTTTTTGGACCAAATCCAGACGCAGATGGAAACAGCCCGCCAGAATTGGGACGCGGCGGAGCAAGCGGTGATCGCCGGCACAGCGGCAGAACCGCTGGATGCGCTCTCAGTGACTTTGAGAGAGAGACAAGACAGCCTGAAGGTCTATCTGGACAAGGTACGCTCGCTCGATTTACTCATCAGTGATATTCATGCAATGGACGCTTATCTGGCCACGCAAAAGCAGGGAGACACTCTGACACTGGACAGTGAACTGGCATTGATTGGCTTGCAACAGCGGGCGGCAGGCGGGTTGGGTGGCGTTCAAATTCAGGTGGTGGACAGTAATGCCTTCGAGCCTGCTTCGACCGTAGCCAGGGGGCGGGCGAAATTACAGGCCTTGGCGGCGACATTGGGCAGTCAGCGCCTGGAGTTGCAAAGCCAGGTGGAGAAACTGGTTCAGGAAATTACGGCCACAGCGGCAGAGCTGGAAGCAAGCAAATATAGACTTGCCCAACTGACGGTGCAACGCGATCTGGCTTTGTCGGCCTACCAGGCTTTAGCCAACCAGACGGTCGAGGCGCAAATCACGCTGGCGCAGAACGGCGGCGTGGTCAAGGTGGCCGGGCAGGCTTTGCCGCCAGAACGCCCCAGCGGGCTGAGCGGCGCTCTAATCGGCGCATTGGCCGGCGCGGCGGGTTTGGCCTTATCGGTATGTGCGCTGTTGATCATGCAGTGGTGGAAAATGCCACAGCAATCAACGCGCGCCTAGAGTTGTGAACAATTTGGAGGTTGTCAATGAATCGGCTGTTTCGTTTTTACCGTTCGATGGTGCTTTTGATGGTGGTGATTGCCCTGAGCGGGGCGACTGGCCTCGTCGGTTTGTCGGGCAGCCAGGCTGCCTCCCACGGGGTGGTCGAAGGTGCCAATCTGTATCTGCCTTTGGTCTTGCGAGATTATCCCTGGCCCAATCCCTTTGGGGTGGAGGTAACCGGGCCAATCACCAGCGGCAGTATCTTGCTCGATCGTGCAACCGAGCTGCGTCTGGGCTGGGTCAGGCTGAACGATCGCATCTCCTGGCGGGAAATGCAGCCGGTGGAGGGCGGCCCCATCCAGTGGGATTTGCCCGACGTGCTGACCCTGGAGGATGAGTTGCGTGCGCTAAAAGCGGCGGGCATGACGCCGATTGTGATTGTGGACGATTATCCCCTGTGGGCTGTCGAACTGGCCCGCAGTGATGGACAATTGACTTCATGCGGCCCCCTCAAGGAGGAATACTTCGATGAGTTTGCGGCCTTTGTGGGGCAATTGGTACAAAGGTACAGCGCTGTTGAGTTCAATGTCCACAATTGGGAATTTGGTAATGAACCCGATGTGGACCCCGATCTGGTGCCGCTGAACAATGTCTTTGGCTGTTGGGGCGATATAGACGATCCTTTCTATGGCGGCCAACGCTACGGCAACATGCTCAAGATGGTCTCTCCTGTCATCCGTCAACAGGACTCGGCGGCGGTCATTTGGATTGGGGGTTTGTTACTGGCAAACCCGAACTCCCCCAGCTATGCAGGAAAACCGGAGTGGTTCCTCAAGGGAATTTTGGAGGCCGGGGCGGCGCCGTATTTCGATATCGTCCCCTATCACTTCTATCCCTCCTATTCGGGCACATCCAAAGACTATGACTTGTATGGGAACAATGTGTGGAATACATTGGGAGGGGGCACGGTTGGCAAAGCGCGCTACTTGCGTCAGTTGATGCAGGAGTATGGCGTCGAAAAACCTGTTTTCCTGAATGAAACTGGCTTGGGCTGTATGGTGAATGAAGTCCCAGGGGGTTACGGCTGTACTAGCGGCACAGACCCCCTCTTCGAGCAAGCCCAAGCCGATTATATTGTGCGCTCCTTCTTGCGCGGGCTGAATGAACCTATTAGCGGATTTGTATGGTACACCTTGAATGGCGTAGGCTGGCGCTACACCGGCTTGCTCCGCGCCGATGGCACCAGAAAGCCAGTCTACCTGGCCTATCAAAACATGATCAACCAACTTCATGGCGCTAAGCTCATCGGCGCGGTGACTTATTCGACAGCCATCGAAGCCTATGAGTTCCGCGTCAACAATCGGAAAGTTCAGGTTGTCTGGGCCATAGCAAATACCACAGAGGAAATTTCCATCCCGCAAAGCCAGTTCGAGGCTGCGTTCGATCTGTATGGGAACACGCTGACGCCGACGTTGATAGACGGTGCCTATCACCTCGACGTGGGATTCTCGCCCGTTTTCGTGGTGCTCAAATAGGCTGTAGCTTGCTGCTCGGGGCGAAATTCGAGAGAGTGATCGTCACAGCCTGTGCTCGCTGAGAGAGGGCAAAGTTGCTGCGGAGCCTCCCTGTCGCGTGGCGGGGAGGCACAACTTACTCAAGTTCTGCCTGCAAACGTTAGGTAAAGCGTTCGATGGTGAAACACATGCTGAGACGCTTGCGAGTTAGCGCATGGCTCGGCTCTTTATGCCTGCTGCTCTCATCAGCCGTCAGCCGGGCTTCAGGCTTGCCCCATCGGGCCTATTTGCCCCTGGTGTCAAGTCCTGCGACGTTCGAGCAGAACGCCGCCATCTGGCCGCACAATCAACAGCCGCTGGCGCACGAGGTGGCCTTATTTCGCAACTCGCTCGAGATCAGCGCCACGGTTCGAAGCGTCAGCCTGATGATCTTTGCCGACACGCGTTACGAGTTATGGGTGGATGGGCAATGGATGGGGCGCGGGCCGGCAAGGTTTTCTCGAACGCTGCGCGAGTACGACACTTATGCCTTGGGCGACTGGGAAAGCGGCAGGCATGTGCTTGCCGTGCTGGTGCAGTGGGCGCCCAATCTGCGTCGTTCCGAGTCAACCCGCCCTTTTCTGAAGGCTCATGTGCAAGGGGATTTGCCTTCTGGCGGCAGGGTTATCCTCGATCGTAGCGGCTTGCACTGGAAAGGCATCCTGTCGAATGCCTGGCGTTCGGATGCGACGCCGGTGCATCAATGGCAATTAATTGGGCCCACCGAGTTGCTGGATTTGCGCTTGCTTGCCCAGGACTGGTACTTGCCGGCCTACTCGGATGATGCCTGGCCATGGGTGACTGTGGTGGACGATAAAACGCCCGTTCAATACCGCTTGGCCGGAGAGGGCGCGCAGACCACAGCCGGCTCATCCTCTGAAAGGGTCTTCTTCCTGCCCGATCAGGTTGTGCAGCCCCAAAATGTGCGCTACCAACCCCGCTCGATCCCATTTCTCCAAAATTACCCCATAACCCCCACACTTATAGACGAGGGCTATCTTTCGCCAGAGCGCCAAATTCTCGAGCTGGTGTCGTCTTCCGAGATGGCTATCCCTTTCGAGGTGCAAACGGCCGCGACTTTCACGCTAGAAACGCTGCTCCCGCCAGCCTCATCCCCTCCTGATATCGTGGTCAATGATTTGCCGCTGTCCTGGGCTTCAGCCGACCCGCCTCGCCCCGATGTGTCCATCGGCAGTATCGCCCTGGCTGCCGGGCCACAGGTCTTGTCCATCAGGCATGTCCCTGCCGATGGACTCACCATCACTATCCCCAAGGCAGAACCTTTCCTTTTCCCGCTGTTCGCGCCGCTTCAAGGTACCCATGCTGGCCGCAGATTGCTCCTGGCTCAACTGGTCAGCGCCCCTGGCTGTGTTAGCTGGAGCTTCGATGAGCAGGGGCTACGGTTAGATTTCTCGACTCTGCCAGCTTATGTCGTCTTGGACCTGGGGCGGACTATTCACGGAAGGTTCGAGGCCGAAATCAAGGGGGCTGAAGGGGATCTCGTGGACGTGGGGTGGGATGAAAGGCTGTTTGCAGGCTCTCGACCGCTGCCTTATCCTGGTTCACTTCACCCGCAATGGAATCAGGTCGATTCGTGGGTGCTGGACACTGCGACGCGTTCCATATCCACCCTGGATACGCGTTCAGGGCGCTACATCCTCCTGGCTGTATGGGGCACGGGGCCGGTTCATCTCAGCAACTTGCGTATCTTCGAGGAACGCTACCCTTTATCCCAGACGGGGTGGTTTCAGTCGTCTGACCCCCTGCTCGATACCATTTGGCAAACCGGCATGGAGACGGCTTTGCCCAATATGACCGACGCTTACACCGATACCCCCTGGCGGGAGCGCGGGCAATGGTGGGGCGATGCCTATGTCACTGCTCATGTGGCGCGAGTTGCTTTTCAGGATACCCGCTTGTTGCGGCGCGGCATCATGTTCATGGCCGATCAATATCGTTGGGGATATGCCCCCGGCCTGGCGCCCAACGGGCAGGGCAGCAACATGCTGGATTATGCCATGCTATGGGTGCACAGTCTCGCCGAATACCTCGAATTATCTGCAGACCTGACCATTTTGCCACAGGCGTATCCTGTCTTGGAGCAATTCATGGGCCAATTGGCCGATCTCGAGGGACAGAATGGCCTGCTTTACATCTTGCCGGGTTCCTGGTCGCAAACCTGTTACATTGACCCGCTAGGATACCACAGCCGTTATGGGTATTCGACGGCTCTGAATGCCATGTATGCCTCCACCTTACTTCAGGCCGCTGACATTGCCGAATACCAGGGCGACCTCTCAACCGCCTCGATTTGGCGTGAAAAAGCCTCTGCGGTGAAGACTCAATTGAACGACGGCTTGTTCTTACCAGACCAGCAAGCCTATGCGACAACGCTTTTCGATGGGGCTTGGGTCTCGCCCACGCTTCATGCCCAGGCCTGGCCCTTGGCTTATGGCATCGTACCTGCTGAGCGGCGTCAGTATGTGGCCCAAGTCTTACTGAATGAGCTGTCCCTCTCGCCACAACAGCCCAGCGTAGGCATGTATGGCATCTTTTGGGTGCTGCAGGCTCTAGGCAGCGAAGCGCGCATCGCTGAAGCTTTGGATTTCATCCGCTCGTACTATGGCTATCAGCTACAGAACGGCGCCACCACCTGGTGGGAGCGCATGGATGCCAATCTCGTCTGGACGCAGAGTCTCTCGCATGCTTGGGGAGGAGCACCGACCTGGTTCTTGACCACCTATGTTTTGGGTATCCGCGCCGCTGGCCGGGATAGCTGGGAATGGCAGCCTGCCTTGCAGGGGGTGACCTGGGCCTCCGGGCGGCTGCCCCTCGCAGATGGGACGGTGGATGCTTGCTGGGAACGAAATTCCTGTGAGCGATACACCCTGCGCATGAATGCCACCGCGGCCCTGCGGGGGCAGGTTCTCATTCCCTTGCCGGTTCACATCCTGCGCCGTGTCTCCTTTGACGGGCAGCTCGTATTTTCCTCTGATCTGCTGCCGGTGGGCAATGTGGAGGCGACAACCGAGGGCCTGTGGATCAGAGATATCGAAAGCGGCGCGCATGAAATTCTGGTGGAGGTCGTATGCCGGCAGTAACCAGCCGCGTCTGGCCTGAATTACGTCTCGAAAAAACACTTGGCAGGCTTGGCGTATGGTTGCAAAGGCTTGTCGTCGGCCTGGCAGGCGCATATATTCTCATGCTAGGTGTGCTGATGGTTGTGCGCGCCTCATACCCCTTTGAGTTGGAGTGGATCGAAGGCGTTTCCCTTGACGTTATCCGCCGGATTTTGCTTGGCAAGCCTTTGTATACTGCGCCCAGCGCTGAATTCTTGCCGTTGACGTATAACCCTTTTTATTTCCTGGTCTCGGCAGGCGCTGCACGCCTTGTGGGGTTGGGCTTTTTGGCGCCTCGGATGGTCTCGATCCTCGCCACGATGGGGTGCCTATTCTTCTGCTACCGTCTGGTATGGGAAGAGACTCACAACGCTGCGGCCGGCTGGGTTGCAGCCGGTATCTACGCGGCCTCGTTTCGCTTCGCTGGCGCGTGGATGGACCTGGCGAAAGTTGACGCGCTGTTCTTGTGCCTCCTGCTGGCAGCTTTCTATTTCCAATTCCGCCGAAAGGGTTGGCAATGGCAAATCGTCAGCAGCATCCTGTGGGTGATGAGCTATTACACCAAGCAACTCGCTTTGCCGGTCTTTGGCATCATGGCCTTTGCCTCGCTGATAACCTCTCGTGGCCGTTCCTGGGTCACCTGGCTTAGCGCCTCTGCGCTGGGAGCGTTGATCTTTGGAACGCTGGACCTGCTGACGGCGGGTTGGTATTCGTTTTACACCGTGGATATCCTCCGTTACCATCACTGGACAACCACCCTTTGGCCGGTGGCTCGACAGTTCGTTGGCACGTTCTGGCCTGCGCTCACGATAGCCGTCGCTTACCTGGCAATACTCTGGCGTTTCGAACAACGCTCTGCGGCACCGATTGCCCTATTGGCTGCAACGTTGTTATTGGCCAGCGGCAGCGTTTTCCTGAAGCAGTGGACGTATGACAACGGTTTTCTTCCTGCCTGCTTGGGCATGGCTCTGTTGGTAGGCCTATGGCTCGGCTCGACGTACAAGCTGTTTCCCCCCTCATCGTGGAAATCGGCCATACAGCTTGTCTCATTGCTATTGCTGATCATCCAAAATGGCCTGTTGTGGTTCGATCCTCGGCAACAGATACCCACAGCCGATAATTTGGCAAAGACGCAACGCTTTGTCGCCTTCCTGCAGAGTTTACCTGGCGAGGTATGGGTCTTCAGCCATGGTCACTTTGGCTATCTGGCCGGCAAAGGCGATTTCCTCCACAGTGCGCCTTTGGGTGACCTCATAGGCGGCGCAGTCCCGCCCGAGACAAGTGACACATTCAGACGCCGCGCCATGGCCCGGCAAGTCTGGAGTGACACCATCCATCAGCAAAAGGCCGATTGGGTCGTATCGGACAAACTCGACAACCCCTATTTTCTACCCTACTATGTCATCTACTCGCAGTTTGCCGAAGCCGACATATTCAAACCGGTGACCGGGGCAACATCCTTTCCCCGGGTTCTTCTCTCTCGCAATCCGATCGTCAACGGCGGCGAGTTGATTGTCTCACAGCCGGTCATCGAATCCTTCTTCGAGCAGGGCTGGTCAGCCCTGCAGGATGGTGTTCGCTGGAGCAACGAGGTCACAGCAAGCATTCAGCTTAGCCTCAACGCTAACCGAGATTACGACCTCGGCATAACAGCCCGTTTGTCCTGTGATGGCGCGTTGCCCAAGAGAGAGCAGATTGATGTCGAGTGGAATGATCATCTGCTTGGCAGCCTCTATTTCGACGCCTGCCTGCCGCAAACCGTCCACTTCGACGTGCCAGCCCCATGGATCGAAGCCAAAAGCTCGAACGAGCTGCGCTTTGTCAATCGCTCAGCGGCTTTCCGTTTAGGACTCACCTCACTGGCCTTACAGCCCAAAGCGCTTCAACCGTGAACGTTCCTGGAACATCGCCCAATATCCGCATTGTGTGATCCTTCAGACCATGCAAGTTGCTCGTAAATTCTCGCACCAGGCGCAGTGGTTTGTTATCGTTGTCACGACCGCGGCGCTCTATGGGCTATTCTTCCGCTGGGCCTACGACGACCCTTTCATCACCTATCGCTATGCCGAGAACCTGGCCCACGGCGTGGGCTTTGTCTACAATCCTGGCGAGCGTGTGCTCAGCACCACCACGCCGCTGTGGACGCTGCTCCTTGCGCCGCTGGCGGCCCTGCGGCTGGATTTGCACACGTGGGCGAACCTGCTGAGCGCGCTCAGCATGGCTGTAGGAGGCTGGTTGTTCTGGCTGTTGAGCCGGCGTTGGGATGCCCCCTGGCTGGGTGCAACAGGCATCTTGCTCTACCCCAGCTTTGGGCTGGTGGCAAGTACTATCGGCTCGGAGACGCCGTTGTATATCAGCCTGTGCCTGGGGGCGTTTGCGGCATATGCTTATAAGAAGTGGAGCTGGTTGGGGGTACTCTGCGCCCTGGCGACGCTTGCCCGCCCGGATGGCATCCTCGTCGCCGCGCTGTTGGCGCTTGTCATCATGGGGGAGGCGCTGCGCCGCCGGCAGCGGCTGCCTTTGCGGCGGCTTTTGCCGTGGGCTGCCGTTTTGCCTTTCACCGCTATCCTTCTCGGCTGGGCGCTCTTTGCCTGGGGCTACTTTGGCTCGCCCATTCCTGTCACTCTGGCTGCCAAGCAAAGCCAGGCCAGTATGTCTATCAGCCAGAAATTTCTGCCTGGCTTCGGGCGTCTGTTGCTCGGTTACAACCGCCCGCCATACTGGCTGATGGCGGTGTTGGCCCTTTTGGGATTGTTTTTCATGCTCAGGCAGGCGCGCCGCTGGGGGCTAATCCTGCTTTGGGTAACGGCTTATTTTGCCGCATATTCCATCCTGGGCGTTAGCCGTTACTTCTGGTACTACGCCCCTCTTACGCCGGGCTTCATCTTGCTGGTAGGATTGGGTCTCTCGCAGGTGGCCGCATGGTTGCCTCGCCGAACAAGTTGGTGGGCGGCAGCAGGCTTATTGGCGATATGCTTCGCGGCGCAAATCTGGGGCTTGTGGCGTTTGCATGAACGCCTCGACCAGCGCTATCTCATCTACCGTGCTGCTGGCGAATGGCTGGCGGCAAATACCCCGCCCACTGCCAGGGTAGGCTCGTTGGAAATCGGCATCATTGGCTATTATGCCCGCCGTCCCATGGTAGATTTTGCCGGCCTGATTCAACCGGCGGTCGCCGCGCAAATGGCGACCGATACCACCTACGACGACACAGCCCTGTGGGCCATCGAGCATTACCGCCCTGCCTACCTCGCCCTATTGGACGGTGCTCTGCCGCGCACCGATGCCTATGCCCGCCAAAATTGCCAAGCCATACACACTTTGACCGCCGCCGACTATAATTTCAACCAGGACTTGCTCATCTACCATTGCCCTTGATGCGATTCTTACCCACTGCCATCCCTGACATCATCCTGATTCAGCCCAAAGTGTTCGCCGATGAGCGCGGCTTCTTCATGGAGACTTTCCAGGCGCGTGTATTTGCTGAGGCCGGCCTCCCCACGCATTTCGTGCAGGATAATCATTCGCGCTCACGGCAGGGGACGCTGCGCGGCCTGCATTACCAGATTCGCCAGGCGCAAGGCAAGCTGGTGCGCTGTGTGCTAGGCGAAATTTACGATGTGGCCGTAGATTTACGGCGCAGTTCGCCCACCTTCGGCCGCTGGCTTGCCCTCACCCTCTCGGCAGACGACAAACAACAAGTGTGGATCCCGCCCGGCTTCGCCCATGGTTTTTACGTACTCAGCCAGTTTGCCGAAGTCATCTACAAGACAACCGATTTCTACGCCCCCGAGTGGGAGCGTACCCTCCGCTGGGATGATCCTGCCCTGGGGATTGCCTGGCCCCTCCTGGCCGATGTCCCCCTCCTGCTCTCCCCAAAAGACGCCCAGGGTAAGCCGCTGGGCGAAGCCGAGCTTTTCGAGTAACTGGAGATTTTATGCCCACCATTCTTGTCACCGGCGGGGCCGGTTTCATCGGTTCCAATTTCGTCAATTACCTCCTGCGTACCGAGCCGGACATCCACGTGGTCACCCTGGATGCTCTCACCTACGCCGGCAGTCTCGACAACCTGGGCGACCTGCCCGACCCGGCGCGGCACACCTTCGTTCACGGCGATATTTGCGACCGCCCGCTGCTGGATGAGCTGCTGCGCCGCTACCGCATCGAACGGATTGTGCATTTCGCCGCCGAGACGCACGTAGACCGTTCGATCGTGAACCCCGCCCCCTTCGTGCAAACCAACGTCGTTGGCACATTTACCCTCCTGGAGGCTGCCCGCCAGTTCTGGCTAACGGAAAAAGGCATCGCTAACGCCATCCCCCATTTCCACCACGTCTCCACCGACGAAGTATTTGGTAATCTCAAGCCCGGCGAACCGGCCTGGACAGAGACTACCCCCTACAACCCCAATTCCCCCTACGCCGCCACCAAAGCCGCCAGCGACTATCTGGTGCGTGCCTACCATCGCACCTACGGCTTGCCCATCACCATCACCAATTGCTCCAACAACTACGGGCCGCGCCAATTCCCCGAGAAACTCATCCCGCTGATGATCTCGAACGCCCTGGCCGGACAACCCCTGCCGGTATACGGCGATGGGCAGCAAATTCGCGACTGGCTGTATGTCGAAGACCACTGCGAGGCCATCTGGCGCGTCGTTTGCCATGGCCGGCGCGGCGAAACTTACAACATCGGCGGCGGCAATCAGCCCACCAACCTCACCGTCGTCCAGACCTTGTGTGAGATTCTCGACGAATGCGTCCCTCACTCGCCATACGTCCCGCACGCCTCGCTCATCCGCTTCGTTGCCGACCGGCCTGGTCACGACCGGCGTTATGCCATGGACATCACCAAAATCAGCTCGGAACTGGGTTGGCGGCCGCGCCAAAGCCTCACGACCGGCCTGTTGCACACCGTCCGATGGTATCTCGAAAATCCCGACTGGGTAGCCGCCATCCGCCAACGAGATGAATACCGCGGCTGGATGACGCAAAATTACGCCCACAGATAGCCAGATCAAGGCCTTTTCCAGCAGCGCCTGCCGCCCCGTACAGTAAGTGGCGATAGCGGCAAAATTCCAACAGAGATTCCCCAAATCCCTAACCTGCATAAAGTTAGGCACTCCCAACCTGAGCGCTTGCCGCTCGATGTTCTCAGGAGAGTATTGCACATGAAAGGCATCATCCTTGCCGGGGGGCGCGGCACACGCCTCTTCCCCCTCACCACGGCTATCAGCAAACAGATCTTGCCGGTGTACGACAAGCCCATGATCTACTACCCGCTTTCGATGCTCATGCTGGCTGGTATTCGCCAGATTCTCGTCATCAGCACCCCCGAAGCCTTGCCGCAATTCCAGGTTCTCTTGGGTGACGGTGCGAAATGGGGACTGCGTTTCACCTACGCCCCCCAGGCCGAACCGCGCGGCCTGGCCGATGCGTTCATCGTCGGGCGCGACTTCATCGGCGGGGACAACGTCTGTCTCATCCTCGGCGACAATATCTTCTTCGGGCATGGCCTGCCCGACCTGCTGCGCCGCGCTGCCCAGCTTACCCATGGAGCGACCATTTTCGCCTATCCGGTGCGCACCCCCCAGTTCTATGGCGTGGTGGAGTTTGCCCCCGACGGCCGGGCGCTCAGCATCGAAGAAAAACCTGCTCAGCCCAAGTCTCACTACGCTGTTCCAGGCATTTACTTCTACGACCATCAAGTGGCCGACTTTGCCGCCAGTCTGCGACCCTCGGCGCGCGGCGAGCTGGAAATTACCGATATCAACAACCTCTACCTCGCCAAAGGCGAGTTGCGGGTGGAAGTGCTGGGGCGCGGGGTGGCCTGGTTGGACGCTGGCACGCACGAGACCCTGCTGCAAGCCGCCAGCTTCATCCAGACCGTGCAGGAACGCCAGGGGATGATGATCTCTTGCCCCGAGGAAATCGCCTACCGCATGGGATACATTGACCGAGAGCAGCTTGCCGCCCTGGCGCAGGCTATCCCTAACCAATACGGCGATTACCTGATGCGCCTGGCGCAGGGGAAAATCCGATGAGACTGCTTCTGCTTGGCAATAACGGACAACTGGGCTGGGAGCTGGAGCGGACGCTGGCGACCTTGGGGGAAGTGATTCCCCTGGACTATCCGGCTGTTGACTTGGCCGACGAGGGGCAAGTGCGCCTGCAGGTGGAGCGCCTGGCCCCGCTGGATGTCATCGTCAATGCTGCCGCCTACACCGCGGTAGACCGCGCCGAGAGCGAGCCAGAATTGGCTTATGCCGTCAACGCCCGCGCTGTGCAAATCCTGGCCGAGATGGCCGCATCGCTGCGGGCGGTGTTCATTCACTTTTCCACCGATTATGTGTTCGATGGCCTCAAAGGCGCCCCCTACGTTGAAACAGACCCGCCCCATCCGCTGGGTGTGTATGCGGCCAGCAAATTGGCTGGCGAGCAGGCTATCGAGCGGGTCGGGGGGGCGTATCTTATCCTGCGCACCGCCTGGGTTTATGCCAGCCGTCGTCAGAACTTCGTTGCCAGCGTGTTGCGCTGGGCACGCCAGCAAACGGCGCTCAAGATCGTGACCGATCAGGTGAGCAACCCCACCTGGGCGCGGCTGCTGGCCGAAACCACGGCGCAAATCCTGGCCGTCGGCGGCAGACAGCTCGTCCCGTGGATTGCCGAGCGCCGCGGCTTGTACCATTTGGCCGGGGACGGCTACTGCTCGCGCTTCGAGTGGGCGCAGGAAATCCTGCGGCTCGACCCCCGCCGCGAAGAGCAGATTGCGCAGGCGCTGCTCCCCGCCCAAACCAGCGAGTTCCCCACCCCCGCCACCCGGCCGCTCTTCTCAGCCCTCGATTGCGCTAAATTCACCCAGACGTTTGGCCTGCGCCTGCCGCCCTGGCAGCTAGCTCTGCGCCTGGCGATGGTAGAATAATCGCCGGAGTCGGCTTTGATCAGAACGGTTACGGTATATTCCTGTGGCACGCCAGAACACGCTCTAGGCCATTTGCGCATCTGTGCGCCCTTGCGCCATGCTGGCGTCCAAGTCTGCTGGCATCGTTTTGGCGAGCCGTTTGCGCCCGAACAGGTTGCCGCAAGCGACATCGTCATCGTTCAGCGCGATTTTCCCCGCGATTTGAACGGCTATGCCCGCTTGATGCAAGCGGCTGATTTGTATCGCAAGCCGATCGTCTTGGAAATAGACGATTTACTGTGGGAGTTGCCCTCCAACCACCCTGACCAGCTAACCCACGCTTACACGGATGCGTTGTGGCCAATGCTGTTGGCGGCCATGCAGGCAGACGCCATTACCGTGGTCTCACCCTCGTTGGCCAAGTATTTGCAAGGCATTCACAGCCAAGTTGAGGTGCTGCCCAATTATTTTGATGATGGTTTGTGGCATTTTCGTCCACCCCGCAGCCGAGACGATGCCGCCGTGCGCATCGGTTATATGGGCGGGGGGTCGCATATCCCGGATGTACAAGCCATTGTTCCGGCTTTGACGGAAGTTTTGCGCCGTTACCCGCGGACGCAGTTGATTTTTTGGGGTTTGCCGCCCCCAGCGGGGCTGGAGGGACACCCCCAGGTGGTGTGGCATCCCCTCGATACACAACATTATCCCCAGTTTGCTGCTTATTTCCTTCAGCAAGAGTTCGATATTTTCATCGCGCCGCTGCAAGATAATCTCTTCAATGCCTGCAAAAGCGCGGTCAAATTCTTCGAGTGTTCGGCAGTGGGGGCGGCAGGGGTGTGCAGTGATGTCGCCCCCTATCGGCAGGTGATTACGCATGGCGAAACCGGCTTCCTGGCTAAAGACACAGAAACGTGGATTGAGTGCCTGGGGAAGTTGATCGAGCAACCCGCATTGCGCCTGGCAATGGCGGCGAGCGCGCAAGACGCCATCCGGCAGCACTGGCTGCTTTCGGCCCACGCTCACCAATGGGTGGAGAGGTATCAGCAAGTGGTGGCGAGCTATCAACCGCGGGAGAGAGCAGCCAGCCTGACGCTGGCCGCCAAAGTGCAGGAACAGCAAGGCCAGCGTTTGCACCAGCTCGAAGCCGCATGGCAAGCACGCCTGGCCGATAGTGAACGACACGGCGCAGCGCTGCAGGCCAAGCTAGACGAGATCGAACGCAGCCGCGCCTGGCGTTGGGTGCAGCGTTTTTGGAGATGGCGAGCGCGACTGAAGCCTAAGCTGTAAACCGTTTGAGAGAAAGGTCGCTGTTATATGGTCTCTGGAAAAGCCAGCATTATTGTGCTTACGTACAACAACCTCGATTACACACGGCAATGCCTGGAGAGCATCTACGCCAAGACGGACACGCCAGAGTTCGAGGTGATCGTGGTGGATAACGCTTCTCAAGATGAGACACCGCAGTATCTCGAAGCCTTTGCCCGTGAGCACCCTAATTTCTCGTTCATACTCAATGCCTCTAACGAAGGCTTTGCCCGCGGCAACAATATCGGCGCGGCAGCAGCCAAAGGCGATTACATCGTTTTTCTCAATAACGATACGATTGTCACCCGCGGCTGGCTGGAAGGGCTGCTGCGCCACCTGGAGGATCCCCAAGTGGGGATGGTTGGCCCGGCGACGAACGGCTCTAGTAATGAGACGCGGGTGGTGCACACCTACACCGATATTGACGGCCTGGATGAGTTTGCGGCGAACTACTGCGCGGCCCACCGCGGACAATTCTTCGAAATTAAGACGCTGGCGTTTATGTGCGTGGCTCTGCGCCGCCAGACTTTCGAGGAAATTGGCCCTTTGGATGAGCGCTTTGGCCTGGGGATGTTCGAGGACGACGATTACGCCATGCGCTTGCGGCAAAAGGGTTACAAACTGCTGTGCGTGGATGATGTGTATATTCACCATTGGGGTGGCGGGAGCTTTCTCAAAATGGCGCCGATGGCCTATTGGCAGTTGTTCCGCGAGAACCGCGCCAAGTTCGAGGAGAAGTGGCAGACCCGATGGCAGCCGCACCTCAATCGTCCCGAATTGTTGCCGGCTCAGGTCATCCGCTTCACCGAATGGGGTTATGAGCTTCAATGGATTGTCTTGCATCACGAAGAACTGATCGAGCGTTTGCGCCTCCAGGTGGACGATTTGGCGCAAGAACGGGAGCGTTATCTGGCTCATAACCAAACATTGTTGCAGGAACGGGAGCGTTATCTGGCTCACAATCAGAGATTGTCTCAGCAGAATATCGAATACGCTCAACGCTTGGCCACCTATCGCTATGAGCTTGACGAGATTCACTCGAGTCAGGCGTGGAAATTTATCGAAAGGTTTTGGCGCTTGCGGGTTAGGTTGTTGCCGCACAACAGCCTTAGGGAGCGGCTGTTGTTTCGCCTGACGGGGCGCGGCCACTTGGCGGCGGGCGCGCCCGCTGCCCCCACGCCCGGCAGCCTGCCAGCGGCGGCCCCTGCCCCCACGGCGCCGCCGGTAGAAACTGTTCCCCTGCCGCCTGACAGCGAGGTGGCCATCCTCGCCCCGCAATTTTTCGATCTCAAGGGAGAAACGCTTTTCCTGGGAGGGGCCGAACGCTACCTGGTGGAACTGGCGCGGCTCATCAGGGATTTGGGTTACCGGCCGGTGGTTTACCAGGGCGCCTACGGCCAATGGCAGCGCGAAGTCGAGGGGATAACGGTGATCGGTCTGGATTCGGGCGGCGACGCCGAAAAGTTGAACGCACACTTCCATAATCGCATCTCGGCAGAGACACCGGTGATCTATCTGGCTTTTTATCTGGCGTCCCCGCGCTGTAACTGGCGCTCGGTAGGCATCAGCCACGGCATTTATTGGGATTATCCTCAACAGGAATCCCTCGAACAGCGCCAGCAAAAATTCAAAGAAGTACTGACCCCTATGCAGAACCTGGCGCAGGTGGTGTCGGTGGATACCAATACGATCAATTGGGTGCGCACGGTGCAGTATCCGTTGGCCGAGAAATTTGTCTATATCCCCAACTTTGTAGATTTGGAACGCTTCAAGCCAACCAGCCGAGAGGAAAGCGAAAAGCTGGTGATTCTCTATCCCCGGCGGCTCTACTCGCCGCGCGGTTTTTGGCTGGTGCATGAGATCGTCCCCGAATTCCTGGAACGTTATCCGCAGGCGGAATTCCATTTCGTTGGCCAGGCCGATCCCCCTGAAGAGCAAGCCGTCACGGCATTGGCCGCGCGCTACCCCGGCCGGGTGGTGTGGCAAGTGTTGGCCCCCGACCAGATGCATCAGGCTTATCAGCAGGCCGATATTACCCTGATCCCCACGCTGCACAGCGAAGGTACATCGCTTTCTTGCCTGGAGGCGATGGCTTCGGGGAATGCGGTGATCGCCACGAACGTGGGTGGCCTATCGGATCTGATTCTCTCGGAATATAACGGCCTGCTGATCGAACCCAACGTGGAGGCGCTGCGGGCGGCGCTGCAACGCCTGTGCCAGGACAAGTCGCTGCGGGCATCTTTGGGGCAGAAGGCGGTGGAGGTGGCGGCGCAGTTCGCGCTATCCCGCTGGCAGGCGGCCTGGAAGCCCATCCTGCAAACGCTGTTGGTTGCCGATGCCCCAGTGACATCTGCCGAGAGGCCGTCTATGCCCATCCCGTCCGCTCCC
>Ga0209018_1000666_pt1 | contig 30881 bp, 31 predicted proteins | sample YNPBryBLVA2012_FD_185814 | JGI IMG/M metagenome (GOLD analysis project Ga0209018, IMG submission 185814) | Anoxygenic and chlorotrophic microbial mat microbial communities from Yellowstone National Park, USA - YNP Bryant BLVA 2012 (SPAdes)... ...
ATGGTGGCGGCGGGGCAGGATCCACAGCTCGAAGGGGAAGCGCGCGGCGAAGGGGCAAAGGGCCAGGAACGCCTGGGTTTCCAGGACCACGCGGGCCCCGGTCTGCACCTCCTGTTGCACGATGTCGCAATAGATGCAGCGTTCTTTGTAGTCAAAGTAGCGCTGGGAGCCTTCCAGTTCCTCCTGGACCCGCCGCGGCACCACCGGCAGGGCGATCAACTGCGAGTGGGTGTGTTCGAGGCTGGCGCCGGCGCTGGCGCCGTGGTTCTTGAAGATCAGCAGGTACTGCATGCGCCGGTCCTTCTTGAGGTCCACAATCCGATCCCGGAAGGCCCAGAAGACGTCTTCCACGCGCTTGTCGGGCAGCTCGGCCAGGGTGACGTCGTGATCCGGGGTTTCGATGATCACCTCGTGGGCCCCGATGCCGTTCATCCGGTCGTAGACGCCTTCGCCTTGACGGTTGAAATCGCCCTCCACGCGCAGGGCGGGGAACTTGTTGGGCACCACGCGCAGGGTCCAGCCGGGCTGGTTGGGACCGCCGCTCTGGCGATAGGCCAGGATCTCGGGGGGCGTCTTGCCCTCGTTGCCCGGGCAGAAGGGGCAGAAGCGGGCGCCTCGGATTTGCACCTGCTCGCGAGAGAAATCGCTGGGACGGCGGGCGCGATCGGTGGCGATGATCACCCACCGGCCGGTGATTGGGTCTTTGCGGAATTCAGGCACCTAAAGATCTCCGGCTGGGAGCAGGGACGCCGCCAGCAAGCCGGCGCTGCGACGGCCCGGAGAACGCAACATTATAGCGTCTTTACGGGGAAAGCATCGCGCAGGTGGCGGATCCTGAGCTGCGGTTCGAGCAGGATGCTCACCAGGTCGAACCGCACGCGCTCCCAGGGCACGCCCGCCCGCCGGGCATAATCGCGGCCGGCGCGCGCCATTTGCCGGAACTTGTCGCGGTCCAGGTTGCGCTCGGGCGCGCCGTCCTGGTCGCTGCGGCGGCACTTGACCTCGACCATCACCAGGGTGGTCCCCTCCCAGGCGATCAAGTCAATCTCGCCGGAACCCGAGGGCGGCCGCCAGTTGCGCGCCACCACCGTCATTCCTTGCCGCTCCAGATGCCGGTGCGCCAGGTCTTCTCCCCGCCTGCCCAGGGCTTGGGCCGGCGCTTCGCGGCGGGAGCGTGCGGCGTGCCGCGCTTCGTCGGCCAGCCGCAGCAGCCAGCGCCACATGCCGTCAGATTTTCTCCAACTCGAATTCCATGACCTTGCCGCGGATCAGGAAGCACAGATAGTGCTCCCAGAAGCGCCGGAAGCGGGGCCAGCGGTTGACCAGCCACTCCAGCCCCAGCCACCTCCACAGGGCAAGTAGGCGCAGGCGCAGGGAAATCTCGCGGAATCGCGCCGCCGAGTAGTAGCCGAAGCCGCCGTGGTCCTCGCCGAAGTAGCGGAAGGAAAAGCTGTTGAGGTGCCAGCGGTGAGTGGGGTCGCAGAAGGAGCTGAAATCGGTGTAGTGCGGGGTGACGATGTAGAGGCGGCCGGACGGTTTGAGCAGGCGATGGAACTCCTCGACGGCCCGCAAGACGTCGGCCAGGTGCTCGATCACGTGGACGGCGTGCACCCGGTCGAAGCAGGCGTCTCGGAAGGGGTAGGGAAAGCGGTCCAGGTCACAGATCACGTCGGCCTGAGTGCGGGGGTTGCGGTCAATACCCACGGCGCCCGCCTGCTTGCGCAGGCCGCAGCCGACGTCCAGGATTCTCAGCTTGTCCGCGTCAGAAGGCGTAGGCACTCCTCGAGGGTGTCCACGGCGAAATCCGCCTGCCGGCCGGTGATGACCAGCGGCGGGCTGAGGCGCACGCTGCTGGCTCCGGCGCCCAGCACCAGCAAGCCGCGCTGGAAGGCCATCTGGACCAGGCGATCGCGCAACTCCGGGGCCCGCTGCCGGGCCGCCTGGTCGCGCACCAGCTCGATGCCGATCATCAGACCCAACCCGCGCACCTGGCCCACGCAAGCGAAGCGCGCGGGCCACTCCCGGATCCGCTCCATTATATGCGCGCCGATCCGGGCGGCGTTGGCCGTCAGCTCCTGTTCGAGCAGCTCGATGGTCGTCAGGGCGGCCGCCACCGCCACCGGGTTGCCGCCGAAGGTCGAGGCATGGGCGCCCGGCGGCCAGTCCATGAACTCCGCCCGCGCTACCATCGCGCTGAGAGGCAGGCCGCTGGCGATGCCTTTGGCCACCGTCATCAGGTCGGGCGTCAAGCCAAAGTGCTCGGAGGCCCACATCTTGCCGGTGCGGCCCATGCCCGACTGCACCTCGTCCACGATCAGGGAGATGCCGTGCGCCCGGGCCAGCTTCTGCAAGGCGGCGAAGAACTTCTCGGGAGGCACGACGTAGCCTCCCTCGCCCTGCACCGGTTCGAGCACGATGCCGGCCAGCTCCTCGGGCGGCAGTGCCGTGCGGAAGCGCTCCTCGATGGCCTGAACGCATTCCACCTGGCAGCTCGACTCGGCCTGCCCGTAGGGGCAGTGGTAGCAGTCCGGGTAAGGCACGTGGTGAACGCCGGCGAGCAGGGGACCGAACCCCCGCCGCTGCACCGCCCGGCCGGCAGTCAGCGACAGCGCCCCCAACGTGCGGCCATGAAAGCCGCCCAGGAAGGCCAGAAACTGCCAGCGGCCGGAATGATAGCGGGCGAGCTTGATGGCCGCTTCGACCGCTTCCGCGCCGGAGTTGCCGAAAAAGACCCGGCGGGGCGTACCGCCCGGGGCCAGGGCTGCCAGCCGCTCGGCCAGTTCGACCATGTTGGAGTAGTAGAAGTCCGTACCCGACATGTGGATGAGCCGGGCGGCCTGCCGTTGAACTGCCTCCACCACGCGCGGGTGGCAGTGGCCGGTGGCCACCACCGCGATGCCGGCGTTAAAATCCAGGAACCGGTTGCCGTCCACGTCCTGGACGATGGCGCCCTCGCCCCGCTCGGCCACCAGCGGATAGGGCCGCGTGTACGAGGGAGACAGCACGGCGTGATCGCGCTCGATCACCTGGCGGGCGCGCGGTCCGGGCAGTTCGGTGACGATCTCGGGCAACTCGGGACGAGCCGCTGGGACGAATCCGTTCACGGTGAAACCCTCCCCTTTCAGCAATCTCCTGGCTTCGGACAAGAAACGAGAAGGAGGGAGGCGGCTCAGTCCCCTCCGAACAGGCCCGGACGGGCGGAAGCGGGCGCCGGCCTCATGATTCCAATCTAGCGCAGCCCGGAGTGGGAAACCAAGGCTCGCAGCGAGCCGCCCGCTTGTCGTATGCTGAGGCGGGCGGGATGAACCGGGTGCGTTTCACCTGTCTGGCCGGTTGCACCAACTGTTGCCGCCGGCCGGGCTTCGTGTATCTGACCGAAGCAGATCTGGCGCGGGCGGCGGCGCGCCTCGGACTCCCTCCCGGTGACTTCGAGGCCCGTTACGTGTATCGCACCCGCCACACGCTCCGGTTGCGCAAGCCCCGCGGCTCTTCTTGCTACTTTCTGGCCGAGGGCGGTTGCCGGTTGCATCCCGACAAGCCCACTCAGTGCCGCCTGTACCCCTTCTGGCCCGAGTTGATCGGCCGGCCGGGGGCTTGGCGCAAGGAGAGTCGGGTTTGCCCGGGCATCGGACGGGGGCGTCCGCTGGCGGCGGCTGCCGCACGGCGCAGGGCCGCGCGCATGTGCAAGGCCTATCCCTTCATGTACGAAGAGTGAAGGCGGGCAACCTCGCCCCCTCCGGCTTTCGTCTCTTGCTATAGGGGATGCCGATGAGTTTGCCGCCGGCCTTGCTGTTGGCGGCGTGGCTGGCCGCCATACCGTCCGAGGATCTGCGCAACAAGCAGATCGCGCACACCAAAACGCACTTCCGCATGCCCGAGTACGCTTCGCTTGAGCAGTGGCAGGCGCGGCGCGCCGGGCTGAAACGCCAAATCCTGGCGGCTGCGGGTCTTTGGCCGCTGCCGCCCAGAGTGCCGGTCGAGGCGCGTCGCGCCGGGCGGTTGGAGCGCGGGCGCTGGGCGGTCGAGAAGGTCCTGATCCAGACGCTGCCCGGCTATTATCTGGCGGGCAACCTGTATCTGCCCGCCGGCCGTAAGGGGCCCTTCCCCGGGGTGTTGATTCCCCACGGCCATTGGAAACATGGCCGCCTGGAGGACCTGGAATCGTACTCGGTGCCGCGGCTGGGCGCCAACCTGGCCGCGCAGGGCTATGTCGCCTTCGCCTACGACATGGCCGGCTACAACGACACCCGCCAGACGCCGCACGAGTTCGGCGAGAGCGCCGCCGAGCAGTTGTGGTCGTTCCATTCGCTGGGCTTGCAACTCTGGAACTCGATGCGGGCCTTGGATTTTCTGGCCTCGCTTGCCGAGGTGGATCCCGCCCGCCTGGCCGCTACGGGCGCTTCCGGCGGCGGCACCCAGACGTTCCTGCTGGCGGCGGTGGACGAGCGGGTGAAGGTTTCGGCCCCGGTCAACATGGTCTCCGCTGTCATGCAGGGCGGCTGCCTCTGCGAGAACGCGCCTGGCCTCCGTGTGGGGACCAACAACGTGGAGATCGCCGCTCTGGCCGCTCCGCGCCCCATGCTGCTGGTGGCCGCCACGGGCGACTGGACGCGCAATACGCCGCGGGAGGAGTTCCCGGGGATCTCCCGCATTTACCGGCTTTACGGGCAGGCCTCGAAGTTCGCCGCGGTTCAGTTCGAGGCCGAGCACAATTACGATCGCCGCAGCCGGGAGGCGGTGTACTGGTTCCTGCGGCGATATCTCCAGCCGGGGCCGAACAGCGCCCCGGTGGTTGAGACCGAAACCCCCGCGCTGGAACCCGAGCAACTCTTGCTGCGGCCTGAGATCTCCGTTCCGGCCGATGCGGTGAACTACGACGAGCTGTTCGCCTGGTGGCGGGAGAACGCCCGCCGCCAGAGCCGGGCCATGAGCGAGGCCGAGCTGCGCGAGCGCCTGGCGGCGACCATCGGCGCCCGTCCGCCCGAGCGGGTCGAGGCGCTGGTGGACGGCGAATTCATCCTGCTGGGCGGCGGACAGGGCGAGAGAATCCCGGGCCTGTGGCTGCCTGGTCCGGGAGCGGAGGCGGTTCTGGTGGTCCATCCGGACGGCTCGGCCGCCGCCCGCAAGACGCCCCGGGTCGAACGCCTGATCCGCGAGGGCGCCTCGCTGCTCCTGCTGGACGTTTTTCAGACCGGCGCCGCTCAGGCCGAGCGCGACCGCACGCACCGCTACTTCTTGACCTTCAATCGCAGCGACGATGCCCTGCGGGTGCAGGATATCCTGACCGGCCTGGCGTTTCTGGAGATGAGGCGGCCGAAGCGGCTGCGCCTTGTGGGGCTCGAGCAGGCGGGCGTCTGGGCGCTATTCGCCGCGGCGTTGGCCCCCAACCTGCCGGTGCTCGAGGCCGATTTGAGCCGCTTCGAGGGCGACGACGAAGATTTCCGCAAGCTGTTCTTCGTGCCCGGCATCCAGCGGGCGGGCGGTTTGGAAGCCGCCCTGCGACTGTTGGATAGCCCGCCCGCCTCCCAGGCGTTGCCCTCCGGCTGGTGAGGGCGGCGGGCTCAGAGCCGCAGGTGCCGGAACTGGGGAATCAACTCAAAGGGCGTCTGGACGGTCTCGAGCGGTTCACCGATGAGCTCGATGCCCTCGGGCGCCAGCAGCCCGCCGGGATCCTCCATCTGCAAGTAGGCGATCTTGCGCGGCTCGATTCGCATGATGCGGCAACAGACGGCGTCCACGGCGGGCAGAGTCCAGCCGGCGGCCAGCACTCCGGCGCTCTTGGGCGTCCCCTGGATGGGACCGTTGCCTTCCATGCCCACGATGCCGTCCACGATGGCGAACAACCGCGGCCGCCCGCGGCGGGCCAGCAGCCGGTGCAGGTCCGCAATGCACTCGGAGATGCCCGACCAGTGCAGCAGGTTCTTGGGCCAGCCGTAAACCGCTCCGGGGATCAGGCCGAACAGGTTCTTCATGCTGAGGGTGGCGCCCACCCAGTGGTGCGTCTTCATCTTGGGCAGCGATACCAACAGGTCGCAGTCCAGCGCCGTGCGGGGCAGGTACAGATCGCGCAGCTTGGATCGCGGGCTTTCCAGGCGGACCGGCGCGATCTCGTCCAGATTCAAATCGGTGAAACGGACTTCGAAATCCGGCAGCAGGCCGAAATAGCCCGCCGCCTCGGCCAGCTCGAGCGTGTTGCGCCGGTGGCCGGGACCTTCCGCGATGCACACTTCGGCTGCTCCCAGCTCCCGGAAGGCTTCCAGCGCCGCATGCACGACCAGAGGATGGGTGTTGATCGTGGTCCCCGGATCGTATTCGACCAGGTTGGGTTTCAAGACCACCCGCAGGCCGCGCGCCTCCACGCGATGTTCCGCCAGCAGGCGGCGCACGGCCTCATAGATCTCTTGCGAATACCGGCCGAGGCGCAGCAGGGAGACGCGCGCCCGCACGGTCGCCCGCCGCCGCGCACAAGCGCCGCCCGCCAGCGCGGCCCCCGATCCCGCCAGCCATTCCCGACGGCTCCAGCCTCTCATCGCCTTCATCCCAGCAACGGGTTGTTGCCTTGCGCCGCCCGGCGCGCCAGCAGGCGCAGGGCCGCATCCATCAAGGTGTCCTCCCGAAGCGAGGAAGGCGCCGAAGCCGGCCTGCCGTGGGCGCGCAAGCCCATCTCCAGCCAGGCGGCTCCCTCCGCCGAGCGGCACCGCGCCAGGTGGCGTTCGGCGGCCTCCAGCGACCGCTCCAGTCCGGGCGCCTTCTCCGCTTCCAGGGCCAGCAGCGCCAGTCCCGTGGTCTCGGGGTAGGAGTTGATCTGAAAGCCCAGGGCCTTGGAAGAGCCGTGATTCCAGCCGCCGTCGGCGCAGCGGCGCACCAGCAAGAACCGCCGGCCCTCTCGGATCCGCTCCCGGATTTCGGCCTCCGGGCGCACCTTGGAAACCTTGCGCAAGGCCAACAGGGTAATCGAGGTCGGCATGACCCAAGCGGCGGTTCCCGGATACCACGGCCAGGCCGGAGGCGCCGCCTCGTAGTCCGAGCTGACGCCCAGCAGCTTCATGCGTGCCCTATACAGCCAGGTGGCCTCCCGCCCGGTCTGGCGCAAGATCCAGCCCAGAGCCCGGTCGCCCGCCCCTTCCAGACCTTCCAGCAGGAGCACCAGCGCCGTCACCCAGGTGCTCTCGCGGACGGCGGCGTGCGGCGCCCAACCGCCGTCAGCGCGCTGCAAGCCCCTCAGCCAGGCCCGCCCGCGGCGCACCGCCTCGGCCGCCTCAGGAAGATCTCGCAAAGCCAGCAGAGCGTAGACGCTGGGCTCGACCCAGGAGGAGCCGCCCCGGCGGTAGCCCCAGCCGCCATCGGGGTTTTGGGCTGAGAGGAGGGCTTGCAACGCGCCCCGGACCCGGCCGCTAGAGGGCGCTGGCCGCCCGCAGCAGCATCGTCAGATTCCACACCACCAGGGCCGCGAACCAGTAATTGGTCCAGCGCACCACGTGGCCCTTCTTCAACCAGACACAGAAGCCCGCCAGCGCGCAGGCGCCTACCTTACCCAGCGTCACCCCGGTGACCGGCCCCACCTGCATCAGCCAGCGCAGCATAGGGTTCAGTTCCTGGCCGCCTAACTGGAAGGCCAGCACGGTGGTCATCAGGTCCAGGAGCTGTAAGTAGACGAACACCTCGAGATAGGGCATCAGGCCTCCCCGCTCGTCCATTGAGTAAGCCGCCTCGCGCGCGCCGGCGCGCGCACTCACCCCCCAGGCAGCTCGAAGATCCGGTCCGCTCAACCCTCATCATAGCCGAAACGCAGCGGCTGGGGAAGACCGCAGGCAGGGGCCTGCCCGGGCGCGCTTGCGGGGCCGCCGAGGAGCAGCGAGGGTTATGGCCGGGGCGGGTAGGACGTTCACCAGCGCGGCCCGGTCCGGACTCAGTGAAAGAAGAGGACCTCCGGCGCCAGACCGAAGTCCCGCATCGTACAACTCCGGCACTGGAGCCTGTAGCCGGGCCAGCCTTGCCGCACGATCTTGGGAATCACCGCATGGTCGTCGGGCAGGTGATAGGACGCGATAGCCAGACGCGGGCGCCAGGCCGCCAGGGTGGCGCGTGCTCCGGCCAGGGCTCTGCGCTCGGCGCCCTCGATGTCCATTTTGATGAAATCCACCCCGTGCAACCCGAGCTCCGCGACCAGCGCGTCAATTGTGGTCAGCTCGACCGGGACGCCTCCTGCGCTTGCGTCCGTCGCGATGCGATCCATGCCCGAATTACTTCTGGATTGCTGCAAAAGGAGCGTGGCCTTCTGGTCCCACACTCCCTTGGCGTATACGACAACCCGGCCGGAGGCAATCTCTTCAGCAAGGTTCCGCCGCAGGCATTCCAGGTTCTCGGGGGCGGGCTCGATGGCGACCACCAGGCGCGCCCCCGCCCGTAAAGCCTCTTGGGTGTAGGCGCCGACGTGGGCTCCGCAGTCGAGAACCACATCCCCCGGCCGGGCGCCGAGGTTGTGATCGCCGTAAATCTGCATCTCCTGCTCCGCTAGCAGGAAGGGCAGCAGGCCGTCGGAGCCGGCAGGCAGCCAGAACAGACCCATCGGCGTCGTCCAGAGCCGGTAGTCGCCGTCCTCTCGCACCAGGCGGGTGGAAGCGGTGACTCGGTCGCGAGCCGCCGAGAACCGGGCGACTTCCTTCAAGCTACGCGCCCCGGTGAAAAGGGGGCAGCCGCTGCGGCGGGTCATTAAAGCAGCGAGTAAGTAACGCATGTCAGGGAGGATCACTAGCAAATCCGCCGCGACAAGCGCTGCCACCAATGCTTTGACTATCACTCCCACCCGGCGTGTTGTTTGCGGCCCTGGCATTCGGTCTACTCCTTGCGCCTGGGCTCCGGGACGCGGTCTGCTTCCGGCCGCCCGGGCCTCGTGATCGCGAAAAGGGCGGCGTCCGGGGAGCTGTAGGCCTCTTTGAGCATGGGATTCCGGGCGAGCCACCGGCGGGCGGCTTTCAGGCTGGTCCGCTCTGGGATCAGGTTCTCAGTGCTGGTCACCAGGATGTAATCCCGGGCCGCCTCGGCCGCCAACGTCGGAGCTGCCTGACAATAATACCGCAAGGCTTCTTTGGGGCTGGAGGTGTACAGAGGCACCGGCGATATGCCGGGGGAGGCGGCGTGCCGTCCCGTCCTCAAGTACAGCAAGCCGTCCTGCCAGGCGACCAACGTCGCAGTGGGCGGTGTGTGCTCGGCGATCCACCGGTAAGCCTGCTCCACTCCGGCGCGGCGGATCTGGTAATCGGCGCCTAGTTGCGGATAATGCTCGCCGAGCGGCCTCGTCCAGCGCCACACCCCGATGAGAGCCAGCGCCGCCAGAACTGCGAGCCATATCGCGCCGGCCGTGCGCTGCGCGCGGAGCCCGCTTCGCAGCGCCGCCCGCGCCATTGCCCAGATATGCCTGCACTCTTCCAACAGGCCGGCGTAGAGGAGCGGAGCCAGTGGGAACAGCAGCCTGGCGTTGGCGGGGAAAGGCCAGGGCGCCAGCAGGAGCAGATGACCTACTGCATACAGGTGGTACTGCGTCCAGCCGGCGCGTTTCGCCAGGCGCCACGCGCCCGCCAGCGCCAGCACGGAGACAATGATGGAGAAGATTCTCTCCGGGCCGGTTTCTCCCGGCGTGGGAACGATCAATCTGCCGGCCCGGATCAGAGCTCCGCCCAGGTTTCCCCAAAGCAGAACGGGTAAGTCCGAAGGGCGGACCACATCCAGGTGGAAGCGGATGTAATCGGTGTGGTAGACAAGGGCGGGATTTCGCCCGGCATACTTATGAGCGGCCGCCCACCAAAACCAGCCCGCCAGCGCGGGCAGCATCGCTGCGGCGAAGGCCGCTGCGCGCCGGGCCTGCCTGCGCAGCAGCAGCCCGAGAGCGCCGCTCGCCAATAGCGCTACCCCGTGGGTTCGCACCAGAAAGGCCGCGCCGGCCAGCAGGCCTGCGGCCGGCGCCGCCCATGGTCCCGCGGCCGGAGCGCCCGCCCGCTCGAGCCACCACAGGGAAGCCAGCAGCAGGCAGGCGTATGGTATTTCGGTATGAAAACCGGCCCCAAAGTAAAAGAGATGCGGGTTCACGGCCAGCAGGGCGGTCAAGGCCACGGCCGCCTGCCGGCTGCCGGTCAGTCTTACTAACGTCAGGTAGCTCAGAGCCAGAAACGGGGGCGTCCACAGCCAGGCCAGCAAGGTGGCCAGGGGCAGGTTTTCGGGAAACCGCGGGTTGAATTTCCAGGCCAGGGAGAGATAGGCGCAGTAGAGCGGCGGGTACTTGGTTTGCCACGGCTGCTGCGGCGCCGAAAGGATTCGGTAACCGCGGCCTTCGGCCAGGGCCTTGGCGCAGACCCAGTAGATGGCGTCGTCTGCGGCGCTGCCCAACTGCGGCATCTGACGCAGGCGCCAGGCAACCCAAGCCGAGGGCGCCAGCAAGGCCGCCGCCAAGGCCATGATGGCGCCCCTCCGGCGCAAGGCCCGGCGCCGGCGCGTTTCTATGCCAGCAACAGCAACACGCACACGTTCCACAGCACGAGGGCGGCAAACCAGTAATTGATCCAGGAAATCACGCGCGTGCGTCCGGTCCAGTAACAGGCCGCGGCCAGCAGAAACGCGGCCGCCTTCGAGATGGCCAATCCGGCCAGCGGATGGGTCGAGGTCAGCAGCCGGACGACCGGGCTGGCTTCGGCGGCTCCCAGGCGAAAGCCCAGCAGCGTGGTCAAGGCATCGAGCAGTTGCAAGTAAACGAAGAGCTTGAAGTACATCGAGCCGCGGGTCCCGGCCAGTACTCCCCTTGAGTCGGCGGTGGCCATCAGAGGTTCTCCTCCACGGAAAATCGTTGCTCGGTTCTCATCAAAGGACGCTCCAACAGGCGTTCTCTCCGGCTGTCTGGCCTGCCGCCAAGGCCCTGACCCTCACAGCGCCGCTGCCGGCACGCTCGATTTGGTAAAGCGGCAGGTCCTTGGGCTTCACCAGGTAGCGGCCGTGTTCGAGCGCCCAGCCCGCGCCCCGCTCGGAAAGCACGACGCCGTTCGGCGCGAGGGCGCGGAGCGAGAACTGACCCGAGGCCGGCTCGTAATTGCCGTAACTGAAGCACCATCCCAGGCAGGCCCGGTCCACCATGTGGCGCAACGGATCCACGCGGCTTCCTCGCGCGCACAACGCGCTTACCACCCGCGCGCCGGGCGGGACGGTCCGCACGGCCCGCGTCACCTGGTCTTCCAGACGGTTCAGCGCGCGTCCGTCGGCGTAAAGCAGCGCGAAAAACAGCGCCGCCAGTGCGGGGATCGGCGCCCGCTCGAGCCGCCGCGCGGGCGCCGCGCCTACCACTGCGCAGGCCAGCACGATCATGGCCAGGGACATCCGCTCGTCCAGGAACTGCAAGGCTAGCGTGTGAGCCGGAAACCAGATGAAGTTCGGGATCATGGAAACGCCCGCCGCCGTGAGCAGGGCGATCTGAAAGGGAATCCCCAAGATCGTGCGCAGGCGCCCGCGGTGGTTGAGCAGCCGCACGAACAACAAGCCCAGGACGGCCAGCAGCCCGAGAAACGCAAAAAAGTATTTGCGGTCGTAAACCCAAGCCTGGTCTGCTCCGGTAGCGGCGGCCAACTGCCGGAAGCTCCACAGGGTCTCGTAAGTCGAGCTCAGCCAGAGGCGCAGTCCGAGGATTCCGGCCAGCGCCCCGGCCGCCAGGGCCGGCCTCCAGCGCGGCGCCAGCTTCCGGGCCCAAGCGATGTACAGCCCTAGCGCCAGGGCCCAGGCCGCCGGCAGCGCGTGAGCCAGCGTGGCCGGAATCAGCAGCAGCCATGCGCCGAGGCGCCGGGCGCCACCTTTGTAAGAGAGCGCCAGGGCCCAGAAACAGAGGCCCAGCGACAGGTAAAAATTGAAAAAGCCCATGTGGAAGGTCCAGCCGTAGGCCGCCAGCGCCAGGCAGGGCGCCAGGTGCCACGGCTTGCGGCCGGCCAGCGCAGAGACCAGGGCGAAAGCGCCCCAGAAGAAGACGAGGACGCAGAGAACCACCGCCACGCGCTCGGCCCAGCGGGCGTCGAGCGAGCCGAGCAAGCCCCGCAACATTGCATCGAACAGCACATTGGTCCATTGCGGGACCACGGCCAGGCCCTGCAGGTTGCCTTCGGCCGCCAGGCGAGCCAGCCAGGCGTTGTAAAGATGACTGGAGAGGTCGCCCGCCTGGATGCGCGAATGCCAGAAGCAGGGCGCCAGCAAGGCGGCGGAAACGCCGGCGTAGCGCGCCCCGAGGGCCCAGGCGACGGGCAGAGCGCCCGGCCGCACTCCGGCCCGTGACGCGCTGATCGCTCTTGCCTCCGCGCTCGACACACTGGCTGCGCCCATGCCCGCCTCCGTCCGCTCCGGGTGACCTCTCTAGCCGCTCGGCCTGCCGGTTCAGCCCAGCTTCCGCTTGCGCCGCCGCAGGATGTAGAGCACCAGCACCACGCCCGCAGCGATGAACAGGATCGTCGAGAGAGTCGCGTTATCCATGCGGTTTTCCTCCTTGTGCCTGCCGCCGTGCCTACGGCATGTAGGACTGGCGAATCAGCGGCAGCAGGCTCTTGAAAATCTGGATCATGGCCGGCCCGCCCACTACGATGAACATCGAGGGCAGGATGCAGAAAAAAATCGGGAACACCAGCTTGACGCCCACTTTGTTGGCTCGCTCTTCGGCCTCCTGCCGGCGCTGGATGCGCATGAAATCGGCATGGGTGCGGAGCGACTCGGCCAGACTGGTGCCGAAGCGATCGGTCTGCACGAGAGCCGCCACCAGGTTGCGGATCTCGGTTTCGCCGGTGCGGTCGGCCAGATTGCGCAAGGCATCCGCCCGGCGCTTGCCGGCCCGCATTTCCAGGGTGACCAGGCTGAGCTCCTCGGCCAGGTCCTTGTGCACCAGGCCGATCTCCTGGCTGACGTTCTGCAAGGCCTGGTCCAGGCCCAGGCCCGCTTCGGTGCTGACCACCATCAGGTCCAGGGCGTCGGGCAGGGCGTGCCGCAGGCGCTCCTGGCGCGCGGCGACCAGCCTCTCGAGCACGAAGGTGGGCAGGAAGTATCCGACCAGGGCGGCGCCGCCGATCAGGGCCATGCGCAGGACGCCGAAGGCGGTCACTTGGGAGCGAAACAGGAAGGCCAAGGTCAGGAAGCCCGCCGCCAGCAGCACCTTCAGGCCGTAGTAAGTGTAGAGGGCGGCTTCCGAACGATAGCCGGCGGCCATCAACTCCCGGCGGGCCAGCGAGGCCTCCTGAGGCGAGACCGGCACCCGCTTGCCCACCATGCGAATGGTGCGCACGATGAAACCGGGCGCCGTCCCGTTGGGTCCGAGCGTTTCGGTCTCCAGCGCCCCTCCGGCGGCGCCTACTTGCTGGATGATGCGTCCCGGCCGGACGTAAATGCGATAGCCGTACCAGGTGATGGTGATCATCAGCAGGACGAACAATCCGAGCGAAACGAAGCCTGCCATCGGGACACCCCTTTCAGATTTTGATGTTGGTGATGCGCCGCATCAGGAAGTAACCGGTGATCTGGCCGACAATGGCGGCCGCCACCAGATACCGGCCTTGTTCGTCGCGCGCCATGCCGCGCAAGTAATCCGGCGCCAGCACCATCAGGCCCAGCATGGTGAGCACGGGCAGCACGGTCAGAATGGCGGCTGTGATGCGCCCGTGGGCGCTCATGGCGCGCACCTGTCCCTTCAACTGGAAGCGCTCGCGGATCACCCGGGCCAGGTTGCGCAGGATCTCGGCCAGATTGCCCCCCGTCTGCCGCTGGAGCAGCACGGCGGAAACGAAGAACCGCACGTCCATCAAGGGCACCCGGTCGGCCAGCCGCCGCAAGGCGACCTCCAAAGAAGCGCCCAGGTTCTGCTCCTCGTAAACGATGCGGAACTCCGTGCCCAGCGGGGGCGGCGTCTCCGCCGCCAGCATCTCCAGGCTGGCGCCGATCGAGTGGCCTGCCCGCAGGGCGCGCGAGAGAAAGTCCAGGGCGCCCGGGAACTGCCGCTCGAACAGCGCCAGGCGGCGCGCCCGCCGCCGGCTGACCAACAGGAAAGGCAGGCCGGCCAGGATCAAAGCCAGCCCCAGCGAGCTCAACCCGGCCAGCATAAAGATCCGGATCTGGGCGCCGATGAGCGCGCCGGCCAAGGCCAGGGCCAGCGAGGCGCCGAGCAACTGCGCGGGCGTCCAGTCCAGGCCCGCCTGGCGGATCCAGTTCTCCAGCCGGCTGGTGGCGGGCCAGCGGGCCAAGGCGGCCTCCAGGCGCGACAAGGAGGCCGACTTGGTCAGCAGCACGCGCGCCTCGGGCGGGTAGATCCGGCCGGCGACGGTTTGGAGCATGCTCGCCACGCGCTTCTTGCGTTCGGCCTCCAGCAGCCGCAGGCCCAGGCTGACCGCCAGCAGGACCAGGGCGAACATCACCACGAAGATGAAGACCAACAGGTAGGGCATCGCGCCTCTCCTAGCGAATCTCGACGATGGTCTGGAAGGTGCTGGCCGGAAGCTGGATCCCGCAGGCCGCCAGCCGCTCGCTGAACTTGGGCCGGATGCCCGTGGGCCGGAAGCGCCCGGTCACCTTGCCGCCCTGGGCCAGGCCGGTCTTCTCGAACACGAAGATGTCTTGCAGGGTGACCTGATCGCCTTCCATGCCCACGCACTCGGTGATGTGAGTGATGCGCCGGCTGCCGTCGCTCAGCCGGGCCAGGTGGACGAACAGATCCACGGCCGAGGCGACCTGCTGGCGGATGGCCCGCAGGCTGATGTTGGCGTTGGCCATCGAGACCATCACTTCCAGGCGGCTGATGGCGTCCCGGGGGGAGTTGGCGTGGATGGTGGTGAGCGAGCCGTCGTGGCCGGTGTTCATGGCCTGGAGCATGTCCAGGGCCTCCTCGCCGCGCACCTCGCCCACGATGATGCGATCCGGGCGCATGCGCAGGGCGTTGATGACGAGCTGGCGCTGGCGGATGGCGCCCTGGCCCTCGATGTTGGGCGGGCGGGTCTCCATCCGGGCCACGTGGACCTGGCGGAGTTGCAGCTCGGCGGCGTCCTCGATGGTGACGATGCGCTCGTCCTCGGGGATGTAGGCCGAGAGCACGTTCAGCAGGGTGGTTTTGCCCGCCCCGGTGCCGCCCGAGATGATGAGGTTCAGGCGGGCCTTCACGCAGGCCTCCAGCAGGGCCAGCATCTCCTGGGTGAGGGTCAGGTTGGCCAGCAGCTCTTCAGCCTGGAGCCGGTCGGCCCGGAAGCGCCGGATCGAGAGCAGCGGGCCGTCAATGGCCACCGGGGGAATGACGGCGTTGACCCGGGAGCCGTCGGGCAGGCGAGCGTCCACCATGGGGGAGGATTCGTCAATCCTGCGGCCCACGCGCGAGACCACCTTCTCGATGATGCGCAGCAGGTGGGCGTCGTCCTTGAACTGCACCGGGCTGCGGAAGAGCTTGCCGTCCCGCTCGACGTAGACCATGCGGGGCGTGGTCACCAGGATGTCCGAGAGGGTGGGGTCTTGCAGCAGCGGTTCGAGCGGCCCCAAGCCGAACACCTCGTTGAGGACTTCCTCGATGATCCGGTCCTTGTCCACCAGGCTGAGGGGCGTGCGCTCCTCCTCGACCAGGCGCGCCACCGCCGCCCGGATCTCGGAGCGGGCCCGCTCGGTGGGCAGCGTCGAGAGGACCTCCAGGTTGATGCGGTCCAGCAGTTTGCGATGGAGCGTGAATTTCAACTCCTGATGCTCCGGCGGCGCCGGCCTTCTCAAGGGCCGCGCCGGTGGCAGTTCTTGTTTGATCGGCGGTACGCTTGCCATGGCTTCTCACCCCAATAACGTGAATCGAGTCTTCTTTCGCGGCTCGGGAAGATTCCCGATCTTGGCCGCCAGCCGCGCGAAATGCGCGGCCAAACCTCCGCCCGGCTCCAGCAGCTCGCCCTCGGAGTAGGCTTCGTAGAGGGCCACATAATCGTTGGGCAGAACCGCGTAGACCGGCAGGCCCAGCATGGACTGGATTTCCTCCAGGGTCACCTCGGGTCGCTTGGGCATGCGGTTGACGATGACGCGCAGGCGGTTGCTTCCGTAGCCGCTGTCCAGCAGCGTGCTGATCAGGTGCTTGGCCTGGTAAAGAGCCGGCACCTCCAGCGTGGTCACCAGGAAGCTCTCGTCAATCTCTTCCAGCACGTTCATGGAGCGCAGATTGAGGCTGCGCCCCAAATCCACCACCACCCAGTCGTACAGGGTGCGGGCGAACCGCACCACCCGCTGGAAAGCGTGCTCGTCGGGCAACTCGATCGAGGCGCTCACCGCCGGGGCGGCGATCACCTCCAGGCGGGGCAGCCCGTTGGAGATCAGGGCCTTCCAGAAGCTCTGGTCCAGGCGGTCAATATTGTGGGCGGCGTCCAGCACCGAGTACTCCGACTTGGCTTTCATGAAGAACCGGACCATGCCGCTCTCCATGTCCAGGTCGGCCAGCAGGATCTTCTGGGGCGTCTGGCGGTGCAGCTCGACCGCCACGTGGCAGGCCACCGTGGTGGCGCCGCAGCCGCCCTTGGCCGAAAAGAACCCCAGCGTCTTGCCCATGCCGGGCGCCGCGCCGCGCCGGCCCGTGATCTCCTGGGCGATGCGCTCGATCGCCGGGCGCAGGTTCTCCTCCAGCGGCGGGTAGACGAACTCGCAGGCGCCGGCCCGCATCGCCGCCAGGATCTTTTCCGGCTCGGCGGAAGCGTGCACCGCCACCAGGGCGGGCGGCGACGGCAGAGAGCGGATCTCGCGGAACACGCGCTCCATGCCCTCGCCTAGCTCATCCAGCTCGACCAGCAAAACCTCCACCCGCGCCTGCGACAGCCGGGCCAGGGTCCCCCTCAAGTCCACCAGCATCCCCTGCTCGAAGACCACCCGCAGCGACAGGGCCTCCAGCGTCTGCCGCGCAGGCTCCAGCAGGTTCCGGCTGGCCATCAACAAGCCCGCTCTCAGCGAACGCATCTCCACCTCCTCACACCGCGCAACGGCTTTCCGGCCTCCTGTCCCGCGCCGGCCCGCTTCATGGCTTGCCTGCTTCCTCCGGCCTGAAGCGCACCTCGGCGCGGGATGCTCCGTGCAGAACTTCCATGACCAGCGGAGGCGCCTGCGGCGGCCGGGACGGCTGCGCGGCCGGCGCAGGGCCGGCGGGCTTGGGCGGCGGGGCTGCTTTGGCCTCCGCCGGAGCGGCTCGCATGGGCGAAGGACGCGCCCCGGAGAAAAGCTGCGCCAGCGTGGCGCCGGGCGTCCGGCTCTCCTTGCGGTCCGCCGGGTTGCGCAGCACCAGTTGAATTCGAGCCTCGTTGCCGGCCAGGGCAAGCTGCTCGGCCTGCTCGGGCGTGGCCAGCAGATTCACCACGGCGGCTGACATCGGCTTGCCTTCGGCCTCTCGCTCGAGGCTTTGTCCCGCCGAGAGGACCTCGAGATCTTGAAGGATCGTGCGCGCACGCCCGCCGGGCGCCTGCCCGCCGGGCGGGTTGCCCGAGATCACCACATCCACCCGCATGCCCGGAACTACAAATCCCGATACGCCCACCAGCTCGTTGACCCGCACCGCCACCGCACGCAGGCCCGGGGGAATGGCGGCCGCCAGCCCCGCGCCCGCTCCCTTGGGCGCCAGCCGGCTCTCCAACACCAATTCGCTCTCGTAAATGGTCGCCGCCACGCCACGGCCCACCGCCTCTTCCGCCTTGGCGAGCGCCAGCGCCGGCGCCGGTCCCCTCCACTCGGCCAGCCGGACGTCGCCCGGGCGGATCAGGGACCCGACCGGAAGCGTCCGCGCCGCCACCAACAGCCGGGCCGGCGCCTGTCGAGGCGCAGTCGCCCGGGCGGCCAGCAGAGCGTAGACGATCAGCCCGGCCGCGGCCGAGACCACCAAGGCGAAAGCCAGCACCGCCAGGAAGCGCCTGTTCATCCATGCGTCCTTTTGCCCTAGCTCCCCGAGGAAGCGGCTTCGAACAGCCGGCTGTTCACGATGCTCCAGATGGCGCTGACGTCCTGACCCACCGACATCAACGCGGCCGCACCCAGCAGGCAAACCATGGCCAGAATCAGGGAGTACTCGATCAGGTCCTGGCCCTCCCGCCGGGCGATGAATTCTCTCATCATTGGTTTCTCCTTCAGAGCGGCCGGGCGGGGGCGCCGGCAAGCGCCCCCGCCGCCGCACTGTGCCTGTCCGGAAGGCCTAGCTGCCGGCGCTGACCGCCGAGGCGGTCCTGGTCTTGGCCGTGCTCCAGATCCCGGAGACGTCCTGGCCCACGGTGATGAACACCGCCGCCGAGAACAGGCAGATGAACGCCAACAGCAACGCGTACTCGATCAGGTCCTGACCGGAGTCATCGCGCAGAAAGTTCTTGAGCAAAGTCATGTGGTTCTCCTCCTTTGAGAATCGGTTTCGGGTTGGTTGGGATTGGCGGACCGCGTAACCCTCCCACCGCGGTCCGTTCCATTGCTGGTTGAGACAATGGAAGTCGTGTTCGGCTGCTCGACCGGGCGGAAGACGACGGCCAGGCCGTCGTCGTAAATCACGCGCCAGCGACGGGAGACCTTCAGAGCGGCGGTGAGCGGGGCATCCACCGGCAACAGTACGGTGTGCACGCGGTAACGCTCGAGGTTGCTCTCCCAGCCGTGTTTGGCGTTCATGATGTCCAGGAAGGCCCGGTCGAAACGGGCGCCGTAGAAATCGCTGCGGCCGTCCACGAAGACCTTTCCCTTCGGGTACAGCCGGTAAATCAGGTAGTCGCCCCATTCGTCGTGGGTGAAAACGCCCTGGGCGAGGGCCTCGGCCCCCAGCGCCTCCAGGGCCCGCGCCGGATAGCGCTTGGGATCGTATTCGGCGCGGAACTTCTCTGGGGGATGGGGCGCGAACAGCAGGGCGCTCACCAGCAGAGCGGCCGCGGCGCTGGCGGCGTGGCAGCGGCCGAGGCGGTCCAAGCGGGCGAACTCGGCGGTGTAATTCTGGAAGGCGGCCGCGATTCGGCGCAGCCGCTCGCGTACCGGGGCGCGGCGCAGCTCTTCGGCCAGCTCGCTCAGAGCGAGGGCGGCGTTGGGCGCCGTGACCAGCACGAAGATGGGGATGTTGCGGGCCGAGTAAAGCGCGGCCTGGGCCCAGAACAAGTACAACACGACCGGCGCGTAATGGCGGCGGCGCAGACTGCGCCAGGCGCCCAGCCCGCCGGCCGCCAGCATCAGCTCCAGGTAAATCGCGCCGGCGCTCTGGAAATCCGGCGCCAGGTACTCGTTGATGTGTTTGTACAGAAAGGGATCGCTCAGGTAGCGGGCGATGTGCAGGTGGAGCTGGTAGCCGTAAGGATTCAACAGGCTGGCCGCCGCCGCGCCCAGCGCCGCCGCCAGGTACGGCTTGGCCCGGGCGAGGGCGGCCCGGCGCTGCTCCTCCACGCCGTCCAAAGCCCAGGCCGCCAGCTCGCCCGCCGCATAGGCGAGGATCAGAAGGATCCCCGCCAAAAAGCCTCCGTGCAGGTTGGTCCACAGCGCCGTCAAAGGCGGCAGCCACCAGAGCAGCCGCGTGCGGCCCTCGCGCGCGCGCTCCAGAATGCCGCAGAAGATGACCACGAACAGGAGGCTGAACAGGTGCGGCCGCGCCAGCCAATGCAGCGAGGAGGCGGCGCAGGCCGTGATCGTCACGCCGATAGCGATGAATTCATGCCCGCAAGTGCGCCGCACCAGGCGGAACAACAGAGCGAAAGTCAACCCCAGCAGCAGGCTGGCGGCGAGCACGACCGCCGCCATGCCCCAGTGCAAGTGCAGCCAGCCGAAGGCCACGTCCCAGAGCCACTCCCAGGCGTACCAGGGTTCGCCCGCCTTGGTGAACGAGAAAATGTCCCGGTCAGGCACGCGCCCGTGGGCCAGGATCCATTCGCCCGTACGCAGGTGCCAGCCCGTGTCGCCGTCGCCCAGCAGGGTCCTGGCGCCGTCCAGCCGCAGGTAAAGGAACACCAGCGGCAGGATGAAGGCCACGTCCGTCAGCGACGGAAAGCAGCGCAACCACGGGCTAGGATGGGCTGGCTTCATTGCCTCTCCGCTGCCGGGTGCGGCCGGCTCACATCAACATCTCCTTGACTTGCCGCCAGTTGCCGTTGCGCACCGCCATGGCGGGCTTGCGCAGGCTCTGGCGGAACTCCATGCGCTTGACCGCCACCGCCAGCGTAGGGCCTTCATCGGCGGAGGCTTGCACGCGCACCACGCGCCCGTGGCAGCGCAGGTAGCGCTTGGTGGGCAGCTCGATATCCACTCGCAGCGCAGCGCCAAGGACCGGTGCGGCATGGGCGGCCAGCAAGCTGTCCAGTTTCACCAGCACGCCGCTGCGGCTGATATTGAGGGTGCGCCCTGACGCCTTCCAAGGCTTGGGGCCTGGGATGCCGAGCTGGCAAAGCAGATCCAGAGGAAGTCGCGGATGGCCCCGTCTTTCGATCCCGGGGGGCAACGCGGGGTTCAGGGTGATCGTCTTGGTCGGCACGGCGTACACTAGGCAGGGTAGCCCGGCGGGATCTGCGAGCCAATCCCGTAAAAGGCACGCTAGGTTGGCTAACCAAGGGAGTGAGAAGCCGGTACTGGCGGTTCCGGCGGGATGCCAACCGGTTGGTCCGCCGAGCAGGCGGGACGGGGCGGAGTGGTTTTTCCTAGGCGCGATAACATTAACAAAACAAAACCTTTATTTTTGTGGTACCCCCATTGGCGCCTTCTCATCACGGTTATGGAACGGGTGGTACCCGCAGGCGCGGATCACGCGTTTGGTACCATAACCGGGGCTAGCTGGGTCTCACGTACTAGGTTATACACCCAGCAAATGGGGGGCTTTTTCTAGCACTACTTGTAGGAAAAAAGTCTGGCGTTTGACGGGGATTTCTGCTATCATCCGATCATTGGCGACTGCTTGACGCCTGGCCTTGCCGGGCGGCGCTGCGGGCGGGAAGGCTTTGGATGACGCGCGTTCTGCTTTATACGGACCAACCGGTCCTGGCCAAAGGTTTCGCGGCCATCATGTCCACGGTGGCCGAGTTCGACCTGGTCGGGGTTTGCTACGCCTCGGCCCTGCTGGCCGACACGCTGGTTTCCAGCCGGCCCGAGCTGGCTCTGATTGACCTGAACGAGGACATCACCTTGGAGGCGCTGGGCGATTTACGCCGCCGCGCTCCGGAGGTCCGCCTCATCCTGTGGGTGCGTTCCATCCCCTTGGAGCTGGCCTACCAGACCATGCGGCTGGGCATTCACGGCCTGCTGCGCAAGACTCTCGGCCCGGAAGTCATGATCAAGTGCTTGCAGAAGGTGGCGGCGGGCGAATACTGGTTCGAAGAAGCGCTCAGCGCCCGGCTGGACGACGCCGAGGTGGTTCCTCTCAGCCGCCGCGAATCGCAGTTGGTGAGCCTGCTGGCCCAGGGTTACAAGAATAAGGAAATCGCCTACGCGCTGGCCATCTCGGAGGGGACCATCAAGGTCTATCTCTCCAAGCTGTACCGCAAGTTGGGCGTCAAGGACCGTTACGAGCTGGCGCTTTACGGGCTGCGCAGCGGCCATCTGACGCAACTGGGCTTCGCCCAGCCGGGACAAGCCCGACCCGGTCCGCAATCGGTGGCCAAACGCCCGGTCATCGTGATGGATCGCGCCGGCGGCGGTCGGGCCGGCTGAGCGCTCTGGCGCGAATCCCTCGCGGAGCGCCGCCCCCTGCTTCGCTGTAGCATAGAGCGGAAGGAGGCGCGATGAACTCACGCAGAAGTTTCCTGACCGGTCTGGGCGCGGCGTCCGCGCGCCGGATTGCGGGCGCCAATGACCGCCTGCGCATCGGCTTGATCGGAACGGGCGGCCGGGGCACGTACTTGGGCGGGATTCTGGCTCGCCGGCAGGAGGTGGAGATTACGGCGTGCTGTGACGTCTGGCGCCGCCGGGCCCGGCAGGCGGCGGCCAAGTTCGCTCCCCAGGCCGAAGTGGTGCAGGACTACCGGCGGGTGCTGGAGCGCAAAGACGTGGACGCCGTGCTGATCGCGACGCCCGATCACTGGCACACCCCAATTCTGCTGGACGCCCTGGCGGCGGGCAAGGACGCCTTCCTGGAGAAACCCATGACCTACCGGATCGAGGAAGGCCGGCGCATCGTCGAGGCGGTGCGGCGCAGCGGGCGGGTGGTGCAAGTAGGGACCCAGCAGAAAAGCGGGCCGCATTTTCTGGAGGCCAAGCAGCGGTTCTTCGACTCCGGACTGATCGGCAAGGTGTCTTTGGTGCGCACCTGGTGGCTGGCCAATCGCGGCTACCTGCGGCGTCCGCCGGCGGATTTCGTGTACGATCCGCAGGAGCTGGACTGGAACCTGTTTTTGGGCCGGGCGCCCAAACGTCCTTTCGACGCCCAGCGCTACTTCGGCTGGTATTGCTACGCCGATTACTCCACCGGGCAGCCGGGCGGCCTGATGGTGCATACCTTGGACGTGGCCCACATGATGCTCGGCCTGAAGGCGCCCGCCGCGGTGACGGCGGCCGGCGGCATCTACGAATTTCCCAAGGACCGCGACACGCCGGACACGATCTCGGCGCTGGCCGAGTATCCGCAGAAAGTCCTGGTGACTTTCGACGCCACCCAGTCCAGCATTCGCGACGTGGTGGACTGCGAGTTCCACGGCTCGGGCGGCGTGCTCAACATTTTCCGCAACGGCTACGTGTTTCGTCCCGCCGAGAAGGGCGCTCCGCCCGTCGAGGTGAAGGGCGAGCCTTGCGAGCCGCATCACCTGGCCCATTTCCTGGAGGCGGTGCGCAGCCGGCGGCAACCCAACTGCGACGTGGTGTACTCGCATTATCTGGCGGCCATCTGCCACCTGGTGAATCTGGCCTGGCAGCGGCGGCGGCGCGTCGCCTGGGAGAGCGGCTGGGACGTGCCCGCGCTGTAAGCTCGCTCCGTTGGGCTTGAGCCCTGCTGTGGGATCCTGCCCCCGGGAGGCTTCGATTCGCTTCGGGGGTCGGCGAGCGGGTTGAGTTCGGGCCGTCGGAGCGGTTTCGGAGAAGGGTGAGGGCAGGGAGGGGTTGACGGGGGCGGGTTTTCATAGTAAACTCGATCGAGAAGGATGGGTTGTGGCCGTCATTGACGATGTGCTTCAGGCCAACCAGCGCTACGCAGCGCAGTTCTCTCTCGGGCATCTTCCCATTCCCCCGGCCAGGAAGCTGGCGGTTCTGGCTTGCATGGATGCCCGCCTGAGCGTGGAGGCCATCTTGGGGCTGCAAACAGGGGATGCGCATATCATTCGCAACGCGGGGGGCGTGGTGACCGAGGATGGGTTGCGGTCCCTGATCATTTCCCACCACTTGCTGGGCACGCAGGAGTTCATGATCATCAACCACACCGACTGCGGCATGCTGACCTTTACGGACCAGGGTCTCCGGGAAAAGTTGGTCAGGGCGACCGGTACGGCTGTGGTGGCGCCGGCGAGCTTCCATGCTTTTTCGGACTTGGAAGAGCATGTCCGCCAGCAGATCCAAAAGGTTCGCTCTCATCCCTGGATTCCCCGTTTTATTCCGGTTCGCGGGTTCATTTACGACGTTCGCGAAGGCCGGCTGCGAGAAGTCTCCGCTTGAGTCGGCGGGCGGCCTGGCGGGTGCGCGGCCCTCCGGCTTGGATCGAGGTCTTGCAGCGCGCTGAGGTTGGATTGCGGCCAGGCGCGGCCGGTGTATATTGGCAGGCGGTGCTGCTATGTTCGCCCGACGATCGCTGCTCGCCTGCGGCCTCGCTGTTGCCGCCCTCGCGGCCGCTCAGCCGGCCGATGTCAACTACGACGAGTCCAAAGTCCCCAAGTACGCCTTGCCCGACCCGCTGCGGTTGAGCGACGGCCGGCGAGTGGCGTCGCGCAAGGAGTGGTTCGAGCGGCGGCGCCCTGAGATCCTGCGCCTGTTCGAGAGCAACGTGTACGGCCGCTGCCCGGCGCCGCGCGTGCGGCTGCGGTGGGAAACGGCCTCCAGTGACCCCCGCGCGCTGGAAGGCCGCGCCCGCCGCAAGCAGGTGACGATCTATTTCTCGCGCGAGGCCGGCGGCCCGAAGATGCGGCTGTTGATTTACCTGCCGGCGGCCGCGCGCGGCCGGGTGCCGGTCTTCCTGGGTTTGAACTTCGGGGGCAACCAGACGGTCCACCGGGACCCGGGCATCCTTTTGGGGGAGATTTGGGCGCGGGATCCGTCCAGCAAGGAGTGGGTCAGGCGGACGGCGGGGGAACAGTCGCGCGGCGCGGCGGCCGAACGCTGGCAACTGGAGAAGATCCTCGAGCGCGGCTACGGCCTGGCCACGGCCTATTACGGCGACATCGAGCCGGATTTCGACGGCGGCTTGCGCTACGGGGTGCGCCCGCTGTTTTTCCGCCCGGGCCAGAGCGAGCCGGCCGAGGACGAGTGGGGCGCGATCGGCGCCTGGGCCTGGGGGCTGAGCCGTGCGCTGGACTACTTGGAGACCGACCGTGAGGTGGACGCCAAACGGGTGGTTGTGATCGGGCACTCGCGCCTGGGCAAGACGGCATTGTGGGCCGCGGCCTCCGACACCCGGTTCGCCCTGGCGATCTCGAACAACTCGGGCGAAGGCGGCGCGGCGATCACGCGGCGTCGCTTCGGGGAGCAGATCCACCATCTGAACGCGCGCTTCCCGCACTGGTTCTGCCGCAATTTTCGCCGTTTCGACCACCGGGAGGATGAGCTGCCGGTGGACGCCCACATGCTGATCGCTTTGGTCGCTCCCCGACCGGTTTACGTGGCCAGCGCGCAGGAGGATCAGTGGGCCGACCCGCGAGGCGAGTTTCTGGCCGTGGTGCACGCCGGGCCGGTCTACAAGCTGCTGGGTCTGCCGGATCTGGGCACGGATCGCATGCCCGAGCCGGGCCGGCCGGCGGTTGCGGGCGCTCTCGGCTATCACATCCGCCCGGGCAAACACGACGTGACGGCTTACGACTGGGAGCAGTATCTGGCCTTCGCCGACCGGCATCTGAAGGGCTCCCGGGGCCGCTGATCGCGGCGCCGCGCCCTTTGGCTACAATGGGAATTCAAGCTGCCGGAGGCAGCGGGCATGAAGCTTGGCGCGGTCACCTACAACGTCCTGAAGGACTGGGATCTGGAGACGATCCTCAAGAACCTGGAGGAGATCGGTTTCGAGGGAGTCGAGCTGCGCACCGGGCACAAGCACGGCGTCGAGCCCTCCCTGGACGCCGAGCAGCGGGCGGCGGTGCGCCGGCGCTTCCAGCAAAGCAAGGTGCGGCTGGTGAGCTACGGGACCACCTGCGAATTCCATGCTCCGGAGGAGGCCGAGCGCCGCAAGCAGATCGAGCTGGGCAAGCGGTTCGTCGAGCTGGCGCACGACACGGGGGCCTGGGGCGTGAAGGTGCGGCCCAACGCGCTGCCCAAGGAGGTTCCCAGGGAGGTGACCGTGGGCCGCATCGCGGAAGCCCTGCGCGAGCTGGGCGAGTACGGAAAAGGGCGGGGCATCGAGATCTGGCTGGAAGTGCACGGGCGGGAAACCTCGGCGCCGCCGGTGATGGCCGAGGTCATGAAAGCCACGCTGCACGACTGGGTCGGGCTGTGCTGGAATTCGAATCCCGGCGACATCGCGGGCGGTTCGATCCGCCAGAGCTTCTTGTTGTTGCGGCCCTGGCTGAAGAGCGTGCACATCAATGAACTGGCCTCGGATCGCTACCCCTGGCGCGAGCTGTTCCGGCTGCTGCGCGAGACCGGCTATGACCGCTACACCCTGTGCGAGGCCCAGGAAAGCAAGGAGCCCGAGCGCTTCCTGCGCTGGTATCGGGCGCTGTGGTTGGAGTTGATCCGGCCATGCTGAGGGCGCTTTTGCTGGCGGCGGCGCTGGCGGCGCCGGCCGCGGTTCCCAGGCCCGAGAACCATTTCGGCCATCCCATCGGCGCCGACCGGACGGTGCTTGACTGGGAACGCGTCGTCTCCTACTTCCGGGCGCTGGAGGCGAACTCCGACCGCCTGCGCTTGCTCGAACTGGGCCGCAGCACCGAGGGCCGCCCGTTTATCGCCGCCGTGCTGGCCTCGCCGGCCACGCTGCGCAATCTGGAGCGCTACCGCTGGATCCAGGAAAAGTTGGCCGATCCCCGCCGCACGCCCGCCGGCGAAGCGGAGAAGCTGCTGGCCGAGGGCAAGGCGGTGGTCATGATCACCTGCTCGATTCACGCCACCGAGATCGCCTCCACCCACACCGCGGTCGAGTTCGCCTACAAACTGCTCACCGAGGATCGCCCGAAACTGCGCGCCATTCTGGATAACGTCATCTTCCTACTGGTCCCCTCGCTCAATCCCGACGGGCTGGATCTGGTGACGCGCTGGTATCGCAAGACACTGGGCACGCCCTTCGAGGGGACGGCGCCTCCGGAGCTCTACCACAAGTACGTCGGGCACGACAACAACCGCGACTGGTACTTCTTCACCCAGGCCGAAACCCGGCTCACCATCGAGAAACTGCACAACGTCTGGCGCCCGCAGATCGTCTACGACGTCCACCAGATGGGCCCCGGCGGCCCGCGCATGTTCGTGCCGCCGTGGATGGATCCGATCGAGCCCAACATTGACCCGCTCATCGTCCAGCAGTGCAACGCCTTCGGCATGGGCATGGCCTTGGATTTGACCGCGGCCGGCAAGAAGGGGGTCATCGTCAACGCGATGTACGATTTCTGGTCGCCTGCCCGGCACTACCAGGCCTATCACGGCGGGCTGCGCATTCTGACGGAATCGGCCAGCGTGCGGATCGCCTCGCCCCTGCTCGGCGGGCGCGCCTCGGGCGCCCCCCAGAGTTCGGAGGAAGCCGCCCGCCCCGCCGCGCCCGCGACGATGAGCTGGAATTACGTCGAACCCTGGACGGGCGGCGACTGGCGGTTGCGCGACATCATTGACTATCAGCTCGTGGCCTACGAATCGCTGCTGTATCAGGCCGCCCTGCGGCGCGAGGATCTGCTGCGCAACTTTTACCGCATCGGGCTGAACGCCTGTCGGCGCGGCTCGCCCTGGGGCTTCGCGGTTCCGGCCATCCAGCGCGACCCGGGCTCGGCGCGAAGGCTGCTGGAGACGCTGGCCTTCGGTCTGGTCGAGATCGAGCGCGCCGAGCGCGATTTTACGGCCGCCGGCCGGGCCTATCCGGCAGGCAGCTATCTGATCCGCATGGCGCAACCCTACAGCGGCTTCGCCAAGACGCTGCTGGAACGGCAGCGCTATCCGGATCTGCGGCTGTACCCGGGCGGTCCGCCCAAGCGGCCCTACGATGTGACCGCCCACACGCTGCCCTTGCTGCTCGGCGTCGAGGTCGCCGAACTGGCCGCGCCCGTCAACGTGCCGCTGGTGCGGGCGTCCGAGTTCCGTTTCCGCCCGGCGGCCGCCGCGCCCCCCGGAGTCCTGCCTGCCTCGGACATCGAATCCTGGCGGGGGGTGACGCGGGCCTGGCAATCGGGAGGCAGGATTTGGCGCGATCCCCAGACCGGGGACTTTTACAGCACGCCGGCGGCCGGGCGGAAGCTGGTGGAGTTGCCGCGCCCGCGCGTCGGGCTGTACAAGAGCTATGTCCCCAGCATGGACGAAGGTTGGACGCGCTGGGTGCTGGAACAGTTCGGCTTCGCTTATTCCAGCGTGCGCAATCCCGAGGTGCTGGCCGGCTCGCTCCGGCGCAACTACGACGTGCTGATCTTCCCGGACCAGCCCGCGGCCGTGATCGCCGGCGGCTACCGCCCGGGGGCCATGCCGCCGGAATTCACGGGCGGCTTGGAGGAGAAGGGCGCTGAGGCGCTGCGGCAGTTCGCATCCGAAGGGGGCACGCTGATCTTGTTGAATCACTCCTGCCAGTACGCCCTCGAGCGCTTGGGTCTGGATGCGAGGAACGTCGTCCGCGGCGTCTCCAGCCAGGAGTTTTACTCTCCGGGCTCGTTGCTGAACGTAACGCTGGAGGCTGCTCATCCGTTGGCCTACGGGCTGCCGCGCGAGATCGCCGTCTGGTCGGAGGGCAGCCCGGCCTGGGAGCTGCCTCAAGGTTCGGCGGCCCGAGTGGCGGCGCGCTATCCGCCCTCGGGAATTCTTGCTTCCGGCTGGTTGTTGGGCGAGAAATACCTGAGCGGCGCGGCGGCCTTGTTGGATTGCCCGCTGGGTGCGGGGCGCGTGATCCTGTTCGGGTTCAGGCCGCAGTACCGGGGCCAAAGCTGGCAGACCTTCAAGCTGCTGTTCAACGCGCTGGTTTTGCAGCCGCCGGTCCCGAGGGCGTAAGGCCAGTGGTGCGGCGCGCGGAGGTTCGAATGGGCTCCCCGGCCGATCAGAGCAAGGGCAGGCTACTTCAGTCCTGGAAAGAGATCGCCGCCTTCCTGGGCGTGACGGTGCGCTCGGCGCAGCGCTGGGAACAGACGGCAGGCTTGCCGGTCTATCGTTTGCACTCGGGCAAGAAAGGGCGGGTGTTCGCCTACACCGAGGAGCTGCTGGCATGGCGGCGGACCGGAGGGGCAGCCCTGGCGGAGGCCGAGGAGGCGGCAGGCGGGGAGGGGGCTGGAGGCCGGCCGGCTCATGGGCTGAGCCGCCGCGGGCGCTACGGCGTGCTGGCCGTGGCGTTGCTGGCGGCGGCCGGCCTCGTGCTGCTCGGGCGGGTGTGGCTGCGGACCAGGAGCGCCGTGCCGGAGGAGTGGGTGTTGGAGCGCACCCGGCTCAGGATTCTGGATCGAGAGGGACGCACGCTGTGGGAGAAGCGGTTCGCCGGCCTGCACGGTCCCTATTACGCCGAGCCGGGCGACAAAGCGCTGATCGCCGATATTGACGGCGACCGGCGGCGCGAGGTTCTGTTCTTTTACATGCCGGAGGATCCGGCGCGCCGCGGCGGATCGCTGCTGTGTTTCGAGCAGAACGGCCGGCTGCGCTGGGAAAGGCTGCTGGGCGCCGCCAAGACCTTCAGGGGCCGGGAGTTCACAGCGAGCTACGCCCCGCATCTGCTGCGCACGGTCAGCGCCGGCGGCACGCATTACGTACTTGCGGTCGCCAATCATTACTTGTGGTTCCCTTCGCAGACCGTGTTGCTGGACGCCGCCGACGGCCGGCTGCGCTCGGAATACTGGCATCCGGGCGCCATCCGCCAATGCCTCCTGCATGATCTGGACCGGGACGGCATCCCCGAGGTGATTCTGGGAGGCATCAACAACCCGGGCGATGGGATGGGGCACGCTGCGGTGGCGGTCTTGAAGATCCCGTTCCGGCCCGCCGGGCCGCCGGCGCCGGGCGAGGACGGGTTGGGCGCCGTGACCGGCGGCGGCGAGCAGGCTTACGCTTTGTTCCCTTTACCCGACGTCTGCCGGATCCAAGGAGTGCTGCCGATCGTATCTTACTTGGGCGTGGACGGTCGGGAACGCATCGTCGTGAAGACACCCATTCCGGACGGCGGGGCGGTCTACCAGTTGGATGCCCGGCTGAACGTCCTGGAGTTTCGTCTTTCCGACAATTTCGCGCCGATGCATGAGCGGTTGCGCCGGCAGGGTGTGCTTGACCATCCTCTGACACCGGCCGAGATTGCCTCCTTGGGCAAGGTGATGCGATTCGCGGCGGCGCCGGACGGCAACAGCCCGGCGCTCAAGCGCTTTTGGGCGTTCTGAAGCCGGCGCGGCGCCCTGTCGCCTCTTGTCGCTTCTTGTCGTCTTCCGCTGGCGGCCGAGCCGCCCCACAATGAAATTCTGGAGGCATAGACGGACGTAGGGCCTGCGGGAGAGTGGCCGCGTCGGAGGGGCGACCGGGTCGGCACTTGGAGCGCCTGCGGCTTGGCGAGCCCGCGGGTCCGGGGCGGCCGGCCCTGCGAGCCGGCCGCCCCGCGCGGGGGAAACCAAGGGTTTTGGGCGTAGGGCTGCGCCCTCCGTCGGGGAGGCTAGCGCCGCCCGGCCCGCCGTCCCTGGTTGGGCGGCGTGTGGATCGGGCCGGAGCCGTTCTGCGGGCCGGTGCGGTTGCCGCGCTTCAAGCCGGGCCCGGTGCCGTCCTTCTTGGGAACCCCACCGGTCGGGCAGTTCGGGCAAGGAGTGGTGGGGGCGTTTTGGGCCAGGATCGGGCCGGACGCCAACAGAAGCATCCCAGCCGTGGTCAAGGTCAGAATCAGGCGTTTCATGGTGTGTGTCAACCTCCGCCCTGAGGAGGGGCAATCGCGAGGCCGTGCGGCAACCCTATGAAAACAGAGGAAGCGCGCGGGGGCGCGGAAGGTCTCCGCGCAGATGCTGCGCGCAAGGGGACTCGAGAGGCCGCAGCCTTTGCAGCCCCCTCAGCCCACTAGTGCGGTGCAATGGGCGCAGCGTCGCGCCAGGGCCGGGATTTCGCTGAGGCACTCCGGACATTGCTTGACGGCAGGGGGCGCCGGCGCGGCCTCCTCGCGGCGCATGCGGGCCATGAGCGCGTTCATGGGCGTCACCACGAAGAAGTAGACCGCCGCCCCCACCAGCACGAAGGAGACGAGGGCGTTCAGGAAGTCCCCGTAAAGGAACTGGCTGTTGTTCACGGTGAAGCTGAGGGCGGAGAAGTCCGGCTTGCCTGCCAGCGCCGCGATCAACGGCGTCAGCAAGTCCTTGACGAAAGCGTTCACCAAGGCGCCGAAAGCGGCCCCCATCACCACCGCTACGGCCAGATCCACCACGTTGCCCCGGAACAGGAAGTCGCGAAAGCCTTTGAGCATTGCGGTTCTCCTCTGCTGCGGAGCTTGCCTGCGATGCCGCGGCAGCCTCCGCATCGCCGCCAGGATACACCGGCCGAAGGGACTGCGGCGCAGCTCGGGCCTGTGCTAGAATCGGTTTTGCTTGCGGGCCCGTAGCTCAGTTGGTTAGAGCGCTACCTTGACACGGTAGAGGTCTGGCGTTCGAGTCGCCACGGGCCCACCACACCTTTCATAGAGTTACGCGCCTTTC
>Ga0209018_1000668_pt1 | contig 30748 bp, 30 predicted proteins | sample YNPBryBLVA2012_FD_185814 | JGI IMG/M metagenome (GOLD analysis project Ga0209018, IMG submission 185814) | Anoxygenic and chlorotrophic microbial mat microbial communities from Yellowstone National Park, USA - YNP Bryant BLVA 2012 (SPAdes)... ...
GTACCGTATGGCATAGTCATTCAGCTTACACAAGCCATTTACCTGGTATCCAATGCGTCTGATTTGCATACTCCTTGGTTGTCCAAGGAGTGCTATATGCTTATGCAGAGGTCAGCAGGGTCTTAAAAATTGGCGAAAAATTGACAAAATCAGCGCCCCTGGGCCACAACCTCAGGCGAACGGTTTGACCGCATGGAAATTCTCCCAAAAAACCTTTCTAAACAAACCCGGCCCGACGTGGTAAGCTAAGTTCGCTATGCGAAAATACCTCATCTCACTCGGCCTGGCAGTCAGCATCTGCACGTCCGCCGACGCCGCCTTGGCCGCGCCCATGCCACCTTTGCCAGACAAGACCATTCCTAAGTTACCCGTTACAGCCATCGAGCCGGTCACGATCCCCATCAAAGGTATCGAGATGACCATAGACCCCTCCCTATTGCCCGACCTCTCGACAGCGACTACGTCTGGTGGCCCAGCCCAGATCGATCCGGGCAAGCTTGAACTGCTCAAGCCCCTGCCGCTCGGCGACATTATTATCCCGCCTGAACTTCTCAAGGGCCCGCAGATTTCCGACATAGCCCTCTCGACCGACGGCAAAATCCTTCAGGTGAACTGGACAACCGACAAGCTGGCCACCAGCAAGGTCGAATACGGAACGAGTGACGCCTATGGCAAGTCGCTCGAAGATAAGACCAAGGTCACTCAGCACAGCCTGCTCATCCCAGCTGCGCCCGGCGAACTCCATCTGCGCATCTCCTCGGGTGACGCTCTTGGCGAAACCTCCCAGTCCGAAGACATCGCCGTGACCATCCCTGACACAACGACGGTCGAACCCGAGATGACGACCACGACGAATGCCGCCGTAACCACGACCGAAGACGAAAAGACAGAGGCCAAAGAGGAAGGGGCGGACAAGCCGGAGGAAACGCCCTCGGTCAAAGTCGAGCCCCCTCTGGTCCAGGTCCAGACCGGCCCCTCGACCATGACTCTAGTCGGCGGAGCGGTCCTGCTGCTCATCATCGGCCTCCTAGCCGGAGCGCTCCTCTCCCGCGGCAAAAAGCAGTCTGAGCCCAAATCGGAACAGAAATAAACCACGCAAAAGCCAAACCAGGACGGGCATCACCCGTCCTTTTGTATATGACAACCGAATAATCTTTTCGGTATATCCACCAACTAAACACTCATTGCATTAAATAAATTACCTTAATACTCAAGAAAAAATGAAACTTTCTTGTCATAGTTAAAACTTATGTCAATAGATCCCTTGACAAAAAACCTAAAATATGTTTTAATATTTTGTTCCTTCACAGCCCGATTTTCGGGCCAATAGCCTCTCTGCGGCAAGGGTGCCGCAGGGAATCCAATCAACCATCGTCGTTCCGATCCGAGGAGATCACGAGGAGACACCATGTATGAAGCCAAAATTGAAACAGTGAAGTCAGCCATCGTCGCCATCGAGGCCGACCGCAAGAGCGGCAAAATTTCACTCGAGGCGATCAAGGCCGTTGCGGCCGCGATCTCCTTGGGCATACGGCCTCCGGTCGTGCTCGCCGGTCGCCAGCCGCTCGTCTGTAAGGACGTGCAGGCGCCTCCAGGCAGCTGGCCGCACTTCGCCCAGGCGCTAATCAATGCGCAGGTCCAGGGGCTCGAGCTCCAAAAACTCGAAGTCCAGGCCAAAGCCGGCGATGAGACCGCCAAAAAGCGTCTCGGCTTCCTCACCTACGTGCTGAATGCGGTGCACGGTGCGCTCGTCAGCGCCCGAAGGTTCACGGAAGTCCAAAAGGAGGAGGCCGAGCGCGCCGAACGCCGGCGAGCCGCCAAAGCCCAGGCAGAGGCCGAGCGTCAGGCCCGCGAAGCCAAGGCTGCCGCGCGCCGCGCCCGCAAGGCAGAGCAGAAGGCCGCCCACGACGCCATCCTGGCGGCCGCACGCGAGGCGACTGAAGCACCGAAAACGGTGCAACCCGGCCAGCGCGACCGGCATCCGCGCCTGAGCCTCGAACGCGTCCGTAGCCTCCTGGACAAGGAGGCACAGAAGCGCGGTCAAGGAGTCGGACCAAGCGAGGCCAAGCTTCTCGCGTGCCGCTTCGTCTACGGCCTGGTTCTGAAGACGGAAGCCGAAGGCAATCACACCAAGGAAGAGATCGAGGCTATGAAAGCCGAGATCAAGTCCGTCGTGACTGCCGTGAGGCTTCCGGCCTGCAAAAATCTGGCCGAAGCGCAGCGTGAGGCCGACGGTTGGGCAGCCCGTGCGGAATCGTTCGCGCGACGGCAAAATGCGGCTCCCCAGCCGGCACCTGCCCCCGCGGACGGAACGGCTCCTACTCAGCCGAAGGCCGAGCGCAAGCCCCGCGAACGCCGTTACCGGCCCGCCCCAAATGGCCACATCCGGGGCGCCAACGTGATGCAGATCGCGTTGGCCAAGGCTGGAATCGTGGCCACGGCGGCCAACGGCTGACCAGCCGGGGACGTCTGGCGAACATCCCCACCCACCGCTTCAACTGACCGTTGCTCTACTCAAGCCTCGGTCAGTTTTCTTTTATACGCACATCTTCCCGATTATCATTGCGAGCGGAGCGAAGCAATCTACAGGCCCCCGGTGTCATTGCGAGCGGAGCGAAGCAATCTCTTTGAATCGAGAGAGTTCTGAGATTGCTTCGTCGTCGGACTCCTCGCAATGACACCAAACTTTATCTTTCAATTTTCACGGATTTCGCCAGCCGCGCCCAATCGTCAGGCGACAGATCTTCGGCGCGCGCTTTCTCCGGCAGGCCGGAAGACTCCAACGCCGAACCTGGAATCCCCAGGTTCGACGCCAGCAGTTTCCGCGGATGGGCAAAGCCCTTCTTGGCTATCTCCATGATTTTTTCGGGATTGATCCCCCATTTCTTCTCCCGTTCGACCCACGGCATCGGGATTATCCGCAGGACGACCGATTCCACCTTGGGCGGCGGATAAAAACACCCGGCCGGCACGCGCCTGACGATGCGTACCGACTCCGACGCCAACGCGACCATAAGGGACAATAAGGACGTCTTGCTCTTCTTGATTTTCGGATTCGCGACCTCGACGGCCCTCTCCCCAACCTCGCGCTGGACCAAGACGACAAGATTTTCCGGCGGCTTCGGCGCCCACAGCGCCTTACGCAGCGCCAGCGAGGTTATCGAATACGGCAGGTTGGCCACGAACTTCCACGTCCGCTCGCCGATGAGTTCATGCCAGTGGATATCCCCCGCATCGCCGTAGATGATGTTGGCGTCCTCCGTCTTGAGATATTCTACCATCCGCCTGTCTTGCTCGATGGCCGTGACCTCGGCGCCGTGTGCCAGAAGCTCTTTCGTCAAGACGCCCAAACCCGGCCCGACCTCCAGCACGAAGTCGCCGGGCTTGATGGCCGCCGTCTCGACGATCGAGCCTAGGACGGCCTGGTCGATGAGAAAATGCTGACCCAGGCTTTTGTTGGCCCGCCCGCCCATCCCGGCCAGCGTTTGCTTGATTTCGGTCGGTTTCATGCGCCAATTACATCATACCGCGCCTCAGGCTACAATTCGGATGGCATGACCGTCTATTTCGCCACCTCGAACAAGCACACAAGAGTCTGCCTGTACTTGACCGACGGATGTTGAGAGACGTTGGTTTGACCCACGTTCGCTTTCTTTTGATTGAAGACTAGGTTTTAGGCTGGCCGGACGGTCGCAGCAAGCCGAGGCGGACTGCTCCTTGCCGCAATATCTCGATCGAACCGTCGTGCGAGATGCGCGCCACGGTCGAAGGTTTGCGCCGCGGCAAGTAACCTGAATCGAGAAGCAAATCCGGCTGGAAACTGGCGCTTGAGAACATTTTTGAGATGGCCAATCCTGACCGCGCGTCCGGCTCGCCTGAACGGTTCGCCGACGTCGACACGATGGGGAATCCGTAAGCGCGGCAAACTGCCCGGATGAATTCCGCGGATGAGACACGGATGGCCACTTCGCCCCGCGGCGCAATCGCCTTAGCCAATCCGCAACGCGCCGGCAAGACCAAGGTCAAAGGCCCCGGCCAATACTTCCTGGTTATTCGACGTACTGACGCCTGGTCAGGCGTCCCGAAATCCGCGACGCGCTTCGCCTGTTTTACGTCAGCCGCCACTAGCAAAAACGGCTTCTTCTTCTCCCGGCCCTTGATATGGTAAATCCTCGCGACTGCCTTGACATTCCGCGGGTCGCAGCCTAGGCCGTAGGTCGTCTCGGTCGGATACGCGATGACGCCGCCGCGCCGCAAGACCGAAACCGCGGCTTGCACCGCGGCTTTGGCGTTCTTGGGACCGACCCTCATGACCATCATCATCTCATCTTATTAAACCATCCGACGGTTTGCCGCAACCCCTGTTCGAGCGCAACCTTCGGCTTCCATTTGAGGTCACGGCGCAGCTTAGCGGAATCCAAAGCACTGCGCTTCGGCGCCCCGATGTCACTAGGTCCGCGGACCGGATTCCGGGCATAGCCCGTAAGGCCGGCGAGCCTGACGAACAATTCGTTGACCGAGGTCTCGCGCCCCGTGCCTACATGATAGGGACCATTGAGCCGCTTGGCATCCAGTCCTTTGAGTAGCGCCGCGACCACGTCGCCGACGAATATGTAATCCCGCGTCTGCTTGCCCGTGCCGTTTATCCTCACCGGCTCGCCAGCCAGCATGCGCTTGCAGAAGATGGCGATGACCCCGGCCTCGCCGTGCGGGTTCTGGCGCGGACCGTAGACGTTGGCGAAACGGAACGAGGCGAAAGGCAGGCCGCGCGCCGCCTGGAAAAACGCACCGTAATGCTCGGCCGCGACTTTGGCGATGGCGTACGGTGACTGCGGCGTAGCCGTATGCTTCTCGTCGGTCGGCAATCGGACTTTCTCCGATGACAAGGCGCCGCCTGTCCCGGCGAAAATGAATTTTCCGACACCGGCTTCAGCCGCCGCTGCCATGAGCCTAAGCGTCGCCATAACGTTGATCTCGGCGTCGAGCACCGGATCCTTGACCGACACCGGTACGCTCGCCTGCGCCGCCAGATGGAAGATGACGTCGGGTTTGAGCCGCTTGACGAACCGCGCCGCACCCGGCTCTCGGATATCCAACTTCTTAAACGTAGCTTGCGGATTAATATTCTCTTCCGAGCCCGAAGACAAATCATCGATTACGACGACCTTGAAATTCCGCTTGATGAGCGCATCCACCAGATGCGAACCGATGAAACCGGCTCCGCCGGTCACGATGGCTGTCTTTTTCATATGGGCACATGATAGCCGAAATCGCGGGATAGATAAAAGAAAAACCCGGCCTGACGAACGTCAGGAAGGGGTGCAGAGCCATATGGGTATCGCACCCGTCAAAATCCACTCTGTCTCTGACGGCTTTTATGATTTCTATCTTCGCCTCCAAGGTACTTGAACCAAAAAACAAAAGTTGATGCGTCACGTGAATGGGTCGTCCCGGCGCATGGCATGCGCCCCCTACTCCTTGTTCAATTCCGCCCGGAAATCCCCGGGCTTAATGCCCTGCCGCAGCTCCGCCTCGATGAACGCGTCCAGGTCGCCATCCAGCACCGCGTCCGTGTCCGATGTCTCGTGCCCGGTGCGCAGGTCTTTGACCATATGGTACGGATGCAAAACGTATGAGCGGATCTGATTCCCCCACTCGGCGCTGTGGAACTCGCCGCGCAATTCTTTCTTTTCCTTCTGGAGCTCCTCCTCCTTCAACTGGAGCAGACGCGACTTCAAGACCTTCATGGCCGTCTCGCGGTTCTGAGTCTGCGACCGCTCGTTCTGGCAGGAGACGATGATGCCGGTCGGGATGTGCACAATGCGTACCGCCGAATAGGTTGTATTCACGGATTGCCCGCCCTTGCCGCCGGACGTAAATGTGTCGATGCGCAGGTCTTCGGGTTTGATTTCGATGTTCACGTCCTCGTCGATTTCCGGGATGGCTTCGACGAGCGCGAACGACGTCTGACGCAAACTGTCGGCATTGAACGGCGACAGGCGAACCAGGCGATGGACGCCGGCTTCGCCTTTGAGGTAGCCGTAGGCATAGCGGCCTTCGACGAAGAATGTCGCGGATTTGATGCCTGCTTCGGTGCCGCGGCTCTCGTCCACCAGCCTAACCTTGAAGCCCTTGCGTTCGGCGTAGCGGAAATACATGCGCATCAGCATCTCAGCCCAATCCTGGGCATCGGTCCCGCCGGCTCCGGCGTGGATAGACACGACGCAATTCGAAGCGTCGTGCGGCCCGCCGAGCAACATGGAAAATTCTTGGGCGGCATAGCGGCCTTCAAGCTCCTTCAATCTGCTTTCGATATCCTTTTCGAGCGATTCGTCGCTTTCGCTTTTCGCCAGCTCGGCCATTTCCTGCAGATCCATCAAATCGGCGCGCAAGCCTGACCACATCTCGACATCCTTCTTCAGGTCCGAAAGCTTCTGCGACTCGCGTCGCGCCCGCTCCTGATCACTCCAAAAATCCGGGGCCGAGACTTCAGCTTCCAGGGCCGCGATCTCCTCGCGTACCGCATCCAATTCCAAAACCCGCCAAGCCTCTTCGGTCTTGGCACGCAATTCAGCGATACGATTGAGTTGGTCTTGGATCATTTCGGTTACAATGGCACCCCGATGTTACTCGGGGTGCCAATTTAAGGCAAACCACATTTTGCGTCATTCTTGTGGAAAGAGGAAGCACAGCGGCTGGGTCTCAACTACCGCTGGGACGACGGATTGGTCAGAACTTTACCATGCTGCGGTACTTGCCGATGACTGGGACCTCCCAGAACTCGCCCTGGACAGCTTTGATCAGGCAGATGAGCGACAGAATGGACAGACCGATCATGCCCAGGGGCCAGATAATGAACCAACCGATGACCGGAATCATGCCTAGAATCCAGACGGCAATCCAAGCAGCGAACAGAACCGCGCCCTGCTTGCCATGCTCCTGGGCGTATTTGGAATCCTTTTTGGCCAAGAGCGGTACCAGGCACAGGATGCCGATGTAGCCGATGGCGGCGATGGCCTTGTTATCTTCGATATCTTTCTTGTCAAACGACGGTTTGACGGAGGCTTTAAGTTCTTCTGGCATAGTAAAAGATTAATAATTCTGACCGAAGAGTATCATGGATGCGCCATTTTGTCACAAATACTTCGGTCAAGAGTTTGCGGTTATGTTTTGGAGTAATATCCAAATTCTCGAACTCCCGAACCGTTTTTTAGTCAGCTTCAGCATCAGCGGAGCTTTGACTTGTAGCATAAATTTTCGACGTTCCGGCTCCAAGGCATGACTTTCCTGAAGATTATCGTAGATATCAGCAAGCTTGATAACCCAAGCAGCCGGATCGTCGGCTTGTGCCAATCTGGCGACCATACAGACCCAACGGACATCCGAATCTTTAATTTTTAAGTCATGGGAGCAGAGGTCGACAAGGCGTACCACCTCATCCGAATAGCCCAGCGTCTTCAACTCCTCAAGGCTAACGCCCCCATCTTCAACGATATCATGCAACAGAGCAGCTAAAACCATGTCAGGCGTAACACCATCCATATCCCTTATCATCTCCCCAACCCGGATTGAGTGCATATAAGCTGGAACATCTGGCAAACCCTTGCGATGTCCTACGATTTTAGTTTTAACGAGATTTAAGGCCTTGTCCCAATTCCGGTTGAATTGTTCAGCTAATGCATTCACGACATTGTCTAGTTGTGCCCAAGCATTACCCGCCTTGGCCGCTTGGCGGGTTTCTTCAGGCGTCGGATAGTCGATTGTCATGATCGGCCAGCCGCACTTTGGGCGCGGGCAATACACACCCAAACATTGCTCAAAAGGTATCTCGTCGGCTTCTTTTTTTGTCCCTCTCCATCCGCAGTGCTTGCATTCAAGCGGATAATCGTCGGTATAGTCATAGTAGTTCATATGTTTCGCGGTTAATGTAATTAGTTCTCAGTAAACTAATCCTTTCCTATCGACCGAGAAACGGAAAAGCGGCTGAGAGACTTTATCCAGCACAAAAAGCTGAATGAAATCTCCCAACCGCTTTGAAACAGTTAGTCAACGTGTGCCATCTGGCTCCTAGCAGATTTCCCTAGTTGCCTTGATCCGACATACACCGGATGGGGCGCACGTGGCCCATTGGTCTGTGGGCTACAGTATTTGCTGAAAGGTGCTCATATTCAATATAGCACGATTAGCTGATTTTTCAAGAGCCTAAATTGCAAAAGCGGGCCTTCCGGCCCGCCCCGGGCGCGATGAATCGCGCCCCCTGCATTCCTCAGTAATCCATCCCCATTCCCCCGCCCATACCTGCGCCGTGCCCGGACGGTTCTTCCTTCTTGGGCTTATCCGTAATGACGCATTCGGTGGTCAGGAACATAGCCGCAACCGAAGCCGCATTTTGCAGCGCCGAGCGCGTGACCTTGGTCGGGTCCACGATGCCGGCCTTGAGCAAGTCCTCGTACACGTCAGTCAGAGCATTATAGCCCTCATTACCCTTCCGCTTCTTGACTTCCTCGGCCACGACCGACCCGTCTTTGCCCGCATTCTGGGCAATGGCCCGGATCGGCTCCTCGATAGCTTTCTTAAGGATGGCCAAGCCGATGTTCTCTTCGCCTTCGGCCGTCGCCGTCTCGAGCGCTTTAGCGGTTCGCAACAAAGCCACGCCTCCGCCCGGCACGATACCTTCCTCGACTGCGGCCTTAGTGGCGGCCACGGCGTCCTCGATGCGGTGTTTCTTCTCCTTCATCTCGACTTCGGTGGCCGCACCGACCTTGATGACGCACACGCCGCCAGCGAGCTTGGCCAACCGTTCTTGCAATTTCTCGCGGTCGAATTCGGAGTCGGTTGCCTCAAGAGTCTTCCGGATCTGCGCCACGCGCGCCTGGATCTTGGCTTCATCTCCAGCGCCGCCCACAAAAGTGGTGTTGTCCTTAGTCGCGATGACCTTATGGGCCTGGCCCAAATCCTCGAGCGTGATTGAATCGAGTTTGCGTCCCAGTTCCTCGGTGATGACATTCGCGCCGGTCACGACCGCGATGTCGGCCAGCATCTCCTTGCGGCGGTCACCGAATCCAGGCGCCTTAACGGCCAGCGCGCTGAACGTCCCGCGCAGCTTGTTAACGATGAGCGTAGCCAAAGCCTCGCCGTCGATGTCGTCGCAGACCAGAACGATTTCCTTCTTACCGGACTGCACTACCTTCTCGAGTATCGGCAGAATCTCCTGGATGGATGAGATTTTCTTATCGGTGATGAGGATATACGGATCCGTGTAATCGGCCTCCATGCGCTCCGGGTTGGTCACCATATAGGGCGAGGCATAGCCCTTGTCGATGCGCATGCCCTTCACGACTTCGGTCTCGATGCCGAATGTCTGTCCTTCCTCGACCGTGATGACGCCGTCGGCGCCGATTTCCTTCATGGCATCCGCGATTTTCTTGCCGATCTCGGTGTCGTTAGCCGAAATGGCCGCGACCTGTTCGATTTCGTTGCCCTGGACCGGCTTCGAGATCTTCTTGAGCTCGGCCACGATCGCCTCTACACCCTTCTCGATGCCGCGTTTGACCGCCAACGGGTTGGCGCCGGCCGTGATGTTCTTCAAACCTTCCGCAATCATGGCCTGAGCCAGGACCGTCGCGGTCGTGGTACCGTCGCCGGCCACGTCATTCGTCTTGGACGCGACCTCTTTGACGAGTTCCGCGCCCAGATTCTCAAATTTATCCTCGAGTTCGATCTCTTTCGCCACGGTCACGCCATCCTTAGTGATGGTCGGGCCGCCGTAACCCTTGTCGATGACCACGTTGCGGCCTTTCGGGCCGAGCGTAACCTTCACGGCGTTGGCCAACTGATCCACCCCTTTGCGCATGGCCTGCCGCGCTTGTTCGTCGAAGATGATTTGCTTTGCCATAGTGTAATTTCTTGTCATTTCGAGCGAGTCCCGACGGACATCGGGACGAATCGAGAAATCTCTTGAAGAGGTCTCTCGACTTCGCTCGAGACGACGGTTGGTTAATTATTCGATGACCGCCATTACGTCGGACTCAGAGATCACGAGATACTCGACCTCGCCGAGCTTCACTTCGTCTGGCGAGTATTTCTTGAACACAACCTTGTCGCCGACTTTGAGGGACATGGCGGCGCGACTGCCGTTATCCAACAATCTGCCCGGGCCCACGGCGATGACTTCGCCCTGTTCCGGACGCTCCTTGCCGACCGTCTCCGGCAAGATAATGCCGGCTTTGGTCATTTCTTCCTTAGGCAAGGCTTTGACGATGACCTTGTCGCTAAGCGGACGTAGTTGCATAGCTGGCTGTGTTAGTTAAGAATTATGTAAATTTAGGGATAAAAACCGGCCGAAGTAGCATTCGACATAATCGATTGCTAATTCGACAGCAGTCTAAATATGCCAAACCATGGTCAAGCGCGTCAAGAGCCTAGCATTAAAGGCCGGAAAATAGAAATGCCCCAACCGAGATAGCCGGGGCCTAGAGTGTGCAAAACTAGAGGCGGCTGAACCTGGCGACGCTTCACGGCGCGAGACCCCAACTGCTTAACACGCACATTGAATCTTAAACAAATATGCAACACTACTCCTTTGTCAATCCCCGACGCATATTCTATGCTCCCGGTATGCCCAGCGCGATGAATCGCGTTCCTATGCCAAACTATGTTCTGGTGGCTAAAAAAAATGGCTAAAAATCCGGCTGTCATCGGCTCTGTCGCACCCAGCGGTCCGTCTTTGGCCAGGCTCATGGCCCAGGACATCCGCCCCGGGATGAAGGTCTTGGAGCTCGGACCAGGTAACGGCGCCATCACCGAGCACATCTTGAAGAAGCTCAAGGATCCTGCCCGCCTTTCGCTCGTCGAATACGACCGCGACATGGCTGACATGTGCCGCAATAAATTCCCGGGCACTACTGTTTACCAAGACGATGCCGAGAAGTTGCTCTCCCAGGATTCCGCATATTACGACGCCATCGTCTCCGGCATCCCATTCGCCGCCATGGACAAAGCCAAGCGCCAGCGCGTCTTCAACCACGTCCGCGATCGCCTGAACAACGGCGGGACGTTCATCATGTTCCAGTACTCGCTTACCACACTAGGCGAACTCAAAACCATCTTTCGCAAGGTCAAGATAGGCTTCACACCCCTGAATATCCCGCCAGCCTTCGTGTTTTTCTGTAAAAAATAAAACGCGGTCCGAAAACCGCGCTGGAGACTCATTCGTTTTCCACGATCCGGACAAGCCGGGTTGGCCGGCCGCATTCGTAGCAGAAGTTGTCTTGGGGCTTGCCTCGCCGGTTGTGATCTGAGACGTCACACATGCGGACCGGGCATGGTTCGACCGAGAGGTCGTCGCACGGCATGACTTTGAAACCGGTCAACGCCTTGAATATCAGATGCTCCTGTTGCAACAGCCGGTGTAGCCGGTTCAGAGCGCTTTGCGAATGCACCAGACTCATGCCATGAGTCCGGACGCCATCCGTATATTCGATCCGCCACAGAGCGATAATTGGGAAATCTTCCAACCGATAGTGCGGCACCTGGGAGTTTTCGTCATTACTCGTACTTTCTCCGAAAGGTGGGATGGTTCTCGGCATCAGCTCGCTCCCCTCGCTTGAAGGTCCTGGCCAAGAGATAATCACAGCCCGGGGATTTGTCAATCCTGGCCCCTAAGGCAACCCAGCGACAAAACCATGGCCGTTAGGCCTAACCCGCTCCAATATGACCAAAGATAATGGTCTAGGGAACCCAGGGCGACGAGCGGTAAAAGCAGCCACCAGCGGCGCAGCAGCTGTTTCCGGAAGCGCCAGATCACCCACAGGAAAACGATCGCGCCTAGGATGCCGAAATTGACCGCCAGAAGAAAAAACACGTCGTGTGGGGACTCGAGCGGCTGACGCGGTTTTTTCGGATTATCTTTTGAGACCACATTCCATAAGCTCGCCAATTCGGCGTTCGGTCCGCTCCCGAAGAGCGGTTTGGTTTTCAAGACGCGCCAGCCCATGGCATAGCTTTGGAGTCGCGCATCGTTCGATTGCACGACCAGGCGGTTACCCTGATCGGTCCGCGCCAGCAGCACTTCGCGCTGGGCGTACGCCAGGATACCGGCGAAAGCCAGAGTCACGACCATGGCCAGGAGGCCGAATTGCAGGTTGAACCTCTCATCCTGGCGTTTCCGGAAAAATACTACGGCCAAAGCGGCCAAGCCGCAGCCCACGGCCAAAAAAGCGCTACGGCTGAACGTGAGGACGAGGGCGCCGGCCATAGTTGCTCCTGCAGCCATCCAAATGAGCGCCTCTGATTTCTTAACCGCGCGCCAGGCTGCTTGCCAAGCGACGACGATGCCGACAGCCAACCAGCCGCCCAGGATATTCGGATGCGGCATCCCGCCGTAAGACCGAAGATAGCGCAGATCCGCGAGCTCGACGACCGAAACTCCGAGCTGTTTCGGGCTTTGGAAGGCGATACCCAGCCATTTGGCCGCATCCACGCGCTGGATTGCGTATTGCCAGTAAGCCAAGCAGGCGTGCGGAACGAGCGAAACCGCGAACCAGGCGGCCAAGCTCCTGGCCGGAACGCGTTTCTGGTAAAGCGTAAAAACGAAAGTGCCGAGCAGGCCAACTTGGATAAGCCATTGGACCGAAGCGACGTAAGAATCCGAAGTCAGGCAGGAAAAGACGAGGACGATACAGCCGAAACCGACCAAAATCCTATCTGTCTTATGCAAGGCTGTAAAAGTCGGAAGTCGGAAGTCGGAAGACCTCAAACCGAAGACAACCGTCGCCGCGAGAAATATCCAGGATACGTAAATCGCCCAGCTCCCCTGTTCCCACGGCCAGCCGGCCAAGGCTGTCTCGCGGTACCAGCGTGTCTGCCAGGGTAAAGACAACACGGCTAAGCGCCAGGCTATCCCGAAGAAGGTAGAGGACGACCCCATCCCGACAGAGGTCATGATCTTCAGCAGGAAATTCCGTATTTTCTGCATAATGCCTGATAAACGTCCCGAAATTCGGAACGGCGGTCATCGACATGGAACTTAAGCGCCCGGTCGTCGACCATGACCCGGGTGTCGCGGTTCATGAGTTCCTTTATCTTCTCCGGGAACCAACGCCGTTGGAACGCGCGGGCCAAAGGTTCGAGGAATCGGTCGATGCTAGACGGCAGACGACAGCGGGGCCAGACCTGAAAATCCGGTGGAATAAGCCAGCGCCGCGCGAATGGATGGCGGGCGATGACAGTTCGGTTCTCTGACCAGAGCTTTTCGCCCACGCCGTCGTCATACAGTGGCAAAAGCGACAGGAACCAGTAGCGGAAATACGGATCATCATCCGGCAACATATGGGCCGTCAGCTTCAATCCGTCGTCCGCAACAAAATACGACAAACAGACCGCGTCGCGGGTACGGTCCTTGGTCGGCAGTTTTCCCATAAGCTTAAACGGCCCGGCACCGAGTAGGCGCGTCGTCCAGAGCGTGCCGCTTTTCGCGACCACGAAAAAATCCAAATCACCCCCGTCGCGGGCGTTGCCGAGCGCTGTGGTGTTGGCCAGCGCCACGAAGCGCACGGCGCCCGACAATGCGAGCCAGTTGGCGACCCGCGCAGCCTGGCGCCGTTTCCGCGGCTGGAACGGATCCCGCTCGCGGATTTGCCGCAAGATGTTGCGCCCGACTTCCGCCAGCGCCCATCGACCGCCTTCTTCGATGACCAAACCCTCGCTTTTTAAAGCGGACAGAACCTCTCCGAGATCCTCGACCCTGGGCGCATCACCCTGTGCCCCTGCCGAATTATCGACTATCAACTCACGACTATCGACTTCCTTCCCCCCATCCAATGTCAAAATCAATTCCGCCGCGGTCGGCGCGTAATGCCAGGCGGCGTGGAAACACAGGGTCCTGAGGATGGCGGACCAAAAATCCATACTCAACCAACATTCTCCTTGAGATGCGCGGACGCGGCCGGCAGATCCTTGCGCGCCAAGATGGAGGCACGCGCAGCGACCGAAGCGTCCTCGACCACGATTTCGCGTTCATCTAGGCTGACGACCTGGGACCAGGCGACCAGTATTTCATCGTCGAGCAGGCCCGGGACCATACCGCGCACCCGCACCCGCAAGGCCGCCAGATGGCCTGTCTCGGCCTCGAAATCGAGGCTGGCTAGCTTCCCGACCGGCGTCCCGGACCGTGTCCTGACCGGCGTTCCTACCAGAGCCCTTGAATTCAAATTCATACATTTTAAGCTTACCCCGGACGTAAAACACAGGCAAAAGCCCATTCTCCCCTTCCCGTCGTCTCGAGCGCAGGCCCGAGTGACAGGCCGCAGTCGAGAGACCTCTGGACTAAAGATTTCTCCACTCGGTCGCGCTACTCCATCGATCGAAATGACGGTATATGGAATTTCCGTGACTATAAAACCCGCTTGCGGCGGGTTTTATAGGTTCAGATATTATTTCGACAGCTGCGCCTCGACTTTCGGCGGCACCGGTTTCTTGAGGAAGAGTGCCTGCTGGGCCACGGTCAAGATACTCATTACGAGCCAGTAAAGTGCCAACCCGCCGGGCAGTGAGATGCCGATGAACACGGTCACGAGCGGCATCACATACATCATCTGCTTGTTCATCATGGCCGCCATGGATTCGTCCTTGGCGCCCTCGCTCCCCTTCACCTCGTCCGGCGGCGGAGCGGCCGGGCTCGGTTTGCGGAACATCTGCCGGGACTGCCAGAACTGCACCAAGCCGGCCAGGACCGCGAGCACGTAGTTCGGTTTCGACAGGTCGACGAAGCCCAGGAACATCTTGTTGATGGTGCCCGGATTGCTGATGAACGGATACAGCAAATTCAGGCTGTGCGAGGCCAAGCCGTCGCGCAGTGCCTGGTACAGCCCGATGAAGATTGGCAGCTGGATGAGCAACGGTAGGCACGACGCGGCCGGATTGACGTGCTCGCGCTTATACAGTTCCATCAGCTCCTTGGCCTGGCCTTCCTTATCGTCCTTGAGCCGAAGACGGATCTCGTCGATTTTGGGTTGAATCTCCTGCAACGCGCGCTGCTGGCGAATCTGCTGAACCGAGAGCGGATACAGCACGAGCTTAACCAGTAAAGTCAAGACGATGATGGCGAAACCGATGTCGTTACCCGGGATGATATTATACAGCCAGATGAGCAGGTTCAGAATGGGCTGGAAGACCACGGTGATATAAATTTGAGTCATAAAGATGCGGGCTTATGCGACATGAACGGTTATGGTTTTAGTTCTGACGATCATAACTTGCTCTTCATCTCCGCTTCTTCCTTGGCTTTAATCTGCGCGCCCTCCAACGGCTCGCCATTCAACTCAGCCGCAGCTTCCTTAAGGTCAGCTTCGCTAGCCGTTTCCGGGGTTTCAACTTCGCTCTGGAACTCACCAACTTCAGAGTCGGCCACGGTTCTGCCGCTCTCCTCGGCAATGGTAATTTTCCAGTTGGTCAATTTGGCCGCGAGGCGCACGTTCTGCCCGCCCTTTCCGATAGCCAACGATAGCTGGTCCGCCGGCACCTTAACCGTTGCTAAGTGGTTCTCGTGATCCAGATTGACGTGGAGTACCTTAGCCGGACTCAAGGCCGCAGCAATATATTCGGCCTCGTCGGCCGACCACAGAATGACGTCAACCTTCTCGCCGCCGAGCTCGCGGATGATGGTCTGGATGCGGGTGCCGCGCTGGCCGATGCATGAGCCAATCGGATCAATGGCGTCGTCATGGGCCGTGACCGCGACTTTGGTACGGCTGCCAGCCTCGCGGGCGATATTTTTGATCTCGACCATACCATTCGCTACTTCCGGAATCTCCTGGGCGAAAATGGCCGCCACAAGCCCGGGGCTAGAGCGCGACAAACGAATTTCCGGGCCTTTCGGAGTGAGCGTGACCTCGCGCAACAGCGCCTTGATGCGACCTCCTGGGAAATAACGCTCGTTCTCAATTTGATCCTCCGGTAGGATGACGCCCGTGGCGCGGCCCAGGTCGATGAGCACGACCCGGCCCTCGCGGCGCTGGATGGTTACGTTCATGAGCTCGCCCTCACGATCCTTAAAATCGTTATAAATAACATTACGCTCAGCTTCGCGCAGTTTCTGCATAATGACCTGCTTGGCCGTCTGGGCAGCCATGCGGCCGAAAGCGGCGGGCACGCTTAATTCGACCTTGATCTCGTCGCCTACCTGGGCATCCGGCTTGAGGTCGCGGGCGTCGGACAGCATGATCATGGTCTTCTGATTGAAGGCGAATTCCTCTTCGCCCTCGGCCGCCTGGGCAGGAGCCGAAACAGTAGGTTCACCCTGCTCTAAAGGCCGGCGGCCTTCGAGCTTCTTGACCGCATGAGCGGCTTCGAACTTCTCGAAATAGTCGTCCGGCAGTTCCATATCTGGCACGACTGTTTTGACGTCGAACACGCGAATGCCGGCGGTTGCGCCGTCATACGCCTCAGGGTCGAACTGAACCTTAATGTTCTGGTTCTTGTTGCCGAAATCCTTACGGAAAGCGGCGGCCAAGGCGGCTTCGACCGTCTCGAGTACTGACTCGAAAGTCAGATTCTTCTCTTCGCACACCTGGCGAATGGCTTGGGATATCTGGGAGGCCATATTGAGGTAAGTAAGTAGCGAGTGATTGACAGCTAATAGGTGGGTCGATTAATAAAGAGACCCGTTCATCCAGAACAGGCTCAAGTGTAAAGATACGCCATAGTCAACAAAAGGTCAATGTCCTGGATCCGCGTGTCCTGGATCCGCGTGTCCTGGATCCGCATACATCAGCATACATCGGGTTGACAAAACGCCAAAACCTGATGAGTTTACTCATCCTCTTTTCAACAGGAGTTTCGCATGCAAGATATCATCAAATTCAAACCAGATTTCCTGGCCCAAGCCGAAATCTCGGTCTGCGGGCTCATCATGGACCGTTCAGGTTCGATGCAACGCTTCGGCTGCGAACCGCGCACGGCCATCAATGAGCATCGAATGTCTCAAGCAGGATCCTCATGCGGCCAAACCGTCGCCTTCGTGATGACCTTCGCGGATGACCATCGCTTCGACCTCGGCCCCAACCGCTCGTGTCCATGCCCGAACTTACCGATTACGTGCCGAACGGGAACACCAAGCTCTACGGCACGGTCCTCGAAACGTTCAAGGCCATGCTCAAGCTCAAGGCCGAAGGCGAGTCGCACGGAGCCGTAGTCCGCATGATCCTGGCGGTCTTCACGGAGGGCGAGGACAATGTCTCGCAGGAAGACCGGACCGAGCTGGTGCGCATTTCCGGCGAAGCGCTCGAAGCCGGGGTCGAGCTCATCCTGGTGGGCCTCGGCCGGCCGGCCAAGCAAATTGCCCGTTACATGGGTTTCCCGGCCGACGGCGCGACCAGGTCGCGGCCACGCCCGAAGCCATGCGCCAAACCATGACCGGCGTAACCCACCGTACCCACCTGACCATGACCGACTACGGCGCGCCCGTCACCCCGACTCCCCCGTCATCGCACTCAATACAGCCCGGACCGTCGTCTCGACCGTCCGGGCTTCATCTTTCCAAGACAGACTATTGCTGCTAACGTTGCTCCCGTAATCCGGAGGCGCATAGCCTGCGCCCCGACGATCAACTAATCGAATCACGACTATCGACTAATATGTCACTCCGCATGGAACAAGGCATGGAACACCTGCGCAACGCCCTGGCCAAGGTCTTGGCCGAAAACGTGGAATTCCCCCGCGACGTCTTGGTGACCGTGCTCGGCGCCAAGCTCACCCGCGACATGCTGCACGCCAAAGCCGTGCTTTCCGTCATGCCGGAGGATCGCATGGAGGACGTAAAAAAAGTGCTCAAGGAATACGAACATGAGATCAAGGACGGCTTGGCGCACGAACTCAAGATGCGCCGCATCCCGAATTTCTTCTGGGCCTTCGACACCAACGAAGCCTACGCCGCCAAGATCGAGGAGACGCTAAACCAGCTCGAACAGGAAGGCGAAATCTAATTAACTAGGATAGCCGCAATCGCTCACCCCCGCCCTAGACGAAAGGGGCGCTATCTGGTAAAGTCGGCATACCGACCTTATCCTTAACCGTTCCGGTACGTATGACATCCGACTGGTCGGCCTTCACTGTAATTCCAGGACCTGCTAATCCGATTTAATCACCCTCAAATAACCAGGTCTCTAGAGCAAACGACAGACGAAGACCGAAAAAAAACCGGCAAGACTGTCGCGTCCGGGCGTGGCTAGTATATGGCACTCTACGTTATTTTGAGCTTGATCACCGGCTCTGTATTAGGATATATCATCGCCAGCTACTTAGCGTCCGAAAAAGCCAAAAAGATAAAACAACGAGTGGCCGACGCCGAAGCCGAAGCGCACAGGCTCATCACCCAAGCCCAAGCCAAGGAACAAGATATCCTGGTCAAAGCTAAGGACAAAGCCATCAAAATTCTCGAAGACGCCCGCATCGAGGAGAAGAAGATGGCCGAGGAGATAAAGCAGCAGAAAGGCGAACTGGTGAAGCGTGAGAACGAATTCGCGACTAAACTTTTGTCATTGGACGAAGAGCGCAAATTAGTTGAAGCGACCAAGGCTAAACTCATCGAGGACGCCAAGCACATCGAGGAACTCAAAGTCGAAGAAACCAAGAAACTCGAGGAAGTCGCCGGCCTGACCAAGGAGCAGGCCTTAGATCGGATGTTCAAGCTTGTCGAGGAGCAGAGCCAAGACGCGCTCATGAGCCGAATCCACAAGCTCGAACAGCAGGAGACCGAAGAGATCGAGCGCAAAGCCAAGAATATCATCGGTGTGGCCATCCAGCGTCTGGCCCAGAGTGTGGTCGCCGAGACCACGACCACTTGGATCGCCTTGCCGTCGGACGACATGAAAGGTCGTATCATCGGCAAGGAAGGACGCAACATCAAGGCCATCGAGCTGCTGACCGGCTGCGAACTCATTGTCGATGACACGCCGGGCATAATCACGGTCTCGGGCTTTTCCCCCATTCGCCGCCAAGTCGCCCGCCGCGCATTGGAAAAACTCATCCAGGACGGCCGCATCCACCCGGGACGCATTGAGGAGATGGTGGACGAATCCAAACGCGAACTGGCCATCGACATCAAAAAGGCCGGCGAAGATGCGCTCTACCAGCTCGGCATCTCCATGGCCGGCATCGACCCCAAGCTCATCCAGATACTCGGCCGGCTCAAATACCGCACGTCGTACGGCCAGAACGCGCTCCAACATTCGATGGAGGTCGCCAACCTGTCGGCGCTCATGGCCGAGGAGCTCAAAGCCAACGTCACGGTGTGCAAGAAAGGCGGCCTGTTCCATGACATCGGCAAGGCAGTCGACCATGATCTGCAGGGCGGCCATCCGGAGCTCGGCTACCAGATACTAAAGAAGTTTGGTATGCCGGAGGAAATCTGCTACCAGTCCATCGGACACCACGAAGACAAACCCAAGACTCTCGAAGCGGTGATTGTGAAAGCGGCCGATGCCATTTCCGGCGCCCGCCCAGGAGCGCGCAAGGATTCGTTCGAGATGTACGTCAAGCGCCTCGAGGAGCTGGAGGCCGCGGCCTCGGGTTTCCCCGGTATCGAGAAGGTCTACGCCATCCAAGCCGGCCGCGAAATCCGCGTCTTCGTGAATCCGACACAGGTGGACGACTTCGCCGCTTCGCAGTTGGCCCGCGATATCGCCCACAAGATCGAGTCCGAACTAAAATATCCGGGCGAGGTCAAGGTCACGCTCATCCGCGAAACGCGGATCATAGAGTACGCGAGGTAAAAAGCAAGATACAAAAAGCGGGCCGTAAGGCCCGTTTTTGGTATTTGCCAAATCCGTTACACCCGGCATAATGGCGCCATGAACCAAGCCAAAATCCTATTTTTCGGCGACGTCATCGGCGCCATTGGGCGCAAGGGACTGACCCTGGCGCTGCCTGGACTGCGTAATGAATTCAAACCTGACTTCGTAGTCGCCAATGTCGAGAACCTATCGCACGGCCGCGGCATCTCGCCGAAAACGCTTGAGGAGTTGGACAAGCTCGGCATCGATGCCTACACCTCGGGCAACCATGTCTGGGAGAACCAGACCGGGCTCGCCTGTTTCGCTGACCCGCGCTGGAAAGACCGGCTTGTTAGGCCAGCCAACATTTTTCCCAACTACCCAGGGAAGGGCTACACGGAAATATCCAAAGACGGCAAAACAGTCCTGCTCGTTAACTTATCCGGCTTACTATTCATGAAGGAAGAAGGCGAATCGCCCATGCAAGTCTTTGACCGAATCGAAAAAACTATCTTAGAGAAGAGTAATCATTCGCCCATACCGATAATCGTCGATCTTCACGCCGAGGCTTCGAGCGAAAAAGAGGCGTTCAGTCACTATGTCGACGGCCGGGTCTCAGCTGTTTTGGGCACCCATACTCACGTCCCGACCGCGGACGCTAAAATCCTGGAACAAGGCACAGCTTATATCACGGATGTAGGCCGGGTCGGAGGCTATGATTCGGTCGTCGGATTTGAAAAAAATGCGGCAGTTAAGCGATTTTTAGGCCAGGAAGAGAAGGCTTACGACCCTACGCCAAAGGGCCGGATTGAGGTCAACACCGTGCTCCTGACCCTTGACCTTGACAGCCGGCGGGCCCGAGGGCTTGACCTTATCCGCAAAATTCTTGATAATTAAGCGCTTTTCGTGTACTGTAGTCAGGTAAACATTCATCATTCGAAGCGATGGCGGTTCGGTTGCGTCTGATTTAAGACGTAACCTAATCCGTGCTCCATGCTTCATGACCATATGAACAAAGCAGAACTCATTTCATACCTGTCCGAAAAGGTCGGCGTCACCAAGAAGCAGGCCGAGGACATGGTCGAGGCGTTCGTCGAGGTCGTGACCGACACGCTCAAGACAGGCGGCGAAGTCACCATCGCCGGCTTCGGCACCTTCATGGCCAAAACGCGCAAGGGACGCACAGGCGTCAATCCGCAGAATACGTCGCAAAAGATCGAAATTCCATCGGTCACGGTGCCCAAATTCAAGGCCGGCAAAGGGCTCAAGGATGCCCTGAAGCGCATCCAGCTCACGCCCCCGACCCCAGCCGCCCCTTAGGCCCAGCCGCAGATGTAAATATCATAACAAAGAATTAACCCCTGGCATCAGCCGGGGTTTTGGTATTCGCCCCAAACTCATACGTCATCCTGAGCGCCACCTTCTGTCGTTCTGAACGTAGCGAAGAAGCTTTATTCTTATAAAGATCCTTCACTGCGCTGTGCTCCGTTCAGGACGACAATCTAGTGGAATGAACAGCGCTCCGCTCAGGACGACGAGTTGGTAGCATAAACTGCGCTCGTTCAGGACGACATGTTTTTAACGTGATATCCTATGGACAACACTATGCCACTTGCCCAATCTCCTTTCTTGGACGCCATCTTCGCCGACGCCGTCGCGCTCGGCGCCTCGGACATCCACCTCGCCGTTGGCTCGGCGCCGGTCTACCGCATCGACGGCAACCTGCAGAAGACCCAACGCGAACCCATCACGCAGGACAGGCTTATGAAGGAGCTGCAGATGGTTATGCGCGAAGAAGCCTACAAAAAGTACGTCAACAGACTGGACCAGGACTTCTCCTACGCCCTGCCGACCAAGGAGCGTTTCCGTATCGACATCTACTGGAAACTCGGCCAGCCAGCCTTGGCCGCGCGCTACATCCCGGCGCGCATCCCAACACTCGAGGAGCTCGATGCGCCGGACGCCATCTTTGATTTCATCGTCGCCTCGTACGGCCTGGTGCTCGTGACCGGTCCAACCGGCGCCGGCAAATCCACGCTCCTGGCCGCAGCCATCGAGCACATCAACCAGTCGGACAGCGAGCACATAATCACGCTCGAGGATCCGATCGAGTTCATCTATGAACCCAAGATGTGTCTCATCTCGCAGCGCGAACTTGGCATGGATTTCCCGACCTTTGCCGAGGGTCTCAAACACGTCTTCCGCCAGGATCCGAACATCGTGCTCATCGGCGAGATGCGCGATCCCGAGACCATCGTCAGCGCCCTGACCCTGGCCGAGACCGGACACCTTGTCTTCGCCACGCTCCACACCAACGGCGCCGCCTCGACCGTCGAGCGCATCATCAACTCGTTCCCAGCCATCCAGCAGCAGCAGATCCGCCTCCAGCTTTCGCTTGTCCTGAAGGGCGTCATCTCCCAGCTCCTCCTGCCCACGACCGACAACAAGCGGGTGGCGGCGCGCGAGGTCATGGTTAACACCGCGGCCATCGGTAACATCATCCGCGAAGGTAAGACCGAACAACTGCAGAACGTCATCTTCTCGTCGCAGCAGGACAAGATGATCGACCTCGACCAGGACCTCTTGTTCCTGCTCGAGGAGGGTAAAATCACCCAGGAAACGGCCTACGAATACGCCCGGGCCAAGAAAAAATTCATGTAACGAAAAGTTGATAGCGCGGGCGGGCCGGATGGTCTGACTTTTAGTTATCTTTTCTTCGCGACCACGACCAGATTTCTCGCGTCGAGGATGCCGGTCGGGCCGTCATTGTCCCAAGCCTCGCGCCTATCGACATACCAAACCTTAGGATTAAACAGTGTCTTCAATTCGTTGAGCGTGAAAGCGTGGATGTAGCGCCTGGCGTCGACGCCCTCAGCTTTCCACGGCACCCAAACGTCGCCTGCGCCACCGCCTTGAACCAGCGGAAGACGAAGCCAGGCGGCGAGCCAATTCTTAAAGGAGAAGGACTTAAGGCTCCGCAGATTCCAGACTGTCAAAATGAGCATGCCGCCGGGCTTGAGGATGCACGCTAGCTCTTGGACGGCTGTCTGGCGCGCTTCACGGGTCGGGATGTGGTGCAGGACCGCAAGGCAAGCGACGATATCGGCAAAAGAATCGGCGACCGGTACGGGCGCATGGTCATACGCCTCGGGCGTACGACCGTACGCCCCTACGCCGAATCCGCCTTCCACGATTTCCATATTCTTCCGGTGCGCGAGGATCTTTTCGGCCGCTTGTCGCAACGCGGATGACGGTTCGACGGCGACATATCTGACATTGTCCGGTATTTCCAGACCGAGACGCCCATTGCCCGCGCCAAAATCCACCAGAACATCGCCCGGCTTGGCCGCGTCCTTGACCAGCTTCATAACCCCCCAGGGCGCATGGCGCGACGCCGAAAAAGCCGCCCCATGCGACTCATAGAACTCAGCGACGGAACGCGCCAACTTGTCCGTTCTCTCTTTTTGCTGCATGCTGTGGCCAGGTTAACATGAGATATTCAGTAAAAACAATGCCATCCTGAGCAACGCGAAAGACCTCCCATTCCCGTCGTTCTGAGCGAAGGGAAGAACATTTATTCTTATAAAGTTCCTTCACTGCGCTGTGCTCCGTTCAGGACGACAATTTGGTGGGGTTCCTTCACTGCGCTGTGCTCCGTTCAGGAGCGACGATCATTCTGTCGTCCTGAGCGCCATTTTCTGTCGTTCTGAGCGCAGCGAAGAACCTTTACAAGCTCATCCTGAGCAACGCGAAGGACTTTCATAAGGGTCTTTAGACTTCGCTTAAGACGACAATACGATATGCAACCCAAACCGCCGACCAAACTTGCGCAAGACGCCATCCTGAAGCTGGCGGTCTTGAAGGAACCGTCGCGCCAAGATCTGACCGAGATTCTGCGCGGCATCTGCGCCGGCACGGTATTTCGTTTTCCGACTTCAATAGAACTCTGGGCGGCCTACCGCGGACTGCTGAAGAAGAAAAGCATAAAGCCGAGCCCAAAATTGGAGCGCATCCTGCGGATCAAGGACGTGCGGACCGACTCAGGCGTAGCGCCGATCACCGTCTTGACCAAGCCCTGGGCCTGCCCGGGCAAATGTGTCTACTGCCCGACCGAGGCGCGCATGCCCAAGAGCTACATCTCAAGCGAACCGGCCGCGGCGCGCGCCTTGTCTTTGGATTTCGATCCGTACCGCCAAGTGACGCAGCGCGTCGGCGCCTTGGAACGGAACGGGCACCAAGCCAACAAGATCGAACTTATCATCAAAGGCGGCACCTGGTCGGCCTATCCATGGAAGTACCGTCGATGGTTCGTGAAAAGGTGTTTTGATGCGGCCAACCATTTTGTCTCTCACCGAGATCCAGGGCTTGATCCAGGAACTGGATCCCGGCTCGTGGGCCAGAATGTCAAGTTGAGATATCCGTCGCTCGAAGCGTCCTTGAAAGCCAACGAAAAGGCCGGATACCGCATTATCGGACTGACCGTCGAGACGCGGCCTGACCGCATCGATGCGGAAGAGATCAAACGCCTACGCGAGATCGGCTGCACCCGGGTCGAACTCGGCGTCCAGACTTTGAGCGACAATGTCCTCAAGCTGACGAAACGCGGGCATACGGTCGCGGACGTCATCCGCGCCACAGCCCTGCTCAAAACCGCGGGTTTCAAGGTCGATTACCACATTCTGCCGGGCCAGCCCGGGTCCACTCCCAAACGCGACCTCAAGGATTTCCAACGCGTCTTCGCCGACCCGGACTTTCGGCCTGACATGGTCAAAATCTACCCATGCGTGGTCATGAAGGGCTCGGAGCTTTACGAGTGGACCGAGCGCGGCGAGTTCAAGCCGCTCGAAGGCACACAGCTGCGTGACCTGCTCATTGAGATGAAGACGCTCGTGCCGCGCTACTGCCGCATCTCGCGTATTATCCGTGACTTCCCGGCCAAGGACATCGCTTCCGGGACTAAAGTCACAAACTTGAGAGATGAGATTTCGCACGAGATGAAAAAGCGCGGCTTAGCCTGCGTCTGCCTCCGTTGCCGCGAGGCCGGCCATGTCCCCGAAGTACGAGGGATGAAATACGCGATACGCCCATGTCTTTTCGAAGAATGGTACGACAATGCCGGCGGCCGCGAGGTCTTTTTGTCCGTCGAGGACAAGGATCGCAAGGCGGTGTTTGCTTTCTTAAGGCTGAGGCTACCTCCCCCTTCTGTCATTGCGAGGAGACCCGTCAGACGGGTCGACGGAGCAGTCTCCGAAGATTGCTCCGCTCCGCTCGCAGTGACACAAATCTACTCCGAGTTCCCCGTCCTGCGCGATGCCGCCATCGTGCGCGAGCTCCACACCTACGGCACGGCCCTGGACCTGAACCAGACGCGGAGCGACGCGGTCCAGCACAAAGGCTACGGCAAGATGCTCATGCAGGAAGCGGAGAAGATAGCCGAGCGCGAAGGCTATATGAAAGTCGCGGTCATCAGCGGCATCGGCGTCAGGGAATACTATAAAATGCTGGGTTACAAGCTTAAAGAAACGTACATGGTAAAACATCTGACCTCATCCAAGAGACATGGACGCTGACCGCCGGTTGGACATCTAGTACTACGGGTACCGTAATCGAGGGGTACCGTAATCGAGCACTGGTGTTCAGATTACCCCAGTAGTGCAGTGCGTCGCATCGCCAGGCCCTGCCAAGTACAGGCCCCGTCAGAATCTTGGACAGGGCGTTTTTTATCGAAAACCGCCCTTCCGGGCGGTTCTGTTAACCAATCGGAATCAACCTTTGATGAACGTTTGGATCTCCTCCAACACATCCTGTAGCCTCACCAGGCGCGCGTCCTTCTCGGCGCGCGGTTTCCATTCAATCGAATCTTCCCTCAACGTCTTTTCCGAGACGAGGATGCGCAGCGGCATGCCGAGCAAATCAGCGTCGGCGAGTTTTTCGCCGGGGCTGGCGTCGCGATCGTCCCAGATGACTTCGATGCCTTCTTTCTTCAGGTCTTCGTAGAGCGACAAAGTAGTCTCGAGGATCTTGGCCTGCGTCGCTTCGTCCTTCGAATTCAGGTTGACGATATGGACGTGGTACGGCGCGACGGACTTGGGCCAGATGATACCGCGCTCGTCATGCAAAGCCTCGACAATAGTGCCGACCAGGCGGGTCGTGCCGATGCCATAACAGCCCATGAGACACGTCTGGCGCGAGCCGTCCTCGGCCGTGAACTCAACCTTGAACGCCTCGGAAAATTTCTTATTCAGATCGAAGATGTTGCCGACCTCTATACCTTTTACGATCGTGAGGATGCCGCCGCAGTTGGGACATTTGTCGCCTTCTTTAAACGTCGTGATCTCCGAATTCTGGGCGAAGGTGCAGGCCGGGCAAGCTAGAATAACGTCCTCACCGGCCGGCGTCACAACCTGGAATTCATGAGAGAACTTCTTGGTGAACGAACCGCCGGAGGCTTCGACGACCTTTACGTCCAAACCGCAACGCTGAAATATCCTGACGTAGGCCTGGAGCACCTCCTGATAATATCTTTCGAGATCCTCCTGAGTAGCGTGGAAAGAGTACAAATCCTTCATGCCGAACTCGCGGCCGCGCAGGATACCTGACTTGGCGCGCAGCTCATCGCGGTACTTGGTCTGGATCTGATAGACGGCGATCGGTAGGTCCTTATACGACCGGATGAACGAACCGACGAGCGGCGTCACGATTTCCTCGTGCGTCGGACCGAGTGCATACTCTTTGCCCGTCTGGCTTTTGATCTTGAACAGAACGTCGACCGTATTCCAGCGTCCGGTGGTATCCCAGTTCTCCTTCGGCTGGAGCGCGGGCATCAAAATCTCTTGGCCTCCAATGGCATCAATCTCTTCGCGGACGATTCCCACAACCTTATTCAGAACACGGAGGCCGAGCGGCAGCCAGGAATATACGCCGGCCATTTCCTGATGCACGAAAGATCCTTGGAGCAGGAATTTGGCGTTGGCCGTGTCCGCATCGTGCGGCGGCGTCTTGGATGTCTTGGTGAAGAGTTTCGAGAGTTTCATATAGCGCAAGAAGCGTAGCCAAATCTGACGGTTTTGTAAATAAACAGGGCTCCAATCATGTTGGAGCCCGTACATGGAAAAAGGAATGGATCAGGCCACGGAAGCCTTGGGAATGGCGTCTTCGGCCGCGGCTGTCGACCGCGTTTTGGACTCCAGTGTCGTTTCCTGGACACCGGACGGCCGAGATGCCATATCTTCCAACCTGGCTTTGTCCCGCTTATTCACGATCCTCCGCCAGATCTCCTCGAGATCAGGAGATTCGCCGCGGTGTAGCGATGCGTTGGACAAACGTTTGGCGCACGGCTGGCAAATCGGGACCGGGTGCGGGTTGTACCGCGAGAGCACAGCTCCGCAAATGCCGTCACCCTTCGGGGCCTGGCAATGCTGGCCGGCGAACTTGTTGACCTCGCGCTTCGGTGCGCTGTCCGAGATGTCCCCCAGGGACGCCCCGGCGATCAACTGGCCGCCTTTAACATTAGCCACATCGATCATCTCAATGTCCTGCGGCTCGGCCGACGTCGATCCATATGTGCTTTTATCGGAGTTCTTAACCTTATCGAACCCTCCTTGTTTCCACTTAGTCTTGCCGACCGGCTGTTCGCCATTGTTCATCGTTGTCTCCTCCTGCCCGCGGCTCCCTTACTTTGGGCCTCAAAGAACATGAAATACACCATATCAAACCCATGGGATTTGTAAAGTGAGGGCAATCAAAAAATCCCCGGACGGAGATTTTTCGCTTGGTGCGACGGCCGGGGATCGAACCCGGGACCTTGGGCTTAAGAGGCCCCTGCTCTACCGGCTGAGCTACCGTCGCCTGAGATGTGGCGAGATAGTAACCAATTCAACGGAGCCAGTCAAGTTCTGCCAGACGCTTCGGCCGACTTGATAAAACGGATAAAGACTGCTAATCTTACCAAAAAAATCAAGCACCCCTAGCTCAGCTGGATAGAGCATCCCGATGGACATCGGGAAGGTCAGACGTTCGAAACCAGAGAAGGACACAATCAAGCACCCCTAGCTCAGCTGGATAGAGCGCTTCCCTCCGAAGGAAGAGGTCAGACGTTCGAATCGTCTGGGGTGCACCAGACGAAACGCCCCGCAACCGCGGGGCGTTCTGCGTCAAGAATCCAACCAAACCCTTGACGGACTTTGCAGCAGTGGTTATCATTCAAACTAACATTTGAATGATATGCCGCAAGACAAATCATCCTCCATCCGCCGACCGGAGCGCCTCGCCCGTCTGTTCCAGGCTATGGCCGACGCCAACCGACTGCGCATCCTGTGCCGCATCTTTGCGACACGTAACGCCTGCGTGTCGGACATCGCTGACTATCTTGGCCTCAGCGTGGCCGTGACCTCCTACCACCTTAAAGCCTTAGCCGAACAAGGTCTGCTCAAGCCGCAGCGTGACGGCAAGAGAGTCTGCTACCTGCCAGCACACACGGCCCTATATGCCGACATGAAAAAACTTATTTGTAAGCACGGTTAAACATATATGGGAACATCCCATCTTAAAGACCAAGGTGAATTCGAGAAACTCATCGCAACCCATGCGATAACCCTGGTCGACTTCTATTCGACCGACTGCCCGCCCTGCGAAAAACTTGCGCCAATCTACGAACGCCTGGCGGCTAAATATCCTGACGTAAAATTCGCCAAGATATTCCGGCAGGAAAACCGCGAACTTGCCCTCGAACACGGCGTGACTAGTTCGCCAACCATCCTCTTTTTTTGCCACGGCACATTACAGGACAAGCGGCTATCCGGCGACATTAGCGAGGCTGAGCTTGAAAGAAGCATCACTGAACTTATCTCCAAAGAAAAAAATGTGTACCACAGGCTCGAGAACCCGACGATAACTGAGACGCATGACTTGGCCATAATTGGCGCCGGACCAGGCGGATTAACGGCCGCGGTCTACGCCGCGCGCTACCGCATCGATCAGGTTTTAATTGGTGAACTGCCTGGCGGGCTTATGACTTCGTCGCATAAAATCTGCAACTATCCGTCGGAAACCGAGATCACCGGCATGGAACTGACGCGCAAGATGACCGACCATGTCGTTAATCTCGGTGTGCCCCAATGGCTCGAGACCGTAAAAATGATCGAGGCGACCGAGGGCGGATTCCGGATTCTGACAACGGGTAGTAGGTTACTGAAAGTCAAAGCCATACTTTTGGCCACCGGAACCAAACATAAACGCCTTGGGTTGCCGGATGAGGACCGCCTGACCGGACGCGGCATCTCGTACTGCGCCACGTGTGACGCCATGTTCTTCCGCAACAAGACGGTCGGGGTCGTAGGCGGCAGTGATGCGGCCAATACGGCAGCCCTATACCTGGCTGACATCGCGGATAAGGTCTACCAAATCTACCGCGGCCGAGAGCTCCGCGGGGAAACTGCTTGGATAGAACAGATCCAAGCCAATCCGAAGATAATAACTCTCTTCGAGACAAACGTCACCAAGCTTCTGGGACAAAATCGACTAGAGGCGGTCGAACTCGATCGGCCATATGGGGGCGTGGACCGCTTGGCCCTGGATGGTCTGTTCGTTGAAATCGGTTCCGACCCGGACAGGACACTTAGCGATGCGCTCGGCCTTGCGGTCGACGACAAAGGTTACATCGTAACCGCGCCGGACCAGAAAACGAGCCGCGATGGCGTCTGGGCGGCCGGCGACATCACGACGAACTCGGACGGTTTCCGTCAGATAGTCACAGCGTGTAGTGAAGGTGCTATTGCGGCGCACAGCATCCATAAATATCTCATGGCCAAGAAGCCTTAAACCCAACAAACATATGAACCTCTCTTATTTCCGCAAAAGCAACCGCGATTTCGCGGCCACCAAAGACGCCCTGATCAAGCTCGCCGCCAGCCAAGGGTGGCAGCATCTGGCGACCGCCGACCTGCCGGACGACGCCGGCAGCATGGTCTTGGTTTGCCGTCCGGAGTGGGCCAAGGAACTCCTGGCTACCGACCGCAATCTCATCGGTTTTTTGCCGTGCAGTATCTCGATTATACGCCAAGGCAATGAAACCCATATCGGCACCGGCCAGACCGCCATCCTCAAAGCCCTATCCCAAGACCCGAATTTAGCCTGGCTCGCGGCCGAAGTCGATCGGCAAATCAAGGAGCTAATCCACGGAGCCGCTGACGTCGGGCCGCTTAAACCGAAAAAGGTAAAGCTGTATGCGTCCACCACCTGCCCCTACTGTGCGATGGAGAAAAAATGGCTTGATGATAAGAAGGTGGCATATGACCTGGTCATGGTCGACCTCGATCGAAAAGCGGCCGAAGAGATGATGCACAAGACCGGGCAGACCGGCGTACCCATCACCGAAATACAATACGAGGACGGTGAGCCGGAATATATCTTAGGTTTCGACCGCGAGCGCCTGAGTCAGATTCTGGGCACGGCCTGACCTGGGATTCGCCAGGCCGGACGGATACACGCGGACCATTTAACGGAACTATAGAATAGTCGACTCCTCAATATACAGCTATCAATCTTTGAGCTGAGGACATTACGCAAAACTTGACCAAAGAACCAACAGAGACGGATTAATCGGCTCCAAAATCCTAGATGCCACCTAGACATCAGGGTGGTGGCACGATTGGGCGGAAAACAGTACACTTACGGCAGCTATGGCAATCCGTCTCCCGACCTTGGAGCAAGTTATTGGTTACGCGGCCTATGGTTTGTTTTTGCTACTCAACCTCAAACTAACCTGGCCGCTGTACGTGGCGTTCCGGCGGCGGCGAAGCGGTTTCGGCCGGGTGTTCAACAGCGTAACCGAAAAACCGGAGGCGCTGGTGACCGTGGCCCTGAAGGACCTGCACGGACGCATCGTCCGTACGAACGTCTCGGATAAGGACGGACGTTACCGCTTGCTGGCGCCGAAAGGCGAATATACGGTCGAAATCTCTAAGCCCGGCTATACTTTT
>Ga0209018_1000669_pt1 | contig 30729 bp, 25 predicted proteins | sample YNPBryBLVA2012_FD_185814 | JGI IMG/M metagenome (GOLD analysis project Ga0209018, IMG submission 185814) | Anoxygenic and chlorotrophic microbial mat microbial communities from Yellowstone National Park, USA - YNP Bryant BLVA 2012 (SPAdes)... ...
TGATGATCATCAAGAAAACCGTCCAGGAAATCGGGTGCGGTACAGAACCGTGCGCTAGGCTGCGCAAGCCGCGCGCGTCAGATCATCGGTAAGCTGTGTGCGGGAAAAGCGCACGCACAGTTTGAAAGAGGGTTTTACATAGAAACGGGCCAGCTCTAAACGCTGGTACCGCGCTATAATGTACCAATGGGGCTGGCGGAAAAAGATTGTGTTCCTTGCCGGGGCGGCGTGCCGCCTTTGCAGGGCGCCGAACTGGCGGCTTATGCGGCGCAGGTTCCCGACTGGCGGGTGGCCGAACAGCATCACCTCGAGCGGGTGTTTCTGTTTCCGGATTTCAAGACCGCGCTGGAATTCGTCAACCAGGTGGGTGAACTCGCCGAGCAACAGGGCCATCATCCCGAACTGCTGCTCGGCTGGGGCCGGGTCGAGGTCAGGATCTGGACGCACAAAATCAACGGGCTGAGCGAGAGCGACTTCATCCTGGCGGCCAAGATTGACCGGCTGCCCCGGCCCGCGCCTTACGCTTAAAGCGCTTCCAGGGTCAGGCACTTCAAGTAGTGCGTCTCGGGCACCGTGAGCAGGATGGGGTGGTCGCGCGCCTGGGTGCGCCGCTCGAGCACGCGCACGGTGCGCCCGGCGTCCAGGGCGGCCTGGGCGATGATCTCCAGAAACGTCGCTTCGCTCAGCGGTTGGGAACAGGAGCAGGTCACCAGCACGCCGCCCGGCCCGAGCAACTTCAAGGCGCGCAGGTTGATCTCCTTGTATCCGCGTGCCGCTCCTTCCAGCGCGGCCCGGGAGCGGGCGAAGGCGGGCGGATCCAGCACCACCATCGAGAAGCGGCGCCCGGCGGCGTCGTAGCCGGCCAGCAGGTCGAAGACGTCGGCCCGCCGGAACTCGACGTTTTCGATGCCGTTGGCCTCGCGGGAGGCCTCGGCCAGCTCCAGCGCGGCCTGAGAGCTGTCGGCGGCTTCGACCCACTCGGCGCGGGCCGCCAGATGCAGCGCGAAGCCGCCGCCCGAGGTGAAGCAATCGAGCGCACGGCCGCGGGCGTAGGCGGCGGCGGCCAGGTAGTTCTCGCGCTGGTCCAGGAAGGCGCCGGTCTTCTGCCCGCCTCGCAAATCGGCCTGGAACAGCAGGCCGTTCATTCGGAACCAGACCCGTTCCGGGATTTCGCCCGCCAGCGGCCCCACCACGGCCGGAAGTTGCTCCTTGCGGCGCACGGGGGCGTTGTTGCGTTCGAGGATGCCCCGGGGAGACTCCATCTCCGCCAGCAGGGCGGCAATTTCCCCCTTGGCGCGATCCATTCCCTGATTGAGGGTCTCCATCACCAGATAGTCGCCGTAGCGATCCACCACCAGGGCGGGTAGCAGGTCGCCCTCGGCGTGCACCAGCCGGTAGGCCTCCGTGCCCGAAACCACGCGCCGGCGGTGTTCGATGGCCTCCGCCAGCCGGAGGCGGAAAAACTCCCGGTCAATGGGGCGCACCTCGCGGCTCAGCATTCGCAGGGCGATCTGGGAGGCCGAGGAGTAATGAGCCATGCCCAAGGCGCGCCCGCGAGGATCGAGCACCTGGACCGCCTGGCCCGGCTGGGCCTGACCGCGATCCTCCACGTCGGAGGCGAAAATCCACAGGTGGCCGGAAAGCACCCGGTCCGCACCCCGGGCGGAGACGCGGACCGAGGTCATCGGCTCAGATCGGACGCGGAACGGCCAGCGCCTCCAGGCGGCGCAGCCGCTGTTCGATGGGCGGATGGGTCGAGAACAGGCGCAGCAGGCCGCCGCCGCCCAGCGGCATCACGATGAACATGTGCGCGGTGGCCGGGGAAGCCTCCAGGGGGATGCGGCGCGCGTAGGCATCCAGCTTCTTCAGGGCCGACATCAGGCCGAAGGGATGGCCCGCGGCCTGCGCGGCGGTGGCGTCGGCGGCGTATTCCCGGGTGCGGGAGATCGCCATCTGGATGAGCAGGGCGGCGATGGGGGCGACGATCAGCATGAACAAGCCGCCCAGAGCGCTGCCCGAGTCCTCCTCGCTATCGCGCCGGCCGCCGAACCAGAAGGCCATGCGGGCGATAAAGGTGATGGCGGCGGCCAGGGTCGCCGCGATCGAGCTGATCAGGATGTCGCGGTTGCGCACGTGTCCCAACTCGTGCGCGATGACGCCCTCCAGCTCGCGATCGTCCATCAGCTCCAGCAGCCCGGCGGTCACCGCCACGGAGGCGTGCTTGGGATTCCGCCCGGTGGCGAAGGCGTTGGGCGAGGGCTCCGGAATCAGCCACAGCTTGGGCATAGGCAGGCCCATGCGCTGGCAAAGGGACATGACCAGGGGCGCCAGGCGGCGGTAAACCAAGGGGTTCTGGGTTTCGCTCACCGGCTGCGCCGAGTACATCGCCAGGGCGATCCGGTCCGAGAAGAAGTAGCTGACGAAGTTCATCACGACGGCCAGGCTCAGGCCGATCCAGAGGCCGTCCCGGCCGGCGAGCGCCTCGCCGCCCAGCAGCAACAGGCCGCTGAGCAGCCCGAGCAAAAGGACGGTTTTGAGGTTGTTCACGTCGCTCTCCCTGAACTTTATTGTGACACAGGCGCCGGAGGGGCGCGAGCAAGAGGGCAGGACGGGGCCCGCGGGCCCCGTCCTTGGGTAGGGAACGAGCCGGATTACTTGGCCACTTCGACCTTGATCGAGCGCGGCTTGGCGACCTCCTTCTTGGGGAGGGTCACCGTGAGCACGCCGTTTTTGTAGTCGGCGCGGACCTTGTCGGTATCCACGGTCTCCGGGATCGAGAAGCAGCGGACGAAGGAGCCGTAGGAGCGCTCGACGCGGTGATAGCCGACGCGCTTGTCCTCCTTCTCGAACTTGCGCTCGCCCTTGAGGGTGAGGGTGCCGTTCTCGATCTGGATGTCAATGTCCTTCAGGTCCACGTCGGGCAAGTCGGCCTTGAGGACCAGCTCGTCCTCGGTCTCCATGATGTCCACCGGAGGAGCCCAGGGACGGGTGGTCACCGGCTCGCTGAACAGGCGGTTGATGGCGTCCTGGAACAGGCGAAGGCTGGGGAACTCGAACCCAGCGAAGGGGTCGTATTTGGTGATGGCCATTGTGTCACCTCCTAATCCAATTCCATCATAAAAGATGCGCACAGCCTTGTCAAGGTTTCTTAGCTGATTTTTTGCATATCGGCCCCGCCAAGCCCATCCCATCTCACACCCGTTACAGCAAGGCCCATTCCGTTTTATAATCGTTGGAGGAAGGTCCCCAGAAATGGCTCGCAGCCCGTGGGTTACGCTACTGCTGCCCGCCCTGCTCGCCGCCCAGGCCCCCAAGCCGCCCCAGCCGGACCAGCAGCCCATCCGCGTCCAGGTCAACGAGGTCGTCGTCCCGGTCACCGTCACCGATGAAAAAGGCGCTTTCGTCTCCAACCTCGAACCCGGCGACTTCCTCATCCTGGACGAGGGCCGGCCCCAGAAAATCGTCTACTTCAGCCGCGAACAGGGCCAGCCCGTGGTGGTCGGCTTCCTGCTCGACATGAGCAACTCCACCCGATTGCACTGGAAGACCTTCCAGGAGGCGGTCTTGGAGCTGGTCTGGACCCTGCTGCCGGGCGAGAAGAAATTCTCCGGCTACCTGATCACTTACGGCAACGAGGCCGAACTGGCCGTGGATACCACGCGCGACTCCGAGCCCATCGTCGCCAAGATCCGCAAGCTCAAGCCGGGCGGGGGGGCCGCCCTGTTCGACGCCATCTGGATGGCCTGTACCCGGCGCAGCTTGATCGAGGGCGAGCCGATCGAGCCTCGCCGGGTGCTCATCATCATCGGGGACGGCAACGACAACGCCAGCAAGCACAGCCTCGAGGAGGTCCTCGAGCTGGCCCAGCGCAACATGGTCACCATCTACGGGATTTCCACCGTCTCGTTCGGCTTCACCAGCGAGGGCGAAAAGAATCTCAAGCGCCTGGCCGAGGAGACCGGAGGGCGGGTGGAGTACCCCTTGCAAGGCCTTTACAAGGACGTCTCCGGGTACCTCTCCACCCCGTCCGACGAAGGCAATTATGCGCTGAAGGTGGGCACCGGCGGCTACGCCGCCGAAATCGCCCGGGGGATCGTGCGCAGCGTGGCCGCCGTGGCGGGTGAGATCACCACCCAGTACATCCTGCGCTACGTCCCCGACGAGCCGGAGTCGCCCAAGGCTTTCCGCAACATCGAGGTGCGGGTGAACCTGCCCAATGTCAAAGTGCGCGCCCGGAAAGGATATTACCGGCCGGGGCCGTAAAGCCGGCGCCGGCTGGACCCGATAGGGAGAACAGAGGCCGAATGCCCGCTGCCGTCTTCTCGCCGCCCCGCAAGGCGGAGTACCTCGTGCTGGAGGCCGCTCTGCCCGGCCGGCGGGCCTCGCCTGTCGGCGTGCTCCTTCTGGATCCGGCTTCCGACCGGCTGCTCGTCAAGCTGCGCGAGGACTGGGAACGCTTCGCCGACCCGGAGGACGCCGAAGTGCTGGCGTTGCTGGCCGAGGATCTGGCCCGGCAGGCCGAGCAATTAGGGGCATCGGCCTTGATCGAGCTGCTCGAGGACCGGCTCTCCAATGTCTTGCGCCTCTCCGAGCGGCGGAGCGTTGTGGTCGGCGACCTGGAACGCGCCCTCGAGCGGCTTTACGAGCGCCAGGTCGAGGGCCGCCCGGCCGAGGTCGCCGTCCTGCCCTTTCGCACCCATCTGCCGGTCTACTCGCTGCGCGCGGCAGCCGGCAAGTTCGGGCCGGACCAGGAGGTGGACGTCGAGCCGGAGGGCTGGATACCGGCGCCGGCGGGCCTGCACGGGCTGGAGGATTACTTCGCCTGCCACGTCTGGGGGCGTTCGATGGAGCCGCGGATTCCCGACGGCAGCCTCTGCCTTTTCCGCCGGATCCCTGCGGGCTCGCGGCAAGGCAAACTGGTGCTGGTGCGGCGCCGCAGCGCTTCCGAGAGCGGCGGGGAGTTCACCGTCAAACGCTATCGCAGCCAGAAGGCGGTGAGTGAGGAAGGCGGCTGGCGGCACGCCCGCATCGTGTTGGAGCCGCTCAACCCCGACTACCCTGTGCTTGAACTGGGTCCGGACGAATTTCAGGTGATCGGGGAGTTCGTGCGAGTGGTTCCTGTCGAGGAGACCTGAGCGTCCCCGGCCGGGGGGGCGGCAAGCAGCCGGCGGGCGGCCTCCAGGGCCCGCGCCAACACGCCCTCCACATCGGCGGGGTCCTCTACCCGGACGGTGATTTTCGGTCCCGGCCCGCTGGGTTGCCACCGGGCGAAGAAGCGTTCGTTCGGGAAACCGGCGAAAACGGTCAGGCAAGGCACCCCCAGGGCGGCGGCGGCGTGCTGGCCGGCCGAGTCATAGCCCACGTAAAGGCGAGCGGCGGCGATCTGGAGGGCGAACTGGGCGAAGGTCCCTTCGAACAGCGCGACTTGCTCGCTGGGCAGCCGGGCCTGCGCCAGGGCGCGCCGGACCCGCTCGGCCTCCTCGCCTCCCGGTCCCGTGTCCACAAGCAGCGGCAGGCCCAAGGCTGCCAGGCCCCGTAGCAACTCCCGCTCGAAGGGGTCCGGCAGTCGCTTGGCCGGATTTTCGCCCACTCCGAAGCTGACGGCGATGCCGCAGGGGGCCGCCCGGGGACCAGCGGGAGCGATCCAGGGGTGCAGACCGGCGACGCCGAAGGCGGTCTCCAGCCACTCGGCGGTCAACCGGCTGATGGCCGAGTGAGACTGGCCGCCCCAGGAGCGGCTCTCGAAGAAGTAGTAGCGCTCCTCTTCGCACACCGGCAGAAGCCCGAGCTGGGTGAGCCGCGAGTCCGGGTCAACGACGATCGAGTCCGGCTCGGCCAGCCGCCCGCGCAGCTCGAGGCCGGCGGCCAGGCGGCGGCTGAGCCCGGCGCGCCGCTCGTAGTCGAGCGGCGCGTGCTCGATGCGCGGATCGGCCGCGAACAGGTCGCGGCTCTTGCCTCCCCCGACCAGCACGATGCGGCTGGAGGGGAACCGCCGCCGGGCGGCCTCCAGGGCAAGGCTGGTGACGGCGATTTCGGCGCCCAGGGTGACCCGCGAGAGCACGAAGACCGTTACCACCCGCGAGGGGTCCCCGGCGAAGGGCCGCGGCCGGCGCACGCGCCGATAGCGGGCTTCGAGCTCGTCGGCCCGCCACAGACCCAGCTCCTCGGCGATAATGCCGCTGAACCAGCGCACGTATTCCTCGACCGCTTCGGCCTGGAAGCGGTCGGCCAGGGCTTCGACCCGGGCGAACAGCCCGGTTTCATCGCGCCGGCAGGTACTTGCCAACGATCAGCTCCAGCTTCTTGCGGGTGGCCTCGGGGACTGCCTTGGGATCGGTGATGAGGGCGTGCGAGAGGGCCGACCCGCAGCGGCAGGTCCGCTCGGCGGGCATCCCGGCCACGGCGCGCGCCACGACCCGGGCGGCGTTTTCCGCGTTGCGGTTCAGATGCTCGATGATTTCGTTCACCGTCACGGCGTCGTGGTCCGGGTGCCAGCAGTCGTAATCGGTCACCATGGCCACCGTGACGTAGCAGATCTCGGCCTCGCGCGCCAGCTTGGCTTCCTGGAGGTTGGTCATCCCGATGACGTCCATGCCCCAGGCGCGATAGAGGTTGGACTCGGCTTTGGTCGAGAAGGCCGGCCCCTCCATGCAGAGGTAGGTTCCGCCCCGCTTGACGCTGACGCCTTCGGCCCGGCAGGCCTGGTAAACCAGCTCGCTCAACTGCGGGCAGACCGGGTCGGCGAAGCTGATGTGGGCCACCAGGCCCTCGCCGAAGAAAGTCGAGGCCCGCCCTCGGGTGCGATCGAAGAACTGGTCCGGGATGAGGAAATCCAGCGGCCGGTGCTCGGCTTTGAGCGAGCCGACCGCGCTGAGCGAGATGATGCGCTCGACCCCCAGGGCTTTGAAACCGTAGATATTGGCCCGGAAATTCAATTCCGAGGGCATCAGGCGATGGCCTCGCCCATGCCGGGCCAGGAAGGCCACCTGGCGGCCCGCGAGCCCTCCGACGAGGTAAGCGTCCGAGGGCGGTCCCCAGGGGGTTTCCAGGGCCAGCTCCTGTTGGGCTTGGAATCCGGGCATCGAGTACAGCCCGCTGCCGCCGATCACGCCGATTTGCGCCTTCAACTGTTGTGCTCCTTCGAGTCGTGCCTCCGATCGAAATTACGGGTTGCCTTCCCCCGCCTTCTTTATTCGGCCGCCCGGCGGTCCGGCTTCAGAGCCGCTGCCGCCGGCCGCTAACCGCAGGGCGCCGGCACGATCTCCTCGCGCACGGGGTCCCAGCGCATGGTGCGGCTCTGGCGGTAGCTGTCCACCGCCATGCGGCTGGCGATCGAGACGCGGAAGCCGAGCTCGAACGGGCAGTTGGGCGGCTTGCCCGTGCGGATGGCGTCGAGGAAATCTTGCATGTGGGCGTTGGGCGCGCTGCGGGTCTGGCCCAGCATCTCGGTCCCGTCCGGCCGGTTGACCTTCTGGGGAATGTAGCGGATCTGCTGGCCGCGCGAGATGGTGCCGTCGGCGCCCAGCACGTCCTCGGTCGAACCCAGGTGATTGTTGCCGAAGCCGGAGTCCCAACTGAACAGGATTTCCTCGGGGTGCTCCATGGCGACGTTCATGGTGTCGGGGACCTCGCGCCCGTCCTTCCACAGGTAGACGCCGCCCACCGCGGTCACCGCCCGGGGGATCTGAAGATTCAGCACCTTGTACCAGAAGGCCAACTGGTGGCACATGTTCTCGTAGAAATTGCCGCCCGAGTAGTCCCAGTAAAAGCGCCAGTTGACGTAGCGCTGGGGATCGAAAGGCCGCTCGGGCGCTTCGCCCAGGAAGGCTTTCCAGAGGATGTTCTCTTGGGTCATGTCGGGGTAGACGGGGCGGGTCCACTGGGGCTTGCCGTGGGGCGTGTTGCGGTACATGTGGGCGTGGATGGCGGTGATTTTGCCCACCCAGCCGGTCTTCAGGAAAGCCAGGGCGTCGGCGATCTGGCCGGAGGAGCAGCCCTGGTGGCCGATCTGGACCACGCGCTTGCCGGCCCGCTGGTAGGCGGCCCGCATGCGCTTGGCGTGCTCGACGGTGAAGGCCATGGTCTTTTCCTGGTAGACGTGCTTGCCGGCCTCCAGAGAGGCGACGAAGTGCTCGCAATGCAAGTGCTGTGGGGTGGCGATGAGGACCGCGTCAATGCTGGGATCCTCCAGCAGGTAGCGATAGTCCAGGAAAGTTTTGGCGCCGGGAACGAGCCTCTTGGCTTCCTCCAGGCGGCGGGTGTAAATGTCGGCGAAGGCGACCATTTCGGTGTTGGGGCAGCCCAGAGCCTCGCGCACAAGCTGCATGCCGCGGTCGCCCGGGCCGATGATGCCCAGGCGGATGCGTTCGTTGGCGCCCAGCACGCGCGAGGGAGCGATGCTGCCCGCCAGCCCGCCGGCCACCCGTCCGATGAATCTGCGTCGGGAATCCATAGCCAGTTCCTCAAAGAGTCGGTGCGTTCTCCATCTTAACATCGCCCGGTTCACCGGCCGGCGGTTCACCTGCGCAGGCAAGTTTTTTGGCTTGGATTTTCAAGGCGATGGCGCTGCCGGGATGCCCCGGGGCCGGGCCCCCATGCGATGTTTGGGGCAGAACCAGCCCCTGCGGGGGCGCCCTGGAGGACAACGCTGGTGGCCACCAGTCGGGCGCTCCAGTGCGCCCCCGCCCCCGAATCCCACCCCCGTTTGACTCCTGCCCCCGAAGCCTTCCCGGCCTCCCGGTCGTGCCGCGAGCGCTGCGGTCTTCCCCGCCGGCGATACCATGAAGAGGTGCCCGGGGAATTGCGCGCCGGCGTTCATCCCGTCCTGGAAGCTTTGCGAGCGCGCCGGCCGCTGGATCGCATCCTGATCGCGCAGGGCGCCGGCGGCCCTCGCCTGCGCGAGATCATCGAGCGGGCGCGCGAGCTTTCCATCCCGGTTCGCTTCCAGCCGCGCGAGGCCCTGGACCGGATGGCGGCCGGCGCGGCCCATCAGGGGGTCGTCGCGGTGGGCGCCGCCCACTCTTACGCGGCGCTGGAGGAGGTCTGGGGGGACGCCCGCCTGCTGGTGCTGCTGGACGGGGTGGAGGATCCCCACAATCTGGGCGCCGTCATTCGCACCGCGCACGCCGCCGGAGCGGCCGCGGTGGTCATTCCCGAGCGCCGCGCGGTCGGGCTGACGGAGGCGGTGGCGAAGGCCGCCGCCGGCGCGCTCGAGCATTTGAAGGTGGCGCGGGTGACGAACCTGCATCGCGCTCTGGACCGCCTCAAGCAGCGCGGCTTCTGGATCTACGGGCTGGACGAGCGCGGCCCGCTCAGCTACGACCAGGCGGATTACCGGCTGCCCACCGCTGTGGTGCTGGGCGGCGAGGGCGCCGGCCTGCGGCTGCACACTCGCAGGCGCTGCGACGAGCTCCTGCGTATCCCGGTCGAGGGCCCGATCGCTTCGCTGAACGTCTCGGTGGCGGCGGGGATCGTGCTGTTCGAGTGGAAGCGACGCCTGGGGGGCGCCGGCGGCGGGCGCTGAGCGGATTGCTCCGCGGTGGCGCTGGCAACGGAGGCCTTCCGATAATGGAAGCAGGATGCCTTGCTGGCCGGCGTTGGCCTTGGCCGCTGCACTCGCTTCCCCGCTGGAAGGCGGCGAGGATCTGCCCGCGCAGCTTCGCCGCTTCATGGAAGTCTTCGCCCGGGTCGAGCGCGAAGCCGCCCAGCCCGTGGATCCCGACAAGGCTGTTTACGGCGGCGCCATTCCCGGCATGCTGCGCCCGCTGGACCCGCACTCGGTATTCTTCGATCCGGGGCAGTTCGAGCAGCTCCGGGAACTGGAGCGCTCGACGCGCAAAGGCTTCGGGACGGTGGTTTCGGTGATGCCCGGCCGGGTGGTGGTCTTGCAGGCGCTGCCCGGCACGCCTTCGGCGCGCGCGGGCATCGCGCCGGGCGACGAGATCCTGGCCGTCAATGACATCCCGCTGGACCGGCTGGGCATGGAGCAGCTTGTCGAGCTGCTGAGCCAGTCGCGCCGGCAGACGGCCCGGCTGGAAGTGCGCCGCCCGGGCCATTCGCGCCTGCTGGCCTTCACCTTGACGCCCGAAGAGATGCAGGCGCCCAGCGTCGAACAGGCCTTCCTTTTGAAGCCGGGCGTGGCCTACTTGCGAGCGGCGAGCTTCGACGCCCGCACGGGCTTCGAGGTGCGGGAGGCGATCGAGAAGCTGGGCGGGCGCCGGCTGAAGGGTCTGGTCTTGGACTTGCGGAACAATCCCGGCGGCATGCTGCCGGCGGCGCTCGAGACCGCCTCGCTGTTTCTGGCCCCGGGCAGCAGGCTGTTGACGGCGCGGGGCCGGGCGATCGAGGCGCGCGAGGAGAAGGTTCCCGAAGGCGGCCGGCCTTACGAGTTCGCCTTGGCGGTGCTGATCAACGGGCGCAGCGCCTCGGCGGCGGAGATCGTGGCCGGGGCGCTTCAGGATCATCGCCGGGCGGTGATTGTGGGCGAGCCCAGCTTCGGCAAGGGTCTGGTGGAGACGGTCTATCCGCTTTCCGACAACACCGGGCTGGCGCTGACAACCGCCTACTACTACACCCCGCGCGGGCGGTCCATCCAGCGGCCTTTGCCGGGAACGGCGCTGGCCCGGAAGGAGGCGAGCGAGGGGAACGCAGCCGGCGGCATCCAGCCGGACCGGGTGGTCTACCCGGAGCCGCTGAGCGCTTTTCGCGCGCTGCTGGAGGCGGGCGGGGCCTTTACTTCCTTCGCCACCGAGTACACCCGGCGCCATCGCATCGAGGAGAGTTTTCAGGTGACCCCGGCGGTGCTGGATGAATTCCAGGGTTACCTGGCCGAGCGCAGGATCCAGCCTTCGGTCACCGAGTGGTCGCGCGAGCGGGAGTGGATCTCGCTGCGCTTGAAGACCGAGATCTTCAACCAGGCGCTGGGGGTCAACAAGGGCGACCAGATCGAGGTGCGAGGGGATGCGGTGGTGCGGGCGGCGCTGCGGGAGTTGGGCCTGGACTGAGGGCCTTCGCCGGCGGCGGACCTGCTCAGCGATTCACCAGATAGAACATCAGAATGAAGACCGCCGAGAAGATCAGCCCGGTGAGGATCACCACGGTCAGATCGCGCACCAGCGAGCGGGCGGGGGCGGCGGCGGCCACTGCTTCGCGGACCTTCGGGGATTCGAACTCTTCGGCCGCAGAGACCGGCTCGGCGGCGGCGGTTTCGGCGGCGCCTCCCGGGGCCAGGACCTCGTGGGAACGTATGCGGCGCTCGACGCTGCGGGTCAACTGCTCGGCGTCGGCGGTGAAGCGCGAGCGAGCTTGCTCGGGCAGCGCTTCGCGGATTTGTTCCAGGCTCATGGGGCGCAAGGGCGGCGCGACCCAGAAGCCCAGCGCGTCGGCCAACTGGCAGCCCAGGTAGACCAGGCCGTTCAAATCCTCGACCGGCCCGCCGGGGGGATCGTGGTGCCGGCCGGCGACGATCCGCACGTCCTCGGGCAGGTTCCATTGCTCGCAGAGGTAGCGGCCGGCTTCGCAGTGATCCACGCCGAAGAGCTTGCGCTCCAGATCGAGGATTTCCAGGGAGTTCTGGCCGGCCTGATGGAGCAGTTGGGCGTATTCGGCCGGGTGGGCGACCAGCAGGCCCAGCCGTCCGATATCGTGCAGCAAGCCGGCCGTGTAGGCGATGTCCTCGGCCTGCGCGCAGGCGCGAGCCAGTTCTTCGGTGAGCAGGGCGCAGGCCAGGGTGTGCTGCCAGCAGCGGTGCAACTCGCGGACCTTCAGAGCGGCCTGCATGTAATTGGCGGTGGCCACGGTCATGGCGAGGCTGCGGATGCGGCGCAGGCCGAGGATGACCAAGGCGTGCTGGAGGCTGTCAATGCGGGAGTGAAAGCCGAACAGCGGGGAGTTGGCCAGGCGCAGGATCTGAGCCGAGAAAGCCGGTTCGGCGGTGATCAGCTCGACCAGCTTGCGGACTTCGACGTTATCGGTGGCGAGCAAGTCGAAGACGCGCAGGACGATAGGGGGGAAGGCGGGGATTTTCGAGAGGGCTGGAAGGTCTTTTAGGGTGCTGTCGGCCAACGACTCCCTCACCGCCTGCTCCTTGGCTATTAGATCGGGCGGGGAGCGGGAAACTTTAGCCGGGCTGCGCGGGGACCCGCCGCGTGTCCGTTCAGTGACCAGCCTCGGACGCGCCCCTTTGCGAGCCGGCGGCGCCGGGGCAACGCCCGTTCAGTTCACCAGGGCCTGGTAGACCGCTGCGTAGAATTTTGGCTGGATGTCGGTGGCGTTGGGGATGAGCTGCATCATAAAGACCACCACCAGGCGGCTCTGGGGGTCCACCTGATACGTCGTGCCGTAAGCGCCGCCCCAACCGAAGGCGCCGACGCCCGCCAGGCCGCTGGCGCCGTAACGGTCCACGGTCTGGAACCCGAAGCCGAAGCCCAGGCCGCCCGCAGAGTGAAGAGTTCCGGTCTGGTTGGTGGTCATCAGCGCCACGGTGCGCGGCGCCAGCACGCGGACCCCGTCCAGCGCGCCGCCGTTGCGAATCATCTCGAGGAAACGGGCGTAGTCGCGGGCGGTCGAAGTAAGGCCTGCGCCGCCGGAAAAGCTTCGCCGCGGGCCGTCTACGTAATGGCCTTGTCCCCGGGCGCCGTCCGGCGCGCGCACGATCAGGCCGTCGCTGCCGCTAGCGTAGACCGTGGCCAGGCGCTCGCGCTCGGCCGGAGGCACGAAGAAGCGCGTGTCCTTCATGCCCAGCGGTCCGGTGATCCGGAGGCGCAGGAACTCATCCAGCGGCATTCCGGAGGCCTTCTCCACCACGCAACCCAGGATGTCGGTGTTGTAGCCGTAAACGTAGGCTTCGCCCGGCTGAGCGACGAACGGCAGCGTGCCGAGGCGGGTCATGGTTTCACAAATCGGCTCATCCTTATCGGCGGTGTACCAACCGTAGCCCGCGGCGGGGCCGAGTCCGGCGGCTGCATAAAGGTCTCGGATGTGGGCCTCGGCGCCGTAGGAGATGCCCGCGGTGTGAGTCAGCAGGTCTCGGATGGTAATGGGCCGTTTGGCGGGTACCCTCTTGACGCCGGCCTCGTCTTTGACGGCCACGGTGGTCTTGGCGAAAGTCGGGATGAAATGACCGACGGGCTCATCTAGTCCGATCTTGCCCTCTTCGACCAGAGCCAGCACGGCGGCGCTGGTGATGGCCTTGGACTGGGAGGCGATGCGGAACAACGTGTCGGCCGTCATGCGGCGGCCGGCCTCTTTGTCGCTCCAGCCGACGGCCCGCTCGTAGACTGCCCGGCCGTCTTGAAGCACCAGGGCGACGGCCCCCGCAATCTTGTTCTGGTCTGCGTACTGCTGGAGCAAGCGATCCACCCGGCTCAGGCGTTGCTGATCCAGATGAAGCGCGGCTTGCCCTGCGGCCGCCGGAGATTGAGCGGCCAGCAGCCCGGGCAGCAGGAAAAGAACCGTCAGGGCCTGTTTCAGAAGACCTGAGGCGAGCCGTGTGATCCCACGGGACGCGGGATTCCTTGAGGAAGTAGTCATGCCATGCTCCTTGCCACGCTCCGCCGCGCCAGTTCCAGACACGTGATCCATTCCACGCGATCCCCGAAAACCTGGCGAATCCGCCGGGCCAGCGCGTCCAGACCCTCCAGCCCCAAGCCGGTTCCCAGGTAGAACAACGACTGCCAGTGCGTCAGCAGCACGACCGGGTAGCCGGTTTCGGCCAGCTCCCGGATGCGGCCGGTGCGCCCGTCCGGGGAAAGCAGCCGGTCAATGCCCTTCCGGATCCGATCCCGCTGCTCAGCTCGCGGGGCCGACTCCGCGGGCCAGAAGATGTCGGCGCAGTTGGCGGGCACGCTCACCACTACCTGCCCGCGCTCCGGCGCCTCGCACTCCACCGAGCAGCGGCGCGGCGATCCCCAGTCCGTGGCGTGCAAGAAGTAGAACGTGAGCTTGCGTTGGAACACCTTCCACTGGGAATCGGCCACGGCGCGCGCGTACTTCTTCTCGACGTCTATGCCCGAGGTCCAGGGCGAAGTGACGCCGGTGGCCTCCAATCCGACGTTGCGCAGGATCTGGAAGGCCAGCACGAAGTACTCCACCACTTCCTCCAGGGGCGCCCGAGAAATCCAGGCATCCTCGAACAGGTGCAGGTAGCGGTCTTTCTTGAGATCGTAGGCGCGCGAGTGAGTGAGGAATTCCGGCGTAATGTCGAAGCTCGGGGCGATCCGCTCCCGGACCTCTTTGAGAAAAGCGGCCAGCCGCTCGCGCGGCACGAGCTTCAACGACCGGTCAATCCGCCCCAGACAGCTCGGCATGGGAATCACCGTGAACTTGCCCCGTATGCCGTGCCGCGCGAAAGTATCGGCCGCCTTCCGGGTAAACTGGGGCGGGATCAGCAACTGCGTCGGATAGCCCGGGTGCTCGTAGTACATCGGGTCCACGGGCGCGCCGTCGTCAATGATCAGCGACATCGCGATCCTGTCGTTCGCGCGCGCCGCGTGCGCCCAGCAAGCCGCCGCACAGGTGAGCAACTGCCGCCGGGAAACGGGCGCCATACTGAGCCGGCATTATACCAAGGAGCCGGAACTCGCAGGCCGGAGTTGCCGGTCCGGCTGATCAGCAAGCGCCGGGCAGCGGAGTCGGCCCGGCAAATCCCCGGCTTTCGCGCCGGCGCGTGTCGGATCGTTGAATCCGGTGACCGGGAAGGGCGGGCGACGGTCTGGGATGGTTACCTGTTTGTTGACCCGACGACCCTCCCTTCGGTGACATTTTGGATGACGCAGTTCGCGCCTTGACGCTGCGGGCGTTTCGGCTATATGCTGTGGCGCAGAGGTTTGGGAAGATGCAGTCGCGGATGAACGTTCTCGGAAGCTCTGGTCGGCTCTGCCGAAAGGATCGCCTGGCCCGGGCGGCGCCGGCGCTGGGGTTCCTGGGCCGGACGGCCTTGGCGGCGGCCGTGCTGCTGGCCGGGCCGGTCTGGTGCCAGGAGTTTCGCGCCACGCTGGTGGGCCGGGTGCTGGATCCCTCGGGCGCGCCCGTGCCGGGGGCCACGGTGACCGTCACGCAGCGGGCCACCAATCAGAAGTACAGCGCCGTGACCACGGAGACCGGAGATTACACGGTGCCCTTCCTGGCGCCGGGCGAATACCGGCTGGAAGTGGAGAAACCGGGCTTCCGGCGGGCGGTGCGAGACAACATCCTGCTGCGCATCCAGGACCGGGCCGGGGTAGACGTGGTCTTGGAGATCGGCGTGCAGACCGAGATCGTCGAGGTTCGGGCGGCCACCGAGTTGCTGGAAACCGCCAGCGCTTCGCTCGGGCAGGTGGTCTCCGATCAAATGATTCAGGACATCCCGCTGAACGGGCGCAGCCCCTACACCCTGATCCGAATCGCAGCCGGGGTTCTGCCTACCTATCGCGCCCAGACGGACTTCTTTCTGCGCAACACCTCCACCGGGCAGACCACCACGGCCCAGATCAGCATTTCCGGGGCGCCCTCCAATTACAACGAATGGCTGCTGGACGGCGTGCCGACGACGGGCGACGATAACGGGCTGATGTACATTCCCTCGCTGGAGGCGAGCCAGGAATTCAAGGTGCAGACCAACAGCTTCGACGCCGAGTTCGGACGCTTTCTGGGCGGCGTCGTCAACGCCTCGATGCGCTCGGGCACCAACCAGTTCCACGGGGCGGCCTTCGAGTTTCTGCGCAACTCGGCGCTGAACGCGCGCGATTTTTTCGCCGCCTCCAAGCCGCAGTTCGGCTACAACCAGTTCGGCATTTCCGGGGGCGGCCCGGTGTGGCTGCCCCGCCTCTACGACGGGCGCAACCGGACGTTCCTGTTCATGATTTATGACGGCTCGCGCGAGGGAGTTCCGCGCTCGTTCGTGAGCACCGTGCCCACCGAGCTTCAGCGGCAGGGAAATTTCTCCGAGACTATGACCCGGGTGGCCGGCGCACCGGCGCGGGTGACCATCTACGATCCGCAAACCACGCGGCCCAGCGGCAGCGCCTGGGTCCGCGATCCCTTCCCGGGCAACGTCATCCCGGCCGTCCGGATCAACCCGGTCGGCCGCAAGCTGCTGGATTTCTATCCGCTGCCTAGCGCCCTGGGGGACGCGGTCACCCGGACGCAGAACTTCCCGCTGGCTTACAAGGACCCGGTGCTGGACAACGGCATCGCCTTCAAGGTGGATCATCGCTTCAGCCCGTCCCACAGCGTCTTCCTGCGTTACTCCTGGCGGCACTTCTTCGTGCAGGGACAGGGAGCGTTCAAGAACGCCGCCACCAGCCGCTCGGTGAACCGCTACATGCCCGGCGTGGCGCTGGACGACACGCTGACCTTGAGCCCCACGACGGTCCTGAATTTCCGCTACGGCTTCTCGCGCTACCACCAGAACACGCGCTCGGACGGCTTCGGTTTCGATCTGGCGTCGCTCGGCTTGCCGGCCTCGCTGGCCCGGGCGGTAGACCGGCCGGCGCCGCCCAACGTGTCGCTGTCGGGCTACACCGGCTACGGGACTTTCACGCTGGACAACGACGTGACGGAGACCCACTTTTTCCGGGGCAGCGTCCTCAAACAAAAGGGTCGGCACGCGCTGCGCTCCGGCGCCAGCTACCGCATCCTGCGCCACAACAACGGACCGGGGGGGCACCAACCCGGGCGCCTTCAGCTTCGACGGCGTCTTTACGCGGGGCCCCAATCCGCAGGTCACCAGCGCCACGGCCGGCAACGCAGTGGCCTCGATGCTGCTGGGCCTGGGCGCCAGCGGCTCGGTGACCTACCTGGCTTCGGTGGCCGAGCAGACTCCCTACAGCGAACTCTACGTGCAGGATGACATCCGGCTCACCGGCCGAGTGAGCCTCAATCTGGGACTGCGCTACAAATGGGAAGGCGCCCACACGGAGCGGTTCGACCGCTTCAACCGCGGCTTCGATTACACCTCGCCCAGCCCCATCGAGGCGCAGGCGGCGGCGGCTTACGCCCGCAGCCCGATCCCGGAGGTCCCGGCGTCGCAGTTTGCGGTCAAGGGCGGCCTGTTGTTCGCGCATCGCGGCGGGCTGCCGCGCGCTCTGACCGACATTGATCGCAACAACGTTTCGCCTCGGGTGGGCGTCGCCTTCACCCTCACTCCCCAGACCGTGCTGCGCGGCGGCTACGGCCGTTTCTACGGGCCGACCACGCCGGAGAGCGAAACCTCGTTCGGTTTTTCCGCCACGACCCCCTGGGTAACGACCGTGGACGGCGGGCTGACGCCGGTGGACACGCTCAGCGATCCCTTCCCCAAGGGCATCCTGCCCCCGCCGGGTTACCAGGAGGGCCTCCTGACGCAGGTGGGCCAGAGCATCAGCTTCGTCAACCCGCGCCGGACCCAGCTTTACACGACCCAGTTCCAGTTCAGCCTTCAGCGGCAGTTCCCGGGCGGGATCGTGGCGGAGGCCTCCTACTCGGGCACCCGCGGGGGCGAGTATTCGGTCACGCGCTCGATAGACGAAATCCCCGAGAAATGGCGGGCTCAGGCGCGGGAGATCTTCGTCGCCACACGCCGCAACGTGCTCAATGATTCGGTGAGCAACCCCTTCTTCGGGCTGATCTCTACCGGCGCCCTGAGCGGGCGGACCACCACGCGCGGCCAGCTCACGCGCCCCTACCCGCATTTCACCGCCATCAGCCGCATCGGCAACAGCATCGGCTCCAGCCGCTACCACGCCTTGCAGCTCAAAGCCCACCGGCGGTTGAGCCACGGGCTGACCTTCCTGGCCTCCTACACCATCTCCAAGCTCATCGAGCAGAATTTCTTCCTGAATCCGACCGACGAGCAACTCAGCCGGCGGCTGGCCTCCTTCGACGTTCCCCAGCGATTCGTCGTGAGCGGCTCCTACCAGCTCCCCTTCGGGAAGGGACGGCCCCTGGGGGCGGACGTGCGCGGCTTGCCCGGAGTTCTGATCAGCGGCTGGCAGATGAACTGGGTGTACTCGGCCCAGGCCGGGGTTCCGCTGACGATCTCCTCGGGCGAGAGCCTGGGCCGGAGCGCGAAGCTGCCCAACTCCCAGCGCACGCTGTCCCGCTGGTTCGACACCTCGGCCTTCCGCCTGCGCGAAACGCTCGAGCTGGTCGGGACGGCGCGGCTGCCCGACGTGCGCTCCCACGGCCGCAACAACATGGATTTCTCCTTGTACAAAGACACCCGGTTGAGCGAGGCGCTGCGGCTCCAGTTCCGGGCGGAATCCTTCAACCTTTTCAACCGGGCGGAGTTCGGCGATCCCAACACCACGGTGGGCAGCGCCAGTTTCGGCGTGATCTCGAGTCAGATCAACTATTCGCGCCAATTGCAGTTCGGCTTGAGGTTGCTGTGGTAGCCGGGGTCCGACTGGGGGCGTTGTGGGCCCTGGCCGGGGCGCTGGCGGCGGCCGATCTCAGCACGGGCTTTGAGTTGCGCGGCTTGGACTACCGGGGCCCGGGCGTCTGGCGGCTGCCCTTCACGCCCATTTGGGTTTACCAGTACAGCCTGCTGCGCGTCCGCTACCGCGCCCGCGGGCTGGCGCCTTCGGAGGCTCCCGTGCTGAGGCTGCGGCCGGGCAGCGTCGGCCCCGTAACGCCGGGCGCCACCAACCGGGAGAATCCCTTCGCGATGGGTGCGCCCGTGACGGCGATCCGGGCTGTGGATCTGGTCGCCGACGGCCGCCGGCGCACATTCGAAGTGGATGTGCGCCCCAAGTTGCTGACGGCGCAGATGGACCAACTGGAGTGGACGCTGCCGGCCGGGGCGCGCCTTCAGATCGAGGAGCTGGAGTTTCGCGCGCCCAAAGAGGCGGTCCCTTGCTCGGGAGGTCCTGCCCTGCCGGAAGGGGTGGCGCGCCTGCCTGCGCGCGGCCCGCTGGCCTGCGGCCAGGCCCAGGCCACCTCGTTGCGGGGCCGCGAGGCGATCCTGATCCAAGGGGGCGGGCGCCGCGGACGGGCGCTCTATCTGAGCCTTGTCGCGCACTTGCCGGCCGTCTCCAATTTCCTGCCGAAGCAGTCTGCCGACCGCTTCCGGGTGCGCGAAACGAGCGAGACCTCCCTGGCGTTGGTGCGGTTGCGCTACGCCGGCGGCGGGCAGGAGGAGCAGTTTCCCCTGCTGGTCTCCGAACGCCGCTTCGCGCTGGTGAACGGCAAGCCCGAGCTTTACGCGGTGGCGCTCGAAGCGGGCCGGTCCCTGGTCTCGGCGGAATTGCTCGATCGGAGCGAGCATGTGCAGTTGGTCCTCTACGCGGCCGGTGTTTCCGAGGCGCCGCCGCCCGAGCCCGCTGTCGAGTCGCTGCCGCCGGCGAAGCCTCCGGGCAACCGCCCGGCGGGCGAGGCGGACCTGGGGGCCTCGGTTTGGTTTCGCATCGAGGCCGCGCCCGGCAAGCCTGCGCCGCCGGCGGGCGCGGTGCGCGGGGAGCTGGAACGGGTTTCCTCGGCCGAGGGAGTGACGGCCTCGCTGAGGGTCGTCAACTCGGCCGCGCAGCCGGTCGAGTGCAGCTTGGTGTTTCCGGCGCTCGAAGTGCGCCCGGCGGCGGATCCGGCCGATGTCTATTACCTGTTCCCGCGCCAGGGCGCGGTCATCTCGCGCCTGGAGCGCACCTGGGAGGCGGTCTACACGGCCAATTTCCCGCTCCAGTTTCTGGACGTGTTCGCCCCTTCGGCCAACCGCGGCGCGGCGCTGATCGTCGAGGACCTCAGGGCGCTGCTGAAGACCTTTCGGCTGAAGAAAGCGGGGGCGGCGGTGGCGCTCGAGGTGGCCTACCCGCTGCGGCTGGGGCCGGGCGAGAGCTGGCAGCCGCCGCGGGCGCGGGTGGTGCTCCACGGGGGCGACTGGCGGGAAGGCTTCCAGGCCTACCGGCGCTGGGTGGCGAGCTGGTACAAGCCTGCCGGGCCGCGTCCTGCCTGGCTGCGGGAGGCTTGGTTCTGCCGGCGCGACTACCCGGTGGGAGGCAGCGACCGGCTGTTTGACGTGCGCGGGAACCGTTACAGCTTCCAGCAGCTCATCCGCGAGGGGCAGGCCTTCGGCGGCATAGACTTCATTGACATCTCCGGCTGGGCCCTCTCGGAAACGCACGGCCGCGTGGGGGATTACCGGATCGAGCTGGGCGGGCCGGAGGATCTGGGCCGAAACATCGCCCAGGCTTGGAAGGCCGGCATCCCGACCGGGCTGTATTTCGAGGGCTACCTGGTGGACAAGAACTCCGACATCGGCCGGCGGAAGCTGGCCCAGTGGCAGTTGATCGGGCCGGACGGCAAGGGGGCCTGGTGGCCGGGGGGCAGCCCGGAGTTTTTCGTCTGCCCGGCGCTGAAAGAGTGGCAGGAGTACTTCGCTTCGCGCGTGGCGGCGGTGGCGCGGGAAGTGGGCGCGCAGGCGGTCTACATTGACGAGCACGGCTTCGGAACGCGGCGCTGTTACTCGACCTCGCACGGGCATCCGCCCGGAGTGGGGATGATCCCCTACGAGATCGAGATGGCGCGCCAGGTGCGCCGCCGGCTGGACGAGGCGGGCATGGGCGGCACGGCGATCTACATCGAGGAAACGCCGGTGGATGCGGCCGCGCCGTACTACGACGCGGCCTTCTGTTACGCGATCCCGCACGCCGTGGCGGCGCACTCGCCGGCCAAACTGAATCTGTGGCGCTTCGTCTTTCCGGACGTGCGGCTGTGGGACATGCTGACGATCGGAGTGCAGCCGCGGCCGCTGTCGCTGGAGGATTTCCGCCTGTCGCTGTGGCACGGCAACGGGGTGTGGCTCAAGGGGCGCTCGGAGACCTGGTACGGCGAGGAGGTGTTGGCCTTCCTGCGCCGGGCTCGCGCGTGGCTGAAAGGCTATTCGGCGGCCTTCAACGGCCAGGCCGACCCGCTGGTGGCCTCGCCGCACCCGGCGGTGCTGATCAACCGCTTCCGGGGCGGCGGGCGGACCCTCTATACGCTGCTGAATTCCTCCTACCGCACGGTGCGGTTCAGCTTCCAGGACCGGCCCATCGAGCTGGCCCCGCGGGAGGTGACCGTACTGGAGGGCGGAGGGGAGGGAAGGCGGCCCGAGCCGACCCGGTGAGACTGAGCGGCGGCCAAGGCGCAATTTTCTGTTGCCGAGCGCCGCGGGCGGGGCTATACTAATAGCTTCCGATGGACTTCGCCGGCGCCAATCAGTTCTGGTACCGATTTTGGCGCTTTACCCGCTCCGGGTAGAGTGGCGTTGGCCGTCCGTTAGGAAAAATTCAGGCAAGCCAACCCACTCGAAAGAGTGGGTTTTTTATTTTGGGGCGGGTTTGCCCCGGGGCTTGCCGCCCTCAGGGAGCGGTCGCTTTGAGCAAGGGAGGCAAAGCCATGATCGTCTCGATGAGATTGCACGCCACCCGGGAGGAAGTCGAGGCGGTGTGCGAACGGATCCGGGAGTTCGGCTACCGGGTGCACACCATCCAGGGCGAGGAACGCGTGGTGATCGGCGCCATCGGGGTGGGGGACGTGACCGCCTGTCTGGAGTCGCTCCAGGCCATGCCGGGCGTGGAGAACGCCATGCGGATCTCGGCGCCCTACAAGTTCGTGAGCCGCGAGTTCCGGCGCGAGCGGAGCGTGATCCGGGTCAACGGGGTCGAGATCGGGGGAGAGGAGTTCGTGGTGATGGCGGGTCCGTGTTCGGTGGAGTCCGAGCGCCAGATCATGGAGACCGCCGAAGCGGTGGCCCGGGCGGGCGCGCGCCTGCTCAGGGGCGGGGCATTCAAGCCGCGGACTTCTCCCTACGACTTCCAAGGCCTGGAGCGGGAGGGTTTGCGCCTGCTGCGCAAGGCCAAGGAGGCCACCGGCCTGGACATCGTGACCGAGGTGATGAGCGACGGCGACGTGGATCTGGTGGCCGAGTACGCCGACGTACTGCAAATCGGGGCCCGCAACATGCAGAACTTCGCCCTGCTGAAGGCGGTCGGCCGATGCCGGCGTGCGGTGCTGCTGAAGCGGGGCATGAGTTCGACCATCCACGAGCTGCTGATGTCGGCCGAGTACGTCGTGGCGCACGGCAATCCGAACGTGATCCTGTGCGAGCGGGGCATCCGGACCTTCGAGACCGCCACGCGGAACACCTGCGATATCGCGGCCGTGGCGGTGCTGAACGAGCTGACGCACCTGCCCGTGATCGTGGATCCCAGCCACGCGACGGGCAAACGCAGCCTGGTGGCGCCGCTGGCGCGGGCGGCGGTGGCGGTGGGGGCCGACGGCCTGATGGTCGAGGTGCACCCGACTCCGGAGAAGGCGATCAGCGACGGCGCGCAATCGCTGACCTTCGCGGGGTTCCGGCAGATGATGGAGCAGTTGCGGCCCTACTTGGAATTGTGGAAGCAGGCGCGCATCGAGCCGGCGCGCGTTTGAGAGGGCGGTCGGGCGGCAGCGCCCGGCGGCGAGGTAAGCTGGCAGTGTGAGACGACGCATCCCGCCCGCGCTGGTGCTGCTGGCACTGGCGGCGATTTGCGGGGGCTCGGTGCTGCTGGTGGCCTGGCTCAGGGAGCGGAGCCGTACGACGGCGGACTGGCTGGGGCGCCTGCCGCCGGGCGAGGCGGTCATCGTCTATGTGGATTGGGAGGCCCTGACGCGGGCCGGCTTCGCCGAGTGGCTCGGGCTGTCGCGGCTGGCGGAGGAGCCCGAATACCGGGCCTTCGTCGAGCAGAGCGGTTTCGATCCGCGGCGGGACTTGCAGGCGGCTCTCATCGCCTTCCATCCCGAGGGCGCCTTCTTCCTGCTGCGGGGGCGTTTCGATTGGAGCGCGCTGGCCCGCTTCGTGGCGGCGCAGGGCGGGGTCTGCTACAACAGCTTCTGCCGGGTGGCGGGCAGCCGTCCCGAGCGCAAGATCTCCTACTTTCCCCTGCGGCGAGACGTGATGGCGCTGGCGGTGAGCCGGGACGCCTGGGCGGCGCAGCGGCTGCAAGCGCGGCGGGCGCAGAGCCTGGAGGCGCCGGAGGCGCCCTTGTGGTCGCTGGCGCCTGCGGAAAGCCTCAAAACGGCTAGAGAGCTGCCGCCGGGCACGCGCCTGTTTGCGAAGGCGATGGCGGGCGCCGAACGGCTGGCTTTCTGGGCGGCGCCCCGGGGCGACCGCCTGGAGCTGCACGCCGAGGTGACCTGCCGGTCCGCCGAGCAAGCCGGCGTGCTGGCGGCCCAGCTTCGCGGGTTGACCCAGACCTTGCGGGAGATGATCGCCCGGGAGCAGCAGCAGCCCAATCCGCGCGACCTGAGCGGGGTGCTGACGGCCGGGGTTTTCGAACAACAGGGGCGGCGTGTGCGGGCGCGCTGGCCGTTGCAGCGGCCGTTCCTGGAGTCGCTGGCCGGGTCGGGCTGGTGAGCGGCGGGCGGTGTTAGGATGGAAGAAATGGCATCCACAGGGGGCAGAGAACTGCCCAAGCTCCCCATTCCGGGCGTGCAGCATTTGATCGCGGTGGGTTCGGGCAAGGGCGGCGTGGGCAAGACCACCGTAGCGGTGAACCTGGCGGTGGCGCTGGCGGGCCTGGGCCGGCGCACGGGGTTGATGGACGCCGACGTGTACGGTCCCAACGTGCCGCTCATGCTGGGCATCCAGCGGATACCGAGCGTCTCGGGCGAGCGCATTCAGCCGTTGGAGCAGTACGGCGTGCGGGTGATGTCCATGGGGTTCCTGAACCCCGGGGACCGGCCGCTGATCTGGCGCGGCCCCATGCTGCACAGCGTGGTGCAGCAATTCCTGCGCAACGTGGAGTGGGGCGAGCTGGACTACCTGGTGGTGGACCTGCCGCCGGGCACCGGCGACGTGCAACTGAGCCTGATTCAGACCGCGCCCTTGAGCGGGGCGATTGTGGTGACCACGCCCTCGGACGTCTCGCTGGAGGACGCGCGCAAGGCGGTGCATATGTTCCGGCAAGTGCGGGTCGAGGTGCTGGGCATCGTGGAGAACATGAGCTACCTGATTTGCCCGCACTGCCAGGGCCGGGTGGACGTGTTCAGCGCAGGGGGAGGGCGGCGGACGGCTGAGCAAATGGGCGTGCCGTTTCTGGGCGAGCTGGCGCTGGACCCGGAGGTGCGCAAGGGGGGCGACAGCGGGCGTCCGGTGGCGCTGGAGAACGGCCGCCATCCGCAGGCGGCGGCCTATTTGGAGCTGGCGCGGGCGGTCGTGGCGAGGGTGGCGGAGCTGGGTCCGGCGCGGGCTCCCTCGATCGAGGTGAGCGACTGAGCGGCCGGGCTCAACCCTGCCGGCGCGGGCGCTGATAGGGTTCCTTGAGGTATCGGGCGGCCTCTTCCTGCGCTCCCTGGGTGTTGTCCTTGGTGCGAACCGCCTGGCGGTACTCGTTGAGCGCGCGTTCGCGCTGGCCGGTCAGGTCGAAGATCTTGCCCAGGTTGATGTGCGACCAGACTTCGGTCCACTTGGGTTCCAGGTCGCCGTTGAGCGCCTCGCGGAACTCGTTGGCGGCGGACTGAAAGTTGTTCTGCAAGAAGAAGACCTCGGCGATGCGGTAGTGGGCCAGCGAGCTGTAGCGGTTGACTTCCAGGGCCCGCTGGTACTCCTTGAGAGCTTCGTTGAACTCGCCGATCTCGGCGAACTGCTCGCCGCGGCGGATGGCCACCGCCACGCGCACCGTGTCGCTGAAGCGGAGCACGCGGCGGTCGGGATCGAGCGTCAGAGTCTTGGGCTTGCCGAAGGTCTCGACCACGAACTCCGAGGAGGTCCCCACCACTTCGATGCGTTTGGATTCGGGGTTGCCTTCGGTCTCGATCTTCAGCTCGACCGGCATGCGGAAGGTGTCCAGATCCTGGGAGACCTTGCCCACCACGCGAAAGCCCTTCTGGGTGCGGTAGACGGTGTATTCCAGCTTGAACTCGGGCGCTCCGCTGGACTCGATCCATTGCAGGAAAAAGTAGCCCAGAGACTGGCCGGCGGCCGCCTCGGCGGCCTTTTGGAGGTCTTCGGTGGTGAGGGAGGCCCAGGCGTGGGCGCCGGGGAATTCCTTGAGCAGGCGCCGGAAGGGCAGCTCGCCGATGACGTAGCGCAGCATGTGATAGACGGCGGCGCCCTTGCTGGCCGAGACCGCCCAGAACTCGGGCGAGTAGTCCTCGATGCGGGCGGTCTGGATCACCGGAATGTCGTTGATGGTCAGGGCGTCCACATAGAGGTCGTGCGCTTCGGCCTCCAAGGCGGCTGCGCCGTTGAGATGCTCCAGGTAGAGCAGCTCGGCGTAGCGGGCCGCTCCGTTGGTGATCCAGAGGTGATTGCGCGTGGCCGCCGAGAGCAGCATGCCCCACCACTGCCGGGCCACCTGGTTGGCCACCAGCCGCAGGTTCACCTGCCCGCCGATGCTGGTCGAGGCCAGGAAGATCAGGCCCGGGGCGGCGTACCCGTTGGGCGCGCCGGCCTCGGTCTCGACCACGGTGAGATTGGCCTGGGGCGGCAGACCGTACAGGCTGGTGAAAAAGGCCATGGCCCGCCCGAACTCCTCGCCGTAAGCGCCGGCCATGGGCTGGTTGGCGTTGCGGAAGTAAAGGGTCGTGGTCACGCCCTCGGCGCTGATGCGGGCCGGCTCGCCGCGCACCACCGCCAGGCTGCCCGGGAAGGAAGGCTGCGTGAATTCGAACTGGAAGGCGGCCTTGCCGGCAGGCGCCTCCAGCTTCCGCTCCAAGCCCGGCGCGAGGACGCGGAAGCCCGCCGGCACGGTGATCTTCATTTCGGCGGTGAAGCGGTCGGTCGTGTAGCCGCTGAGCGGGAACCAGCGGGCCGGATACATCAGGTAGGCGTAGTCGGGCTGGATGGCGGCGAATTTGATGCCGAAGACCGGGGACTCCTCTTCGCCGCTCAACCGGCCGTCGTAGTAAAAGATCACCGCGGCCGGGATGCCTTTGGCCAGCCGCTCGGGGAAGGTCAGCCGTTCGGTGAAGTCCTGGTGCGAGCGTGTGGCGGCCACCGGCCGCCCCCGCCCGTCCTCCACCTTGGAGACGTTCAGCGCGTTATGGAGCTCGAAGACCGCCGAGGCGATCTCGTCCTGTGGGACGAACCACACTTCGGCCCGGGCCGAGAGGGATCGCTCCTGGGGGTTGATTTCCGCCTCGAGGCGGTAGTGCTGCACGTCAATGCGGGGCCGCCGCTCCTGGCTCCAGGCGGCCGGGGCGCCCGCCAGCAGGACCGCCGCCGCCCACAGAATCCGCTTCATCCCTCACTCCCTCGCTTGTCGGTAGCTGAACGCATGAACTCCTCCACCAAGGCCGCGGCCCGTTCGATCGGGTCTTGCGGGCCGGACAGCCGAGCGGCGACCTGGGCCAGATCGCGCTGCATGCGCCGCCGGGCCTCGGGATCGCGCAGCAGGCGCAGTGCTTCGGCCGCCAGGCGCTCCCCTACCACTTCATTCTGCACTAGTTCGGGCGCTACGGCGCGGCCGGCCACCAGGTTGACCATGGAGTAGAAGGGCACGCGCACCAGCGGCCGGCCCAGCCGCCAGGTCCAGGGACTCACCTTGTAAAAAACCACCAGGGGCGTGCCCAGCAGGGCCGCCTCGATGGTGACCGTGCCGCTGGCGGCCAGCGCCACCTCGGCCTGGGCCAAGACGTCCCAGGTTTGCCCTTCAATCACTTGGATGGATGAGCGGGCGAGAGGTTCCCGAAAATTCGGGCCGCTCGCCCCCGAAAAACCTCCCTCGGGCGCCGCCCACAGGAAGGAGGCGGGAATCTCCCGGCGGATGCGCTCGGCGGCCTGGATCAAGGGCGGAATGTGGCGCGAGGCTTCGCTCCAGCGGCTTCCGGGCAACAGGGCCACCAGCGGGCGGTCCTCCGGCAGGCCGTGAGCCCGGAGGAATTCCTCCCGCGCCAGCCGGGGCCGCACCAGCCGGGCCAGGGGATGGCCGATGTAGAAGGCCGCGATGCCCTCCCGCCGGAAGAACTCCTCCTCGAAGGGGAAGATGCAAAGCAGGCGGTCAATGACGCGCCGCATCAGGCGCAGGCGGCCGCGCCGCCAGGCCCAGACCTGGGGCGCCACCAGGTAGATCACCGGGATGCCCTGCCGCTTGAGCCGGCGCGCCAGCCGGAGGTGAAAGTCGGGGCTGTCGGCGAGGATCGCCAGTTCGGGCCGCTCCTGGCGGCAGGCCGCCAGCAGGCGGCGGTACTGGCGGTAAATCTTGGGGACATGGCGCAGCACCTCGACCAGGCCGACCACCGCCAGCGAACCGGCGTCCACCACCGCCCGCACCCCGGCCGCTCGCATGCGCGGCCCCGCGCTGCCGAAGAACTCCGCCTCCCTCAGGCGCTCGCGCAGCCGCTCGACGAGGCTCGCCGTGTACAGGTCGCCGGAGGCTTCGCCCGCCGAGACCAGGATCTTGCGCCGCACACCCGAGCAGTTTAGCAGGCGCGGCGGGGCTGGGAGCGTTCTGTTACAATGAAGCCAAGCCGCAAGATGTCCACTCAAACCGAGGTGGGGAAGCTGCGCGTCCAGGAGTTCGCCGAGCGCTTCCGCCGCGAGGTCATTCCCTTGAGCAATGCCGTGGCCTATTTTGCGGCGCTGCCCATCGCCGAGGAGGACTTGCGGGATTACCTGCAAGACCCGGTGGCCGCCCTGCCTCCCGCCATTCAGGCCTTGCTGCCCCGGCTGTGCGTGTTCCTGGTGCCCTACCTGGAAAAGCCCAACGGCAAGGGGGAAGAGCTGGTCACCTTCGAGAAGCCGGGCGAGAAAGCGCAGGCCGCGGTGGCGCAATTCGATTCGCCGCCGGGACCGGTGGCGGTGCTGGCGATCAAGGACCGCGAAGTGGCCGAGTATCACTACTACTTCTTCCGGGCGGTGGCGACCCTGGCGGCCGATCATTTACCCGCCGAGGTCGAGGAGGCTTTCCACCGGCTGCTGCGCGACGAACTGAGCAACCGCATTCACGGCGAGGTGGATGATCAGGGCTGGCAGCTCAAGCAGTCCCTCCTGCGCCGGCAAAGCAACCTGCGCCGGGAGACCAAAGCCTTCCGGACTTACGCCCGGCAAGCTTTCATTGACACCCTGACGCTCTATCTGCACGGGATTTGCTGCGACATTGACGTGGAGACCGGGCCGCGCCAGCTTCCCAGTCGGTTTCTGCGCCGGCGCCTGGAGTTACTGCACAGTTACTTTCCACCCCCGCCGGGCTACGCCGTGTTCCCCGAGGAACTCAAGGACGCCTGAGGCCGGCGGCCGGCGCCCGGGATGGGCGAGAATAGCGGACTTGAAGATCCGCCTGCCCAAACTGCCCGCCGGGAGGGAGTTGCTGCGCGAGCTGCGGCCCACGCTGGAGTACTGGCTGCGCACCGAGGTGCACGTCTACGCCCTGGCGGTAGCGGCCAGCCTGATGCTGTCGTTTTTCCCCTTCCTGATCGTGATGGCCTCGCTGTGCCGCTGGGGGTTGCGCTGGCGGGCGGGGGCCGAGGCGGTGTACTCGGCGGTGAATCAATACTTCCCGGGCGAGCTGGGCGACTTCGTGGTGCATAACCTGCGCGTGGTAGTGCAGGACCGCGGGGCGCTGCCCCTGGTCTCGCTGCTGCTGTTGCTGTTCACGGCCAACGGCGTTTTCATTCCGTTGGAGGTGGCGCTGAACCGGGTTTGGGGAGTGAGCGAGCACCGCAGTTACTGGCGCAATCAAGCCCTCAGCATGGCCCTGATCTTCGCCTGCGGCACGCTGGCGCTGGGGGCGACGATCCTCACCGGGATGAATCCCCCTGTGGTGCGCCGGATGCTGGGGCCGCCGGCCTGGTTGGAGGCGCCGCTGGCCGTGCTGTTGAACCTGGCGGCGGCGCCGCTGGTGCTGGCCATGCTGCTGCTGATCTACTGGAAGCTGCCCAACCGTCGGGTGAGCTGGCGTGAGGCGGCGCCGGCGGCCCTGGTGGTGGGCCTGGCGCTCCAGGCGATGCAATACCTGAACCTGCTCACCTGGCCGCTGTGCCGAGCCAAGCTGCGCCGCGAGTACGGCCCGTTCTACTACTCGGTAAGCATCATCCTCTGGAGTTTTCTGGCCGCCATGGTGATCCTGGCCGGGGCGGAGTGGGCGGCGCGGCGCGCGCGCCGGGTCTCTGAGGCGCCGCAGCCGGAGGGGCGCGGGCCGGAGGGCTGAGGCTGGGCAGGCTGCCGTTCTGCGACAATCGTGCCTGTATGCGCGTAAAGCTGGCGTTCGGGAAAACGGGGCTCTGGGCGGAGCTGCCCGAGGGTTTTCGTTACCGCATCCTGGAGGCGCGCTCCGCCAGGCCGCTGGAGGACCCGGCCGGGGCGATCGAGCGCGCCCTGGATGAGCCGATCGGCTGCCCGCCCCTGGTCGAGCTGGCGCGCGGCAAGCGCTCGGCCGCCATTTCGGTGTGCGACATCACCCGCCCCGCTCCTAACCGGCTGGTGCTGCCGCCGCTGCTGGCCCGGCTGGAGCGGGCAGGCATCCCCCGCCCGGCGATCACCATCCTGATCGCCACCGGACTGCACCGGGCGGCGAGCGCGGCCGAGATCCGCGAGATTGTGGGGGACGCGGTGGCCGAAAGCTGGCGGGTCGAGAACCACGACGCCCGGGACCAGGCGGCGCACCGGGAGTTGGGCCGCACCGCTTCGGGCGTGCCGGTCTTTATTGACGAGCGCTTCCTGGCCGCCGAGCTGCACATCACGCTGGGCTTCATCGAGCCGCACCTGATGCTGGGCTATTCCGGCGGGCGGAAGCTGATCGCGCCGGGCCTGGCGGCGCGCCCCACCATCGAAGCGCTGCACAGCCCGCGGTTCATGCGCGATCCGCGGGCGGTCGAGGGTTCGATCCGGGACAATCCGTTGCACCGCGAGCTGCTGGAGATCGCGGCCATGGCGGGCCACGATTTTATCGTGGACGTCGCGCTGGCCCGCGACCGGCGCATCGCCGGAGTCTTCGCGGGGGAGCCCGTGGAGGCGCACGGCCGCGGGGTCGAGTTCGTCTCGCGCACCATGCTCGAACGGCTGGAGGCGGCGGTGGATGCCGTGATCACTACCGCCGCCGGCTACCCGCTGGATTTGACTTTCTACCAGGCGATCAAAGGGGCCACGGCCGCGGCGCACATCGTGAAAGCCGGCGGCAGGATCCTGCTGGCGGCGGCCTGCCAGGAAGGGGCGGGCGCCCAGGAATTCCGGCAGATGCTCGAGGCCTATGCCGACTGGCGCGAGTTCATGGATCGCATCCTGGGGGCGCCGGTGACGGTGGACCAGTGGCAGCTCGAGAAGCTGGCCCTGGTCGCGGCCAAGGCCGAGCTGTTCTACTACCTCCCGGGACTGCCCGCAAAGTATCATCGCTCGCTCTGGGGCCGCTCGTTCCCCAGCTTCGAGGCGGCGCTGGAAGCCCTCCTGGGCGATCTGCCGCGCGGGGCCTCGCTGGCTGTGATTCCGGAAGGTCCCTACGTGCTGGCGAAAGTCTCGGCCGCCTGAAGGGCGCGCCGCGGCAGGGCTCACTGCGCGCCGCGCAGCCGCAGCATGGTCTTGAAGGTCTGGAAAATGATGTAGGCGTCCAGGGCGGGCGAGAGGTGCTTGATGTAATAGAGGTCGTATTCCAGCTTGACGATGGTGTCCTCGAGGGTCTCGCCGTACTTGTAGTTGACCTGGGCCCAGCCGGTGATGCCGGGCTTGACGAAGTGCCGCTGGCGGTAAAAGGGGATCTTCTCCGAGAGGACCTTGACGAACTCGGGGCGTTCCGGGCGCGGCCCCACGATGGACATGTCGCCCTTCAGCACGTTGAAGAACTGGGGCAGCTCGTCCAGGCGCAAGCGGCGCAGCCAGCGGCCCAC
>Ga0209018_1000671_pt1 | contig 30695 bp, 19 predicted proteins | sample YNPBryBLVA2012_FD_185814 | JGI IMG/M metagenome (GOLD analysis project Ga0209018, IMG submission 185814) | Anoxygenic and chlorotrophic microbial mat microbial communities from Yellowstone National Park, USA - YNP Bryant BLVA 2012 (SPAdes)... ...
TCGCACGATGTCTTGAGCGGGGAGTCTGCCCCGAGGGCGGCGCAGCAGGCCGACAATGCGGCGCAGCCAGCCCCGGAGCCGCCGCCAGCGCCACCCAGGCCGGACGAGATGCCGCATTCGGCGGCACAGTTTGCCATCTCGCAAGAACCCAGGTTGTTCACCAAGCAGCTCAGACACGGGTCGCTCATGTCCTTTCCGATCTTGTCCGAGCAGCCCTCGTAGCACGCGCTGTCGCTACAATCGCAGGCGGTCACACAGTCCATGTAGGTTTGGCACGCGCCACCGGAGTAGTTGCCCGTCTTGTACCCGGCGCCGAGGCATGCTTGATAGGCGCTATCGCACTTGGTGGTCATGCAATCGGCGCAATCTTGCGCCGTGCCGCCCGCACTGCTCCCACCGCACTTGGGGTCGAGGGCCGCACCGCTTGGTGGTGTCTGGGCGGCGCCCCCCGTGCCTCCCGGATTGCCCCCTCCCGAGCCGGCTGCGCCCCCTCCCCCGCTGTCGTCGCTGCTTCCGCAAGCAGCCGCCGCCGAAAGCAGGGCCACTAGCCCACCCATGATCCAATGGCGCATGCTTCCCTCCTTGAACGAACGGTTGTCTTCTCACCCTCACTCGCCCTCTGGGACGAGCTTGGGAAGCTTACTGCCACCTCTGGTTCGTGTCAAACCTGTTCGAACGAGCAGAAGGGGCCTGGCAGCGCAAAGGGGATTCCATGAGGGACGCGCCAGGGTCGCGTGTGTCCATCGCTTCCTTGCCCAGGCATGAAGAGAGGAACCGAGGCATCCTCCAGCGATGACGGTCCGCGACAACAGCGTCCGCGACGATGAGGACACCGGAGGAAACATTGGGACGCCGCAGACGGGCGGCACCGCCGTTGTTGCGCTGAGTCCGGGCAAATGGCGGGGTAGAGGCGGCACTCGTTGGATGGTGCTGCCGGGACCGGTGTCGGAAATGCTCGACAGCGGCAAGCGTGCATGCGAAATTGTTGTCGTTCTCATGGGTTCGCCGCGGATGCCTCGTACACGATTGCTGTTGTGGATTCCGATGGTGGGGCTTGCGGTGATGTTGTCCGCCCTGGCGGCGGCCGGTCCGTACAAGCCGCACGACCCGCCCCAGCTCTGGCCGGACGCGGGAAACGCGTCTGGTTGGGCCGCCGATCCGCAGCCTTTGCGAACATCCAGGCAGTGGATACTCACGTTCCGCTACCGCGCTGGCAAAGTCGAATTCGTCGGGGCACGCCCGGTTCAGCTCGCCCAACCGGTGACCACGGCCCGACGCATCGGTCGCTACGCCGTGGAGCTGATGAGCGGCCCGGCCCTGGTGGACCGCGTTCGCTTCGATTTCCCACTGCTGGGCGCCGACGAGCTCGCCGGCCAGTCGCGGCGTCCCTACAACGACCCTCCCAGGTTCGAGGTCAAGGCCGTGGTGACCTACCAGGTGATGGTGCCCGACTCGCCGAGAGTTTCCCGCGCACGACTGGTGGACCGGGCAACCTCGAGGGTGACGATGCTTCCCTGGCCGCCGGCAGCCGAAGGCGCGGTCGACGGCGGGGCCGACGGCGCCGTGGACGCAGCGTTGGATCATGGGTCGCCTGACGGGGGAGCGGACGGCTCGACGCCGGTGGATGCGCGGCCGGCCCCGGACGGATGGCCGGTGCCGATACCGCGCGAGGCCGACGCTGGCCTGCATCCGCGGGACGGTGGACGGACGGACGTTTCTCGGTGAGTGGTGCCCCGCAGGCGCATCGCGCTGTCACCCCGATGTCACACGATGGCGGCGCACGCTGGGCTAGCATGCCCTTCATGATGCGACGACGCGTCTTGTTTCGTGGGCTGGCTGGATGGGTTGTCCTCCTGAGCGCGTGCGGCTCGGATGCGGAAACGACGTCGACGCCGGGCCCCACACCGAATGCCGGCGACCCACAAGCGTTCGTCGAGGATGAAATCCGGACGCTCCGGTCGTGCGCACTGGCCTGCGACCCGGATTGCGCGGAGCCGCAGACGCCGTTCGCATGCCCTGCGTTGGGGCCGTGGACGACGATCCCTCACGACACGGCGGCGGATCGCTGCGGCGCATGGGACGGCGTCACGACACCATCCCCTCGACAGGGAAGGTGCACGGCTTCCGACCCGTCGGGCGAGGCGCTGGCGAAGACGAATTCATCCGGCACGCCGGTGGTGCTGCCCGACGGCAGGCGACTTCATCCGGCCGGCGCGACCTGGGTGTTCCGGGAGCCGGACCTGCGGGGGACCTTCCCGTTCTCCGCGGTATGGGTGCCTGGCACCCGCTTCGTGGTGGTGAGCGATGATGGCTACGTGGACCACGTCTTGCGGGTCATTGACGTCCAGAAGCTCGCCGCGGGGCAGGACCCGGTGGCGTCCTACCACGCCTTTGCGTATCCCGAATCGCTGAACTACGGTCTTGCGGTGGCCCCCGACGGAACGGTCTACGCAGCAAGCGGGCGGGAGCAGTCCGCGGTATTCGGGTTCACGGTGGATCCGTCGACGGGCGCGCTGGCGAGGGATGCATCCAAGGACATTGCCTTGGAGAACGATGGGCCAGGCGACGTGTTTCCGATGGGGATCGACATCTCACCGGACGGCAAGCACATGGTGGTGGCGCAGGTGCTCGAGCGCGAGGCGCTGGTCTACAGCCTGGAGGGGGCGACGTACGGGCAGCGGGAGTACACGTTCGATACGGGCGACGGCGACCAGTTCGCGGCGGCGTTCGACCCCTTCGCTGCCAACGTGGCTTATGTGTCAGTGTGGAACAAGAAACGAGTGACGGAGTTCGACCTGACGACGCAGGCCACGCGCACCATCCCGGTGGGCAGCCAGCCGCAGGAGATGGTGTTCTTCGACGCGAACTACATGGCCGTAGCGGAGGCGTTGGGGGACGACATCGCGATGGTGGATCGGTCGGCGGGGGTGGTGGTGAGCAAGGTGCCGATCGACCCGGCGAACGGCAAGCGCGCGCAGTCTCCCACGGCGCTGGCCTACGACAGTGCGAACCGAAGGCTGTACGCCACGCTTGCGACGTTGAACGGCGTGGCGGTGTTCGACGTGACGCCGAGCGGCGGACCGGGGCAGCCGCCGGTGCTGACCTGGGCGGGGGCGATTCCGACGTTGTGGTGGCCGACGGACGTGGTGGTGGCGGGACCGTCGGAGCCCAACCCCGGATCGCTTGTGATCCTGAGCGGCAAGGGAGTGGGGGGCGGACCTGCGAGCTCGCCCACGCACGCTGGCGAGGGAGCGAACGGCGACCAGATGCACGGCGGCATCCAGTACGTCGACTATCCGGATGCGACGCGCCTGGCGGCGCTGACGCAGCAATTCGACGAAGCGAAGCGGGTTGGCGCGCGGCCGGGCTACCCGCAAGTAAGCTGCCCGGACGGTGCGGACTACGACTTTCCGGTGCCCGCCACGAACACCGAGGGGCCGAGCCGGCTCATCGATCACATCGTGTTCATCGTGCGCGAGAACAAGACGTACGACGCGATCATGGGAGACGTGGAGGGCGGCGACGGCGACCCGAGTCTGGTCATGATTCCGGGCAAGATGGAGGACGCTTTCGGCAACCTACGCGCAATGGCGAGGACGTTCACGCACGGGGACAACTTCTACCACGACGCAGAGAAGTCGATTCAGGGGCATTTCTGGGCGGTATTCGGCAGGTCGTCGGACTACACCGAGCGCACCTGGCTATCGACGTGGGGCCGTGGATCCCGGTCGATACCGATCCAGGGCGTTGCCACGAGCACTCGTCCCGAAGAGGGCGGCCTGTTCGACTGGCTAAAGGCCGGCGGCGTGGACTTCGACAACATGGGTGAGCAGATCGGCAACATCGGTCTCGATCCAAGGTACGGCAACGGTGGATTCGTGTCGACCGGCAGCACTCGTCCCGACCTGCTCGATGCCTGCTACATCGCGGCCCGGGCGCGAGCGCTGTGCGATCTCAAGCCATTCACCTACGTATGGCTCGTCAACGACCACACCTTCGGGGGCCAGGCGGGCAAGCCCAACCCCGGCCTGATGATCGCGGTCAACGACGAAGCCACGGGCATGGTGCTCGACGGCCTTTCGCACAGCCCGCTTTGGAAGAGCACGCTGCTGGTGGTCATCGAAGACGACCCGCAGGATGGTGCGGACCACGTCGACACGCATCGGTCGATCGTGGTGCTCGCGTCGCCCTGGGTGAAACGCGGTTATGTGAGCCATGCGCACTATGACCCGGCCTCGCTGCACAAGCTCTTCGCGCACATCCTTGGCCTGCCCTACAACAACGAGATGGTGGCGAACGCAGCCGTGCCGTTCGACATGTTCACCTCGACGCCGGACTACACGCCGTTCACCTACAAGCCTCGAACCTGGACGGACGGGCGTTGCAACCCATCGGGCACGCCGATGGCCGTCGAGGCCGAAGCGTGGGGATGGGACTTCTCGGAGCCGGACGAGCAGCCTGGCCTGTCGCAGCAGGTGTGGCGCATGTTGCATCTCGGGCAGAGGTAGGGCCCGAGGTCACCTGCCGACAACACATCTCGTTGCGAGGCGGCGCTCCGGAGGCGTCGATGCGTTCCTTGTGAGGGTCTGGCCCCGGCGGGCGTTCGGTACGCTTGTGGTGCGGAGTGGTCTTCCCAAGCACGCGCGACCTGAGTAGGCTGCCGCGCGCTTGGAGAGCACGACATCATGATCCCCACTCGATCCTTCCGGCTCGTTGCGCAGATTGGCGCTGCGGCAGGCCTGCTGTGGGCGTCCGCCGGATGCCCCACAGAGTCCCCGCCCCGCCGCCCGGAGCCCAAGATGGCAGACGACAACGAGCCCGCACATGCTGCCGAATGGTTGTTCGTCGCGTCGGAAGGCCCATCGGTCCGAGGCAAGAAGGCCGAATGCGAGAAGGTCGCGACGTGGGTCCTGGGCGAGAAGGACTGCACCGGAGACCTGTGTGTGCATGCACGGGATCTCGGACGCGACTGGCTCCAGCGATGCACGACGGTCCTCCCGGACAAGGTCGACGCCGTGCAGGAGATGGTCGATGCTGCTTCGCAGCGCGCCGAGTTGCCGGATGACGACTGCGTGCGACAGGGGAATCGCCTCCTGCGCGAGCCGTCTTGCCAGGACGAGGCGTCATGCACGGAGCAGGCGCAGAAGTGGGTGTCGACGTGCGGCGAACGCTACGCCACACCGCTGATGGTGTTGATGATCGTCCGCACGCTGGACAGGAGGCTGGGCGAGGACGCGCACTTGGTGCTTGACACCCGGTCCTGCGCCACGATGGGGGCGCAGATCGCAGCGGGGTACGGTTGTGATACCGACGACGAGTGCAAGGAGCCGGGGGACACGGCGGTAGCGTGGCAATCCCGATGCATGGGTGGCGAGAGCGGAACACCAATCGTGCTCGCATTCCAGGTGGCCGACGTGCTGGTGGGCGGCGGCAAGGGCGTGGATCCGATCCCGGTCGATGCCATGGCGAGAGCGATTCCGGACGGGACCTTCCCGCTGACGCTCGAAGACAACCAGGGGGTGGTGACGTGGGTATGCGGGTCGCGGACGAAGACGCTGAAGGACTACCTGGCCGTGCGTCAGAGCTGCGTGCAGGGCGAGGTGATCGTGGCCCATCTCGACAAGAGCCACCATGTTCGCACGGTGTCGGTGCCGCACGCGACGGACGCGGACTTCCTGCGTCTCTTCCCCTTTCTGATGGTGAAAGGGGAGCAGGAGGCGAGGGATCTGGCGGCGCTCGACGACTTCACGAAGGCGTTGGGCGAAGCAGCGGAGGACGCTGCCTCCCGCCATGAAGACCGGGCGTACAGGAAGCTCGTGTCGGTCATGACGCCGAAGATCTGGGCGATGGTGCGCCTGGCCGCCTACCAGAAGGCGGTGGCGTCGATGGACGGGAGGCTGGAGCCCGCGTTCAAAGCCTGGGGCAAGGCCAAGGCGCGCGCTGCGGACAGGATCCGGAAGGACGACGAATTCGCGCTGTTCGTGGGCAGGGCGCTGGCGAGTCCGCTGTCGGACATGACGGCGGACGGGGAGGTGTCGCCGGGATCGTATGCGACCCCCACGGCCTTCACGCTCTCGACCTGGATGCCGCGGTCGATGCATGCCTATCGCAAGGAGCTCGAGCGGGCGCAGAAGAGGGCAGAACGACGCCCTGTCGCACCAGCGCGCCTGGGACAGCTACGCACCCAGGCCGTGGAAGACATCGCCGCCTGTGCCGCGGCGCAGAAGGAAGTTGCCGACGCCGAGCAGGCGGCAGCCGATTGTCTGTTCGGGGGGGCAGCCTGTCCGCAGGCCAAGCCTGCGGCGCTGTCCGCGGCCGCCGACGCAGCGCGACAGAAAGCCGCCGCCGCGCGTGCTCGTCTGGATGCATTCCTGGCGTCCGGCGTGCTGGAGGCGTCCGAAGTGGCACGCATGGACGCGGACCGGGTGACGCGCGGCTGTCTCGATCCGTGACCGGAGCGCTTGACGTCGCAGTTCCCTGCCCCATGTCCTCCAACAGGCTAGTCGAACGAACGCCCGGACAGGCGAAGGCTCGGTACTCGCATCGTCGGTGCGAAGGGAGAGTGTTCCATGCGGATCAAGATGAGTCTGGAAGACGTGCTCAAGGGCAAGGTGCTGGGCGGAGTGACCACAGTCGACGCGCGGGAGACGATGCGCAGCGCGGTGAAGACGATGGCGGAAAACAACTTTGGCGCGCTGGTCGTCACGTCGGACGGGGCGCCCGTAGGCATCGTCACGGAGCGCGACGTGCTGCGCCAGGCAGCGCAGGGGGAGGGCTTTCTCGACCGCAGTGTGGAGGAGGTCATGACGCGCAACATCGTCGTCGGCACGCTGTCGGACGACGTGGAGTCGGTCAAGCGGTTGATGACGGAGCGGCGATTCCGGCATGTGCCGGTGGTGGACGGCGGGCGTCTGGTCGGGATTGTATCGATCGGCGATGTGGTACGCTCGCAGCTTACGACGACGCAAGCGGAGGCGAGGTACTTGCGGGACTACATCGCGGGGGTCTATGCGTAACGGGGCACTGGCGGAGCTGGGGTCGGCGTTGGACGGAAGCCGGGCGGACGTGCGGTCACGTTCGGTTGCCGTGAGCCTGGAGTACTTGGCGAAGCGCCTGGGCGGCGTCGCCGGTAGCGCGGGGTAGCATCTCGGCTGCCGCCTGCAAGACCCGGGGACCGCAGCCGGCGGAGAGGGTGGCGAGGGCACTTGCGCGGTCGGAGGGGCTGGCGTGTTGGAGCACGCCGAGCACGGTTTCGGCGGCCTCGTCGGAATCAATGAGGGCCAGGGCACGGAGCGCGGACGAGCGAGCGGCGTCGTCGTCGACTTCCCTGTAGATTCGCGCGAGCGGGTCGAATGCGTGGGGGAAGTGGAGCTGCTCGATCGACTTGCACGCCTGGGCCCGCACGGACGGGTCAGGGTCGGAGAGGGCGCGGCGCAACGTGATGAACGATCGCTTGTACAAGAATCGGCCGAGGGCGGCGGCGACGGCGGTGCGCACCTCGGGTTCAGGGCGGTCGAAGAGCTTTTCGAGCGGAGAGAGCACGACATAGAGCTCGGTGGGCGCCAATGCCTCGACGAGCGAAGTGAGCGCGGTAGTCGGCACCGGCTGGCCTGCCATCTCGATCGGCAGCGCCTGGAGTCGAGCGAGCAACGCGCGACGTCGCACCACTTCGGACGACGTGATGGTGTCGATGACGATATCGCCGCAGACATCTGCGGCGGAGCCGCGCTGCTCCCATTCGATCATGTCGGCGATCCAGACTTTGGCAAAGCCCTCGGACCGGCCGGGCTCGATGATGGGGGCAGCATCGATGGCTTCGTCGCGCGCATCGGTGTAGCGTGTGGACGCGCGTGCGTAGTGGTTTCGCCGTGCGGGCTCGATGGGCAGGTGGGCGAGTTCGACGTAGACCTGGCCGGCGCGCCGGAATTGGCCCAGCTCGGCGTAGGACAAGACGCTGGCGAGCAGGGCATTTTCGGCGATCGCGGGTGGTGCACCGCGCGCCACGGTCGCGCGAGCGAGCTGCCGCCACATGTCCGCCTGCACCAACGTGGCGTGATTGGCGACGGCGGTGAGGCCCTGGCTGCGCGCGTAGGAGCCCATCTCTCGGGCAACCGTGGCGGCTGCGGCCACCTCGCCCTTGTCTTGGAGGAACCGGATGGCTTCGGCATACTCCTTCAATGCATACGTGCGGAGCTGATCTTCGCGGAGGATTCGGGCAAGGTTGACGTAGCCTTCGAGGGCATGTTCGACAGTGCCGGAGTCGCGTCCGATGGCGGCGAGCACCTGGTAGCAGTCGAACGCGCGCTCGCGTTGACCGATAGCCTCGTAGCGGTCGGCGGCCTCTTCGAGCAAGTGGACGGCGGCGACCATGGCCTCGTGGGCAACGGCGGCGCGGCCGGTAAGTCGAGCGGTCCGGGCGACATTGAAGCGCGCAAGCGCGGCGGCGTACAGGTCACCTTCGTGGGTGGATCCGATCGACTGGGCGAGGCGCGACCAGAGGGGCAACGCTTCGTCGAACTGGTGGGCCTTCTCGCGGTGTGCCGCGGCGTGGGCGATCATCCCGGCAGACTCGAATTCCATCGCAGCGCGCGAGTACAGGTCCACCGACCGCGGGTCGCCCTGCTTGATTCTGAGGGCGGCAGCCACGTACGACCGGGCACGGTCCTGGGGCGCCACCTGCGGCGCGAGCCGGCTCATGGCCTGGGTATCCCCCAGATACCAGGCGCAGGTCAGGGCACCGCGCGGATGGCGCAGCCCCTCGAGCGATTGCATGAGGACGGTCACGGCCGGCGCATACTCGTCTTCCAGCGCGTAGGCCTGTCGCAAAGGCTCCGCCAGGATCTTCACGGCGTCCTGGGGACGTCCCGCGCCCACGGCCTGCTGGGCCTGGGCACGAGCCTCGCGCAGGTCTGCGGCGCTCACGACACCACCTGCGGGGCTGGCTGGGGCACAAAGCTCGCGCGTGGTGCACCGGGCAACGCCTCGCCGGCACTGCTGCTGCCGATGCTGCCGAGGATGTTACGGGCCGCGCTTGCGCGAGCGCCGTGCTCGGCCAGCGTGGCGTGGTCTACCACCCAGTAGCTGTCGAGCAGGTCGACGTAGTCGAGATTCAGTTCGCCGCCCGACGGGAGAATGAACACGGCACCGATGCGGGCGGATCGCTTGACCGCGGCGATGAGGTCGCGCGGCACATAGAGCGCGGCGTGGGTGAAGATGTGAATCACGGTGTCCCGGTGATCCCTGGCCGACTCGATATCGAGGACGGTGACCAGCTCGGAGAACACCCGTCGCGGGTTGCGGCCCCGTTCCCCGACGAAAGACAAGACATGGGGCGTGGGCAGATTGGCGCCTCGCGCGTGGTGCGCCTCGTACAGGCGGGAGTCGAAGAAGCGAATCGACACCGACTCGCCCTCGAGCACCAGCTTCTTCGATGTGGCGAGGGCCATGCCTCGGGCGAACACTTCACGCTCGCCGCGCATGGATGCCGATGCGTCGATGAGCAACACATGGCGTCTACCCTGGGGCTCCGGCTCGGTTTCCTTAGTGTAGTACAGCACCTCGTTGTCGAGGAATCGCCGCGTGAAGTCCTCTGCATCCCAGGCGAGCTCGGTGAGCACAAGATTGTCGAGGCTTCCCTTGTTGCCCAGTCCTCCACAGCCGAATCCGGCCCGGGTCGACGCCCCGGGACGCGCCTTGGTTTCCAGCACGCTTGGCAAGATCTCGAGGGAGAAGTTGACGACATCGTGGGCCGCGGGTGAGCTCAACGCGGCGATCAGGTCGACTTGCAGGGCGGCGCCTGCACCCGATTCGGAGCCGAGCACGCCCAGCAGGTGCAACGTGTCCAGGTCCAGCGCGTCGGCCACCGTCAGCATGAACAGGCGGGATTGCTCGAGCAGCGCCACCGTCTGCAGCTCGAACGTGCGATCCAGCCTGGAAAACAGCCCTTCGATCTCGCCATCGATGCCGTCGAACAAGGCCGCGTCCGGGGCCAGCTCCGTGGGATACGATGGCCGCGCTGCGAGGCGACGCGACGCGACGGCGAGCAACTTGGCGAGCACCACGACGACCATGTCGTCGGACAGGCGCAACGCAGCCGCGCGGCGAGCGGCTTCGCACTGGGCCAGGTCCTGGATCAGACGCTCGTAGGCCCGGCAGGACTCCGGGCCGCCAGGCAGCCGTCCGAGCAGGCGCGCCGGGTCGGTGCGGAGGCCGAGCGCCACTTGGTCCGAAGGCGCGGCGAACAGCAAGCCGATGTCGTGGACGGCATGGAAGGACACGTCGACGCCGAGGCGCTGCAGATCGCGTTGCCAGCGCAAGGCCCGCAAGGCCAGGGTGGGGGCTCCGGGGCGCACGGCCGACAAGGCCAGGGATCCAAGCATGCCGACGACGGCCGGCTGGGAGCGTTGATGCGGAGTCAGCGGCATGTTCCGGCCGCAAGTGTAGAGGGCGGAGGCCGAAACGCAAAGCGCAAAGGATAGTCGATGGGGGTGATGACCTTGGACGAGACGGTGTACGATGCCTGCGGCATCGGATGACACGGTCCATGGTCATGCCTTCGGTAGCCCAGGCGATACGTGACGCGATCGCGGCGGAACTTGCGGCAGCACGCTTCTACGACGACCTCGCCGTGCGGACGGACGACGCTCGGGCGCGTCAATTCCTGGAGCGGATGGCCGAGGTGGAGCACGTGCATGGAAGCGAGATCGCCGCGCACGGACAGGTGCTCATCGCGGATGGTCTGCCGGATTTCCCAAGCGAGGAAGCGGAGACGATCGAAGTGCTGCCCGAATGGCAGGAAGCCGACGACGTGAGCATCGACGAAGCCTTGGAGATTGCCGCGGCTTGCGAGCGAAAAGCTGGTTCGGCTTACGGGATGTGGGCACAGCGGATGACAGGACGGGCTCGCGAGTTTTTCTGTCTTCTGGCCGACGCGGAGGCAGAACACGAGCGCATGATTGATCAGGTGCTCTCCCGACGTGTGACGGCGCAACGGTCTAGGATGCCGATCGCCCAGATCGCACGCAACATCGTGGAAGGCGAACGGACGTGCGCGCGGATGTTCGTAAGCATGGCGCAGCGAGCGAGGGACCCCCACGTGCAACGCTTCTTGATGGGCATGGCCGACGTGCAGGAGCTGACGGCGGCGGAGACGGAGCGAAAGGTCGTGGAGCTGACGGGAGCGCCGATTGCGCCCAAGCCGAACCTGCCGATGCGCCGCTTCGAGACGATACCGCGACAACCTGTGGAAGAAGCGCTCGACCTGGGGCAGGCGATGAGGCTGAGTGCGGACATGGAGCTCCGCACCGCGCTCGTGTATCAATCGATGAGCCGGTACGTGGACGGGGCCGAGGCGGACTTGGTGGCGGAGGTCGCCCGGGCCGAAGCGACCAGCGCACGGCGGATCGAGGCGGCGATCAAGGAGATCTGACCGGGCAGTTGGGCGCACGCCGTGGGCAGGCGCCACCGTGTCATGAGGCTGGCCCAAGACCTCTCGGGTGGTCGGGATTCGTACGAGCGCACACCGATGTCGGGTCCGTATTGCCGGTCGACCTGCGCCGGCGTATCATGCTCCGAATCCCTTGGAGCTTGCAGCATGCGCCAGTTGCTTCTGATCGCGTGCGGCCTCGCGGCCGCGACTTCGTCGTGTTCGGCCAACGACACCGGGTCGACCTTCCAGACCGGCGGCAGTGACCTCGATGCCAGCGTCGGCGTCGATTCCCCCCCGGACCAGTTCGTGCTTCCTGATGTGTCGCATCCTGACAGCGCCGATGCGGAAGGGGGCAATGCGTACCAACCGGACGCGGCACCGGATACCACGGATTGTCCGCCGGGGATGAGCCAGCCGTGTGACGCACCGGTTCCGATGGGTTGCCAGGCCGCCGAAGCATGCGGCAACGGGCTCGACGACGACTGCAACGGCAAGGCTGACGACACCTGCTCGTGCACGCCGGGCTCGGTACAGCCGTGCTTCCTGGGGCCGCCGGGGCGCGTGGGGACCGGGGCGTGCGTGGCCGGCACGCAAACTTGCCAGGGCACGGCGGAGTTCGGCACCTGGGGTGATTGCGTGGACGGTCTCTGGCCTGTCTCCGAGGTATGCGACGGGCTGGACAACGACTGCAACGGATGCGTGGACGACGGGTTGTGCTGTCAGCCACCAATCACTTGTCCGAGCTCGGGTGACATACCGGAGGCTCACCCGTTCGTACCGTACCAACTCGACGGCAAGCTTTGGTATTCGGGGCCGGCGACGGCATGGAAGTGGGATATCCAGGGCGGCCCGTGCGACGCGCTGCTCGGCGCCAGCTATACGGTCGTGGGGGGCACCACGGCGACGCCCACGATCAACTTCACGTTGTCCGGCGACTACACGGTGACGATGACGGTGACCACGCCCGCCGGAGACCTGTCTTGCACGTTCGTCATTCATGTCGCGGGCCCCGGCTTGCGGGTCGAGCTGTGCTGGGAGGGAACCGGCTCGCGCGACGTGGACCTGCACATGATGCGGAACGACTTCCACCAGGACTGGTGCGCGGGAGACTACGACTGTTACTATCTGACGTGCAAGGCGAGCAACTGGAAGATGCAGTCTTGGGGCTACGGCAACAGCCCGATCGCCGAGTGCTCCGGCGGACCGGAGGGCGACCAGTGGGTCGACAAGGGGTATTGCTCGAACCCGCGGCTCGACATCGACAACATCGACACACCCGGGATCCCGGAGAACATCAATGTCGACGCGCCGGAGACGGGGCAGACGTTTCGCGTGATGGTGCACTACTACGACGGATCGGGTGAGCCCCACCCGATGGTCAACATCTATTGCGACGGCCATCGCATCGCGACCTACGGGCAAGCGCCGGACTTCGTGACGGGCTTCAACGATGCGGGGGGATACGGCTGCCAGGGGAGCACCTGGCGCGTGGCGGAAATCAAGACCGACGTGTCTTCGGGCTCGACGATTTGCGACGTGCGCGCGCTGCACCCGCCGAACCAGAACACGGGTTACGACGTCAGGCAGAACACGACGAGCTATCAATGATCTGGGACAGGGGGCCATCCTCCTGGGGGTCAGCACGCGTGGTCTGGCAACCCGGCCCCAGGCTGTCGTACAATCGCAGCGCGTCCGGAGGGCACCATGAAATCCTGGCTCGCCGCTTCCCTGCTTGTCACGTCGATCGCAGCCGCCGCGACGTCTGCGGCGCAATCCAATGAGAAACGGATCGTCGTGTTTCGAGACGGCCTCGTGCCGAGGATCGAGCCGTCCGGCGAACGCTACGTGCACGGCGCGCTCGACTTGGAGATCCAGTTCGCCGACACCAACCCCCTTTGTTTCGCGTACACCATCGACGACGACGTGCCGCCGCAACCGTCTGCACCGGCAGCCTCGCGGTTCGAGGGCGCCCTGTCATCGGGCCAGGGGTCGCTCGTCTTCAGCGATGTCGACGCGGCGTTCGCCGCGATCGACGCTCGCATGCAGGAGCTCGGCACGCTCAGCATGGAGGCCGTGGCAAAGGGCTCCCTCGACGACGTGTGGGACACGTGCTTGTGGACGGACCCGCCGGCCAAGATGCTCGCCGTACAGAAGCGCCGCATCGCGGAAGTCGACGCGCTGATCAAGTCGCGCCTCGCGGACAACGGCGCATGGACTCGTGTCCTCGTCTCGTCCATCGATACCCTCGCATCCGTGCGACGGCGCGCCGACGCGCTCGTCTCGGCCAAGCCGACGGACCTGCAACCGCCGGTGAGGCGTCGTCTGCAAGAGTCCACCACCGAACTCGAACGCTACGTGGTTGCGTCGTTCACGCTGCTGCAGCGTCTTCAGCAGGATTTGGAGGACGCCCACATCCGCCTGGCGTCCATGCCCACGACCGTCACGCGCACCTACGAGCCCGGTCAGCGCGTGGTGGTGAAAGTACGCAGGACCCGCCTCCAGAAGGGCAAGGTAGCCCCCGGCGCAGAGTCTGTCGTGTTCTCCTCGCAGGCATTCCGAACCCTGGTGCCGATCCTGTTCGACATCGGCATCGGTCCGTCGATCACCTTCAAGAACATGCAGGAGTACGGCTTGACCCAGCGGGTCGATGGCAAGCAGGGCCATGGGCCGAACGTCACCCGGACGCGCGACGATCTGAACGCGGACGTGCTGGTGTCGATGAGCATGTACGTTTGGGGATCGAGGTATCTGGATGACCAACTGTTCCGATGGCAGCAGCTTCTGCCTCGCCCCATGGTGGGGATTTCCCTGGGCCAGCCCTTCGAGTCCATCTACGTGGGCGGGCAGATCGATCCCATCCAGTTCCTCGACATCTCGGTTGGTGCGCGGGCCTACTCGACCGAGTTCCTTCTCGCGCCCGACGCCGGCCAGCCCGCCTACACCGATGCGAACGGCGTTGCGCAAGAGCCTGCCACGCGCAAGGGAGTCTCGACCCAGATGTTCGTGGCGCTGACCTTCAGCACCGACCTGGTGCACCGTTGGATCGCCATGTCGTTCTGATCGTTGTCGGGGATACCCATGAGCATTGCCCTGTTTCTTACCGGACTCGCCAAGCTCGCATTCGGCATCGTGGTCGGCGCCCTTGGGATCTTCCTGGCGTCCAGGGTGCTGCACAAGTTTCTTCGATCGGGCACTTCCGACGAAGAGCAGAAAAAGGGCAACGTGGCCCACGCAATCCTCTACGCATCGAGCCTGCTTGCCCTCGGGCTGCTGGTGCAGCACGCGGTGGAAGCCACGTTCAGTGCGATGGATCTGTTGTACCGGGGCCATGCCATCACCGGACCGATGATCAGGCGGTTCGGCATGTATGCTCTGTTGCATGTGACGTTCGCGCTGGTAACGGGGGCTGCGGTCATCGCGCTCGGCGCCCTGGTGTTCGGCTATCTCACACGCGGAGTCGACGAACTCGCGGAGATCAAGCGGGGCAACGTCTCGCCCGCCCTCGTGCTCGGAGCCGTGATGATCGTGATGGCCCTGATGACCGCGCCGGGCCTCCAGACCGCGCTCGACGGCCTGCTTCCCCTGCCCGCGCTCGCCCGCGATCAAATGATCGCACCGTCGTGACCGGGGCTGGCGATGGATGCACGGGTGTCTGCGGGAACCTCGGCAGCCGGGCTCTGGGCGGTCCTGGCCGCGGCACACCTGACCGGCTGCTGCTGCCCATGCACAAACGACTGCGATACGGGATGCGATCCCAGCGCTTGCTCGCCAAGTATTCCGACCGCGCCGGTAGCACCTGTCGGACCGGAGGTGGACCTCGGGATAGCGCCCTACCCGCCGGGCACGCCCACGGTCAGCCCGGCATCGTATCGCTGGACAGCGCGGGAGCTGAACCCGAATCGCTACAAGGCAGGATATGCGCTCTCGCCGGAGGAGGCGCGCCGGGTGCAGGCGGCGCTCGACGCTTTTGCGCGCAAGGTGCAGTACCGGTCGATCGACGACAACTCGTTCGCCTGGGTACCGCCGGCAAGCTGCCACGGGGACATGCGCTGCGTGTTCGCCGAGATGTACCGCTCGAACCGCGATGACGTCAGGGCGCTGGCAGCGCATTTCAAGAACCGCGTGGTCGAGGCGAACCTCGACGCGATGCAGGCGGCATCGCTCGTGGTGAGCTTCGTCCAAAGCGTGCGATATGAGATCCCGAAAGAGGAGCCGTTCGGGATTCTGCCACCGGCGCTCGTGCTGTCGCAACAGCGGGGCGACTGCGACTCGAAGGCGTTCCTGGGGCAGATGATCCTGCACGAACTCGGCATCGAGAGCATCCTGATATCGTCGCAGGCCCACAAGCACACGATGCTCGGCATCGCATTGCCCGCGCAGGGCACCACGTTCACCTATGGCGGGACGCGCTATGCGTTCACCGAATGTACGGCGAAGGGCTCGCCCATCGGCCACATCAACGCCGAGCTGCTGCATCCGAACGACTGGAAGGCCGTTCCGGTGGACCTGCGATAGCGACAGGCGCGGCGGTGTGCCCCAATCGCGCTCACGGCCGCAGCCGGGGCTGGCTGAGGAGTTGCTCGAGCAGCCTCTCAGATCCTGCCCAGGCCAACCGGTGCGAGGTAGGTCAATCCGAACGGCTCGTCTGTCGTGATGGTGGCGCCGTCATCGCTCACGCGGGCTGTTCCCGCATCGGTCCACCGACCGAACGGCGCCGGTCCTTCTCCCAACGGGTCGACACCGTGCTGAAACAGGCGCACCGCTGCCCCCGGTGCCCATCCGGCTGCGTTGGGAACTGACAAGCGCGCTGGCAACGAAAGTACGGCGCGCACGGGTGCGATTCCCACCACCAGATCAATGCCCGAAGCCGGCTGCACGCTCGGCGGGGCCCTGTCGCGCGGCACGACCGCGGCGCGGAATCGTTGCGCGTCCGTGTCGAATGCGTCCGCGACGTCGAACGCCACCTCCGTGCCAGCCGCAAAGGCGAGCCCGATCCCGGCGGATTGCACCGTAGCGCCGGCGTGCGCTGCGGAGGCGAGGTCGTCGCCCTCCGCAGGCAGCGGCACCAGCGTCAAGGTGCCAATCGACGAGATGGACCGGGAGATCGGCACCGCGAACGTCACGTACCTCGCGCCCCCCTCCAGCTCGAACGCAGGCTCTGCGACCGAGTGACACACCGCGACGTGCACCTCCCCCGATGTGTTGCTCTTTCCCCTTGCACACAGGTTCTTGCCACATACCGTCACCATCGTGTCCGGCACCGGGGACCCATCCAGGGACACCAGGCGCGCATCCACCGTCTGGACGCACACCGAGCCGGGCGCCTCCCCCTTTCCGGTCGGGTCGCATGCGAGCTTTCCGTCGCAATCCACCGTCACGGTGTCGGCTGGCAGGTCGACGGGTGCACCGCCTCCGAACGAGCCGCCTCCCGATGACGCCGAGCAGCCCGCAACGATCGCGAGGGCCGGCAACGCCACGAGAACGTCATTGATTACCATACGCAAGCTGTAGAATCCCATCGTCGCCGTCCTCCCCCGACCACGTTCCGACGATCTTCATCGTCCTCGGGTCGATGAGCATCTTGTAGGGCAGTGCAGAAGCCGCGGGGCTATCGAGCTGGAAGTCCGGATCCGCGGCGACCCAGGCCCCGTCAAGATGGTAGTAGTCGCGCCACTGCTTCGCAAACGCCGTATCCGCGGGCCAGCCCGATGGATCCTGCCAGATCAGGTACAGCACCCGCACGCCCGCCGTCGACCATTGCGCGATCATCGAGGGCATCGATTCCGCTTCTTCAACGCAGGCCGAGCACCATCCCGCGCCATAGACGATCAGTACCGCATTGACTCCGCGCGATCCATCGCAGTCGAGGAAGTCGCCGGGCGACACCGGTGCGGCGCTCGACGCACCCGGCGCAAAGGCCAACCAGGAGATCGACGGCGGCACCTCCAAGCCCAATGTGGCGCCGTACGGACCCGACGGGTACGTGCATGCGGATGGCGTCGGAGCCGCGTCGGCCGCACCGGCGTCCTGCTGCGCACCGGGATCACCGTCGGGAAAGTCCGGCGGGTTGCCGCCCGTGCCTCCGGGCTCGGGCTCCCCTGAAGCGCCACCCGCGGCAGGGGCACCGGAGGTGTCGGGGTCGGACGAAGCGGGCGGCGCAACGTAGTACGGGGACTCCTCATCGGTTGCAGCAGGGGTGTCCGCCGGTGGACTCGTATACTCGTTCGAGTCTCCACCGGCAGCAGCCCCGCAGCCGCCGAGCATCCACAGCCAGGCAAGACACAGCGCAAAGCGCATCCGCATGGCGGTGAGCATTGCACTGCTCGTGCCACGGAGGAATCCACAGGAATTCGCGGGAGCTGATGCAGCCGGCTTGCACGGGTTGTGCGATGGCTGCCCAAGTTGTGCAGCCAGCAACGACCGTCACAAACGTGAGCGGCCCATCCATGATTGGAAAAGTCCATACACCGCAGCCATGTCCTGATCCCCCAGCCCCTGACGGATCGCCTCGTCAAGCACGTCGAGGATGGCCTGCTCGGTGGGCATCGGATAGCCCAGGCCGGCCGCGGTGCCGAGCACCAGAGACTGGTCCTTGCGCAGCAGTGCCAGGGTGAAGTCCGGGGTAAAGTCCTTCCGCAGGATCTTGTCTCCCTTGGCCGCATACATGGGTGACGCGAAAGCGCCGCCGCCGATGACCTCCAACATGTCGCGGGGGTCGAGCCCCAGGCGGCTGCCCAAGACCATCACCGCCGCAAAGCCGACCATCATGTGCGCGCCAAGCGCGTTGAGGACCAACTTCATGGCCATGCCCTGGCCTACTTCCCCCACACGCCGGACCCGTCCCATGCACTCGAGCACGGGCCGGACCCGGTCGATGACGTCGACCGGCCCACCGGCGATGATCAACAGCGTACCTTCTTGAGCAGGTTTTCGCGACCCCGAAACCGGCGCATCGATGAACCTGCCCCCGCGGCCAACCACGATTTCGTTCATCCGCAACGCCGTCGCCCTGTCCACCGTGGACATGTCGATGACGATGGTGCCGGATCCCATTCCGGAAGCAACGCCATCAGCGCCGGCGATGACGGACTGCACCGCTTCCGGGTCCGAGAGCATCGTGACGACGACGTCCTTGCCGGCGGCGGCGGCGGCCGGACTGTCGGCGAGCACGGCCCCGGAGGTAGTCAGATCCCGCGCCCGGGCCGCGGTTCGGTTCCACACCGTGAGCGAATGCCCACCGCGCAGGATGTTGGCGGCCATCGGAGCGCCCATCGTACCGAGCCCGAGGAATGCGACGTTCATGAGTGGGACGATAGCACGGCGGGATCGAGGACGGACGCGGTGCAGTCGGTATCGCTGTACAATCCGGGCGCGCGAAGGCTCCTACTGCCGTCTCGGCCGACGGCACCGGTGAAGACCAACGGCGTGGACAAGCAGTACATAGATGGGGCAGAATCGTCGCGTTCGCGCAATCGGGCGGACGGCACCGGTCCGGCGGGGTGCGGTTCGAGCCGGTCTGCGCCGGCGATACGGCGGCAACCTGGGAAGGAGAAGCACCATGGTGGAGTTGCGCATGCTCGGCGTGCTGATGTTGCTGGCAGCGGGGACTGTCGTTTCGGGGTGCGACGACGCGAAGAAGGCGCCAGCGGCTGCGGTCTCGGCGCCAGCGGCCAGCAGTACATCGGCCGAAGACTCGCCTCCGCCTCCGCCTCCCCCTCCGGATTCGGCAGGACCTCCGCCGCTACCGGTCGTCAATGAAATGGTGCGCATCCCTGGCGGTACGTTCACGATGGGGTACAAGGGAGGCCAGAAAGATGAACAACCGCACCAGGTGACGGTCGCGCCCTTCGAGATGGATGTCTGGGAGGTCACGCTGCGGGCATACATGGCTTGCATCGACGCGAACGCGTGCACGTACCCGGACTACGACACGTTCTGTGTCTGGGGGAAGAAAGACCGCCTCGACCATCCGATGAACTGCATCGATTGGGATCAGGCCGCCGCGTATTGCAGCTACGTGGGGAAACGTCTGCCCACCGAAGAAGAGTGGGAGTTCGCAGCGCGGGGCACGGACGGCCGGATCTACCCGTGGGGCAACGACCCGAAGCCGCCCGAGGGGATCTGCTTCAATCGCGGAAAGCTCGGCACCTGCCGCGTCGCCGACGTGCCGGTCGACAGCCCCTTTGGGTTGCGCGGCATGGCAGGCAACGTCTGGGAGTGGACAGCCAGCGGATACAACGAAACCTACTCGGCCAAGCGCGAGACGGACCGCATGGTATATCGCGGCGGGAGTTTCTACGAGCAAGAGGTCAGCAGCCTTCGGGCCACGTTGCGCGACCGCCGTACCCGGCCCAACCGGCTCGACATCCTGGGATTCCGCTGCGCCCGCTCGCCAGGGGCGAAGAAGACATAGCGGTGACCGCCAAGCCAGGGCCGCTCGTGCGCACGTCCATGCTCGTTCGTACCCATGCCACATGGGTGCATGGCATTCGCGATGCCGCGCCCTCCCAGCTCCTCATGAAAAGCCCATGGCCCACAATCGCCTTCGTGGCGGCGCCGGCGTCCACGCCTCGCAAGAGCACTCTCGCGCACGACCAACGTGAACCGCAACGCTGCGGATTCCGCACCTACGCGCGGGGCCTCCGCCGGCCGAACAACCACGCGACCGCGCCGACCAAGAGCCCCCAACCACCCGGCTTGCCGCCCTCGTGACCCGCCACCTCGCAGCCGCAGCCCGAGTCCTCGGAAGCCGGAGGAGCATACGTGATAGCGCCGCTGCCGCCCCCCGTGCCCCCCATTGCTGCGTCCGAGTCGCTCCCTCCTGCGCCGCCGACGCCAGCTTCACCACCTGTCGCAGCCCCCGCAGCGCCGCCAGTCTCATTGCCGGCAGAGCCTCCGTCGCCTGCCGACCCACCACCACCGTCTGACCCGCCGGTTCCACCCGTTCCGCCGTCCGTCCCGCTCTCGGGGTAGTAGGCACCGCAGGCAGGCTCCACTGTATACACCGCCTTCGCATGGCTGACAGCGAGGATCCAGGCTCCTGCGCCGAATCCGACCATCGGCGCGTTGAACTTGTAGGCGCCCGAGTTCTCATCGTACGTTTCCGCCACTTCCAGATAGTTGACCGTAGCCTGGCGACGTACCCACTCGATCAGCCGGTCGGCTCCGGCTGCGTCACCGTGCAAACGCCGCGCAACAGCGCCACGCATGTCGGTGAAGACCCACTCCGCGGAGTCGTACGAGCTGCCCCAGGGGCTCACGTCCGAGGCCCCCTGGTGGTCCCCGTTGTCATCGTTTCGCGCCCAGCCCACCCCCGCAGAGGTCGACAGCCGTTGGTCGATGGCCGCGATGGTATGCGACGCAATCGGGCCGGTAGGATCGAACAGGCCGAACGCGATGGCGTCGAGCACGGCAGCATCGAAGTAGCCTTCGCCGGCCGCCAGCTCTTCGGCGTTGGATACGACAACGCCGCCCGGGTCGGTGAGATGCATGGCGATGGCGTCGCGGATGGATTCGGCAGCGCTGGCGTACTTGGTGGCGAGTGTGGAGCTCCCCTCGGCCTGCGCCATGGCTGCAGCGTCGCAAAGACCGCGGACGGCGGTGATGTTGGTGTAGGCCCAGGCGCGCTGTCTGCCGTTCCAGTGCGTCTCCCAGATGGACGAGTCCTTTCTCAATAGCCCCGTAGCAGGGTCGATGAGGGCGACGATCGGATCGGCGATCTTCGTCGTGTACTCGTTCAGCCAGTCGTGGCGAAGCGAGCTGTCGCCGGTCAGGTCCGTGTACTGCCGCAGCGCCCAGAGAAACAGCCCGAAGCCATCGAATTCGAGGTTCGGTCCGTAGTCGTTGTAGTCCGTCTCCTCGACCCCGAATCCATGATAGCGCGTCAGGGAGATGCGATAGGGCGGCATTCCGTAGCCGTCGAGTTCGTTGTAGTGCTGGAACCGGCCGCCCTCGGCCCGGAGATAGAACTCGAGGGCTGCCCTGGCCTCGGCTTTCATCCCGGCCGCGCTCATCGCGGCGATCGCGTAAGCGCCGTCGCGCGGCCACGCATAGGTCCATTCGCCCGGCGGAAGGCTCGCAAGCACCGCACCTCTGCCAAGGTGCTGCACCACCGCCGGAAGCGTTGCCGGCGGCCCGCCCTGTGTCGCACCGAACCTCGTCCTGCGCACGTCGCCGTCGTGCGTCAGAAACGGCCGGAGATACGTCTCCGACTCCCGCACCTGCGCCATGCGAAGCACCACGGCGGACTGACGGAACAGGGCTTGCTGCTCCGGCGTGAGCCCGGATGGCACGGAGACCCCCGCCTGGAATGTTGCCCATGCGTCGCGCTCATCATCGAGGATTTGCTGCGGACTCCTGCCGCCCACCCAGGCGTCGAGCCACCCCTCCACCGTGGCAGCGCCGAAAGGGTCGCCGTAATGGGCGCTGACCACGCCGAACCAGGCTTCCTGCCCGGAGCCGATTGTTCCGACGTCGGATTGAAAGGCGCTGACCGAGCCGTCGGCCGTCGGCGCGGCACCGTGGAGGTCCGGGATGTTCGTGGTGCCGCCGTCTTGAACGATCTGCCAGACATTCTGCGAGGACGGCGAGGCGGCGCTCGAGGCGCCATGGTGGCTCACGGTGCCGAGAGCGCGCGACACCACTACGCCAGCGAAGCCACGCTCCTCGAACGAATGCCGTGTACCGTCGTACACGATGGTCTCATACTGCTCGCCGGTCTCGTGCTGGGGCCCTGGACGACCGAATCCCAGGTGGAAGTTGTGCAGACTGAAGATCGATACCCCCGTAGCGGGGGCGGCTCCCGTATTGCGAACCCGCGCGATCATGGCGAAGGCCGCATGCTCCAGCCCCCAGGGCGCGAAGATGTACTGCGTGACCTCCAGGTTCCCCTGACGCTGAACCATGCGCACGATGCCGGTCCCACCCGTACTCCCGGCGATCGTCCCCTCGAATCCGGAAGCGTCGAGGTCCACGGGTACCGACTTGAGCCAGCCTTGGTTTCCGTCCGCGCGTAGACCAAAGTACGTATCAAATAGCAGGTCCCGCGCAAAGACCGACTGAGGCTTGCCGCCCACGAAGATGTCGTAGCCCGCAGCATCGATCTGCGGCTCCTCCGTAGCGAAGACATGCTCGCGGAAATGATGGACCTGGGCATCGCCGCCGCTCGGCGAGAGGTTCACCACCACAGCGCCGTGGCCGTTGGACAACACCAATGTGGTCCACGTACGGGTGGGCGTCACCTCCGCGTGAGAGGTCGTGGTGGCAGCGCACGCGACGCCGGTCGCTGCAACGGACAAGAAGGTTCGACTACGCATCGGATGACTCTCCCCTGTGGTCGCCGGCCCATCGGATCATGGCGCCAGAATGGCCGCGCTCCTGGCCGGTACCGTCACGGTGACCGTGCCCGCTCCGGATACCGTCACGTCTGGCCCGCCCAGATGGTCGTGCAGCACCGTGCCCGGCGTGAACCCCAGGCTGTTCAGCACCTCCACCGACACCGACTGCGGCGAGCCAAGTCTCGTCATCGCCACGATGGCCGCGTTGCCCGACGCGATCTTTCTTGCATACACCATCGTGTCTTCCTGCACGCTCAGGGAGATGTACTCGCCGCGACGCAAGGGCGCGAGGGCCCTGCGTGCCTGGCCCACGAGCCGCACGAACGACAGCGTCGCCTTCTCGTCTGCGCTCAGCGCAGACTCATCGCGCCACATCCTGCGGTTGTTCGGGTCCACGCCGCCCCACTGTCCATACTCGTCACCGTAGTAGAGGAGCGGCGCCCCCGGCAAGGTCAACAACCAGGCAAAACCGATGCGCGTCCGCTCGTAGGGTTCGGCCGTGGTCGGTGCCGCCGACGTATTCTCCCACTGATTGCCCGCCGTCATGTTTCCAACCGGGTCGGCCAGCGTGGCAAAGCGCGCCGTGTCGTGGCTGCCGATGTAGGGCGTCATGATCGCCTGGGACGGGTACTTCGTGAGCCCGTGCTTGAACCAGTAGTCCGCATGCAGAAAGCCTTTCTGGCCCCACGCGAACGTGCGGTACGACACGCCATGGTACAGCACGAAGTCGAACTGGCCGTCGAGCCCGAACGGCCCGATGTACTTCGAGATCGTGCCATAGTTCTCGTCGTTGCAGGGGTCCGCGCAGTCATTCCACCCCATCGCCGTCTCGCCCATCAGAAAGTACCGCGTACCCGCAGGCTCGAACGTCTCCCGTACCTCCGCTGCCAGGTTCCGCGTGGCAATCTCCTCCACGTGCTTGACCGCATCCACCCGCAGCCCGTCCAGGTCGAACTCGTCGAGCCACCAGACCGCGTCCGCCGTGAATTGCGCATTCGCCTCGGGCACCGTATGGTCGATGTCCGGCATGTAGGACGCAAACATGCAGTCGAGGGCGTGCGACGTCCAATCGCAGTTAGCCGTGCCGCAGACACAGCCCGTGCGGAACCAGTCCGGATGAGCCTGCACGTACTCATGCTGCTCGTGTACGTGATTGAGCACGAAGTCCTGCAGGATGCGGATCCCGTGCGCGTGGGCCTCACTGACCACGGCCCGGAGCGCGGACTCGCCGCCAATCCGGGGCTCCACCTCGCGCGACTTGATTGGCCAGTATCCGTGATAACCCGTGACCTTGTGGACACCATCCGAAGCCGGATAGGCTTGCTGCGGGTTGGTCTGGAATGGCGTGAGCCAGATCGCCCGCACGCCGAGCTGGTCGAGGAGCCCCGACGCGATAGACTGCCGCAACCCCTCCAGATCACCGCCCATCCAGTCACCCCGCGGATCCGCCCCCGGCGTGGGCCCCGATGGGTTGTTCGATGAGTCCCCATCGCGGTACCGGTCCGTCATCACCATGTACAGGATGGCGTCGTTCCAGGAGAATGCCTCGGCCTCGACCCAGAATATCAGCCGAAGCGGCTCACTCGTGCGGCAGTTGGCCGTCCGCCCCTGCACCACGAGCCGGTACTTGCCGTCCCCAAGCCCGGAAAGCGATATCGTCACGTCGCCCGTCGAGGCGTTCGCCGAGATGGCGCCGGCAGGCACGGTCATGCTCGTCCCGTTGTGCTCCAGCGCGAAAGCGTAGCCCGACGTATCCGGACCGCTGCCCTCGATGCCGTCGTGAAACCGCAGCGTGGCCTGGTACGTTCCCTGTCCTGCCGACGGACGGGTGACCGCGGAGGACTCCACGGTGAAGTGCGGCAGGCGGCAATCCGGGACCTTGATACCGGAGTTCTCGACACCACCGACGTACTTGCGGCGTCCTTGATTGGGGTCGAGGCGCCAATCGGTGCCGTTGACCACGTACTTGTAGGCATGGAGCCCCGGCTGCAGCTCCACCGTCGCCTGGTACTTGCCACCGCCAACAGGGCCCATCGGGGTTGCCGTGGACAGGTTGAAGCCGTTCCACTCGCCCGCGACCACGAGGCTGGAAACCGATCCCCCCGGGTCGTAGGTGAACGTCACCGGACATGCGAAAGACTCGTCGGGGGGCGGGCACGAGCCACCCGTGCCGCCCGTGCCCCCGGTACCACCCGTGCTGGTGCCGCCAGCACCACCCGTGCCGCCCGTGCTGCCCCCTGTGCCGCCATCGCTTCCACCCGTGCCTAAGCCGCCGGTCCCTCCACCGTCGGCTTCCCCACCACCGATTCCAGCGGATCCGCCGGCGCCGGGATACGGGTTGGGCCCCCCCGTGTCCTTGTCGCCTCCGGCACAAGCGCCGCCGGGTGCTGCAAGCAGCGTCCAAAGAACAAAGGCCCAAGGAGCGCGACCACGATGCATGGCGGAATCGTAGCGCATGGATGCGGCACGTGGAGGAAAAAAAAGGACACCGGGCCGCCCCATCGCCGTAGCCCTCGTTTCGCCCCTCAGATCGGACGTGCAACGCGCCGGGCGATCGCCTCGATTCGTGCACGACCTCAGGCCCGGTCCGACCGCGACTGCTCGTGGGCACCGGGGTACACGAAGCGCTTCGGACACATGGCGTTCGTCCCGTCCTGCTCGTCGCCGGGCGACCGGTCGACCCCTCTCACCCGTCGCTCGTTCCCAAGCGGATCGACCGCGCTGACAGGAAGTTCATGCCCCTTGGGATGGGACCGATGCTGGGGAAGACAAGACCGCCCTCGACGGGTAGACTCGGTCCCATGTTTCGAGGACACCTCGGGCCCATGCGCACCCGCTGGGCCTACCGGGTTGACCGGATCCTGCGGCTGCACGGATCCGTGCAGATTCTGATTCTCGTCGGAATCACATTCAGCGTGATTGTCATGTTCGCCGTGGTTCTCGGCATGAGCGGAGGCGCGCCGGATACCCGGTCCGCGGCCGACTTGCTGTGGTGGTCCATTGGACGGTTCTCGGACGGTGGCACCATGTACTTCGACCAGGGACCGCGCGTGCGGGTGGTCGCGGTCGCCGTGACGTGGACCGGCATCTTCCTCGTGCAGTTCATGACCGGCGCCTTCACGGCCAAGCTGACGGACCGGCTCGACCAGCTACGCAGCGGCAACAGCCCTGTCGTGGAGCGTGGACATGTCCTCGTGTTGGGGTTCGACGCCAAGGTACCCCTGATCGCCCGGGAACTCGCCCGCTCCCACCAGCGCCATGTGCTCGTGGTTCTCGCCGACAAGGATCTGAAGTTCATGGAGGCTCACCTGCAATCTGCCAAGCAGATTCCCGGCAATCTGTTGCGGGTCGAGACGCGAACCGGAGATCCGCAGGATGAATACAACCTGCTGCGCGTATCGGCCGACTACGCCTCAGCCATCCTCATCGTGCCGCCGGACGAGCTGAACGACCGGGCGGCACAGAGATGGACGTTTGCGACACTGCTTGCAGTACGGCGCATCCTGGGTGACAGCTTCGACGGGCATGTGATCGTGGAGTCACGCCACAAGGGCAAGGAATACGCGCTGCGGGCAGCCATGGATCCCCCTATGTCCCACACCAGCGAGCGTCCGCTACGCCTGATCCCCATCGCTGGCGATGATATCGTCTCCCGTGTGCTGGCTCAGTCGGTCCGGCAGGTAGGCGTCTACCAGGTGCTCCGTGAGCTCTTGAGCTTCCGGGGTGCAGAGCTGTACTTCGAGCCGGTACCGCGATCGCTAGCCAACAAGCGCTTCTCCGAAATACACGCTCGCGTCGACGAGGGCATCGCGGTGGGCTACAAACGGCATGACGGTCCGCCGCTCATCAACCCGGACGACGACGTCGTGATACGCGAGACGGACGAGATCATCGTGCTGCAGACCGACCAGGGCCGCTTCGAGATAGGTCATGCGCCGGTCTTGCCGGAACCCGAAGCTTGGGAGCCGCCGGACGCTTCGGCCAAAGAGCTGCCGATGCGTGTCTACGTGCTGGGTGACAACCGGGCCTTGCCCGAGTTCACCGAGGAGCTCGCATCCACCCTTCCGGACGGCAGCCAGATCTGCATCGTCAACGACCTCGACCAGCCTTCGTTCGAGGATATGGCGGAACGCGAGCATGTGGCGATCGCGCACTGGCGCGTCGACCCGGTGGACCTGGCCCGCAATCCCCCGGACGAGATCTTCGATGCCGACGCGGTCGTGGTGCTCGGCGCTGGCGCGACCAACGACACCGCGGCAGACGCTGCCGCGCTCGAGACCCTCGTCTGTCTCCGGCACGCCGAGCGTGAGCGCGGTCGACGCATCGAGCGACTGGTGACCGAGCTGCGCAACCTGGGAAGCGCCATGCACGTGGCTGGCACGCAGCACGACTTCGTGGTCTCTTCGGAGATTCTCGGGCTGCTCATGGCCCAGCTTGCGGTCAATCCCGGCCTGGAAACCGCGCTGTACCGCGATATCCTCGACCCGGGCGGCAATGACGTATTCATCCGCCCCCGGGGATACTACGGGCCAGACGGCCCCCTGTCCTTCGCTCAAGTCATGAGAAGCGCCAGACTTCGCGGCGAAGTGGCCATTGGCATCTGTCGACCCACCGCCATTGAAACGTCGCCCAGCATCCGGCGGCTGCTCGAGGGAAAGGGCGAGGGCGACGAGATCTCGCCGGTCACGCTCGTTCCATCACGCGACGAGAACGTGCCCGAGGATGCGATGGTGGTGGTGCTTGCGCGGGTCTGACCAGGAGCCTACTTGGCGACGAGGACCATCGAGCTGCGTGCGGGCAGGGTCACGGTCGGCCCGGATACGGTAGCGTTGGTGAGCAGGTCCGTGTACTGCCCAGCAGGGAGCCCTCCAGCCTGGTTCTGGCTGTCGCCGCGGTTGATTGCCACGTACACCGTATCCCCCGTCGTCTCCATCTTGTAAACGTAGGTTTCTGCGCCGACCGACAGGTTCGTGCGCGCGCCGCGTCGAAGCGCCGCGTGGGAAGCCCGGATCTGGCCCAGCTTCTTGATGTGGTCGCGCAGCAGCGTCTGGCCCGACGAGTAGTTGCTCCACTGCATGAACCGCCTGTTGTCCGGGTCGCCTGCCCCAGGCAGCCCGACCTCGTCACCGTAGTACACCAGCGGGATACCCTTGATCGTGAAGATCAATGTGAACGCGTTGGCGAGACGCTGGAACGCAGCCTCGCCCGAGGGCAGCGGCGGCTGGTTCGCCCATGCCCGGTCCTTGCCGTCGTACCACGGGTCGGAGCTGATGGGGCTGTCCTGCGCGAAGTGGATCGCCCGCGGCACGTCGTGGTTGCCTACGAACGTGCTCATGATCGCAGCCGAACCGTACGCGTTCTCGTAGACCCCCAGGTCGTCCGCCAGCGACTGCATCGACCCGGCGCGGGTCAGCAGCGCCGACACAATCGACAGCCGCAGCGGGAACTCGAACTGCCCGTCGAGCATGGTCGGCTTCACATAATAGCCAATCATCCCGCGATCCCCGGTGAACGTCTCCCCCACCATGTAGAAGTGCTCTTTCGACGACGGCTCGATCTCGGTCTTTACGCGAGACCGGATGTCGTACAGCCACTGATCCTCGACGTGCTTGACGGCATCCAGACGGAAGCCGTCGATACCGGTCTGCTGGATCCACCAGATGGCATTGCCCACGGAGAAATCGCGGGCTTCTTGCCGCTGGAAGTTGAAGTCGGGCAGATAGGGCGTAAACCAGCACACCTTGCCCTGGGCGCCGTCCCAGCTACATCCGTTGCCGCAGATGCACTGCGAGTTGAACCATTCCGGGTGCTGCGCATAAACGGGTGAATCCTGATGGACATGGTTCATCGGGTAGTCGAACAGCACACGGATGTGCTTGGCATGGGCCGCGTCGACCATCTCCTTCAGCTCGTCCATGGTGCCGAACCGCTCCTCGGGTTGGTCGAGAACGCTGGGCCAGTACCCGTGATACGCACTGTACATGTGCGTATCGCCGCCGACCCCCTGCCCCGCCTGCGAGGTATTGTCCATCGGCGGCGAGATCCACAACACGTTCACCCCCATATCCGTGAAGTATCCCTCGTCGATCTTCGCCTTGATGCCGGCCCAGTCCCCTCCCTGATAGTCCGCCGGCGGCAGTACGCCGCCCCCCGTCGGCACACCGTTGTTCGACGGATTCCCATCGTGGAAGCGGTCCGTGAACACGAAGTACAGCACCGCGTCGTGCCAGTCGAACGCGTCGGGGTTCACCGTGCCGCTGCAGGACCACCAGTCGCACGTCAGGCTCGGGATCAGCGAGTTCTTCCCACCCATACCGTCGTCGACCTGGTTGGGATTGTTCGGGTCCGGGATCCACGTGCTACCGTTGAGCACGAACTTGTACTGAATCGCAGAGCCCCACGCCAGGTCGGGCACGGTGGCCTGCCACAACGTGCCCTGCTTCGTCATCGGCACGCCCGTGGTCCAGTTGTCGAAACTGCCCATCACCTTGACCGACGACTCGCCGTGGTCGGCGTACAAGAACTTGAAGTCGCACAGACGGTCCGCCTCCGCACACGCGCCGGGCGCCTCCTCCTGCGCGCACGTCCACCACTCGCATGTGCTGCCCGTCAGCACCGATTTGTACCCGCCTTGCCCGTCATTCACCTTCTGCGGGTTGTTTGGATCTTCCACCCATGTGGCGCCGTCGATCACGAACTTGTAATACACCGTGAAGTTCCACGGAATCGGGACCGTCACCGTCCAGTTGGCCCCGGTCTTCGTCATCGGCACCCCCACGTCCCACCCATCCGCCGAAAACGAACCCCGAACCTCCACGGACGACTCGTTCCCGGCCGGATAGCTGAACACGTGGTCGCAGCGCTTGTATTCGTCGGCGCACGACGGTGGCCCGGCCTCCACGTCCTGCCCAGCGTCCACCGCACCGCCGCCTCCGCCCCCAGCGCCATAGGCACCACTTCCAGCGTTGCCGCCGCCGTCGCCAGGGTTGAACGTGCCGCCGGCACCACCGGGCGGCGTGAACGGCGCGGGGTTGTCGTGCTTGGCATCGTCGCCGCAAGCAACGGGAACCAGACCAGCGGAAACCAGACCCAGGACAAGCGCTAGCGGGCTTCGCTTCATGACAAGACCTCGTGATGTGCGCAGCATGGTCAACGGCAAGGATCGGCAGCCAAAACAAGGACCCTCACGGTCCACGGATCGACGGTTACCTTAGCATCCGTTCCGTCCGGTCCAATCGAAATCGATTCGCCCGTGAGCACGTCGACCCAGCCTCCCTCGGGCACTGCGTCGCCGACCGGGATCGACAACGGCGAGGTACCCTTGGCGAGCAGCACCAAGACCGGACGGCCGTCCCCGGCGTCGCGAAGGTACGCATAGGCATCTCGACTGGCATGTAGAGCGACCCGGGCGCCGGACCGCAGCGCCGGCGAGCACCTGCGGAGCTGCCCGATGCGCCGTACCGCGTCGAGCACCAGCCGCTGATTGGCCGACAAAGCGTCGAAGCTGGGCATGACGCGACGGCAATCCGGGTCGCCCGCGCCCGCCAGGCCCACCTCGTCACCGTAGTAGATGAGCGGAAGCCCGGGCAGCGTGAGCACGAAAGCCAGCGCCATCTTCTGGCACAGGTAGGGACCTTGGTCCACAGGCTGGGGTGGTGGCGCACGCCACGGATCGCCCCCGGCATCGCCGGCCGCTTCCGAGATGAAACGCGTGGTGTCATGATTGCCGATGATGCGTGACATCACCGCTCCCGAGCCGGCAAAAGCTTCCTCGGAATCGTGCAGCACCTTCTCCAGCGCATCGAAACCGGCCCGGTCCGTGGCGATCGCGTCGCGCAAGGTCCACATCAACGGAAAGTCGAACGCACTGTCGAGCCCCCAGGGTCCCAGATAGTAGCGAATCGAGTCGATGCCACCCTGCCCCCCCCCCC
>Ga0209018_1000672_pt1 | contig 30680 bp, 28 predicted proteins | sample YNPBryBLVA2012_FD_185814 | JGI IMG/M metagenome (GOLD analysis project Ga0209018, IMG submission 185814) | Anoxygenic and chlorotrophic microbial mat microbial communities from Yellowstone National Park, USA - YNP Bryant BLVA 2012 (SPAdes)... ...
GGCGGGGTCTGCGACCCCGCCGCCAGCCCAACACTGGCGGGTCACAGACCCGCCAGGAGCGAAAAACTGCCCCCCGCTCCGGCGGGGTCTGCGACCCCGCCGCCCGGCATGTCGCTTGCGTTTTTCTTCAACTCGAGTATAATATAAGCCAGTAGACCTGAACAACGTAGAACACAACAAAGCCCATGAAGGCCTATTTTTTTGTTTCTCAACGCCGTTTGGCGCCTCCGCTTTCAGCAGGCGGTGTTCTGCGTTTCTGTCACCGATGGACAACGGATTCCGGCAAGCCAGCGATTTTCCAATCGCCTGGCCTGTCACATTTTCCAAAGGAGGATGCCATGACGCAGAAAATCCGTATCAACACCGAGTCCGTTTCTGCTGCCGGCCAGCAGTTCGCTGCTGAGGCTGGCCGTCTGGCCGAGATCACCGGCCAGTTGCAAGGCGCCATCGGCAGCCTGGACCTCAGCGCCTGGGACGGCGTCAGCCGCAGCCGGGCCGAGCCCATGCTGGGCCAGTTGGGGCAAGGGCAGGGAGTGAGCAGTCAAGTCGAAGCCCTGGGCCGTCAACTCGTGCAGGTGGCGCGTGTGTTCGAAGAGCGTGACCGCAGCGCTGTCCGCAATGTCGACGGAGTACCCTGGGCGCACTGGCACTATCCTCAAGGCGGCCCTGTCTTCAGCGGCCCCCAGCGCGACGAGGAACCGCCGCGTTTCGACGATGTGGACAACAGGGACAACATAGAGGGCGCCGTCTATGGCCCTGTACCGGGCCGGCCCTTCCTGCCCGGCGAGGGCGACAGCAGCGACATTCACCCCAGCGACGTGACTCAAGGCTACATCGGCGATTGCTACCTGCTGGCCTCGCTGGCCGCCATCGCCCAGCAGAACCCCGAGGCGATCCGCCGCATGATCCGCGCCAACGCGGACGGCACCTACACCGTCACCCTCTATCAGCATCACAGCCCGCTGGCTTTCTGGGAGCCGCGCGTGGAGCCGGTCGAGGTCACCGTGACGCCCGATTTTCCCGTGCGCGATGGTATGCCCGTCTTTGGCCGTCCGGGCGACGCCGCCGGCAACGAGCAAGAGCTGTGGGTTATGCTGATCGAAAAAGCCTACGCCCAGTCCCACGGCAGTTATGGCGCGATCGAAGGCGGTGTAGGCTCTGAAGCCATGCAAAACCTCACCGGCGTGCCCAGCGAATGGCACTTTCCGCAAGCGGTGAGCTTTGCGGACCTGGCCGACCATTTCGAGGCCGGCCATGCGATGACCGCATCGAGCCTGCCCGATTTCAGGCTGGAAGTGGGGCCAGTGAGCCTGGATATTCCCGATTTCACCACCTACAACCCACTCTACGGGGGGAACCCCCTTTACGCTTCCCATGAGTATTACATCAGCGGCATCGACCGGACGGCGCAGACGATCTCGTTGCGTAACCCCTGGGGATGGCATGAACCGGAAATTACCCTGACCTTTGAGCAGTTCCGCCGGTCGTTCCAGCGGGTTTCGGTCAACCCCATTACACCGTGAGGAGGTTGTATGAAAAAGTACCCTTTGTTCTTTCTGGCCCTGCTGCTTCTGGCCCTTGCTGCCTGCCGGGGGCAGCCCGATGTCCCGACGGAGGAATCCATGGATACCTACAAAATTTCTTCCAACACAGTTCTACCTTATGACGGGATCCTGCGCATTGGCGCTGTGAACTTTTGGGATGACGAGTACGTCGATGCGGACGGCGTAACCCGGCGCGGGCCGACGGTTCTGCTTGTCCTGTGGCGTGAAGACAGGCCGGATCCGCCGCAGCGGGTGCGCGCCCACGTCGGACAGGCCGTCCGGTTCGACCAGTATGAAATCAAGGTTGTCGAGATCGGGCATGGCAGAAAGTTTCCCTTTGTCCGCGTGATCATCTCGACCAACGGGACAGCGCCATAGGCGGGCCTGCGCTGCTGGTCACGGTGCGCTCGCCGTGCCTGGCGCAGCCGGTCGATCTGGAACTGCCACGTGACGTGCCGCTGGCGCGGCTGCGGCCGGCGCTGTTGGAGGCGCTGCGTCTGCCGGCGGGCGAGTATGTGCTGCTCTGTGGCGCCCGTCCGCTGGGCGACGAGGAGGACCTCAGCGCGGCAGGCGTACTGACGGGGGACGTGCTCGACCTGCTGCCGGCGGAGCTGAGCGAGAAGCGACTCCCGCCGGCAGCCGCACCTGCGCCGCCACCCGGACCGCCAGCCGTCACGAGGGCCGTCCCGGCGCGATGCGTGGCTTTCTGGTCCGGCCCTGCCGGCGGCACGGGGCGGACGACGCTGGCGACAGCGCTGGCGCTGTGGGCGGCATCGACGGGACGGAATGTGCTGCTGCTGGCGCTGGCCGAGCCGGCCGTCTCGCTCTATCTGCGCCTGCCGCGCTCTCCTGACCTGGGCGCCTTTTTCCAGGCGTCCAGCCTGGCGGCGGCGCTGCAAGAGGTCACGTGGCAGGCTGGCGAAAGGTCGGGCGCCTTGCGGGTGGCGCTGGGGTGCGCGGACCGCGCGGCGCTGCTGGCGGACGAGGGCGAGGCGTCCGTCGCCGCGCTGCTGGAGGCGGCGCGGGCAGCCTGCTCGCTGCTGCTGATCGACCTGCCGGCACGGGGGGTATGGGCAGCAGAGTCGCTGCGCCGCGCCGACGACGTCGTGCTGGTCTGCCCGCCGACCGCGCGCGGCGTCACGGCGACGGTGGCGGCGCTGGCCGCGCTGGAGGGCATCGCCGCGTCGGCGCGGGTGCTGCTGGCGCTGGTACGCTGCGGTCCGGCGGGCTTTGCAGCGCACGAGGTGGTTGCCAGCGTGCGCGGCCTGTGGAGAAGCTCCCCCCCGCTGGCCGTCGAGGTGCCCTACCTGCCCAACGTGGCGGCATGGGCGGAGCGAGGAGAACTGCTGGAGGCGCTGTTCGGCGGGGCGGACGACGCGCGACGCCAGGGCGAGCGTCTGGCCGAGGCGGCGGGGGTGCTGCTGGAAGCCATCGCCGCGGCGGGGTGAGGAAAACCAACGCGCCGCTGCTTTCCAGCAGCGGCGCGTCAAAATGGCAGGCGCTTACTGACCGCTAAAGGTGCGGTTGTACAGGCTCATCAGGCGCGCCTTGCGGCGGGCGGCGTTGTTCTTGTGGATGACGTTCTTCTTGGCCGCCTTGTCCAGCACGCTGTAAGCAGCCTCGACTGCCTGGCGGGCCTCCTCGGCCTGCCCGGCAGCGATGAGCAGCCGCGCCTTTTTCACGGCTGTCCGCGTGCGGCTGCGGATCGCCTGATTGTGCAGCCGGCGACGCTGGTTCTTGCGTATGTTCTTGATCGCCGATTTGGTGTTTGCCAACGTTCCTTCCTCCACGGTTCTCGCTGTAACGGGCGCTATTCTACCCCAGTTCGGCAGATTTGTCAAAAGGTCCGGGCGGTGGGGAGTCGAAGCAGAACGCCAACGTGGGGCACCCCATCGCTCGGCGGGGGTCTGTGAACCCCGCCAGTGGGGCCCGCCGGGTCACAGACCCGGCGGGAGCAGGGCGGGCGCGGCGCTTTATCCTTATTGTTACGAACACCCGAGGAAGGAACGGTTGCTCTTCTGCACCGCCTGGGGTATACTGACCTGGCTATGGAACGTCCTTTGACCGCTGCACTGGCTCGTTGTGCGTGCTGTCCACGCCGCTGTGGGGTCGACCGGCTGGCAGGCGAAACGGGCTTTTGCCGTACGGATGCCGGCATCCACATCGCCCACGCCGGTCTGCATTTCGGCGAAGAACCTCCCATCTCCGGCACGAGGGGCTCGGGGACGATCTTTTTCACCGGCTGCAACCTGCGCTGCGTGTTCTGTCAGAACTATCAGATCAGCCAGGAGTTCCACGGGCGCGACCGCACGCTCACGACCGACGAGCTGGCGGCGGAGATGCTGCGCCTCCAGGAACAGGGAGCGCACAACATCAATTTTGTCTCTCCTTCGCACGTCGTCTTTCAGATGGCCGAGGCGATTATCCAAGCCCGGCGCAGAGGGCTTGCCATTCCGGTCGTCTACAACTCGAATGGCTATGACTCGGTCGACGCGCTGCGGCAGATCCGCGGGCTGGTGGACATCTACCTGCCGGACATCAAGTACATGGACAACGAGCTGGGCAGGCGGTTTTCGGCGGTGGACGACTATGCGGATGTCATCCCCGGCGCTCTTACCGAGATGCTGGACCAGGTCGGCCACCTGGAGGTGGACAGCGCTGGCGTTGCTGTGCGTGGCCTGCTGGTGCGCCACCTGGTGCTGCCCGGCTGCCTGGAAAACAGCCGCCGCTGCCTGCGCCTGCTGGCCAGCCTGTCGCCAGAGATCGACGTCAGTATCATGGCCCAGTACTCGCCACAATACAAAGCTCACCTCATTCCCTCCATCAACCGCACCCTGACAGCAGAAGAATACGACGCCATCGTGGCAGAGGCGCTCGAACTGGGGCTGGAAAACGCCTGGATTCAGGAACTCGAAAGCCAGGAGCACTATCTGCCCGATTTCGACCGCGAGCACCCTTTCGACAACTGAGCTTCACTTGCCAACTTGCCCCATTTCTGTTACTATCCAGCAGGGAGAACCAGGAAGGCTCTCACGGAGGTTGCTCTTGAACTCGTTATGGTCTGTCCGAATGGTTGTGCTACAGCGGCGGGAGCGCCGACGGGCGCGCGGTCGCAGCGGCCCGGCAGTCCTGCTGCGTATCGTTGGCATCGTCTTGCTGGCGACCATCCTGGCCCAGCTACTGACGCTTTCGGGCATCGTTGGCAGCGTCGTCGGCGTCTATGCCTACTTTGCCCAGGACCTGCCCGAGCCGGAAAATATAGAGTTCGTCGAACAGGATTTCGAGACGACCCACATCTACGACCGCACCGGCCAGGTGCTGTTGTGGGAAGTGGTCGACCCGACCGCCGGCAACCGTGTCTGGGTGCCGCTGGAGCAAATCCCAGATGACCTGATCTGCGCTACCGTAGCCATCGAAGACCGGACGTTCTGGGAGAATCCGGGCTTTGACCTGCGCGGCATCGCCCGCGCTTTTATCTCTAACCTGCGCGGCGACCGCATCCAGGGTGGTTCTTCGATCACCCAGCAGTTGATCAAGAACGTGCTCATCAATCCAGAAGAGCGCATCGTCGGCACGGAAGGGCCGGACTGGGCAGACTATGCCCGCAAGATCAAAGAGGTCATCCTGGCCGTCGAGATCACCCGCCGCTACAGCAAGGAACAGATCCTCGAATGGTATCTCAATACCAACTCGTATGGCGGCATGGCCTATGGCATCGAGGCGGCGGCGCAGACCTACTTTGGCAAGCACGCCAGCGAGCTGACCCTTTCGGAAGCGGCGACGCTGGCGGCGATCCCCCAATACCCGTGGATGAACCCCTTCCACAACCCCGACGCGGCGCGCCAACGGCAGAACCTGGTGCTGGATCAGATGGTGATCCAGGGCTGCATCAGCGAGGCCGAGGCCGAGGCCGCCAAAGTCGAGCCGTGGAATCTGGCCTCGCCGACCGAGCAGTTCGATCTCCTGGCCCCGCACTTTTCGGTCTATGTGCGCAACCAGCTCGACGAGATGTTTGGGCCCGAGCTGGTGCGCCGGGGCGGGCTGCGCGTCTACACCACGCTCGACTATGACCTCCAGCTCCAGGCGGAGTGCGTCGCCCGCGCCCACATCCGCCGCCTCTCCGGCGAGGACGAGCAGACCGTCTTGAACGAGGCCATCGCCTCCGGCTGCACCGCCGCCCAGTTCCTGCCGCCCCTGCGCAGCAGCGACGTCGGCCAAGATCACAACGTCTCCAACGCCGCCGTCGTGGCCATCCGGCCCGGCACGGGCGAGATCATGGCCATGGTCGGCAGCCTGAACTATTGGGACGATTCGATCGATGGACGCTTCAACGCGGCGCTGGGGCTGCGCCAGCCGGGCTCGGCCTTCAAGCCCTTTACCTACGTGACCTTGCTCTCGCAGGGATACAACGCCGCGCATCTCTTTTGGGACGTGCGCACGGCGTTCGAGCAGCCCGGACAGCCGCCCTACGTCCCGGAGAATTACGACCGCCAATACCACGGCCCCCAACGGCTACGGCTGGCGCTGGCCCGCTCCTACAATATCCCCGCTGTTGCTGCCCTGCAGATAGCCGGCGTCGACAATGTCATCCGCATGGCCCATCGCATGGGCATCAACTCCCTCGACCGCGGCCTCGAGTTCTACGGCCTTAGCCTCACCCTGGGCGGCGGCGAAGTGCGCCTGCTCGACATGGTCTATGCCTTCAGCGTCTTTGCCAACTATGGCGCCATGATCGGCGAGCCCATCCCACCTGATCAAGTCGTCCCCGGCTTCCGCGAACTGAACCCGGTGGCCATCCTGCGCGTGGAGGACCGCAATGGGAACATCCTCTACCAGTACACCGAACCCCAGCGCCGCGAGATTCTCGACCCGCGCCTGGCCTACCTGATGATCAGCATCCTTTCCGACCGGCAGGCGCGCCTGGCCGCTTTCGGCCTGGGCAACCCGCTGGAACTGTCCAACGACCGCCCCGCCGCCGTCAAAACCGGTTCGACCAACGACTTTCGCGACGGCTGGACCGTCGGCTTTACCCCCCAACTGACCGTCGGCGTGTGGGTTGGCAACACAGACAACACCGAGATGGACAACGTGCCCGGTTCCAAGGGCGCCGCGCCGATCTGGCACGCAGTGATGGAATATGCCATGCAGGACGAGGAGATCCTGCCCTTCCCACGGCCAGACGGCCTGGTCGAACGGCAGGTCTGCGCTCTCTCTGGCCACCTGCCCACCGAGCACTGTCCTACCGTCACCGAGCTGTTCATCCCCGGCACCGAGCCGACCGAGCGCTGTCCCATCCACCAGGCTTTCCTGGTCAACCGCGAGACCGGGCGGCTGTGCACGCTCTTTACGCCGCCAGAGCTGTGCGAGGAGCGCGTCTATGAGGTCTACCCGCCCGAGGCCGCTGACTGGCTGGCCAGCCTGCCCGAGGATCGCCGGCCACCCACACCGCCCACGGAGTACGACACGATCTACGGCCCGACAGCCTCTGATGCCGAGGTAGTGATCACCGATCCCGCGCCCTATGCCTATATCGCTGGCGGCGTGATCCCCGTCAGCGGCAACGCGCGCGGCGGCGATTTCGCCTTCTACCGCCTGGCTTTTGGCGAAGGCCTCAACCCCAGCCAGTGGATCCAGATCGGGCCTGACCACGGCAATCAGGTCGATCACGGGGTGCTGGAATACTGGGATGTGACCGGCCTCAACGGCCTCTACAGCCTGCAACTGACCGTGGTCGACCACAGCCAGGCCGTGCGCCAGGCGACGATCCAGGTGACGGTGGACAACGAGCCGCCCACCATCGCGCTGACCAATCCCACCAACGGACGCCAGTACATCTGGGGCAAGGATGAGTGGGTCAACATCAACGCCGACGTGACGGACAACTATGCCATTGGCCGCGTCGAGTTCTACCGCAACGACGAGCCGGAACCCTTCGCCGTGCGCACCATCGCGCCTTACAACGTCAACTGGGTGCTGGCCGAACTGGGCCAGCAGCGCTTCCGCGCCGTGGTCTATGACGCCGCCGGCAACCGCGCCGAGTCGGAAACGGTAACGGTTGTGGTCTTGCGCCAGCAATAGGGCAATAGACCTTTGAGGAACCTGGAGTGAAGGGAATCATCGTCTACAACCCCACCGCCGGCCCGTGGGACATGCAGCGGGAGATGCGGCATATGCAGCGCGAGCTGAAGGGGGCTGGCTGGACGCTCGACCTGGTGACCACCCATGAGCGCGGCGATACACAAAAGGCCGCCCGCCAGGCCGCCGCGCAGGGGTTGGACGCGGTATGGGTCGCCGGCGGCGACGGGACGATCAACGAGGCGGTCAACGGCCTGGTTGGTTCCGAGACGGCGCTGGCCGTGCTCCCCGCCGGCACCGGCAACATCTGGGCCAGGCAGCTTCACCTGCCGATCATCGGCCTGACCACGCCGCTCCACGTCCGCGCCGCTGCTGTGGCTCAGGCCAGGGGCTGCGTCCGCCGCATCGACGTCGGCGCGCTGAACGACCGCTATTTCCTGCTGTGGGCTGGCATCGGCTTCGACGCCGAGGTGACCCGCGAACTGGAGCCGCGCGACCGCGCCACCAAGCGGCTGGGAGCGCTGCCCTACGCCATCGCCGCCATCACGCTGGCCCGCCACTTTTCCGGCGTGCGGACGCGCATTGTCGTCGATGGGCGCGTGATCCGCGGACGCACGCTCCTGGCTGTCGCCAGCAATGTACAGATGTACGGCTACTTTCAACTGGCGCGACAGGCCCGCCTGGACGACGGCCTGCTCGATGTCTTTGTCTTTCGCGGGCTGGGCTTTTCCTACATCATCCAGCACGCGCTGAAACTCTTTAGCGGGCGTCATCTCCATGACCCCAAAGTGTTGCAGTTGCAGGCCCGCCAGATGACCATCTGGGCTGAAGAGCCGCTGTCAACCCAGGTGGACGGCGACCCGGCGGGCATGACGCCGGCCAGCCTGCGCGTCGTGCCGCGGGCGCTGCGCATCCTGGTGCCGCCCCAGGCGCCCGCCAGCCTCTTCTGCCAGGAGGCCCCATGAACTATTTGCTCTTCCTGCTGGTCTTTATCCTCGTCGCCGTGCCCTCGCGCTACCTGGGCGGGCCGCCCGCCCTCACCTTCATCGCCGCGGCGCTGGCCATCGTCCCCCTGGCCGAGCTGATGGGCGAATCGACCGAGGCGCTGGCCTCGCGCGTCGGCACCCAGCTCGGCGGCCTGCTGAACAGCACGCTGGGCAACGCCGCCGAGCTGATCATCACCTTCTTCGCCATCCGCGCGGGGTTGCTGGAGCTGGTCAAAGCCTCAATCACCGGCTCGATCCTGGGCAACCTGCTGCTGGTGATGGGCGCCAGCCTGCTCGTCGGCGGGCTGCGCAACGGCGTGCAAAAGTTCAACCGCAGCCAGGCCGGGCTGAACGCCACCATGCTCGTCCTGGCCGTCATCGCCCTGGGCATCCCCTCCCTCTTCAGCCACGCCATCGAGGCGGTCAATCACGACGCGGTCGAGTACCTGAGCCTGGGCGTGGCAGCGATGATGATGCTGATTTATGCCCTCAGCCAGCTCTACTTCTTCCGCGGCGAGCAGGCCCGCCCCCAACGCGCCCCGCACAACCACCCCTGGTCGTTGCGCAAGGCGCTGGTCGTGCTGGCCCTCTCCACCGCCGCCATCGCCTGGATGAGCGAAATCCTGGTCGGCGTGGTCGAGCCGATGCTGGAACACCTGGGCTGGACCGAGTTCTTTATCGGCATCGTCATCATCCCGATCGTAGGCAATGCCGCCGAACACCTGGTCGCGGTCGAGGTCGCCGCCAGGAACGACATGGAACTGAGCCTGAACATCTCGGTCGGTTCGGGCCTCCAGGTGGCGCTCTTCGTCGCCCCGTTCCTGGTCTTTCTCAGCCTGATCATGGGCAACCCGCTGACGCTGGTTTTCAATCCCTTTGAGCTGGCAGCATTGGGGGCAGCCTCGCTCATCGCCGGCCTGGTCTCGCTGGACGGCGAGTCGAACTGGATGGAAGGCGCCCAGTTGCTCGTCGTCTACGCCATCCTGGCCCTGGCCTTTTTCTTCCTGCCAATCGAGTGACCCATGCCCTATCAAGACGCCTACGACCGCCCGATTCAATACCTGCGGGTTTCGGTGACCGACCGCTGCAACCTGCGCTGTGTCTATTGCATGCCCGACGGGGGGGTGAACGCAATCCCCCACGACAACATCCTGCGCTACGAAGAGATCGTGCGCATCGTGCGCCTGGCGGTCGAGATGGGCCTGGTCCACGTCCGCCTGACCGGCGGGGAGCCGCTGGTGCGGCAGGGCATCGTCGACCTGGTGGCCCAGTTGGCGGCGATCCCGGGGCTGGACGACCTGTCGATGACCAGCAACGGCATCCTGCTGGCAGACTATGCCGAAGCGCTGGCCCGCGCTGGCCTGCGCCGGGTCAACCTCAGCCTGGACACGCTGCGCCCGGAGCGTTTTCGCGCCCTGACCCGCCGAGGGGAACTGGCGGACGTGCTGGCCGGGCGGGAGGCGGCGCTGGCCGCCGGCCTGCGTCCGGTCAAGGTCAACACCGTTGTCGTGCGCGGCATGAACGACGACGAGGTGGTCGACCTGGCCCGCCTGACGCTGCAGCCGGACTGGCACATCCGCTTCATCGAGGTCATGCCGCTGGGCGAGGCCAGCCACTGGAGCGGCGACGGGGTCGTGCCCTCGGTTGAGATTCGCGCCCGCGTCGAGGCGGCGCTGGGGCCGCTGACCGCCGTGCGCGGCGAGCACGGCGTCGGCCCGGCGCGCTACTTTCGCCTGCCCGACGCCGCCGGCACGCTGGGCTTTATCAGCCCCGTGACGGAGCACTTTTGCCAGGCCTGCAACCGCCTGCGGCTGACCTCGGACGGGCGCCTGCTGCCCTGTCTGATGTCGAGCGCGGCGATCGACCTGCGCACGCCGCTGCGAGAAGGCGCCGACGACCAGGCATTGCGCGCCCTCATCCAGCAGGCCATCCTGGTCAAACCGGCAGGTCATCACCTGGCCGAGGCCCTGCTGACGGACGGGCTGCCCATGTCCCAAATCGGAGGATGACGATGAGCCTCAGCCATGTCGACGAGAAGGGCCAGGCGCGCATGGTCGACGTGACCGAGAAGCAGCCCACTTCGCGCCAGGCCATCGCCGCGGGCGAAGTGTGGATGCAGCCAGAGACGCTGGCGCTGATCCAGCAGGGCGGCCTGCCAAAGGGCGACGTGTTGACCGTGGCCCGCATCGCCGGCATCATGGCCGCCAAGCGCACCCACGAGCTGATCCCGCTCTGCCATCCGCTGCCCATTTCCGCCGTGCAGGTCGATTTCGAGATCGACCAGGAGCACTCGCTGGTGCGCATCGTGGCGCAGGCGCGCTGTCACGGCGTCACCGGCGTCGAGATGGAGGCGCTGACGGCAGTGAGCGTCGCTGCGCTGACGATCTATGACATGGCCAAGGCCGTCGACCGCCGCATGCGCATCCACAACATTCGCCTGCTGCGCAAGAGCGGCGGCAAGAGCGGCGAGATCATACTGGAGGAGCTACCGTGAAAGGTCAGGTCATTGCGGTCTGCACGAGCACCCAAAAGGGTGTGGCCAAAGAGAACATCGGGCAGGGCGTGTTGCGCGTCGATTGGGGGCTGGAGGGGGACGCCCACGCCGGCAACTGGCACCGTCAGGTCTCCCTGCTGGCCTGGGAGTCGATCGAAAAGATGCGCGCCCGCGGGCTGGACGTCCAGGCCGGCAGTTTTGCCGAGAACATCACCACCGAGGGTCTGGAGCTGTATACCCTGCCGGTGGGGACGCGGATGCGCCTGGGCACGGCGCTGGTGGAGGTGACGCAGATCGGCAAGCTCTGCCACAGCAAATGCGCCATCTTCCAAACCGTTGGCGACTGCGTCATGCCGCGCGAGGGGATCTTTGTGCGCGTCCTGCAACCCGGCGAGGTGCGCGTGGGAGATGAGATCGAGGTGCTGGACGCAGGCGGAGGGCAGGAGCCGGCGTGAGCCGCCTGGCTATCGTCCACGATTGGCTCAACCAGATCGGCGGCGCCGAGGATGTGCTGGAGACGCTGGTCGCCATGTACCCCGGCGCGCCGGTCTATACGTCGATCTACTGGCCGGAGCACATGCCGGCGGCGTACCGCCAGTGGGACATCCGCACGACCTGGATGGACGGCCTGCCGGGCGTCTATCGCCACCACCAGTTTTACCTGCTGTGCTATCCGCTGGCCTTTGGTGGCCTCGACCTCTCTGCTTACGACGTGGTGCTGAGCAACAAGTCGGCTTTTTGCCACGGCGTGCATACGGGCGAGGCGATTCACATCTGCTACTGTCTGACGCCGACGCGCTTTGTCTGGCAGTTCGACGCCTACGCGGCGCGCGAGTCGATCCCGCGGCCGCTGCGGCCGCTGCTGCGGCCGCTGATCGCCGCGTTGCGCCGCTGGGACTATGCCGCCGCGCAGCGGGTCAGCCACTTTGTCGCCATCTCGCGGGCGGTGCAGGAACGCATCCGCCGCTTTTACGGGCGCGAGTCGACGGTGATCCACCCGCCGGTCGAGACAACGCGCTTTCAGCCGGCGCCGCGCCACGAAGACTATTACCTGATCGTCTCGCGGCTGATCCCCTACCGCCGCATCGATCTGGCGGTGCGGGCCTTCAACCAGTTGGGGCTGCCGCTGATCATTGCCGGAGACGGACGGGATCGGGAGACACTGGAAGCGCTCGCCGGGCCGACGGTGACCTTCCTGGGCCGCGTCGCCGACAAAGAGCTGCCCGACCTCTTTGCCCGCTGTCGCGCCTATGTCCTGCCGGGCGAAGAGGACTTTGGCATTGCGCCGGTCCAGGCGCAGGCAGCGGGGCGGCCGGTGATCGCCTTTGCCGCTGGCGGCGCGCTGGACACGGTGGTCGAAGGGCAAACTGGCGCGTTCTTCCACGAGCCCACGCCCGAATCGCTGGCGGAGGCCGTCCGCGCCTTTGACGCCGAGGCAATCGATCCGCGCGCCTGTGTGGAGAATGCGGCCCGCTTCGAGGCGCGCGTGTTCCGCGAGCGCCTGGGGGAGTTTGTGACAAGGAGAGGGAGAGACAAGGGGAAAGAGAGACAAGGTGACAAGGGGAGGGGGTGACAAGGGGATGGAGCTCAAAACCTGCTTACGGGTGCTGATTCGCCGCTGGTGGCTGGTCGCCGCGCCGGTGCTGGTGGTGCTGGTCTATACCGCAGCGACCTATCGCCCGCCGGCGCCGCTCTACCAGGTGGTGATGCGCTTTTCCGCCGGCACTGCACCGGCCGGGCTGAGCCAGGACTATGACCGCTACTATCCGTGGCTGACCTCTGAATATATCGCCAACGGCCTGGCGGACATTGCCGAGACCGGCGCTTTCGCCGGCGCGGTGGCCATGCGCCTGGCGGATCACGGTATGGCGGTCGAACCGACCGAGATCCAGGCGCGCATCACCACCGACAACGCCCAGTCGATCCTGGTCGTCTACCTGACCTGGCCGGACGCAGCCGGGGCGCAGGCCGTGGCCGAGGCAGTGTCCCTGGAGCTGACCGAGAACGGGGCGGCTTACTTTCCCCAGTTGGAGGGGCTGGAGTCGCCTGTGCGGCGCCTGGACGATCCCCGCCCTGCTCCCGTCGGGCCGGGGCTGCGGGCGCAGCTATTGGGGCCGGCGGTGCGCCTGGGGCTGGCGCTGGCCGTCGGCGCGGGACTGGCGCTGGCGTGGCATTACTTCGATCCGACAGTGCGCGAGCCAGAGGAACTGGAGGAGATGGGAGTGGCGGTGATGGGGGTCCTGCCCCGGCGCGGCGCTTGACGCTGTTCTTGCGTTATGGTATTATGTAACCATGACCCGGCGGCTCAAATAGAGGAGGCAGCAGATGAACAAACCCCGTGTATTCCTGTTGGCAGTTGGATGGGTGATGACCGCAGCGCTATTGACAAGTTGCTATATGCCCGTCGCGCCGGATGTGACCCCTACGCCATCCCAGATGCAGCAGGTCGAAGAGGGAATGGAACAGTTGGAGACCGAAGCGGCCATCTACAACGTCACCATGACAGCAAGAGCGGCGACCTACACGCCCACGCCTGAGCCTACACCTATCGCCACCGAGGAGCCAACCGTCGTCGTGACGGAAGAGCCAACGCCCGAGCCGACCGTGGAGGTGGTTGTCACGCCTATCCCGACGCCGGAGGCTCAACCCACCCCTGTGGTGTCTGGCAGCGAGACGAGTTACACCGTTCAGCCCGGCGATACGCTGTTCAGCATTGCCCGGCGCTATGGGCTGACCTTCGAGGAGGTGGCTGCTTTCAACGGCATCACCAACCCCAACCTGATCCAGCCGGGGCAGGTGATCCGAATCCCGGCGGGCGGCACGTCCATCCCTCTGCCCCAGCCGGGCGGCGAGAGAACACACGTTGTGCAACCGGGCGAAAATCTCTTCCGCATTGCCCTGCGCTACAACATGAGCTATCTCTACCTGGCCTCCTACAACGGCATCTCGAACCCCGATGCTATCTACGTTGGGCAGGTGATCCGCATCCCGGTGCCGTAGCGACGCCAGATCGAAGCACAGGGGCCGGAAGCGGCTTCCGGCCCTTTTCCTGTTTGCATGATCACGAGTCTCAAGAATGAACGCGTCCGCCTGGTCCTGGCCCTGCAGGACCGTCGCCGCGTGCGCCAGCGCGAGCGCCGCTTTGTGATCGAAGGGCTGCGCCTCTGCGACGAGGCCGCCCGCGCCGGCGTCATCCCGCACCTGGTTTTCTATACCGCCGAGGCTGAAAGCGACTCCCGCGCCCTTGCCCTGGTTGACCGCTGGCGGCAGGCCGGCGCTCCGTGCGAGGCGATCAGCAACGAGGTGATGGCAGCATGCTCGGGCACCGAGTCCCCGCAGGGGCTGCTGGCCGTCATCCCCCTGCCCGAACTGCCCCTCCCCTCCCACCCCACGCTGACGCTGGTCCTCGACCGGCTGCGCGACCCTGGCAACCTGGGCACGGCGCTGCGCGCGGCGCTGGCCGCCGGCATCGACCAGGTGCTGCTGGCGCCCGGCACGGTCGATGCCACCAACCCCAAAGTCGTGCGCGCGGCGATGGGCGCCCACTTTCACCTGCCCATTGCCGCGCTGCGCTGGGAACGCATCGCCGCCGCGCTGGAAGGCTGCCACATCTACCTGGCCAGCACGCGAGGAGGGCTGGACTATGCGGCGGTCGATTGGCGCGAGCCGACGGCGCTCGTCATCGGCGGCGAGGCTGCCGGGGCAGATACCCAGGCCGCGGCGTTGGCCGACGCCGAGATCACCATCCCCATGGCCAGCACGGTCGAATCGCTCAACGCCGCCGTCGCAGCGGCGGTGATCCTTTTCGAGGCGGCGCGGCAACGCAGGGTTACCTCCCCGACGGAGACTGTCCCATGACCGAATATTTGCGCATCGTCCCCCTCGGCGGCCTGGGCGAGGTCGGCAAGAACATGGCCGCCATCGAGTATGGCCGCAACATCCTGGTCATCGACGCCGGGCTGATGTTCCCCGAGTTCGACATGTTCGGCGTCGATTACGTCATTCCCGATTACGGCTACCTGCGCGACAAGAAGGATCGCATCCGCGCCATCCTCATCACCCACGGCCACGAGGACCACGTCGGCGCGCTGCCTCATTTCCTGACCGAGTTCAACGCCCCCATCTATGCCACGCGGCTGACGCAGGGCCTGATCGAGGTCAAGCTGCACCGCGCCCACCTGGGCGAGGCGGTGACCATCCACACCTACGCCCCGGGCGATGTGCTCAAGATCGGCCCCTTTACCATCGAGCCGTTCCACGTCTGCCACTCGATCCCCGACACGGTGGGGCTGGGCATCACCACGCCCGCCGGCCTGATCGTCCACTCGGGCGATTTCAAGCTCGACTATACGCCGGTCGACGGCTGGCCGACGGACGTGGCCAAACTGGCCGAGTTCTGCGGGCGCGGGGTGCTGGCGCTGTTGGCCGACAGCACCAACGCCACCGAACCCGGCACCACGCCCTCTGAGCAGGTCGTCACCAACGCGCTGGAGGCGGTGATGCGCGACGCGCCGGGCCGCGTCATCATCGCCACCTTTGCCTCCCTCATCTCGCGCATCCAGCAGGCGATCGAGGTGGCCCATCGCTACGGCCGCCGCTTTGCCATCGCCGGGCGGACGATGGCCGAAAACGTCAAGATGGCGGTCCGCCTGGGCTACCTGCAAATCCCAGAGGGCAGCCAGGTGATGCTGAACGAGACGCACAAACTGCCGCCGCGCCAGGTGCTGATCCTGGCAACGGGCGTGCAGGGCGAGCCGACCGCCGTGTTGAGCCGGCTGGCCAGCGGCGGGCAGTCCACCCTGCGCGTTGAGCCGCAGGACACGGTGATTCTCTCCTCCCACACCATCCCCGGCAACGAGGAGATGATCCACCGCGTCATCAACCGCCTGTTCCAGAAGGGCGCCAACGTCATCTACGGCCCCTATCACCCCATCCACGTCTCGGGCCACGCCAGTCAGGAAGAGCTCAAGATGCTGCTCAACATCGTCCGCCCGCGCAATTTCATCCCCATCCACGGCGAGCTGCGCCACCTCTACGCCCACGCCCGCCTGGCGCGCGAGATCGGCTTTGGGCCGGAGCAGATCGCGGTGGTCGAAAACGGCTACCCTCTGACCTTTCACGGCGAGCGCATCCAGATCGGCGAGCGCGTGCCGGGCGGCTATGTCTTTGTCGACGGCAAGTCGGTGGGTGATGCGGTCAAACCGGCGGTCATCCGCGACCGCGAGACGCTGGCCAAGGCGGGCATCTGCGTCGTGGCGCTGCGCTATGACCAGCAGCGCGGCAAACTCGCCGGCGGGGCACGCATCACCCTGCGCGGTTTCGTTGCCCCCGAGGCGGAGGCAGAGTTGCTGGCCGGCGCGCACCAGGCCGTCCAGCGCGCCATGCAGGGGATCAGCCCGAACACCCCTCCGGCGACGGTGGAACGGGCGGTGCTGCGCGCGCTGACCGACTTTTTCTACCAGCAGACCAGGAACCAGCCCGAGACGGTGGTGCTGGCGCTGCCGGAATAGCCGTGGCCCGCATTCTGGTCGTCTACAAAGAGTTTCCCGCGCCGTCGGTCGGCCATGCCGGCGGGCGGGCGGTCTTTTTGTTGTTGGAATCGCTGCGGCGGCGGGGACACCAGCTCTACCTGGTCGCCCGCCTGCGCCGCGAAGAGGCCCCGCTGGTGGCCGAGATGGCCCCCTACTGCGAGCAGATCGTCACCACGCCGCATCACCAGGCGCTGGGCGGCCCGCGCGCCTGGGCCTGGCTGCGCAGTTATGTGCTCCTGCGGCGGGCGGCAGCCCGCGCCCTGAGGGAGATCCAGCCGGATTGGCTACACGTGGAGCTGACACAGACGGCGATTTTCCTGCTGGGGCTGCGACGGCCCCTCTCCTCGCTGCGCCTGCTCGACGTCAACTGGTTCATGTTGGAGCAGCGGGCGGCGGCGGCGAGCGGGCTGCGCCGCCTGGCGGAGCGGGCGGCGGGATGGGCGATGCGCTGGTTCGAGCCGTGGCTCTACCGCCGCTATGATGTCATCGCCGCGATCTCGGAAGGCGACCGCCAACTGCTGGCGGCGCCCTGCCGACCGCGGCCGGTGCTGATCCTGCCCCTGGTGCCGGCGCAGGCGCTCCAGGCTGACGTCGCGCCGGCGGTAGAGGGCGGTCCCAACCTCCTCTTTGTCGGGGCGATGTACCGCACCTTCAACGTCCAGGGCGTGCGCTGGTTCCTGGAGTCAGTCTGGCCGCTGGTGCGGGAGCAGGTGCCAAAGGCGCGCTTTTTCGTTGTCGGGTACGATCCGCCGCCCGAGATTCGGGCATACCACGACGGCGAGAGCGTGGTGGTCACCGGCGCGGTCGAGGACGTGGCGCCCTGGTATCGCGCGGCGACGGTTTTCGTCTCGCCGCTCCTGGTGGCCGGGGGGCTGCTGCAAAAGGTGATCGACGCGCTGGCGGCGGGCGTGCCGGTCGTGGCGACGACGGTGAGCAACCACGGCCTGGGCGCGACGGCGGGCGAGCACCTGCTGCTGGCCGACAGCGCGGCTGATTTTGCCGAGGCGGTGGTGCGCCTGCTGAACAACCCGCACGAGCGAGAGCGGCTGGCGCAGGCCGGGCAGCAGTTTGTCCGCGGGCGCTACGATCTGGAGGAGGCAGTCGGGCGCTGGGAGGCGCTGATTTTGAAGGCCTTTGAGGTCTAAAAGACCTCAAAGGCCTTCAGCGCGCTGGCCGAGCACGCGGCCCGACCAGATGAGACCGACGAAGGTAGCGAGGGCCAGCAGGGCCAGGATCGCCAGGAAGGACAGGATCAGCAGGCCCAGGAAAGCCATCACGATGGGGTTGTCGCCCTGGCCGATCGCCAGCACGCCGGAGACGGCGACCCCTACCGCCAGCCCGTTCCAGGCGCTGTGCAGGCCCATCGCGCCGAGAAAGGCCAGCACTGCCTGCCACGGGCGCCGCTCGCTCCACAACTGTCCCCAGCCCCAGCCCATCAGCCCGCTGGTGGCGCAGTGCATCAGCGTCGCGCCCAGGCGCAGGACGACGCCTGGCGCCCAGAACGCGCCAATGAGGGCGCCGTTGAACAGGTTCTCGGCGATGGCAAAACCGGCGCCGGAGGCCACGCCCAGGACAAAGGCGCGCGCTGGCGTCGGACGCAGCCACGGCGCGGCGACCGCCAGCCCCGCCGTCTTGGTCAGTTCTTCGACCAAAGGGGCCAGGACGGCAACGAAGAGAAAGAGCGTCAGCACGGTCAGCGGCGAGACAAACTGGAGCAGGTTCTGCGGGTCGTTGAGAAAAGCGGGGTCCTGAAGCCGCTCGCTCAGCGCCTGCAGGCCGGCTATGCCGCCGGGGATCACGCCGAGCAGCAGGGCCAGTACCACAAAAGCGCTGGCAAGGGCTATTTCCAGGAACAAGGCCAGGCCAGTGCCGAGCGCCGCGCCGCTCACCAGGCCGCCGGCCACGTCGCGCCATGAGCCGCCGTATCCTCTCGCCGCCTGCCCGACAGTGAGCAGCAGCAAAAGCGGCAGGAGAATCACCGTCAGCGTGTTGACCGGCGGGAGGAGGTAGGGCAAGCCAGCATCGAGAAGCGAGAAGAGCAGGCCGAGCGCCAGCAGCAGGCCCAGCGCCAGCCACAGCAGGCCGAGGCGGCGGGGGACAAAGGGACGCGAAGGCCGGTTCTGCCAGATGCGCCAGCCTTCCCAGGCCAGGATGCCGCCGATGCCGAGGCCCAGCACGGTCAGGGCCAGGCTCTGTTGGATGGTGGCCCCGTCGAGCGCGCCATCGCTGAGCATCGCTGTCAGCGCCAGGAGCAGCGGCCCCCCAACGCAGGCGGACAGGGCTGCCAGCAGCCCGATGATCAGGCCGGCCAGGCCCCCTATCTGGAAGGAGGAGCGCCGGGGCGTCTCCGCCAGCCGGTGCTCCTCCTGCTTTTCTCCGTCGACCGTTTCCAGGTCGCTCATCGCTCCTCGATCAGGATCGTCTCGATGCGGTCGCCAGGCGGAGCCTGCGGGTCGGAGGGATCGCGCGGGGTGAGGCTCTGCAGGACATCGAGCCCGGCGATCACCTTGCCGATGATCGTGTAATTGCCGGTCAGGTCAGGCTGAGGGGCCAGAGTGATAAAGAACTGGCTGCTGCCGGTGTTGGTGCCGGGACCGGCGCTGGCGATGCCGACCACACCGGCGTCGTCAAAGGCGAGGTCGGGGCTGATCTCCTCATCGCACTGAAAGCCGGGGTTGCCGACGGCGGTGGCGGTAGGGTCGCCGGCCTGGGCGACAAAGCCCTGGATCACGCGGAAGAAGGAGGTGTTGTTATACCAGCCATCGCGGGCCAGGAAGACAAAGGTGTTGACACTGTTCGGCGCCTGATCGACGTAGAGTTCGATCACGATGTCGCCCTTCTCGGTGCGGATCGTGGCGATGTACTGCTTGCCAGGGTCGATCACCTGGGGCGGCGGGACGTCGTACCGCTGCAGCGTCGCCAGGCGGACAAAGACATCGATGCCCTGTTCGGAGAGGCCCCACTGGTCGCTGGGGTACATCCTGCCGTTGACGATGAAAGTGGGCGTGCCGGGCAGGCCCATGTTGACCGCGTCCTGATAGTGGGTCTGGACTTTGGTGCGGAAAGTGCCGTTGGTCAGGTCGCTGCGGAACTGGGTCGTGTTCAGGCCCAGTTCCTGGGCGTAGCCGGTCAGCACGTCAGGCATCTGATCGGGTGAGAGTTGCACCCATTCGCTGTACCGTTCATAGATCATGTGGTGCATCTCCCAGAAAGCGCCCTGGGCGCCGGCGGCCTCGGCGGCCTCGGCGGTGATCTGGGCGTGTTCGTGGAAGCTCAGCGGAAAGTAACGATAGACAAAGCGGATATTGCCTTCGTGAGCGTCTAACAGACGCTCCAGCGCGGGCTCGATCGCCGCGCAGCCCGGTCACTGGAAATCGGCGTACTCGATGAAGGTAATGGGCGCGTCAGCCGGGCCGATGGTCCAGTCGTCTGCCGTCACGGGGGGCACGCCCTGCACCACCGTGCCAATGGGAGGGACGACGCGGCAGGTGGCGCTGCCGGGGAGGGGCGTCGTTGGCGGAGCGGTGGGCGCTTCGGTTGACTGGGTGGGTGCAACCGTGGCAGCCTCTGTCGGCGGGCGGGTGGGGACGTTGCTTTCTGGCGTGATGGGATTGGCGCCGTTGCAACCCGCCACAAAGACCAACAAGGCCCCCAGGAACAAGAGGGGCAACAATTTACGCATACTGACCTCCTTCGTTAAGGTGGTTTATTCTACCATGATTGGGAAAAACTGCCAGCGCCGGTACACAGTTCGTAGGGCAACTGCGAGCGGTTGTCCTACCCATTTTTCGCCGCATTGACAGTCTGGCATTGACGTGGTAGAATGATGGCGCGCGGGGGAGCCATCCCCCACAACTCGGAGGGATGGCCGAGTGGACGATGGCGGCAGTCTTGAAAACTGTTGTGGCCGCAAGGTCACCGAGGGTTCGAATCCCTCTCCCTCCGCTGAACAAATGAATGGCGCCGTGGGGAGGTGCCAGAGTGGACGATTGGGGCTGCCTGCTAAGCAGTTGTGGGGGTAACTCCACCCAGGGTTCGAATCCCTGCCTCCCCGCCAGGTTTGCGCCCCCGTAGCTCAATTGGACAGAGCGTTTGGTTGCGGACCAAAAGGCTACAGGTTCGAGTCCTGTCGGGGGTACTGGAGCGCGCGGGCCAGGCGCGCTCGCCCGCGGGGATGAAAGGTCTCGACGGGGAAGGCTGGTCATGGATGGCGAGCCGGGGAGCTCTGGCCTCGTTAACAACAGAGCACACACCCAAAAGTGCCAACAATTGGGCTGCTATTCCCGTCGCCGCCTAGGCGGTAAGGGAAAAAAGGGCCACGCGATGGCCCCGTCCGCCCCGTTCCCTCGCCCGTGGTTCGGGGGCCGGATGTCATAAGACGGGCGTGCGGCAGCCAGACGCCGATAAGGTCGCCTAAGAGACATCGGCTCGGCCCGGGTGCAGCGCGGTCGGCTGCGACTCCCCGGGCAAGCGGCAAACGCCGACTAGGCTCGTAGAGGTCTGTGGCCGAATTCTTCGGACGCGGGTTCGATTCCCGCCATCTCCACCAAAGGCCGGTCCCGCCAGGGGCCGGCCTCGCTTTGCGTGGGGCTTTCAGTTGTTTGGGGCCACCGCCGCCTGGAGCGCCTGCAGCGCCACCTGGGCGCAGCGGGCGCGCGCCCAGCCCAGCTCGACGCCGAGCATGGCCAGGACGTCCCCCTCCGTCAGCGCGCGCAGCGCCTCGACGCGCTCGCCAAAGGCCCGTTCGGCCAGCATCGAAGCCGTCGCCAGGGCGATGACGCAGCCCTCGCCGCTGAAGGCAATGTCGCTGACCCGCCCCGTCGCGTCCAGGCGCAGCTCCATGCGCACGCGGTCGCCGCAGAGGGGATTGTCGGCCTCGCCGACGCGGTCGGGCGCCGCCAGGTGTCCCCGGCGACGCGGATGCTCAAAGTGGTCGAGGATGTGCGCGCGGTAGGGGGAGGGGGTCACGCTGCCCGACTCCGGTATGCTTTCAGCCCTTCTCGCAGCACGTGCAGCGGGAGAAGGGCGCAGCGGCGGCGGCTGCTGCCGACCGGGGCGTCCAGCAGCGCCAGGGCGTCTTCCTCGCTGAGCGCCTCCAGCTCAGCCAGCGTCTTGCCCTTGATGTGCTCGGTAAAGATGGAGGCCGAGGCCATGCTGACCAGGCATCCTTCGCCTTCGAAGGCAACCTGGGCGACGCGGCCTTCATCGTCCAGGGCCAGCTCGATGCGCACCTGGTCGCCGCAGGAAGGGTTGTCGGCGTCGGCGACGATGTCGGGCGCTTCCAGGCGTCCATAGTTGCGCGGGTTGCCATAGTGATCCAGAAGGTGGGCGCGGTAGAGGTCCTGGCTCATTGTGTCCTCCCCAGCGTCTGGCCGACTCGCTCCAGCGCTTCAGCCAGGCGGTCGGCCTCCGCTGTGGTGTTGTAGAGGTAAAAGCTGGCGCGGGTGGTGGCGACCAGGCCCAGCCGCTTGTGCAGCGGTTGAGCGCAGTGATGGCCGGCGCGCACGGCGATCCCTTCCTGGTCGAGCAAGTGGGCCACGTCGTGGGGGTGGATGCCGCGGAAGGTGAAGGCAATCGTCGCGCCGCGGCGGTCGGCGGGCGGGCCGGGGATGTGCAGGCCGGGCAGCGCCGCCAGCCGCTCCATGGCGTAGGCAGCCATCTCGCGCTCGTGGGCGGCGATGTTCTCCATGCCGACAGCGGTCAGGTAATCGACCGCCGCCCCCAGGCCGATTCCCTCGACGATGGCGGGGGTGCCGGCCTCGAACTTGTAGGGCAGGTCGTTCCAGGTCGAGCGGTAGAGATCGACGCGGCGGATCATGTCGCCGCCGCCGAGGAAGGGCGGCATGGCTTCCAGCAGCTCGCGTCGCCCGTAGAGGACGCCGATGCCCGAAGGGCCGCACATCTTGTGGCCGGAAAAGGCCAGGAAATCGCAGCCCAACGCCTGCACGTCGACCGGCATGTGCGGCACGCCCTGGGCGCCGTCCAGCAGCGTCACCGCGCCGACCGCCCTGGCCCGCTGGACGATCTCGGCGGCCGGGGTGATCGTCCCCAGGACATTGGACATCATCGTGCAGGCCACCAGCCTGACCCGCTCGTCGAGCAGATCGTCCAGGCGTTCCATCTGCAGCAGGCCATCGTCGCTGACGGGCAGGTAGACCAGCTCGGCGCCTTTCTCCTGGGCCAGGAGCTGCCAGGGGACGATATTGGAGTGGTGTTCCATCTCGGTCAGCAGGATGCGGTCGCCGGGGCCGATGTGGGCGCGTCCCCAACTGTAGGCGACCAGGTTGATCGACTCGGTGGTGTTGCGGGTAAAGACGATTTCTTCGCGGCTGGCGGCGTGGATAAAAGAGGCCACCCGGTCGCGCGCGCTCTCGTAGCGCTGGGTGGCCTCTTCGCTGAGGTGGTAGACCCCGCGATGGACGTTGGCATAACAGGCGCGGTAGGCCGACTCCATGGCTTCCAGCACAGGCAGCGGCTTTTGAGAGCTGGCGGCGCTGTCCAGAAAGATCAGCGGCCTGCCGTGGACCTGGCAGGAAAGGATAGGAAAGTCGGCGCGGATTCGTTCGCTATCCAGCACGCTTGGCCTCCTGTGGTCAGGTAGGCCCAGTATAGCACGATGCGGCGAGGGGTGCAAACTTGAAGGAGGGTTTGCTCCGTGGTATAATGATGGTCACCTCAGCAAGGAGAGCAAGATGGGCGAACAAAACCCCTTCGAGCAGGAGCGCGGGCGCATTCTGGAGGCGCTGCGTCAGGTATACGACCCCGAGATTCCCTTCAACATCGTCGAGTTGGGGCTGGTGCGCAAGATCGAGCAGGTGGAGGGCGAGATCGTCATCACCATGATCCTCACCGTGCCCACCTGTCCCCTGGCGGGGATGATTGTGGAATCGGTCCGCCAGGCGGCGCAGGCTGTGACGGACTGGCCGGTGCGGGTCGAGCTGGGCACAGAGCGGTGGGACCATTCGATGGTAGGGCAATATGGATGAGTGGCAGGGCGCCCTTTCTCGCTTTCTGGCGCTTTACGGCAGAGAAGAGCGGTTTGCGCCGGGGGCGATTATCTGTCGGCAGGGCCTGCCGAGCGACGGCCTTTACTATCTCAAGGAAGGCCGTTTGCGTGTCTACCGCGAGGAGCCGGAGGCTGCTTTTCCTCTTTCCGAGATCGGGGCGGGCGAGATCGTGGGCGAGCTGGGTGCTGCCACGGGGTGGGTGCGCACGGCCACTGTCGAGGCGGTGGAGGACTCGGTCGTCATCCATGTGCCGGAGGCCGAATTTCGGCATGCGTTGCTTGAGGAGCCGGAACTGGCTGTCGAGATCGCGCGGCTGGCGACCAGGCGTCTGACCGATGCGGATGCGGCGCGGGTGACGCTGGGCCGCTCCTGCCAGCAGGCCCTTGTCCGCGTGCAAAAGCTGGACACAGAAAAGGCGCAACTGGAGGAGCTGTTGTTGTTGCGCGAGGAGATGGCCAACATGCTGGTCCACGACCTGCGCAATCCGCTGGGGGTCATCAGAGGCGGGCTGGAACTATTGCAGGACATGATCGAGGCCGAGGAAGGCAAGGCGCTGGTCGAGATGATGGGGCGTGCGGCGGGGCGGATGCGGCGGCTGGTGGACATGCTGCTGGACATTGCGCGCATGGAGGAGGGCGGGCTGACGCTGCAGCGGGAGCTGTTAGATGTGCAGGCGTTGGCGGAGGAGGCGGTGATGGAGGAGCAGCCCTATGCCAGGCTGCGCGGCATCGAGCTGACGAACCGTGTGTTGGCGGGGCTGCCGTCGGTTTCTGGCGATCGGGACATGCTGCAGCGGGTGCTGATCAACCTGCTGGACAACGCGCTCAATTTCACGCCGGAGGGGGGGCAGGTGTGGGTCGAGGGGCGGCCGTGGGCGCGTGGGGTAGAGATGGCGGTGGTGGACACGGGGCCGGGCATTCCGCTGCAGGAGCGGGAGCGCATTTTCGAAAAGTTCACGCAGGTCAGGGGGCGGCATGGGGCGCGGCGGGGGTCGGGCCTGGGGCTGGCCTTTTGTCGCCTGGCGGTCGAGGCGCATGGGGGGGAGATCTGGGTGGAGGACGGGCCTGGCGGGGTGGGCAGTCGTTTTGTGATGGCGCTGGGGGGAGGGTAGCGGGCGGGCGGAGAGCGTTGGGCGAGGCCCCGGAGAGGTAGTGAGGTTCCGGGGTCTTTTTGTTGTGCTGGGATGGGGAGGAGGAGCGACGAAATCGAGCTGGAGTTGTGTGGATGTGTTGACTTGCAAGCAAGATTCAGTACAATAGAAATGCTCATCATTGCCAGGGCCTGAGGCATGAAAACACCCAAAGGGTCAAGGGATTCAACTGCGGACTGGGCACGCTCTCACTCGTCCTGGGTTATCCTCATTGTGACGATCCTTCTTGCGGCGGTCCTGTACGGTATCGTGTTCTGGTATCAGGCCGGGCGGCCCAATCGTGAAGGCAGTGAACAGAGCTGGCCGGCGGCGAACGGGGTGCCTTGTCTGATCGCAGGGTCAGCCTACACCGTCGAACTGTCCCTCACCTATCCCCAGCGCCTGCTGAATGAGCCGACAGCCCCCGATCGTCCTCTCTCGGTGCGGCTGCGGGCCCGTACAGCTCCATCGGCAGACGAGGGGTTGGGAGGGTGGACCGTTGTGTTTTCGCCGCCGGATCGGGGCATCCTTTTCACGGATCAGGAGGGGACGGAGATCGCCCCGCGGCTGGTCATCACGCCGGGGGTTGAGAGCGCAGCGGTGGGTGTGCTCCATGTGCGTCGTTCGGCGCTTTCGACCGCGCCGGATGTGCTGACGCTGACGATGCACCTGTACGAGCCTGCGAGCAGCAGCCCGTTGTGGAGTGTTGATCTGCCGGCCGTCGAGCTGGAGAGCGACGCCGCAGCCCGATTACGTCGCTGTTTGGATATGGGGTGTGGTCCGACTACGCCGCTGTTGGTCCTTGCCGCCGGGCTGGTTACTTTTGGCGTCAGGGAGTGGCAGGAGAGGCGGAAACGAGAGCGGGAAAGAGATAAGGAGGCAAAACTGGCGCAGATCGAGGCCTTGCGGGATTTGCGGCACGATGTGATCCAGGCAGCCCGCGAGTATAAGGGATTTCAACGTCGAATCCGCGAGGAGCCAGGCTGGCAAGATGACGACTTGCGCAAGCGGCTGGAAGAGGTCTGGAAGGACCTTTTCCGCCCCCGTGAGCTTCAAGATAGCGCAGTGGAGGCCTGGTGCGAGGGCAAGCAGGAAGATGCTGCTTTGCTCGCTGACCTGATCGGAGAAAGAGGTTCCCTCTCTGAGGCCTTGCGTACTTTGTTTTTGTTTAGAGAACAGGCTTCAGGAGAGGAGATTGCCCAGGCTTGTTTGACGGTGTATGGAGAATATGCCTATCATGACAAGGTAGGCGGGAGGGTACGTCAGGCTGTAGCGGAAAAATTAGCCGGGTTACTCAACAAAGGCACGGTTTCACTGGCGGCCATCGAGCCGCAGATCGAGAAGTATACCTATGTAAGGCGTTTGCTGGAGGAGCCGGCGCTCAAAGGAGCAGTGGAGGGAAAGATTGCCTCCTCGAACCAAGAAGAGCGCGAAGTGGCCAGACGCCTGCTGGATACAGGTTCAAAGATTCCACCCTGGTGGCTTGGCTTCTGGCGCGCGGAGCGAGAACAGGACGCCCCAGCGGTCGCCGCCTGGTGTCAGCGAGCTGGCCTCCGGTTCAACCCCTTCGGCCCTGCGGAAGCAGAGCTGGACCCTCTCCTGCCAGCCTATTGGGTGGACACTTTTTCCCAACAGACACAGGGCAAGCGGGCTACGCTCGTCTGGGGCGCGCCGGGCTCCGGCCAAACGGCCGCGGCGATGTTGCTCGCCTATCGCTGTATCTATCCGCCTTCTTCGCCTTACGAAGCAGGCGCCTTTCCGGTCTATTGGAATCCCTTCGACCGCGCGACTGCCCGTGCTGCCCGTTCGCTGGAAGAGGGCCTGCTCAAGGCCACAGCGGCGACGCTGGCGCGTTATCTGGCAAGCCACCCTGCCCATTTCACCGCGCTCCAGGAAGGCCGCAAGGAGCGCATCGCCCGCCTCCTCACGTTCTGGGCCGGTTCGCCTGAACAACTGAAGCAGACTTGGCACGCCGAAGATCCTGATAGCAGTGTGCCTGAGGATCTGCGGCGCGACGTGGTCCAACATTGCCCAGAACATGTGCCGGATGGAACGATGGGCCTGCTCAGTGGTGCGTGGCCGCGGGAGTTTGGTTCGCTCTATTTGATCCTCGACGCCTCGGCTTTCCCAACCCCCAACCTTCCGCGTGCTGAAGGCGAGACAACAACAGAGCTTCCTCCCCCCCAACTGCGCCGGGAGTTGGAAAAGCTGTGCCCTACTATAGAAGATGTCAAGACCCTCTGTTCGGATTTGGGCATTGGTTATGACGATTTGGCAGGTTCGGAAAGACGGAGTAAGATTAGAGAACTGGTCCTGGCTTGCGAGCGGCAGGAGCGTCTCTCCGATTTGGTACGATGGATGAGGGAACAAGGCAGCAGGGCTTTCCCGGCGCCCATTGAAGACCTGCAATCCCTGTTCGGGATGGTGACCCAATTGGCCGGGCAGGGAGTGTATCTCAAGCTCTTCCTGCCGTTGGCTCTCCAGCCTCACCTCTCGCTCGAAAGTCTGTCCGATCGAGCTTCGTCATTGACCTGGTCTGAGAGTGACTTGAAGAATATGCTACAGGCTCGCCTCCGCGCTGCTGGTAAGGGAGATATCTTGGCGTTATGTGCGCCAGATGTGCCGTCTGATCTGGATGATCGGCTTGTTCGGGCCGCTGGGGGATCGCCACGACGCCTGATTCAGTTTGGCAATCGCCTGCTGGAAGCGCAGGCCCGGCGGCTCGATCCTCGATCCCTCCTGTGTGCAGAGGTGGTTGACAGCATCGTGGGTCCTGTGCGGTGTGAGGAAGGGGTCTGATGCAGGAGCAGAGCGCTGCCCCTGGACTTGTTGCCTTCGACAGCCTGCGGGCTGAAGATGAGCCCTGGCTGGCCTCGTGCTTTGTCCCGCCGCCGGATTTCGATCTCATCGCCGGCGCTCGCTCTGTGCTGGTCTTTGGCTCGCCCGGTTCGGGAAAAACGGCGCTCTTTCAGGCTCTGTGTCGCCATCTGAACCCTACTGGCCGGTTGGTTGTCGAGTGGCAGCCGCCTCAGCCAGCCTGGAATGCTCGGAAGCCGCTGACAGCGGAGGATCTATTTCATCATCTCCTCTCCCGACTCGCCCGCACTTTGTTGGCCTATCTGGCCGATCGGCCTGAGCGTTTTATGGCTGCTCCTTCTCGCCAGACGCTAAGCTGGCTCATCTACCGCTATCTGGGAGAAGAGATATCTCCACAAGAGCACCTGCTGGGTGATCGGATACCCAATCCCTGGCTGGAGAGTTGCAAAAAAGACCACCTGATCAGCGAACTGGTCAAAGCGCTGCGCGAGGTGGACATCAAGGCGGCGGTCGTTTTGGTGAATCTGGAAGAGCCTTTCGATCCGGTGTCTGGCCTCGGCAGCCTCAAGGATTTCTTCTCGACCCTGAACCTGGTCGAGAATCGCGGCATGGTCTACAAGGTTGTGGCCCCCGTAAGCCTGAGAACGCCGCTGGCGCAGAGTGGCAGCATCGACCGGCGGCGTGTCGATCTCTACACCTTGCGCTGGCCGGCGGAAGAGCTGACCGCGATCGTGGTGCGGCGCCTGGCTCTGGCTGCCGGGGCAGAAATCAAGCATCTGCAGGCAGTCTGTGAGGACTCGGCCGTCAGGCTGTGGCTGGAGCGGACGGGCGGCGACTCGCCGCGCGGCTGGTTGGAGAGCTTTCGGCCGCTGGCTGCCCACTATCTGCGGCGCAGACGGCCCATTTTGAGCGAAGAATGGCGCGATATTTGCAAGGAATCCACTCCTCCCCTCATGTTCGATACGGAGAATCCCCAGGTCGTCATCACGGGCTGGCGGCGCATCGATGACCTGCCAGATGTGCCGCTGGCGTTGCTGCGCTACCTGTACGACCACCGCGACCGCGTCTGCAGCCGCGACGAGTTGTTTCATCGCGCGTATCTGCCAGCACGCTATCCGAATGTGGCGGAAAGAGAACGAGAGGTGGGGATTGATTACAGCTCGCTGCTCGATACGATGATCTCCCGACTGCGGGACAGGATCGAGCCGAATCCGGCCTCGCCCGTCTATGTCGTGACCAGCCGTGGGCGAGGCTACAAGCTGGAAAACGCCTGGTGAGAGTGTAAGGTTCGTGTAAGAAAGCTGCCAGCCAGATGAAAGAGGCGTAGAGATGGTTCGAGGTATACTGGGTGCCAAACCCCCTAATCAGAGGGATGGCGATGTTGTCATTTTGCCTGAGCACCTGGAATCTGTCATGTTTGCCTTGCCGGCTCCTGGTGGGAGACTAGAAAACCCTGGCCCACCAGGAGCGGCACTGGAATCCCAGCTCGTTCAATGGCTCTCCCAGGCTGGCCTGGGAGAGGTGAATCCGTTTGGCCCGTTGAATGCGGCGGAGGATCCCCATCTGAGCCGTTATCTGATCCGGCACGACGTGTTTCGCTCGATCTGGCAGGACAGTCCGGCGATTGTTTTTGCTCCTGCCGGCGGAGGCAAGAGCGCTTTTCGCGCCCGCCTGGCGTATGCCTGTCGCGTCGAAGAGGATATGCGCCGTGTCTTTGCTATCCCCTACCTTACCCCTGAACCGACCACCAGCCTGGAAGCTCACTTGCAGGGTATTCTGCGCAGCGCGGCCCAGGAACTGCTCCTGCGCCTGGCCTACCGCCCCGCACAATTCGAGAGGCTGGAGGATGCGGCCCGCGCCGCTGTCCGCCAGGCGCTGGATCAGAATGACCCCGGCCTGCTGGCGCACTTCCTGCCCCAACTGGAGCGGGCCGGCAGCGTACAACCTCTGGTAGAAACGTTCGACCTCTCGGCCGCTCATTTGCCGGCGCCGGCCGATCCCGCCCAGGTGCGCGCTCTTTGCGCGGCGTTGGCCAAAATTCCTCCTGCCCTTCAAGTTCCTCCCGTGAACCGCCGCTTTGGGGATTTTCTCGCCCTCTTGTTCGACGTTCTGGGTTTCGAAGCGGTATATCTTCTCGTCGATGGTGTGGATGCATTCCCCGAAACGATTGCCAACTCCGCCGCTGCAGCGGCGGTTCTTTTGCCGCTGTTGGAACAGATGCCCCGCTGGGCTGATCAGAAGGTCTTTCTGAAGCTCTTCCTCCCCATCGAATTGCACCGGCTTCTACCAGAAGAGTTGACAAAGCCAGCAAAAATTGATAAAATAGAGTGGACTCCCGAGTTGCTGGTTGAGCTGATCCACGCACGGTTGCGTGCGGCGACGCAGGGCGAGTTCGACAGCCTGGACGCGGTCAGCGCGCCATCGCTGCGCAATGCGGAGGCGGAACTGCTGGCCGAGGTGCCTCCCCTGCCGCGCGAGGTGTTGGCCCTCTTGAACCAGGTCATTGTGGAACACGTCCGCCGCGTCGGCCCTGTCGGCGGATTGGAACCAGAGGATATTCGGGCAGCCAGGGATTGGTACCAAGCAGAGGTGCGCCCTTCCTCTCCCTAGTCAGTGTGCGCCGGGAGCGGAAGCGAACGGCGCACGAAAGTTGCTGGCAATGACACAGCAGGGGGAGAGTAACAATGCATGATGTACTGCCTGAGAGGCTTCCCTACAACCGAGACCAGTTCGTCGACCGCAAAAAAGTGTTGGGGCAGCTCCTGGAGGTCATCCGCTATCTCGCCGCCGAATTGCCGGTAGATCGGCGGGTGTTCTTTGCCTGCGGAGAGCGCGGCTGCGGCAAGACCTGGCTCCTGCTCCACCTGGCCTGGGAATTGGAGCGGCAAGGAATGGCGTCTGCGCTCTACCTCAACCTGCCGGACAGGTGGGAAGAGGAGCGCGGTTCGATCCGCCTGACCGTAGAGAGTATTGCCGCCAGCGTGCAGCAGGTCCGCAACGCCGCTTTGCCCTCTGTCCTGCTGATCGACGGCGTCGACGATGTGCCCGCTGATCTTGTCGAACGGTTGGAAGAGCACGTGCTGGCCCCCGCGGCGCA